>Ga0209567_10000551_pt1 | contig 20433 bp, 17 predicted proteins | sample COG_12_FD_184756 | JGI IMG/M metagenome (GOLD analysis project Ga0209567, IMG submission 184756) | Pelagic marine sediment microbial communities from the LTER site Helgoland, North Sea, for post-phytoplankton bloom and carbon turnover... | ecosystem: Environmental > Aquatic > Marine > Neritic...
TTCTGTCCGGATGACGATCGCAGCTTGCTGTACATGCCTGACGGTCCAAGCGACCCGAACGTCGTCTTCGATCCGGGCTTCGACCAGGACGCGTTCTTCGCCTGGGCGAAGGCCAACGATTTAAATCGCTTTGGCGGCGGCACTGTGAAACGCAATTCACTAAGCAGCGACTGGTGGACCAAGTTCGACCTGCGTATCAGCCAGGAAATTCCCGGATTCGGCAAAGATCAAAAAGCAAGCTTCTACTTGACGATTGAAAATCTGGGCAACTTGCTGAATGACGATTGGGGCGTGTTGAAGGAGCGCAGCTTCCCGCGCGCCGCACCGGTTGTCGAGGCAAGTCTGGTAAATGATCAGTATGTGTTCGAGCAGTACATCCCGCAGGGCCAGAGCCGCTCGACACGAGCATCACTCTGGAGGATGCGCATCGGATTCCAATATAACTTCTAAGAAACAGCTTTATCCGAGCACTAAGGGCGGCCTTCGGGCCGCCCTTTTTTTTAGGAGCCCGCCTGCAGGAAACACTCCGTTCGGTCGGCGTCCAGCTGCACGATACGCGGATTTCTCGGATCGACCGGGACTCCTATCGGCCGCCCGGCCGCCTGAGCCTGCACTATCGCATCGAAAACAAGATACTTGAGCTCGGACCCTGCCCGGGAAGCCGGTCGATCTGCGGGCATCTGGTAGCCGTCCCCACCGCGGTACAGGAAGTCAGACACAACCACCGTATATTCAGTATCGGCCCCAAGCTCCCGCCAGCCGCTATCGACGTGCGCCTGCATGCTCACGATCCTCGAGCCCGACTCGCGACTGCGGTCGACACAGACACGAAATCCTGCGATATGCGGGAAGTAGCCTTTGCTGCGGCCCGTGCCACGAAATCCGGCTTCCATGACTTGTATGAATTCAGCGCCAGTCATTGTCATGTAGCGCAGAAATGACGAAAAACCGAAGGTTCTGCCGATATCCTCAAAACGAATATCGTCTGCGATGAAGTCATCAATTCGCAGCGTACCGCTATTGATGAACGCGAAGTCTGCCGCAGGTGCACCAAATGCCATCAGCATCTGGTCGACGATGAAATTGCCCCAGGCTGTTTCCTCGTTTCTGACGGTTTCCTCCGTGACGTCAAAAGGAAATGCTGCGACCCCTACGCGCGCTTCGAGGAACGGAAACTTGTCGAGCAAGCGGTCGCGCCACTTTTTGTCGAGCACAGCATAATCCGGATCCACGGCGACGGTCTCGTCGAGCGACAGCTTTTTGCCACTGATCGATGGCAAGCCGTCGTCATCGAAGCTCATGTCGATTTGCCAGATCACGCGCGCGTTCGACGCGCCCTTCATGACAGCTGCGGTCTCCTTCGTTTGCGCTGCGAACTGCGGCTCATGCTCGTGGCCACCCACTATAAACGCGAATCGTGGGTGCTTCGCCTTGAGCTTTGCTATCTCGAGATCCTGCCACATATGTACGTGCGTAAGGCCGATGATGGCGTCGACGCCTTTCGCTTCCAACTCCCCGATTACGCGTCTGGCTGCAGCGATATAGTCTTTATCAATCGGGACGTAGTCGCGATCATTACCGCCCTCATCCGCATGCAATAACAATGAAAATATGCCGATCGTCTTGCCGGCAGCCTCAAATGTGAATGCCGATCGCAACGCCGCGTCCGCTGCGGCGTCTCTTGTCGCGAAGTAATAATTATCGCCCAGCCAGTCGAACCGTGACGCGTTGATGGCGTTGATCAGATGTTCAGGTGTGCGTCGATCCAACTCGTGGTTACCCAGGACGACGTACATAGGTGCAAGGTCGTCGAGGTAGTTCATCGCGTCGACCATCTGTAAGCCATTCCAAAGCTGGCTCTCAAGCGATGGATACAGGAAATCGCCGCCGTGAAGGATGCGAACGTCCCTGCCCGACGCCTGTAGCTCCCGAATGACAGTCACAACGCGACCAAAACCGCCGCGCTTGCCGTCCTCGACGGCACCCACACGATAGGTGTCATTCAGGTGAATAAAGGAAAGCTGTGTTGGCTCGTCTGCAGTAGACTCGGGGGTCGCGGCACAGGCCGCAACGAATAGAATTACCGGAACCAGGGAACTGAAAATGGCAAGTCGTTTTCTCATAGTGTTATTCGTTTCGTTTTTCGGTGTGTCGTGTACCACTGCACCAGTGGCCCATGCGCCAGAAAGCGATCTCGGTTTGCTTTGGGTAAAACACTCCGCCGAGTACCCGGCGATTACGAAGCAAGTCTATCAGTCTGCGACACGTGATCTACAGGGATTCATCGACGATGAATCGTGGAGCGCTATGCCCGGCTATCCTCAAACGGACGGCCTGCCGCCCGCCGTTGTTCTCGACGTTGACGAGACAGTCGTCAGTAACATCGATTTCCAGATCTCGTTCGAACGTCCATTCACCAATCGCAAGCTGTATGACTTTTACCAGCAGCACCCAGCCATGCCGGTCGCCGGAGTTATCGAGTTTATCGCTGCTGCGCGCGATGCGGGAGTGACCGTCTTCTTTGTTACCAATCGTCCTTGCGAGCCCATCGACGATAATCCCGACCCCTGCCCGCAAAAAAACGGGATCATCCACGAGCTTGAATCGATAAGCATCGACGTTGACCCGGCCCATGTCATGTTGGCCGATCAGAACGGCTGGGACCGGGCCAAAATCGCACGGCGGGAACTCATCGCCGAGTCGTATCGGGTCATCATGCTGATCGGCGATGACCTGGGCGACTTCGCACCTTGTGTCCGTACCAAGCTGTACGGGCCTTGCGTTGAACCGGCTACAAAAGAAAGCCGCCAGCAGCTGGTAGAGGCATTCGCGGACTATTGGGGCCACGGCTGGTACATCCTGCCTGGCCCGACACACGGCTCCTGGACCTCATTCGAATGATGTGCAGAGGCGAATAACCCGCTAAAATCAAGGATCTAGCTAACAGGGGAAGAGCATGGCGAAAGTGAAGTGCGGCCTAATCCAGATGTCGCTCAAGGGTGATGGCTCGATGGAGCCAGACGCAATACGCGACGCGATGATCGAGGCTCATATCCCGTATATCGAAGACGCAGCCTCCCAGGGTGTCCAGGTGCTGTGTTTCCAGGAAGTATTCACGCAGCCCTATTTCTGCCCGAGCCAGGACCGAAAATGGTACGCCGCGGCCGAATCGATTCCCGACGGACATACGACATCGTTGATGACCGAGTACGCCAAGAAGCACAACATGGTTATCGTTGTGCCTATCTACGAAGAGAGCATGCCCGGCGTCTATTACAACACCGCCGCCGTAATCGATGCCGACGGTACATTTCTCGGCAAGTATCGCAAGACACACATTCCGCAGGTCGATCCCGGCTTCTACGAGAAGTTCTTTTTTAAACCCGGCGACTCGGGTTGGCCCGTTTTTGAAACGGCTTACCTGAAGCTCGGCGTCTACATCTGCTACGACAGGCACTTCCCCGAAGGATGGCGCGCATTGGCCTTAAACGGCGCCGAGTACATTGTGAATCCGTCGGCGACGGTCGCCGGACTCAGCAAGTACCTGTGGGAACTCGAGCAACCTGCGTCGGCGGCGGCGAACGGTGTGTTCATCGGTGCGATCAATCGCGTTGGCAGCGAGGAGCCCTGGGCGTCTTCACACAACATGGGCGAGTTCTACGGTTCGAGCTACATCGTCAATCCGCGTGGCGCTATCGAAGCACAAGCCAGCTACGGCGATGATGAACTTCTTGTGCATGAGATCGACCTCGATATGGTGCGCGAAGTTCGCAACACCTGGCAGTTTTTCCGCGACCGGCGCCCCGAGACATACGGTCCGCTGACGGATGACTGAATCTGTCAGCAAGCTGCGCTCGGTTGGCGAGCACATCGAGCTCGATGTGGGCGACGATATCGCCAACAGCCCGCGCTACAACGAAGACATAGCGCCAACACGTGCTGAACAACGCACCTGGACGCGCTGGAATGTTGCATCGCTATGGGTCGGTATGGCGATTTGCGTGCCGACCTACACACTGGGCGGCGTGTTGACGGCTTACTTCGGCCTGTCGGTGTCCGAGGCGTTGTGGACAATCCTGATCGCCAATATTGTCGTCCTTATTCCACTAACCCTAAATGCCTACCCGGGTACGCGCTATGGAATACCCTGCCCCGTCGTGCTGCGCGCGTCGTTCGGCATCATAGGCTCCAACGTACCCTCGTTGATTCGCGCCGTCGTCGCCTGCGGCTGGTTCGGCGTACAGACGCTGTTTGGCGGCATCGCCATTCATCTGCTGCTGTCGGCCCTGTTCGATAGCTGGGCAGCAATGGGCGGTGTTGGCGAAGTGCTCGGATTTTTCATTTTCTGGGTCGCCAACATTGCCGTCGTTATCCGTGGCTCTGAGTCAATCAAGCTGCTCGAGGCCCTGGCGGCCCCGCTGTTGCTGGTCGTCGCACTGGGACTGATTTTTTGGGCGGTACCCAAGATTTCACTGAACGAGGTCCTTGCTACACCTGCGACAAGGCCGGAGGGCGCATCGTTTATCGCCTACTTCATGGCAGCGCTAACGGCAATGGTCGGGTTCTGGGCGACACTGTCGCTGAACATCCCTGACTTCAGCCGCTTTGCCAGATCGCAACGTGCGCAGATTACCGGGCAGATCATCGGCTTGCCGCTCACCATGTTCCTGTTTTCGGGGCTTGGTGTCGTACTCACGGCCGCATCCTTTGAACTCGTGGGGGAAACGATTTCCGACCCTGTCAACCTGATCGGCAGGATTGAGAGTCCATTCTGGGTCGTTCTCGCGATGTTGATGATTATCCTCGCGACGATCTCGACAAATACCGCGGCCAACATCGTGTCGCCCACCAACGTCTTCCAAAACATCGCGCCTAAACTCATCAATGAGAACAAGGGCGTGATCTTGACAGGCCTCATCGGTATCGCGCTGATGAGCTGGGAGCTTCTAAAGAAGCTCGGCTGGATCGAGACTGACGTGAGTGTCGAGGGCCTGTACTCGAACTGGTTGATTGGCTATTCCAGCCTGCTCGGCCCGATCGCGGGTATCATGATCGTCGACTATTTCCTGGTGAAGAAACAGTCTTTCGACCTTATTGCCCTCTACAAGGACAATGCGGGTTACCCCGCATGGAACATGGCGGGAATGGTCGCGTTCCTGGTACCGGTCGGCATGACCATCGCGGCGATCGTGGTCGGCAACAATAGCTGGTTCCATGGTTTCTACACCTATGGCTGGTTCACGGGCTCGATCCTGGGCGGCCTGATTTATTATTTCGTCGCAAGCTATGATTCGAGGAGTGCGAAATGACAGTACTTATCCAAGGCGGCACCGTCGTCAATGCTGACCGTTCACAGCGCGCGGACGTGCTCTGCGAAGACGGCATCATTGCAGCCGTGGGCGACAAGCTCGACGCACCGAAGGGCGCGACGGTCGTCGATGCGGGTGGCCAGTTCGTCATGCCGGGCGGCATCGACCCGCACACGCACATGCAGTTGCCGTTCATGGGCACCGTGGCGAGCGAGGACTTCTACTCGGGGACCGCGGCGGGACTAGCCGGTGGCACAACGATGATCATCGATTTCGCAATTCCGAATCCACAGCAGAATATCATTGAGACGTACGACCAGTGGCGCGAATGGGCTGAAAAGTCTGTCGCCGACTACTCGTTTCATGTCGCGATTACCTGGTGGGATGACTCGGTTCACGAAGACATGGGCGCGCTTGTTAAAGAGCGTGGCGTTAACAGCTTCAAGCATTTCATGGCGTACAAAGGCGCCATCATGGCCGACGATGAGATCCTCGTGAACAGTTTCACGAGAGCGCGCGAACTCGGCGCTATCGTGACCGTACACGCCGAGAACGGTGAACTTGTCTTCCGCCTGCAGAAAGAAATGTTCGAAAAGGGCATTACAGGGCCGGAAGGTCATCCGCTGTCCCGACCGCCCCAGGTTGAAGGCGAAGCAGCGAACCGTGCGATACGCATTGCCGAAGTCCTCAACGTGCCGCTGTACGTCGTGCACAACTCCTGCAAGCAGTCCCTCGAGGCCATCACTCGGGCACGTAACGAGGGCCAGCGCGTGTTCGGTGAAGTTCTCGCCGGCCACTTGTTGATTGATGATTCGGTTTACCTCGACACAGACTTCGACACGGCCGCAGCGCATGTCATGAGTCCACCGTTTCGCTCACACGAACACCAGGAGGCACTCTGGCACGGCCTGCAATCCGGCAATTTGCAGACGACAGCGACGGACCACTGCTGCTTCTGCGCAGACCAGAAGGCGGCCGGCAAGGATGACTTCCGGCTCATTCCGAATGGCACGGGCGGCGTCGAAAATCGCCTCGAGGTGCTCTGGGACCAGGGCGTGAATACGGGACGCCTGACGATGAACGAGTTCGTCAGTGCGACATCGGCCAACGCCGCGCAGATCTTCAACATCTATCCGCGAAAAGGCAGCGTGTCAGCCGGTGCGGATGCCGACATCGTGGTCTGGGATCCGGAAGCGACGAAAACGATCTCCGCGAAGACCCATCACCAGAAAGTCGACTACAATATTTTCGAAGGAATGACGGTCAAGGGCTGCGCGTCGCACACGATCAGCCGGGGCAAGGTCGTCTACGCCGATGGCGAACTCAACGTCGAGCGCGGCGCCGGCAGATATGTCGATCGCCCCGCGTTCGCGCCTTATTACGATGCGCTGCAGAAGCAGGCGCAGCGCAAGGAGCCGGTGGCGGTCAAACGCTAACCAATTGGACAAGACCGATGCCTGATCCCGACATTCGTCCGAATCGCCTCGACAAGGCCGAGATCGAAGACAACTTCGCCGACCTGCACCCGCCGCTGTCGCGTTCGGAAGCGTTAATCGAAGCAGACCGCTGCTATTTCTGCTTTGATGCGCCGTGCACGACTGCCTGCCCGACCGATATCGACATTCCGTCTTTCATTCAGAAGATTCGCAGCGACAATATTCGCGGCTCGGCGCACACGATACTCAGTGAGAACATCATGGGGGGCATGTGCGCCCGCGTCTGCCCGACCGAGGTTTTGTGCGAAGAAGCCTGCGTACGAAATACGCACGAAGACAAGCCGGTAGAGATCGGGCTGCTGCAGCGTTATGCGACTGATCCGATTTTTGAAGATGGTACGCGGCTGTTCGAACGCGCTGCAGCGAGCGGCAGGCGCGTCGCTGTCGTCGGCGGTGGCCCCGCCGGCCTGTCATGCGCCCATCGGCTCGCGATGCTCGGGCATGAGGTGAAAGTCTTCAACCGCGATCCTCGTCCCGGCGGCCTGAACGAATACGGCATAGCCGCTTACAAGGCCGTCGACAACTTCGCGCAACGAGAAGTCGACTGGATTCTCTCAATTGGTGGCGTCGAGGTGGAAGACGGTGTCTCCCTGGGTGGAGACTTTTCATTGCGCGCCCTGCGTGACGCATACGACGCTGTTTTTCTGGGTATCGGCCTGACACTGGTCAACGACCTCAATATCGACAACGAGGACCTGCCGGGCGTCGAGAACGCGACCGACTACATAGCTGAACTCAGACAGGCCGAAGACAAGTCCACGCTGCCCGTCGGGCGCAATGTCGTTGTTATCGGCGGCGGTATGACGGCGATCGACATCGCCGTACAGTCAAAAAGACTGGGCGCGGAGAAAGTTGACCTGGTTTACCGGCGCGGCCCCGAAGACATGAGCGCATCAGAGTTCGAGCAGCACCTGGCGCAGGTCAGCGGCGTCTCTGTGCATCACTGGCTGCATCCCAAAGCACTGCACGGTGACGATCACGTATCCTCCATCGAGTTCGATAAGAATGGCCAGTCGGTCACGATGGAAGCCGATGTCGTTTTCAAGGCCATTGGCCAGCGGCTTGCCGACCAGCAACTGGCCAACGAACTACAGGGCATAGACATTGAGTACGGCAAGATCGTTGTTGATCAGGACCAGGCCACAACATTGTCGGGCGTCTGGGCTGGCGGCGATTGTGTTGCCGGCGGCGAAGACCTGACGGTCAGTGCCGTGCAACACGGAAAGGTCGCCGCTCACGCGATCGACCACTACCTCGGAGGCGATAATGGCTGACCTGACGTCCGACTTTCTCGGCATCAAATCGCCGAACCCGTTCTGGCTGGCATCGGCTCCACCGACGGACAAAGCCTATAACGTCAACCGCGCATTCGAGGCTGGCTGGGGCGGTGCGGTCTGGAAGACGCTCGGCGAGGACCCGCCGATCGTCAATGTCAGTGGGCCGCGTTACAGCGCTATTCATAGCAATGACCGGCGCGTGATCGGCTTCAACAACATCGAGCTCATTACCGACAGGCCGTTACAGACCAATCTCGATGAGATGCGCCAGATCAAGCGTGACTGGCCGGACCGGGCGCTGGTCGCGTCGGTCATGTTGCCGATGAACGAAGAGACCTGGGCCAAATACGTGCCCATGATCGAGGACACCGGCGCGGATGCGTTTGAACTCAATTTCGGCTGCCCGCACGGCATGTCGGAGAGAGGCATGGGCGCGGCTGTCGGCCAGGTGCCCGAGTACATTCAGATGGCTGCCGAGTGGTGCAAAAAGGCCGCGAGCGTTCCGGTCATCGTCAAACTAACGCCAAACGTCACGAACATCGTTCCACCCGCCAAAGCGGCCAAAGATGGCGGCGCCGACGCCGTATCGCTGATTAATACGATCAACTCGATCATGCGTGTCAACTACGACACGCTAACGATGTATCCGACAACCGATGGCATGGGCACGCACGGCGGCTATTGTGGCGAGGCTGTCAAACCCATAGCGCTGAACATGGTCGCCGAGATCGCACGCACGGCGGATACAAGGGAGTTGCCGATCTCGGGCATCGGCGGCATCAGCGATTGGCGTGATGCCGTGGACTTCCTCGCGCTCGGCGCGAGCAATGTGCAGGTGTGCACGGCGGCCATGATCTATGGCTTCAAGATTATCGATGACCTCACCGACGGCCTCAGCACATTTCTCGATGACAAGGGCATGACCTCGGTGTCCGAACTCGTCGGCAAAGCCGTGCCCAGCGTTACCGACTGGCAGTACCTGAATCTGAACTACGTTGAGAAAGCCGTCATCGACCAGGACCTGTGTATCAAGTGCGGTCGCTGCCATATTGTTTGCGAGGATACGTCGCACCAGGCCATCACGAACTCGGTCGGTGGCGAGAGACGCTTCGAAGTCATTGATGAAGAATGCGTCGGCTGCAATTTGTGCGTCAGCGTATGTCCGGTCGACAGCTGCATTACTATGACGCAGGTGCCTAACGAGCTGGCTCCGGGCAACTGGACCGAACACCCGAATAACCCTTTGAGAAAGACATGATGACCGACGACGATCTACTCGATGCGGCCCGCCAGGTACGCGACCAGGCACATTGCCCTTATTCAGGATTCAGCGTCGGCGCCGCGTTGATCGATGAAAATGGCAATGTTCATGTCGGCTGCAACGTAGAGAACGCGGCCTACTCGAATGTGAGTTGTGCCGAAGCCGGGGCCATTAGCGCCATGGTTGCATCGGGAGGCACTCGTATTGCAACGATTGCGGTCGCGGGGGGCAGCAAGGGAGAGAAGTCTCGGGCGTGCACACCCTGTGGTGGCTGCCGGCAGCGTATTCATGAATTTTCAGACGCGCAAACGCGGGTTATCGTCAAGGATGATGATGAGACCTGGCACAGCTACACGATGGCGGAGTTACTGCCTAGCTCGTTCCACCTGTAGGAACCCGCGCCCTGGGCGCGACCGCTTTGCACTCGAGCCGGTGGGATAGACCGGACCGCCACCCGGAACACAAATACAGACTGAAATGCTGAAATTTATCCTTGTCGTCGTCGCCTGTTACGGTCTGCTCGTTGTCGTCGTGTATTTCATGCAGGGTCGCATGCTCTATCTTGCAGAAGTACCAAGTCGAGCGTTGATCATGACACCGGCCGATGTTGGCATGGACTATGAAGATGTCTCCATCGAGACTACTGACGGAGTGACTTTGCATGGCTGGTTCATCGCCGGACGATCCTCCCGGGTGTTGTTGTTCTTTCACGGCAATGCGGGAAATATCTCGCATCGTCTCGACTCGATAGTACAGTTCCGGAACTTGGGCTTGTCAGTATTGATTATCGACTATCGGGGTTACGGTCAGAGCGAAGGCCGGACTACGGAAAAAGGGATCTATCGCGACGCTGATGCGGCATGGCGCTACCTCATCGAGAGTCGTGGCGTAGTAGCTAGTGACATCGTAATTTTCGGGCGTTCACTGGGCGCCTCTGTCGCGTCACGATTGGCCATGCAGCATCAACCATTGGCACTTATCCTGGAATCGTCCTTCACGTCAGTTCCCGATATTGCCCAGAGTCTTTATCCATGGCTGCCGGTGCGCTGGCTAAGCCGCCTCAACCACGCGACACGCGATTATGTTCGGGACGTTCGCTGCCCGGTACTGGTCGTTCACAGTCGTGACGACGAGATTATTCCGTTCCACCACGGCGAAACAATTTTTGCATCTGCGAACGAGCCCCGGACTTTACTGGCGATTCATGGCACTCACAATGACGCTTTCCTGCGGGATGAGCGCGCCTATATTGAAGGGCTTCGAGCCTTTCTGTCAGGATTATCTGCGCCTGCTTTGCAACCTTGACGTCCGCTATATCCCCGAAAACAGACATTCGACTGATATGATGCTGAGGGGCCGCTTATGACCCAAAGGCGACATTCGTCGCTGAATGCTTGAGGCGCACGATGGATACTTATGAATACGTCGCTGTACTTACCTCAATAATCATTGGTCTCAGCATTACGCAGTTGCTTTACGGACTCGCGCAGATCGTTCAGCACCCTGATCGCGTGCCAATCTACTGGACACATTTGATCTGGGTCGCATATATGTTCTTCACCGTTGTCTGGTGGTGGTGGTGGCAAATTGCACTCAGCTCAGTCGACGTGTGGTCGCTGGGTCTTTATCTATATGTCGCTAGCTTTGCGGTAATTCTGTACTTCATATGCGCGCTGCTATTTCCAAGTGACATGGGTGACTATGAAGGATACCGAGACTATTTCTTGTCCAGGCGCCGATGGTTTTTCGGACTTCTCGGTACGGCGTACGTTTTGGACTTCGGGGACACTCTCCTAAAAGGCACTGACTATTTTGTAAATCTGGGAATGTCCTATCCGTTGATTATGGGTGTGATAATAATTGGTTGTGCATTTGCAGCCTATACACGAAACGAGCATTTTCAAGGCGGGTTTGCGGTCGTGGCTATCGGTACTCAGGTCTACCAGGCAATAGCCTATACTGCCACTATCGGATAGTTGGCAACATCCGCTGCTGGCCGCAAGCAGTCTCTGACCGGCGTGTACAATGAGAGACTGGCAACGACCCCAAGCGGACGATCGCTTCACACCTGGTTGATATTTATTGGCACCCTTACCATTCATTGCCCTTGCATCTTTTTTCCTGGCAATCGCCATTGCTAGCAGAATCTGGGCTGGCGCTGAACCGACGTTTTTCAAAATCGCGTTGACCGTCTTGGTTTTGATTCCCGTTATCGGTCCACTCGCATACATATGGGTTTCAAATTGGCCGCCGTCAGCCCCCCCTCGTCTTCGTTCCAATTATCGTGGGGAGCAGCTCGATGCTGAATTGGAGCGTCTCTACTCAGGCCGAAGAAGTCGCGTCGCAGCTCGTAGAGGAGACGACAGCGATTCAAGTTCATCAACTCGGCCCGACCCGAACACCGGCAGTTCGATAATCTCGCAATTCAGACAACCTTCCTGGTTTGTGTTCGTAGTGATCTTGATATTGGGTGCTTTTTTTCTCGCTCGGTACTGGCTTCTCACAATAATTTTTCTCCATAATGGGTGGCCTTGGGGATACGAGACTTTTTGGGGCGCGAGTGTGGGGACGATCCTGATGCTCGCGATGTTGATCGTTGCTACACCAGCTTACTTTTGGTTTGCGTGGCGGAGGTGGCCGGCCCGAGACGAGTAGCCACTGGCTGCTTATGACCCATTGCGGTCATTGATTTTTGCTACGTCGAAATGTCAATCTTGATGCTTATGTCGCGGTCATCGCTGGTTCTTCTCTGGCTTGTTGTGAGCCACATCGGGCTTGCTGACGAGCCACGACGAGCGATTGACCCGCTTGCTGTTCAGGTATTCATCGAGTCGCAACGGACAGAGCAGAATGGACCAGGAAAGGTTCTGGCGAGAAGTAGCGGCCATTACGATGGTGATTCGTTTCCCGACAAATTAGTCGTGTATACATACGAGCACGGGCCAAATCGTGGAGATAAGGCGTTCGGGATGTTTGCCGTTGCATTCCTAACTGAAAATTTCGACACCACAGACGTTTTGTTTATTCCTGAAGCGGAAATGGTTCCAGACACTTTGCGGGAATACTCGAGTCACGGAAACGAGCTCACTGTCATAGGAAAGAAACGCCTCCCGGGCGATAATATGTGCTGTCCCTCGGCAACTACGTCAATTATTCTCACGGTCACAGATGGGCGGGTGGTAGTTCTGAAGGGCGAATATAGTCGACAGTCCGATCGAGATTGACCGTCCGCAGTTACTTTAAGTAAACGCTGCAAGTGGATCGTCGCCCGCTTGCGCCGGCTCCTACAGAAAAGCCAATACTTCGTCGCGAGTTGGCAGACTGGGTTGTGCACCGAGCTTCGTCGCGGCGGCTGCGCCTGCGGCACACGCAAACTGCAGTGCCTCTTCATGACTCTGACCTTCTACCAGTGCGACGGTCAATGCGGCCGTAAAGGTATCGCCGGCAGCGGTTGTGTCTACGGCCTCGATTCTGGGCGGCTTCGCTCGCGCGATGTCCTCGCCATTCTTGCTGAGCACGGCACCTGCCGCGCCGAATGTCGTCGCAATCATCCCGCTGGCAGCCGACAGGCTGTCACCGTACCAGGCCGCTTCGACTTCGTTCACGATAATGAGATCGGCGCGCTGCAAAACCGAAACATCAATGTGCATAGCCGGTGCGAGATTGACGCAGACGAAGCCGTCAAACTCCTGCAAGGCTTTGGCCACTGTATCGACGGGCACCTCGAGCTGGCAGATCAGCGCGTCGGCAACAGGCAAGTCGAGCGCGTCGGGCGATAGTTTGCGGTTGGCACCGGGTGCGACAACGATGTGATTCTCGCCCGACGGTGCGACCGCGATCAGGGCCGTTCCGGTCGGCGCATCGGGAACACGCCGTACACGCGACAGATCGACACCACCTTCCTGCAGAAGCACGAGTGCTTCATCGGCCGCCGCGTCGTCGCCAATACAGGCGATCAGTATTACGTCGGCTCCAAGGCGTTGCGCTGCCAACGCCTGGTTGGCGCCCTTGCCGCCCGGGAAGCGGCTGAGTTCGGCGTCCGTTACGGTCTCCCCGGCTTCCGGGAGTTTCTTTACCGTGGCGACCAGGTCGAGATTGACCGAGCCAATAACAGCGATCGAGCTCATGCGTTATCTCCGTAGCCTGCAAGGCGTTCGGTCAGCAGATCGTAAAATCCGTCACTGTCGACCTCGTATACCCAATGCACATTTTTCGGCCGGTCGGTTACATGCCAGAAGTCGACCGCAGTGTGACCGAGCGTGAGCTCTGAATGCGTCTCGATCGACACGTTGCAGTCCTTGCCTGTGAACAATTCCGGCTTGATGAGCCACGCGACGGTGCACGGATCATGCAGCGGCGCACCAGGTGCTGAGTACTTGCTCATGTCGTAGCGTTCGAAAAAACTGATCATGCCGGCGGTCGCTTCGGCGACAGGATTGCGCAGCGCGGCGATGCGATCCACGCGATCCTTCGTCGACAGCACCTGATGCGTTACATCAAGTCCCATCTGTACGATCGGGCGACCGCAGCGAAACACGATGTCGGCCGCATCAGGATCGACGAGGATGTTGAATTCTGCCGACGGAGTGCGATTGCCGCCTTCGCGCATAGCACCACCCATCAATACGATACGCTCAATTTTCGGCAGGATTGCTGACTCACGATCAATGGCGGTGCCGATGTTTGTCAGTGGGCCCGTCGGTACCAGCGTGATTGAATCGTCCTCGGCGGCCAGCAAAGTCTCAACGATGAAATCGACCGCATGTCCCGCCTGCAGCGGCGTCTGCGGTTCAAAAACGTCAATACCGTCGATCCCGGTTTCGCCATGGATGTATTCCGCCGTTCGAAGCGGTTGCCGCATTGGTTTGTCACAACCCGCGAAGACAGGTACTCCAGTCTCGGCAATATCACACATCATGCGCGCATTACGATGCGTCAGCTCAAGAGGGACGTTCCCACCCACCGTTGTGATTCCGAGGATTTCGAGCTCCGGTGACGCGAACGCGAGAAACAGGGCGACGGCGTCGTCCTGCCCGGGGTCGCAATCAATAATGATCTTGCGGGTCACGTCCTCAGAACGTCAGCATGATCCCAGCCAGCGCTGCGCTCATCAGGTTCGACAGCGACGCGGCCAGCACGGCCTTGAGACCCAATTGGCCGATCAGGTCGCGTTTCTCGGGAACCAGAACACCGAGACCACCGAGCAGAATCGCGATAGACGACAAATTAGCGAACCCGCAAAGCGAAAATGTCGTGATCGCAATCGTGCGCGGACTCATGCCTGCCAGGTAGTCATTCAGATGCGAGAAGGCGACGAACTCGTTGAGGATGAGTTTCTCACCGAATAGCGCCCCGGCCGCCTCGGCCTCCTCCCACGGTACGCTGAGCAAGAACATCAACGGCTGGAATATCTTGCCGAGAATGAACTGCAGCGTAATGCCTTCAACGCCGACCAGACCAAAGAGCCAGCCAACCAGCCCATTGAACAGCGCAATCAGTCCCACGAATGCGATGAGCATTGCGCCGATATTGGCCGCCAGCCTTAAACCATCAGTTGTACCCGACGCTGCTGCAAGAATGACATTCTTGTGGTTGCTCTGCTCCATCACGAGCTTCTCGTGCCCGCCTGCCGGGACGACTTCGTCGTCTGGCATGATGATCTTGGCCATTAACAAACCACCGGGTGCCGCCATGAATGCCGCTGCAAGCAGGTATTTCAGCTCGGCGCCCATCAATACATAGCCCGCGAGCACGGTACCGGCGATCGACGCCAGTCCAGAAACCATAACTGCGAACATCTGCGCTTCTGTCAGATTCTTGAGGTACGGCCTTACGACCAGTGGTGCTTCGGTTTGACCGACAAAAACATTTGCGGCGGCATTCATCGATTCGACTGCGCCTGTGCCAATGATTTTGTGCAGCGCACCGCCGACAAGTTTAACGATCCACTCCATGATGCGCAGGTGGTACATCACGGACATCAGTGCCGAGAAGAAGATGATGATAGGCAGGACATTGATCGCGAAGCTGAAGCCGACGACTTCTGTATCGGCCAGTGGACCAAACACCATGTCGATACCGTCTTTTGAGTATCCGATGATCGCCAGGACGCCGGTGCTCAGTTTGTCGATCATAGCCCTGCCTGCATCGAAGTACAGGACGAAGGCGGCGACGACTGCTTGCAAACCCATTGCAGCGCCTACGATGCGGAGATTTATTGCTTTGCGATTACTCGAAAACGCGAACGCGATTCCAAGAATCACGATCATGCCAAGAATTCCGATGAAGCTACGCGTCATGCCTGCCCCCAATCTTGTTCTTATTAGCTAGCGGGCCCTAGCATACCGTAAAGATCAGGCATCGCCCGTCAATTTCTCGTAGATGACCGGGTCCATTGAGGGCGCGTCCGGGCTCGTCGTACACGCGTTCAGCAGCAGCTTCCCGGCCATCGCCGCGTCATCATCTGAAGCCGCATGAATGATAGCGAGTGGTGTCTCGCCATCGAGCAGGGTACCAACTCGAGCAACGTCGCTAAACCCAACTGACAGATCTAGTGTCTGACCCACGACGGCGCGGCCTCCGCCGAGCTCGATGATCGCGTTGCCGACCGCCCGCACATCGACCTCAGTCAGGAAGCCACTCGCGTGCACAGCTTTAACGACGGGCGCCTTGGCAAGATGTTTTGTACTGTTATTAACGAAACCCGCTGGCCCGCCAAGTGCGACGCACATTTCGTCAAAGCGTTCGGCGGCCTGCCCGCTCGTAACGGCCTTGTCGCAGCGCTCCAGTGCATGATCAAGGTCTTTGTCCAGTCCGGTGACAAGGAGCATTTCTGCACAGAGCGCCATGACCACGTCATCAAGTCTCGAATCCCGGTAATCGTTGCGCAGATACGCCATCGACTCCTCGATCTCGAGCGCGTTTCCGGCCGTGGTACCCAGCACTTCATTCATATCGGTCATGACGACACTGGTCTTCAGGCCTAACCTGGCCGCGGTCGCAATGATGCTCTTTGACAGTTCGACGGCGCGCTCGTGTGACGTCATGAAAGCGCCACTCCCGACCTTGACGTCCAGGACGAGCGCATCGAGACCGGCAGCGATCTTCTTTGAGAGTATCGATGCGGTAATAAGAGGCACCGATTCAACCGTCGCCGTGACATCGCGTATCGCATACAGGCGCCTGTCTGCCGGGGCGAGATCAGCTGTTTGCCCGATGACGGCACAGCCCACCGATTTGACGACCTTCTTGAACGTTTCGAAATCCGGCGCTGTGTTGTAGCCCGGAATCGCCTCAGCCTTGTCGGTTGTGCCGCCCGTGTGACCCAGGCCTCGGCCGGAGATCATCGGCACATAGCAACCACAGGCCGCGGCGATCGGCGCCAGCAGAAAGCTGACCTTGTCGCCCACGCCACCTGTTGAATGTTTATCGACGACCGGGCCATCGAGGCCCATGTCCCCCCAGTTGAGCACGGTCCCCGACTTTGACATGCCAATAGTCAGCTTGGCCGCCTCATCGAAGGTCATCGAATTCAGGAATATCGCCATCGCCAGCGATGACACCTGCTCGGCTGGAAGCGAGCCGTCCGCGAGCCCGTCGACGAAAAACCGGATCTGCTCGTCATTAAGCTCACCGCCATCGCGCTTTGCCCGTATGACGTCGGTAAACAGCATCAGCTGTCGAACCCGCGCAGCGGAAGATCTTCGTTGCGCTGCAGCCAGTTGCTCGCCGGGTAGTGACACTGACGATCAATCGCGTGCAGCGTGTAAGCGTGTCGGGACTTATCCGACGTGTTCGGGCCGCTCATGTGTGGTGCCCTGCCGTCAAAAACGACGAGCGTTCCCGCAGGTGCCTCGGCAGGTAACGCCAGGCTTGTATCGAACGGTGTGTCATCCACAATTTCGTTAACGATATTGCCGTCCGTGTCGCGGTAATTGCGTTTCTTGAGCGGCTGCTTGTGCGCGCCGGGAATGAAGTGCATGCACCCGTTTTCGATCGTTGCATCTTCGAGGGCAAACCAGAAACCGACACAGGACTCCGGCTCCGTGTAGATATAGGTCGAGTCCTGATGGGGAAGGACTTCGCCACCGATGCGCGGTGGCTTGAAGATGTACATCGACTGGATGATCGCCGGGTCCTCGAAGCCGATACTTTTCGCAACCTGGGCCAGCTTCGGCGTCCGCGAGAACTGGTCGAACACGGGATCCAGGTCATGCATGGCATGGCCCATCTTGTTCAGGCAGTCTTCTTTCCCCTGGCGGAGTTTGCCGTTCTCATCAAATGCACCGTTCTCGAGGAAAAAGCGAATCTTGTCGCCCGACTCAATGAAATAGTCGTCTGCCTGGTGCTCGTCACTCTTCGTTGAAAACACGCTGCGGACGCTTGACGGGTCGAATTCGTCAATCAACTCGAGCGCACGTTGCCGCAGCGCAGCGCAGGCATCTGTGGAGACAAAGTCGCGCAGGACGATAACGCCCGATTCCTCAAACTCTGCGCACATTTCCGCGCTCAGAACGCCCTTAGCCGGGCTCGCATGGGTAGGTAGTGGTTTGTTCATAAAACTTGTAAGAATAAATCTCCGATTCGTCTATTATTGAGTTTAGAACATCGAAACAAGTGATACGTAACTGTTTCGGACTCAAAACCAATCCATCAGGGGTATTAGCAATGAACAAGAATAGCCTGCGCGTCTATCTGTGCGCGCCTGTAGTGCTCGCACTCGCTTTGCCACAAGTGTCCGCGGCCCAGGGGAGTGAGAGCAGTATTTTCGAAGAAATCACGGTCACGGCGACCAAGCGTGCCCAGAATATCTTTGATGTTCCCATGGCAATCTCGGCGTTCAGCGAGGACACGATAATGAAGCAGGGCATCACCGACCTGACTGACGTCGGGAAGTTCGTGCCCAATATGACCGTGACAGGATTCTCGGCGGGCCACGTTTCATCCGTCAATGTGTTCCTGCGTGGCATTGGTTTGCAGGATCACCTGATCACCACGGATCCTGGTGTCGGTGTCTACGTCGACGGTGTCTATCTGGGACGCCAGGTTGGACAGAACTGGAGCCTTGCCAATATACAGCGCGTTGAGGTTCTTCGAGGACCGCAGGGTACTTTGTACGGTCGTAACTCTATTGGTGGTGCTATCAATATCATCACGCGCAAGCCGGGCGACGAATCCGGTGGGCGCGCAACACTGACAGCCGGTTCGCGTGGCAGATTGAACGGAGACTTTTACTGGAATGCAAGCTTGTCCGATAGCTTCGCCGCTTCTTTTACCGGCTCCTACATGAGCCGTGATGGTGTCGGCGACTTCACTAATTTCGACGCGGGGGTTGAGGTCGGCGAGCTTGAGGAATGGGCAGGCCGTGTCGCGGCAAAGTGGGACCCGAGCGAAAACGTCTCCGTGCTTTTTGCGTACGATATCAATGATGGTGAAGGCGGGTTGCGCCCCTATACGACGCTGATCGACGAAGTTCCCACCGGGTTGTTATACGGATTTGGTGCACGCAACTCGGACCTTGCTTCTGATCCCTATGACAACGCCGGAGCGTTTTATTTCGACACCAATGGGAACCTTGTCAGTCAGGCGAACGTCACCAACGAGGCGGATGGTTGGTCGATAACGGCGGACTGGGCCATGACGGATACTCTTGCGTGGAAACTGATCTACAGCGACCGCAGTTCCGAATACACTTCGGGACTGGATGACGATAGCATCGCGTTCATTGGTTCGAGTGCCGACCCGACGGATCCGACTCTGGGCGTGCTGTTCCAGTACCCGGAAACCGGTTTTGCCGACCAGACCTCAACTGAACTTCAGCTGTTTGGTGAATTTGACAACTGGGATTTCGTCGCAGGCGTCTACTTCTTCGAGGAAGAGGGCGGCAACGACCAGAACCCGAACTTTTTTGCTGGCGGGGCCGGCCGGCACCTGAATAATCAGGAAGCGGAAAGCGAGGCAATTTACGCCAATCTCGGATTCCAGGTCTCGGATAACCTGCGGCTTTCGGTCGGTGCTCGTTACACTGAGGACGAAAAGGACGCCTTTACCGATATTGGTGCGATCCAGGAAAGCAACTCGCGCGACTGGAGTGAGACCAGCTGGGAGATCGCAGCAGCCTGGGACTATAACGACCGCATGAACCTGTATGGCGCTATCCAGAACGGCTACCAGTCGGGACAATTCCCGCCGCGGCCGTTTTGCCTGTTCGCGAACTTCGACGCCACCCAGCCCGGAAATGTCAGCAGACCAAACTGCTTCGTAGCCAACGACAATGTCACCGCCATCAACTACGAGGTGGGCTTGAAAGGCACCCCGGTGGACACTCTGAGCATGTCTTTGGCCTTGTTCTACACCAATTACTCTGACCTTCCGTACCAGGTCAGCGACAATACAGGTGGCGGCTTCAACACCGTCAACATCATCGTTGACCAAACCTCCGCAGGCCTGGAATGGGAAAGCAGTTGGGCGCCAGTTGACCAGTTCATGTTGCATGCGGCCATCGGTTACATTGACGTCGACGTTGATGACCCCGATCCGAGGATCGTGGCGCCCCTTACCCCGGAATGGACCGCGACCATCAGCCCGGAATTCACACAGCTGCTACAAGGTGGCGCGGAAATAGTCTGGCGTCTGGACTGGTCCTACCGGGATGAAATGCACGGGCAACCATATAATGATGTCCCTATCACAGACATCGACGACCGAACACTGATCAATTTCGACATTGCGTATCATAGTCCCGACGACACATGGACATTGGCTGCTTACGGCCGCAATGCGACGGACGAGAAATATGATAATGCGCGGCTTCTGCCGAACGATTACGTCCTGCAGATTCTGAACAATGATCGCAGTGAGTTCGGGCTTCGATTTGTCTATAACATCAATTAAGTTCTCATGAGGAGTCTTCGATACTCACGGCGTCGTCCGTGACTGCAGGAAAAATGGAAAAGGAAATGAGCCGGTCATTGACCGGCTCTTTTTTTTATGGTGCTACAATTGCTCCATTCAGGAGCCTCTATGACAACATTAACTCGCTGTTTTATCATACTTTTTACGCTATCTGGCTTGATGGCCTGCGAAGCCGA
>Ga0209567_10000552_pt1 | contig 20428 bp, 11 predicted proteins | sample COG_12_FD_184756 | JGI IMG/M metagenome (GOLD analysis project Ga0209567, IMG submission 184756) | Pelagic marine sediment microbial communities from the LTER site Helgoland, North Sea, for post-phytoplankton bloom and carbon turnover... | ecosystem: Environmental > Aquatic > Marine > Neritic...
TATCTCGAACCGGCAGTCAGTATCAAAGTTGAAAGTGCGAGGTCCGCCTCAGCGCTGGAAGAAACGCTTCATCACGTCGATCATCTTGGGGACGTCGGATGCGGCGGCGACTTCGCGACAGGAATGCATGGAGAGCATCGGGTTGCCGGCATCGACCGTGCGAATGCCTAGCTGCGCGGCGGTGATCGGGCCGATGGTGCTGCCGCATCCGAGGTCTGAGCGAACGACGAAGCGCTGAGTGCGCACCTCGGCCTCGCGGGCCCAGCGTTCAAAGCTCGCCCAGCTTTCGCCGTCGGTGGCGTAGGACTGATTCACGTTGATCTTCACGACTGGGCCGCCTCCGAGCACGGGTTGGTGCTTGGGCTCGTGCCGGTCGGCGTAGTTCGGGTGAATCGCGTGGGACATGTCGGCCGAGATCAAGAACGACTTGGCGACGGCGCGATGATAGTCCTCGGCCGAGTCGCCGGAGAGGCGCTGCAAACAGCTTCGCAAGAAGTCCGAGGCGGCCCCTTGTGCGCTCCGGCTACCGACCTCTTCGTGATCGTACAAGACGACGCCTCGCGTGACCTGGACCTCGCGTTCGGCAGCGAGTAAGGCGCTCAGGCCCGCATGACAACTTGCAAGGTTGTCGATGCGGCCTGCGTGGATGAACTCCCGGCTCACGCCGCTTCGCGTTGCAGGCTGCACGTCGTACGCCATCAAGTCCCAGGCGATCACGTCGTTTGCTTTGACGTCGCCTAGCTCCTCGGCGAGCAAGACGCGAAGGTCCATTCCGCCGAGATCGTTCAAGGTGACGATCGGCGCCATGTGTTTCTGGGCGTTGAGCTTGAGGCCTTCGCTGTTCACCTTGCGGTTCAAATGAATCGCAAGCGATGGAACCCGGAGGAGCTCGCGTCCAAAGTCGACGAGCCGCGCGCTGCCATCCGCAAGCGATACCCGTCCCGCAAGAGAGAGGTCGCGGTCGAGCCAGGTGTGCAACAGGACCCCGCCATACGGTTCGACGCCAAGCTGACCGTACCCTGCTTCTTTGAGCTCGGGGTTGGGCTTGACCCTTAGGTTCGGCGAATCGGTATGCGCGCCGACCAGGTGAAACCCCGCTTCCTGACAGGGCGCGCTTCCGAGGTGAAACGCGGCGACCGAACCTCCGCCGCGCACGACGTACACCTTGTCGCCGGCGACGATCTCCCAGGGCTCCGCTTCATCGAGGCGGCGATAGCCCTGCGCTTCCAAGCGCCGGACTGTTTCGGCGACGGCGTGAAACGGAGTGGGGGAAACGTTGATAAACTCGAGGAGGTCCTGAACTGGCAAGTGATACCCTTACTTCGCGAGCGAGCGTACGCCGGCGCGATGAACTTTACCGGGTAGCTCGCGGCCGACAATGGCCTCGGCGACTTGGCCGGCCTGCCAGAGCTTCTCGAGGTCGATTCCGGTGTCGATTCCCATCCCGTGCAGGGTGTAGACCAAGTCTTCGGTCGCGAGGTTACCGGCGGCACCGGGCGCGTAAGGGCAGCCCCCGAGCCCGGCCACGGAGGCGTCAAACGTGGTGACGCCCGCCTGCAAGCCGATGAGGACGTTGGCGAGGGCAGTCCCCCGGGTGTCGTGCAGGTGCAGGGCGATCTGCTCGACCGGGAGCTCGGCGGTGAAGAGATCAAGAATCCTTCCGGTTTGGACCGGCGTGCCGACTCCGATCGTATCCCCCAGCGAGACCTGGTAGCAGCCTGCGCCCAGCAGGTGCTTGGCAAGCTCGAGCCCGCGCTTGGGGTCGACATCGCCCTCGTAGGGGCAGCCCCACATGGTTGAGACGTAGCCGCGAACTTTCAGGCCGCGCTTCACGGCCGGTCCGATGACCGGTTTGAACGCGTTCAGGGTCTCGGCGATCGTCTTGTTGACGTTCTTGGCGTTGTGGGTCTCGCTGGCGCTCACAAAGACCGCGATCTCGTCGACGTTGGCCGCGATGGCGCGTTCAAGGCCCCGGGCGTTGGGGCAGAGGCCGGCGTAAGTGACGCTCGGCCGACGCTCGATCATCCGGCAGACCTCGTCTGCGTCGGCCATTTGGGGCACCCACTTGGGGGCGACGAAGCTTCCAACCTCGATTCGGCTGATACCGGCATCGACGAGCGCTTCGATGAGCCTCACCTTTGCGTGGGTCGCCACCTGGGCGCTCTCGTTCTGAAGGCCGTCTCTCGGGGACACCTCGTACACGGACACGCGGGTCGGAAGTTTCGCAGCGGGGGCCATGTCTCCGATCTACAGCGCCTCGGCCCTCGTGAAAAGCCGTTGGCGCCCTGCAGATGCCTAGCCCTGAAGCCGGATTTGTTAGATACTCCGCCCGCCATGGCGACATTGACCGCTTTGATGCTTGCAACGCCTTTGTTCGGCCTGTCCCTGCAGTTTGACGCTTCGATGATCGAAGCCCCGGCCATGGTCGTGGACCCGGGCGTCGTTTTGGCTGTTGAAATCACTACGGAGCTCGAGGAGCCCGGCGAGCCGACCACGGCCGATCTGGTTCGCAAGCGAAACAAAATCAAGAAAGTCCACAAGTGGTTCGGTATCACCACCTGGTCGTTGATGACATTGTCGGTCGTGTCGGGCTTCATCCAGTTCCATAACCAGTACGGCTGGTGGCAGAGCCAGGCGACCAACCCGTGTGTCGAGGGGACCGCGATCTTCACGCAAAAAGCCTGCAGCGGCGTTCCGACCGCGCATGTAACCTTAATCGCTCTCACCTCGGCCGCCTACTTCACGACCTTTGGGCTCTCGTTCGCGATGCCCGATCCGCTCAAGGTGAGCGAAGGAAACAGCGACTTTGCGAGGAAGCTTCGCACGCACAAAGTGCTTCGCTGGGTCACCTTTGCCACCATGCTCGCCCAAATCGGCCTGGGTATCGTATCTGCGAATTCCGAGTGGTTTGGCATCGACCGGGCGAACGACTACAAAGCCCTCCGCGGGATCGCGACGGCGCACCTGGCCGTCAGCCTGGTCACCTATGGCGCCATGACCTGGGCCGGAGCGATCATGATCTTCTGAGAGCGATCTCACCATGGCCCCCGTTGACGCGAAATTCCTGGAATTCGGGGCTTGCCCATCCAATCGTCGCGCCGCTAACATCTAAGCAATAGTGTTTGGGGCGGTGGAGCGGGATAACGTGCTACCGAAGGCGTCCGAGGCACCTGCGCTGCAGGGAGCTTAGGTCGCAGGATCCTTTTGCTTTTGGGGGTTTCATGAGATCACCGAAGGGTGCAAAAAGCCTTTCGAATCGGCGCGCGGGGGCGCAGATGTCTGAGCTGACTTTGTCCAAGTACCTGGGCCTCCTGCTCGAGGATCCCTACGACACGGAGCTCATCGACGACCTGCGCGAGTTCTTGAAGAGCCCGCAACCTGCCAACGACGGTCAAGACCCGCTTCGACTGCTCGAGGCGGCGCGCGGAGGACACGAGCGGCGCGGCGAGTTTCTGGCCGCTTCGTGGTTGATGGAGCTCGAGACCGAGTTGATCGACGACGATCCCGATTTCCAGAAGGTCCTGGTCAAAGAGCTGGGCCGGGTGCGGCGCGACGAGCTGATGGACGATCGGGGCGCTTTAGTTGCGTACGAGAAGCTTGGCGGTCTCGATTCGGACGATCCGGAGGTCGCGCAAGCGGTCGATCAGATTCAACAGGTCGAAGACAAATGGGCCGAGATCGCAAGCCGCTTCGTCGAAGAGGCTCGCGACGCCGCAGACCCGCGGCTCAAGACTTCGCTGCTGACGCGTGCAGCGTCTTTGATGTGGCAGTACGGCGGCGATGCGACCGTGGACGAAGCCGACGCGATCTTCGATGAAGCGTTGGCAGCCGATCCATCGCACATGTGCACCGCCAGGCAGTACGCGCTGAGCCTCCGTGCGCGTGGCCGATGGGACGATGTGGTCTCGGTGTTCATTCGCGCGGCCAAGGCAGCGCGAACCCGCGAGGAAAAGGCAAGTGCGTGGCTGCAGGCTGCACGTGTCCTGCATCGCTCGCTCGAGGATACAGCGCGCGCGGCCGACGCGTACCGCAAGGTCTTGAAATTTTCGCCGACCGACGAAGAAGCGCTCGGCGCCCTGGTAGAGCACTTCACCGACCTCGAGGCCTGGGACGAGCTCGCGGACATGTACGAGAGCGCGCTTCGCTCGCGCCAGAAGCTCGAGTCCGAAAAAGGAATGCTGCTCCAGCTGGCGATGGTCCATTGGCGCTTTCGCGATGATCCGGACTCGGCAGAGCCATTTTTCGCGAGGCTGCGAAAGATCGACGCCGCGCATCCCGGCATGTTGGACTTCTATCGTGTCCGGATCGGAAACGAGGATCCGAATAGCCGCTTGCTCACGATTCTGGGTGACGCGCTTCGGACAACGACGGATACGGAGCAGCAACTCGTATTGGCGCGAGAGCTTGGGCACCGCGCGCAAATAGCAGACCGCCCGGAGCGCGCGCTGGAAGCTTGGAAGCTGGTCGAACGGCTTGCGCCTGGCGATGTGGATGCGCGTGCTGCGCTTCAGCAGCTCTACCAACACAGCGGCAAATGGAATGCCTTGTCCGAGTCGATTCGTGGCGAGCTCGAGGCTCTTTCGGCCGATGCCAAGGAAGAGAAGCTGCGGCTGCTCCGCGATCTGATTCCGATCTACCGCGATGCGCTCCAGCTCGATTCGATGCTCATCCAGGTTTACGGCGAGATTTTGGCGCTCTCTCCGTACGATTCCGAGGCGCTGAGCGCCTTGTCGGAGCTCTATGAAAACGCAGGGCGATGGAACGAGCTCATTCAGATTCTCGATCGCCAGGCCGAAGTCGCCGAGGGTCCCAGCGCCAAAGTCGAGCTGTACCTGCGCATTGCCGGCTTGTGGCTCGAACGGTTCGGGAACCTGAAGCAGGCGACCGAGCCGCTCGAACGCGTCCTCCGGCTGGAGCCCGCGCACGTCGATGCCGTAGCGCAGCTCAAGGACATCTACACGAAGAAGCGAAACTGGGAAGCCCTGCTCGGGATCCTCGGCCGTGAGGCCGAGCTTGCAAGCGATCCCGGTGTACGTCTCGACAAGAAGATCGAAATGGCGGAGCTCTGCACAGAGCGACTTCATCAGAACGCCGCTGCAATCGCGTTCTGGAAAGAAATCCTGAACGAAGCGCCTGACCCCACACAGGCGCTCGATGCGCTCGAGAAACTGGCCGAGCGTGAGAAGGATTGGGAGACGCTAGCGACCGTCGTGCAGAGCCGGGCCGACGCTGCCTCGAGCGAAGCCGAGCAGCTCGAGCAACTTCACCGGCTTGGAATCCTGTTCCAGGAACGGCTCGATCGTCCCGCAGACGCCATTGGTGCCTGGGAGCGCGTGCTCGAGCTCGATTCGACGAACAGCCGTGTTCGGCGAATGCTGAAGGACGCATATCTTGCCCAAGGTGATTGGGAGTCCCTGGAGGCGCTGTACGAAGAGGCCGGCGATTGGGCGGGATTTGCCGAGGCGGTTGGGCAGACGGCTGAGCGAGCCGAGGCGCCGGCGTCGATTGTGGCGCTGAGCCTTCGCGCGGCGGAGCTCTACCGCCAGCGTGTCGGGGATCTGCATCGCGCCACGCGCTACTACGAACGCGCGCTCGGTGCAGACTCGAGCAACGTCCAAGCCGCCCAAGCGCTCGTGCCAATCTACGAAAAGGATCACAACTGGCCCGAGTACGCCAAGACCCTCGAGGTCGTCGTTTCAGGTTCCGACGGGGGCGAGGACATCGACGTTCGGCTGGAGCGGCTCGTGTCGCTTCGCAGAGTCTATCTGAGCCGACTCCGGGACCCAGAAGCGGCGCTCGGCTGGGCCACGCGGGCCTACCTTCTGGCTCCTTCCGATCCGGCTGTCGTGGCGGGTCTCGAGGAGTCTGCAGAGGCTTCAGGCGCATACGCAGACCTCGTGGCTCTTTTCCGAGATCGATTGGAAACCGCCTCGGTCTCGGATGCCGAGCGCCTCGACCTTCAGCGCCGCATTGCCTCCATTGCGGGTGAAAGGCTTGGAGAATCGCAAGAATCGATTCGGCAGCTCGAGGGGATTCTCGAGGTCGTGCCCGACGATGCCGAGGCGATGGCCGTGCTCGATCGCCTCTATCGGGCCGAGCGTCGATTCGTCGATTTGCGCAAGCTCTACGAACGCCGGCTTCAGAACGTTGCCGACCCCGCTGAAGAATGGGTGCTGCTCAATCAAGTGGCACAGGTCGAAGAGGAGCAGCTCGGAGACCTCCCTGCGGCTGCCGAGCGCCACTGGAACATTCTCGAGAAGAATCCGCACGACGTGGACGCACTGCGTGCCGTGGAACGCCTGTCGCAGCAACTGAAACAGTGGGACCGTTTGGACGCCGCACTCGCAAGGCGGTTGCAATCGAAGGTAGGCGATGACGACCGGCTTTCCGTTTATCTGCAGCTTGCGGACCTCCGACGACTCTATCTCGAGGATTCGGTCGGCGCGCTCGAGTGCTACCGCAATGCTTTGGCGCTCGACGGCCGAAATGAAGTCGCCATCGGCGGCCTCGAAGCGTTATCCGCCGAAGGAGGGGGCGTCGCGGTCGAAGCGATCGATCTCCTCGAACCCGCCTATGCGAAACGGGGTCATTTCGACAAGCTTGCAGGGCTGTTGCGAGCGCGGCTCGAAAAGACCGACGACGCGGACGAGCTTCGCGCGTTGAAACTGCGTCTGGCCGATCTATCGACGTCGGAGCTCGGAGATGCCGCAGGTGCCTACGAGGCGCTCGAATCCGTGTACATCGACAACCCCAGTAACCTGGACCTCCTCGACCGATTGGGTGGCGTCGCCGAAGCGTCCGGGCAGCAGGAGGCCTTTGCCAAAACGCTGGTGCGGGTGCTCGATGCGGGCGAGGTGCAAGGCGAGGTCGAGCTCACGGTTTGCCGACGTGCGGCGGAGCTGTACGAAGTCGCCTTGGGCATTCCCGACGATGCGGCGCGCTTTCATCGCCGGATCTTGGAGGTCGAGGCCGACGATGGCGCGGCATTCGCTGCGTTGAAGCAGGTTTACACCAAGAACGAGCAATGGGAGGAGCTTCGCGCGCTCTACCAAGGCCGCATCGAGTCGACGACCGACGCCGGCGCAAGGCTCGATTTGCTGTCGCAGCTGTGCTTCCTCTTCGAGGAGATCCTCAACGAGCCCAAGCATGCAATTTCGAGCTACGAGCAGGCGCTCGAGCTCGACCCGACCCACACGCCATCGCGGCGCGCACTGCAGCGGCTCTACGGCCGCCTCAAGCGTTGGCCGGAGCTTGCCGCGCTTCTTGAACGCGATCTCGACGAGGAGACAGGCCAAGAAGCCGTCGACCTCGCCTACGAGCTCGGGACCATTTACGAGACGCGCCTAGAACGCGCAGTCGAGGCGGTCGATCATTACCAGCTCGTGCTCGAGTCCAGCCCGACACATCTTCGTGCCCAAGAGGCACTCGAGCGACTGATGGACAACCGCGAGACGCGACAACGTGTGGCGTCGATCCTGGAGCCAATTTTCGATTCGCAAGGCGCCTGGGGCGAGCTTTCCAAAGTGCTGGAGGTTCGACTCGAAGACCTGAGCGACCCGACCTCCCGCGCCGGTCAGTTGGGCCGCATCGGCGCCCTGAGCGAGACCAAGCTTCACGACGACGAGCTTGCATTTGATGCCTATGCGCGAGCGGTTCGAGAGGACGTCGCAGATGGCGGCGCGCGTTCGGATCTGGCGCGGCTGGCTTCGAAGCTTGGGCGTCATCGACAACGGGCCGAGTTGCTCGAGGGTGGCCTCGGCACGGTCCGTGACGACTTCATCAAGACCGAGCTTCTCTTGGAGCTGGCGGAGCTCTGGGACGTGTCGGAGCCTGAGCCCGAGCAGGCGGAGCGAATCTATCAGCAGCTGATCCGATTCGAGCACGACAACCCGGAGATCATCGTCAAGGCTTCGCGCGCCCTGGAGCGCATTCACATCGCGTCCGACGACCAGGTCGCACTGGCACAAGACCTTCGTCGTCAGATTCGTTTCGAAGAGGACCAAGCGAGGCGAGACGAGCTCTATCCGAGGCTCGCTGATCTCCTCGAGACCTCCCTCGATGATCCCGAGGCTGCAATTGAGGTTCACCGGGAGCGCTTGGAACACGATCCCTCCCAGGTCGACGCCCTTGCTTCCCTCGAGCGCCTCTACGAAAAGCGTGGGCGTTGGGAGCCTCTGGTCGAGGTGCTCGAGCGCCGCGCGGAGCTTTGCAGCGACGAGCAGGAAGAGCTGAGCCTCTGCAGGCGTATTGGCGACATCTTCGAGAACCAACTTGGCAGCATCGAGAACGCCATCACCGCCTATCGCGACGTCCTTTCGCGGTTCGGCTCCGATGAAGCGACCTTGGCTGCGTTGACGCGGCTCTACGAGCAGACCGAGCGTTGGCACGAGCTCCTCGAGATCACCGAGATGCAAGCCGAGAACGCGGACGATTCCGATCGACGCGTTGCGTACCGCTTTCAGGCGGCCGAGCTGATGCGCAAGCAAACCGGTGAGGTCGAACGAGCCTTCGAGCGCTACCGTGAGCTTCTCGAAACCGTTCCTGGGCATGCACCTACGATGGCGGCGCTCGAGGCGTTGACAGCGGGCTCGGACGCGCAGCTGAGGGTGGCTGCCGCAAACAGACTGCTCGAGCAGTATCAGAGCGACGGTCGATACCCGGAGCAAGTTCGGATGTTCGAGGTCATGGCCACCGCTGATGATCCGAGCGAGCGTGTTCGTTCGCTCTTGCGGGCAGCCGAAGTCAGCGAAGTCGGCACCGAAGACATCGACGCCGCTTTTGGATTCACCGAACGGGCGCTGCGTGAGGGCGTCGACCTCGATGATTTCGAACGCGTGCTGAGCGACTACGAGCGCTACGCCGAAGCCACCGGGCGCTTCTCGGAGCTGACGGCCACGCTCGGAAGCATCGCGCCCGAGCTCCTGGACGCCGATTTGCGAACCCACGTACGCATGCTCTCTGCGGGCATTGCTGAGGAGCGCCTGAGGGACGCGGACTTTGCGAGGTCGCAATACCAGAACGTCCTCGAGGAGCAGCCCGACCACCGCGCGGCTCTCGATGCGCTCCTCGGGCTCGTCGAGAATGCTGGCGCGACCCGCGAGCTCGTCGAGCTTCTCCGGCGCAAGGGCGAGCTCTCCGAGGACAGCGAGGAACGCGCGGCACTGTTGGTGCGGCAGGCCCACCTTTACCAGAGCGAGCTCGACGACCCGGAGTCCGCGATCGAAGCGTTGGACCGGGCGCTGGGGGAAAGCGATCATCCCTTGGCTTACGAGGGGCTCGAGCGACTCTACCGTCGAACGCGACGATGGGAGGAGTTGGCGACGCTCTACGAGCGGGAGATCGATCAGCGGATCGGTGAACCGGCCGCGATCCGATACGAGCTCGGGGAGCTCTGCATGAAACGCCTCAATCAGCCATTGCGCGCGTTGGACCAGTTTCGTGAAGCCCTGAGCCAGAATCCGGAGCACGAGCCGACCGTCCGAGTCCTGGAGACTTTGGTCGCTGGGTCGGAGCACCGAGGCGATGCTGCAGAGCTGCTCTCGCCCTTGTACCTGCGCCGCATGGACTGGTCCAAGGTCACCCAGATTCTCGAAGTCCGGCTCGATGTGGAGGCGGACCCGACCCAGCGGCTGGAGCTCTTGCGTCATCTCGGCGACGTGCAGGAGTCGCACCTCGAAGACCTCGACAGCGCGCTCGAAACCTATGGCCGACTCTTCGCCGAAGACCCGCACGACCCGCATAGCCAAGAGACGCTCACCCGCCTGGCGCGCTCGCTTGGGCGCTGGGATCGATTGGCGGCGATTTTCGATAAGACCCTTCGAGCGGTCGAAGTGGATGACGGCGATACCGCGGTGCTCGCGTTGACCACAGCCAAGCTCTACGACGAGCGCTTGGAGGACTTCGACCGAGCGGGTTACTTCTACCAGCGCGCGCTCACCTACGACCCGAGCAACAAGGAAGCGGGCAGGGCTCTGGCTTCGGTCTACTCACGGGGCCGCAAATGGGATGCGCTTCTCGAGCTGGACCGCGAACGCGAGAGCTTTGCAGACGTCGACGACGAGCGGGTGACCATTCTGCACGAAATCGCGCGGACCGAAGTCGACGAGCTCGGGACGCCGCAAAACGGCATCGTCACGTACCGCCGAATCATCGAGATCGACCCGGCGAATGCCGAGGCCGTGACGCGGCTCGATCAGCTCCTCGAAGACGCGGAGCGATGGGACGAGCTCGCCGCGCACATCGAGTTTCAAATCGGGAACTCGACGGACGCGCGGGTCGCTCTCGAGCTTCGACAGCGTCTGGGCTCGCTCACCGAGGCCAAGCTCGGCGACCCTGCGGGGGCGCTCGACATCTTCGAAGACGTGCTGGCGGATCGGCATGACTACGCTCCGGCGCTTGAAGCGGTTTCGCGGTTCATCGAGAACGGGGAACATGGGCCGCGCGCGGTTCAAATTCTGGAGCCGATCCATCGGGACAGCGGCGACTGGCAGGCTCTGGTGCACGTCCTCGATGCAAAGGCGAGGCAGGCAGACGACAGCTTCGACCAGGCCGAGACCTGGCGCGAGGTGGGCCGGTTGCACGAGGAGCGCGGCGGCAATGCCGAGAAGGCGCTCGATGCCTGGGGCAAGGCGCTCTGTGCCGAACCGACCGACGAGGCCAGCCGTGGCGAGGTCGACCGTTTGGCCGAGTCGCTCGGCAGCTGGGAGGTCTATATCGAGACCTGCGAGCAAGCAGCGGCCGCAGCCGAGGAGCGAGCACTGCGAGGCTCCTTCCTGAGGAGTGTCGCCGAGACACAGGACCGGGAGCTTGGGGATCCCCGAGCTTCGATCAAGACCTACCGTCGGATTCTCGAAGCCGATCCCGAGGCGGAAGCAACCCTCGACGACTTGGAGGGTCTTCAGGTCATGGTCGGGGATTGGGAAGGCCTTTCATGGGTTTACGAGCAGAAGCTCGAACGCGCCCACGAGCCTGAACTGCGCGCGGAGCTCCTGAGCCGGCTCGGTGGGCTCTGGGACGAGCAGCTTGCGGACTCCGAGCGCGCCGTGTCGTACTATCAACAAGCCGCGGACGAGAAGCCCGATGACGGGGCCGCCTACGCCGCGCTCGACCGGCTCTTTGCATCGGTCAATGATTCCGAGCGGCTGGCGGATGTCCTCGAGCGCCGGATGGCGCTCGAAGTGGAGCCCGAGGTGCGAGTCGAGGTGGGAATGCGGCTTGCAGAGCTCTACGAGGCTCAACTCGGTCGGCCCGACGCAGCGTGTGACGCCTTGCGAGCTGTCGTAGATGCAGATCCGGAGCATCGCGGCGCCTTGCAAGGCCTGAGCCGCCTCTACGAGCGGCAAGGACAGTGGCAGGACCTCGTCGAGGTGCTGCAGCGCCGAACGGATACGGCTGCACACGAGTCGGAGCGGGTGGAGCTCACACATCAGCTGGGCAACATCATGGAGCGGGAGCTCGACGACGAGCTGAGTGCAATCGCCGTGTACGGCCAAATCCTCCGAATCGATGCCGCGCACGAGCCCTCGGTCCAAGCGCTGCTCCGCATCACCAAGCTTGCCGACTACCGAGAAGACGCAGCCGCGGTGCTCGAGCCGTACTTGCGCACGCAGGAGCGCTGGAACGATCTCGGAACGCTGCTTCGGTTGCGAGCGGACGCGATGACGGACCCGCACGAAAAGGCGGAGCAATTGTTGGCCTTGGCCGAAGTGCACGAGTATGGGCGCAAGGATCCGAATGCCGCGCTCGATGCCTTGTTGCAGTCGATTGGCGAGCGACCCGAGGATACGGAGATTCTCGACCGTGCCGAAACTCTGGCTGGGAGCCTGCAGCGCTGGTCCGACCTCGTCGAGGTTCTGTTCGCCGAGGCAAGTGCGAGCCTGGACGCGGAGCGAGGCGCGGCCCTGTATAACCGCGTTGCGCGAATCTGCGAAGAGGAGATGAATGATCTAAGCAAAGCGATCGACGCGCACGAGCGCGCTCTCTCGTTGCTAGGAGACGAACCATCGATCCTCGAGGCGCTCGATCGACTCCTTCAGGAGACCGAGCAATGGGACCGGGTTCACGAGGTCATCTCGCGTCGATTGGATTTGCAGGATGCTGACCGGCCGACACTTCTTCTGAGGCAGGGGCGGCTTCGTGCGAGCCACCTCGGCGATTACGAAGGCGCGCTCGGCGCATACGAAAAGGCGATGCAACAGGACCCTGGGCGCAACGATACGCTCGCTGCGGTTCGGAACCTGGTCCAAAAGCCCCAGGTGGCGGCCAGTGCGATCGACTTGCTCGAGGAGTACTACCGCGGCGCCGGCGACCTCGAAGAGGTGGTGCGGCTTTACCAGCAGCGGGTCGAGCTGGCCGAGACCGATGCCGATCGCGTTGCGCTCCTCACCGAGGCCGCGTCGATTTGGGAAAACGACATCGGCCGTCCGGAGGAGGCGCTGACCGCTGTGCGCGACGCCGTGCGAACGGACCCGCGTGACCGGACGCTCATCGATTCTCTCGAACGTCTGGCCGAGGTGTCGGGACGTTGGGCCGATCTCGACGGCCTGGTCGACGAAATCGCTGCACACGGAGACCTGGATCGGCGCGAGATGTACGAGTTACGCCTACGTTCGGCAGGCTGGTACCGTGACCGCCTGTCTGACGCGAGCGCGGCCGAGCGTACGCTTACCGAAGCGTTGCAGCTCGATCCGGAGCCTCTCGAGGCGCACGCGCAACGGGTCGCCTTGATTCGAACCCAGGAGCGGACGGCGGATTTGGTCAGCGCGCTTCGCGCCTGGGCGGAAGTCGATCCGAGCTCCGATCAACGCATCGCTCTCCTTCGCGAGGCTGCCGAGCTGGCGCGCCAGGACCTTTCCGCGCCCGAGCTGGCGGCGGATTGCTACCAGGAGCTGATCGCGGTCGAGCGTGACGACGTCAACGCGCTTCGGGCCCTGGCTGAGATACGGCGTGAGCAATCGCGATGGAACGAGGTCGTCGGGCTGCTGGAGCGGCAACTGGAGGTCGTGGCCGGCGGCGAGCGCGCGCAAGTCGCGCAGGCGACGGGTCAGGTGTACCAGGATCACCTCGATGACCCGCGCGCCGCGATCAGGGCCTACGAAACCGCTTTCGAGATAGACGAGACCGATCTGAACACGATGGATGCGCTCGAAGCGCTCTATCGAGACAACGATCGACTCGAAGCGCTTCGAACCTTGTTGGAGCGCCGCGCGGGCTCGGCAGAAGATGACGACCGCGCAGCGCTGCAGCTTCGACTCGCGCAGCTCTACGAGCATTCGTTCCGCGACGAGGCCGCTGCCATCGACATGTTCCGACGGGTTGTGAACGCAGACCCGGACAACCAAGTTGCAAACACCGAGCTCGACAGGCTCTTGGAGGCCGCCGGGGCATGGGACGATCTCGTCGCGCTGCTCCTTTCGAGGGTCGGTCAGGCATCCGACGAGGCACAGCGTGGCTTGCTCGAGCGCGTCGCAGACGTGCACGAAACCAAGCGTGCTGACGATGACGCGGCGATTGAGCTCTACGAACGCATCAACTCGGACCTCGGCGCGGACGAGCGGTCGCTTCGGGCACTGGCCAGGCTGTACGAGGGCAAGCGGAGCTGGACCAAGGTCGCCGATACCCTCGAACGGCTCGTGGGCCGTCTCGACGGTGAAGCAGCCGTCGAGCTGTCGCATCGGGTTGCGGACCTCTGGGAGCAGCAGGTCGGCGATGTCACGCAAGCGGGCAGGGCGCTTCGCGCGGCGTACGAGCGATTCCCAGACGACGCCGAGACCCGCGAGCGACTCAAGGCGTACTACGAGGCGGGTGGTGACTACGAAGCGATGATCGAGGTCTTGGATGCTGAGCTTCAGGCCGCGAGCACGGACGCCGACCGCCTGGCGTTGCTGCGAACGATTTCGAACGTCTACCGCGACCAGCTCGAGTCCCCGGGCGAGGCCGCAAGTTATCTCGAACGCGCGGTCGAGCTCGACAGCTCGGATCGTGGTGCACTGGTTCCGCTCTGCGATCTCTACATGGCTGCGGGCCGCCAGCAAGATGCGGTGCCGATCTTGCGCCAGATCATCGAGAGCTTTGGTCGGCAGCGCAGCAAGGAGCTCGCGATGCACCAGCATCGCCTCGGTCAGGCGCTGGCAGCGATGGGTGACGCGCAGGGTGCGCTCGCTGCGTACGACGCGGCCTTCAAGATCGACCTGACGAACGTTGCGATCCTTCGTGACCTGGGCAAGCTCACCCACGCGTCCGGCGACCTCGACCGCGCGCAGAAGAGCTTCCGAGCGTTGTTGCTGCAGAAGCTGGAACCGGACTCGGGCATTCAAAAAGCCGACGTCTACTTCTACCTCGGTGACATCGCTGCAAAGACGGACGACAAGCGAAAAGCGATCACGATGCTGGAGAGGGCGCTTGCAGAAGATGCCGGCCACGCCCAGGCTTCGGAGCTCCTCGCACAGTTGAAGGGTTGAGTCATGGCCACAGGAAAGGTCTCTATCGACGGGCAGGTCGTCGATAGCGGCGAAGCGCGCGTGTCGGTATTCGACCGTGGCTTCCTCTATGGCGACAGCGTGTTCGAGGTGTTTCGAACCTACGGCGGTGTGCCGTTCGCCGAGACCGAGCATCTGGAGCGGCTCGGGCGCTCAGCCGACCGCTTGATGATTCCGATGCCGGTTTCAATCGAGAGGCTATCATCGGAGGTGCGGGCGACTCTCAACGCCGCTGGCGATGGCGACTGGTACGTGCGCGTGGTCATCACGCGCGGCACAGGTCCTCTGACCTATGATCCGTCGACGGCCCGCGCGCCGCTTCGTGTGATCATCGCAGCTCCTGTGTCCGTGCCTCCGCCGGAGCACTACGAGCGCGGCGTGGCTGTCTCTTTGCTCCAGGCCTCGCGCCCGACCGATGACGAGCGCGCATCAGGGGCGAAGGCGTCGAACTATCTGGCGAACTTGCTCGCCGTCCATGAGGCCAAGCAGACGGGGGCACAAGAGGCGCTCGTCCTAGGGCGCAGCGGGCAGATCCTCGAAGGTGCGTCGAGCAACATCTTCGTCGTGAAGGACGGAAAGCTGCGTACGCCTGAGCCCCAGCCGGGGATCCTGGTCGGGATCACCCGGGCGATCGTGCTTGCTGCTGCCGCCGACGAGGGCATCGAGGCAGAGGAGGGCGAAGTGCGCCCCGAAGACCTCTACGACGCCGACGAGGCCTTCATCACCAGCAGCATCCGCGAGGTGATGCCGGTCGTGTTGGCGGACGGGCACACGATCGGCCCGGGAACCCCCGGTCCGGTGACAAAACGCCTCCACGAGGGTTATTTGAGGGCAGTAGCGCGGGCTACCGGCGTGGGGGTTTGACCGCTCCCCCGCTGCACAGTAAAGGCAGCCGCCAGGACGATTTCAATGTCGGATACAGGTAAGACAAAAGCACGGCGGCGCAGAAAGAACGCTGCTCAAGGCAAGGACCGGAAAAAGAAGCTCGAGAAGCTCGGAACGACCCCGAAGTTTCCGATCGATCCGGACAAGCCTTCCGGGGCCAAGGCCTGAGCCCACGTTCGCCGAGGCTGCACACCCGCTCAATGAAGGGTGTGCGATTCGCCGTCATGCTCGACGATCGGAACCCCCGCATCCGTCGCCACGTCCGCGTGCGACACAAGGGCGGGCGGAGGCTGACTTGCGGCGGTCAGCGCTTCTAGCTGTTCGCGGTACGCCATCTGTTGGAGCTTCATGTGGTGATAGCGGCGCCTTCGGCGGTAGGCGAATACCACGAGGATGGCGGCAGCCACCCAGATCGTGGATCCGGCAAAAAGGGCCGGCACGATTCGGTATCTGGTTCGCAGGCTATCCCGCCACTGCCGTTCGAGGCCGATGCGCGTCCAACCGTAGCCGGTTGCCAGGGCCGTATCAAAGGTCTCGCCGTTGCGTAGCGATTGGATCAGCCGGTGGAACCGACGCTCATCGTTGTTGCTGCGACGAAGGAATCCGACCACGTCCGCACTCTGGGCGTAGGCGACATTCACTTCATGTGGGCGATCGGGGAAGCGGTCGTCGAGCTCGGATAGCCTCAGCATCGAGCGCTGGGCGGCGGCCCGTAGGAGCGACTCCATGCGCGGAAGCAGGCGTACCTCGGACTGCTGGATCGCGACGCCCTCGTTGAACCAGCGGGGCACGGCGTTGCCAAGCACCGCGCGGTAGAGCGCGACGTGAGAAAGCTCGTGAACGAGCACGACTTCGAGATCCGGGGGCTCCCAGGATTGTGGTGCCGACATGGTTAGAAGAATCACGCCCCAACGCGAGTACGCCACGCCGGTCGCGTATTCCGGCGGTGGATGGCCGAGGGGGGCCATCGCCCGCATCTCCCGGGGGTTTCTTGCGACGCGGATCACCAGCTCGTCATCGATGGGGACTCCGAAGTCATTGCTGAGCTTGGCCCAGTGTTCGTCGAAGGTCTCGATGATAGCTTCGACACGGTCACGCTCGGCGTCGGGATAGGTCCAAGTCACCGATCGAAGGCGTTCGGTGTGATATCCATCGGGCGTCGCGGGTAGCGACAGCTCGGGCGCATCCTGAGCGGCGCCGCCAACCGAAATTACGGTGACGGCGATCGCGCAAAGAACGGCCCAGGAAAAAGTTAGGGGGGGTCTACTCTTCACCGGGTCTAAATCTTAGCAGCGGTGGCCCTGGCTCGTTAGTGCGACGTCGATCAATGATGAGGTAGGTTACACCTCCGGCGAGGAGCGCGCCGGCAACCACATAGGGCCAAGCCTTCTTCCATCTGCGTTTTGCCCTGGATTCGTCTTCTGGCTGTTCGGCCGTATTCACTTTTACAGTAGTGGCCGGTGGAGGCGGTGGAGTCGGCTCGGACCAACGGAGCTGCGCTTGGTCGGCGCGACTTTGGATGAACTTCAGTCGTTCCTCGGCGCTGCTGTCATCGAATTCGAGCGCGCCTTCGTAGAACTGGGCTGCGCTCACGTCAAAGATCTCGAGCACGATGGCGCCTTCACGACGCACGACGAGCAGGGCATCCGCTCCAGAAATGATCCCGATGCGCTTGTACGACGCGAGGTCCTTGCGAGGATCGAATCCGAGCCCGCGACGAATCGAGCGCAGCCCTTCGAGACCGTCTTCTTCGGTTGCAGGCTCACCTCGCATGGCCGCGCGAAGGGCAGCGTCGGTGGGCATACGGAGCCCCGAGAGCGTGGCTTCTCTTTCGATGAAGGCGGCGGTCTCGCGGAGAGTTTCGTCGGGATCGCCGGCGACGACCGTTGCGATCTTGGGGGGAGGGCGGTCAGTGGCAGCGTCAGTGTCAGTGGCAGCGCCAGCGTCAGTGTCGGTGGCAGTGGCAGTGTCAGCGCCAGTGCCGGGCCCAGTGCCCGTGTTCGTGTCTTGAGCGAGGCTGGGGCTGGGCCAGCTCATCAGCAACAGGATCGGTAGCAACCACCACATCCGCCGAACGATAGGCAACGCGGCCCATCCGCGCTAGCGTGCGGCGCGACTTTTCGATGGGTGACAAGCCTCAGTTCATGCATGGTGTTTGCGTCTGCCTCGGGTACGACGGGACGGGGTTTCACGGCTGGCAGGCGCAGCCGGGGCTTCGGACGGTTCAGGGGATGCTCGAGGAAGCCATCGACGAGATGGGGATCGAGCACGGTCCGGTGCGGGGCTGCAGCCGGACCGACGCCGGGGTCCACGCGCTTGGTCAGATCGCGAGCTTTGCTACCGAAATCGAGGTCCCCCCCGAAGGCTGGACGAGCGGGCTCAACGCACGGCTCCCCGAGGACATCGTCGTTCACGACACGCGGCCCTGCTACCGCCGTTACAACCCTCGCTTTCACGCGGCACACAAGCGCTACCGCTACCTCGTTCGATGCGGCCAGCAGCGTGACCCCTTGATCCGCAAGCAGGCCTGGCAGCTTGGGCCGAAGGGAATGAGGAAGGACGTCGAGCGCCGAGGCGACCGTATCGAGGACTACCTCGACGTCGACGCGATGAAGGCAGCGGCAGCGCATTTCGTCGGAACGCACAACTTCCACGCGTTTCGGCAGTCGGGGGACCAGCGTGAAATCGTCGTACGCGAGATGTTCGAGGTCAACGTGGTTCCGGAGTGGAATGGGCGCCCCGACGTCGTGGCCGTCGAAGTCGTCGGCAACTCATTCATGAAGAACATGGTGCGAATCATGGCCGGCACCCTCGTGGACGTCGGACGCGGCTTGCTCTCATCGGACGACGTCCCTGGAATGTTGCGCGAGAGCGCCGATCGATCGGACGCAGGTCAAACCGCACCGGCCCACGGCCTCATGCTCGTCGAGATCGAGCTCGCGCGTTTTGATGGCCCAGGCGATGCGTTCGACCGCCCGACGATGGGGGAGCCTCCCCGCAGGCCCTAGAACGTAATGCCGACGCCGCCGGTGAAGTAGAGCTTGTCGCCCACCGTTGCGCGGTTATTCGCATCGGACCCGGCAAGCTCGAAGAAGAAAAACGAGCTGTTGATGCCAAAGTCCTCATCGAGCGCGTTGGCGCGCCGTTGGTTGATGAAGTTGAGCTCGAGCGCGAGCTGGGCTGCCCAACCAAAGCCATGGCTTCGACCGTTTCCGGAGATGTCCTCTTTGAAGAACACGGTGTTGTATCCGACCTTGCCCGTGAACACGAGTGGCACAGGCGTCTTCCGAGATAAGGAGTCGATGCGCAGAACCACCATCGCGTTCAGGGGGAAGAGGCTGAACTTGGCGCTTTGGGTCGAAGGCGTGCACCCGCTCGGCGTGATCGTTCCGTCCACGCAGGCAGCGCCCTTGTAGGCAGCCCAACCGCCCGCGACACCGATGCCGATCGGTCCGAGGAAGGGGATCCGATACAGGAAGAAATCGAACTCTGCGAGCAGAAGGGGTCCGTTTTGGTCCGGGTACACCAAGTCGAAAGCCGGATCGGCGGGGTCGGGCCGATAGGAGCCCACCCCAAACGACAGCAAGTACCCCTCAGGGGTCCAGCCCGCTTCGGCAGACTCACCAATCGCTTCAGCGCTCGCGCCGATGGGCAGGAGCCCCACCACGGCAACCAACAAGAGGGCCGAAGCGATGAACTTCACCGACGAAACCTCCATGCGCAGATTGCCGCGAACACGAATCCTAGGACCAGGGCAATGGAGCCCGGCGCACCGCCGGTGAGCCCTAGCGGCGAAACCGAGCAGCCACCGCAATCACCACTGAGGTCGCAGTACCCTGTTACGGCAACGAAGGTCACCGGGACGCCCTCGGACAGCTCGCTTTGGTTGCCGCCAAACGAATCGGAGACGAACGCCATGTCGAACGCTCGCGCGTAGAGCGTGGCGGACTCGCCCTCGGCCAGCCCAAGTTCTTGGGCGGAAATACTAATCTCTCGTTCACCCTCGCCGGTGACGCTGGCGTTGGTCTCCCGGGGTGTTGGGTCGTCCTCGGTCGAGTACCACAGGTCCCAGGCTTGGAGGTCGTCAGGCGGGTTTGGGGTGTCCCACCTGACGGTGAACGTGGACTGCTGCTGCTCGTTCGTGTTGACGAGTGGCGGGGCGGGGTTCTCGACGTCGATGAAGAACTCGGCGATGCCGTAGTTCTCCGGGGCGACTGTGCTCGAAGGCGCTTCACGGAACACGAAGATTTGATACCTGGTGCCCGTGAGGCCGGAACTCTCGCAGGTCGCGATGGGGGTGCCGACCGCGCTCGGGTCGAGCAAATCCTGAAGGACGAGCTCGGTTACGGTCTCGTTGGTAGCCACCCGTTGCGGGTTCCTGGCCATCTCCGCGCACAGCCCCTGGGTCTCGTCGCGCTGCGCGAGCTCCTGGCACTCCGCGCCATCCTTGCCGACCCAGAGCCAGACATCCGTGACCGGGCTGGACTGGTCCAGACGAATTTCGAACGACACCTCGGAGGGAGCCTTCTTCTGGACGAAGGCCGCCATGGCGCCGCCACTGCCGCCAGCCCCTCCATCGCCACCGGCCCCCGCGTCACCGCCGTTGCCTCCATCGCCACCGGCCCCCGCGTCACCGCCGTTGCCTCCATCGCCACCGGCCCCCGCGTCACCGCCGTTGCCTCCATCGCCACCGGCGCCGCCCGAACCGCCAGCCCCGTCATCCAGCCCGCAGTCCGCCCGGTTGAAAATCCGAGCCTGCGAGTCATCGAAGAAACTACTGTCGCCGTCGATCGAGGAGATGCGGTCGACAGCAGGCTGAGCCAACGAGCTCGATGCGAACGCCAACGGGCCCGCTAAGACTGCGCAGAGCGGTAAGAGCAACAAGCGATGGTTCTTCATAGCCTGAGGTCCGTGCAATCCCCGGGCCAACCATGCAAGCCCAAAACCCGTGTGTTTTCGGGAAGGCGGCGGACAAACTGACATCATCCGCCCCACTTCTACGCCAAGCCCTGACATTTCGTCACTTTAATAGAACTTTTTCGGCGATCTGGACCGCGTTGAGGGCG
>Ga0209567_10000558_pt1 | contig 20299 bp, 17 predicted proteins | sample COG_12_FD_184756 | JGI IMG/M metagenome (GOLD analysis project Ga0209567, IMG submission 184756) | Pelagic marine sediment microbial communities from the LTER site Helgoland, North Sea, for post-phytoplankton bloom and carbon turnover... | ecosystem: Environmental > Aquatic > Marine > Neritic...
CCCTGTTTCCGTCATTTCTCGCCCAGATATTCTTTATCCGGGGCGTGGAGCTGATCGGACCCGGACGCGCCGGTGTATTCGTTAATCTGGTCCCCGTGTTCGCCTCCCTGCTCGCGGTGCTCCTGCTGGGTGAATCGTTCGAGAGGTATCACGCCATAGCGCTTTGCGCGGTCCTGGGAGGAATATGGCTGTCCGAGAGGGGAAAACCTGACTAGCCCGCATAATGCAGCGGCACGGTCGTGATTTTTTTATCTCTTATCGCTCCTGTTGTCGAATGTACCAAAGTTCTGCAAATCCCATGATGTTATTGGTAAAAACCGCGAAATGTGGTCTGATACACTTGCGTATCAACCATTGGAGGACAGAAACAATGCTAAAAAAAGCAATCACCACCGGTTTGCTGGGGACCGCACTGGCTTCGACCTCAGCGATGCCAGTGCAAGCTGCCCAGTGCACCAACGATGTTTTCAATAAAATCATGAGCGGCGGCAAAATCATCGTAGGAGTCAAGGCCGACTACAAGCCCTGGGGCTACCGTGACGAGAACGGGAATATCGTCGGTATGGAGGTCGACATGGCGCAGGACGTCGCGGATGCGCTTGGCGTGGATATCGAAGTGGTGGCAGTTCAGTCTTCCAACCGCATGCAGTTTCTGGAGCAGGGCAAGATCCACATGATGATCGCCACCATGTCAGACCGTCCGGACCGGCGCAAACTCGTTGGGATCACCCAGCCCAACTACTACACCTCCGGTACCAACGTGTTGGCTCCCAAGGCCGTGGGCATCAAGCAGTGGGATGAACTCAAGGGGAAGCCGGTCTGCGGCAAGCAGGGTGCGTTTTACAACAAGATCGTGGCCGAGCGCTATGGCGCCGAGGTCGTGGCGTTCACCGGTAACGCCGAGGCCAAGCAAGCGTTGCGAGACAAGAAGTGCATCGCCTGGGTCTACGATGATTCATCGATCATGTCGGATCTGGCATCCGGCAACTGGAACGATTTCGAAATGCCGCTGGCTTCCGAGGACGACAACCCCTGGGGTCTCGCCGTGCCCATTGGTGAACTGAACTGCGCCCTTGGCCATTTCATGTCCGGCATGACTTTCAACTGGCACCAGTCGGGGCGGTTGATCGAACTGGAGAAGAAATGGGGGATTCAGCCCACGGCATATCTGCAGAATCAGAACGAGCGGTTCAAGGACTGGCTTGCTGAATAAGGCTTTGCCATGACAAAAGGGGTGCTTCGCGCCCCTTTTGTTTGATGCCATGATCGAATCGATCCGGGAGTTTTTTAGGCAGCTCGCCGAGACCCACCCAAAATGGAACTTTATCTATATCTATGACCCCGGGGTAGGCGAGCGGGTGCTCGACGGCTTCTGGATGACCATCCAGTTGTCGGTGGTCTGTGTGATTTTGAGCGTCGTTATCGGCGTCGTGGGAGCCTGGCTGCAGAGAAGCCACCATGTCTGGGCGCGACGGCTGGTGCAGGGCTACGTCCAGTTTTTCCGCAACACACCGCCCCTGATCCAGCTGCTTTTTTTCTACTTTGCGCTGGGCCAGTTCACGCCGACCTATTCGCCTGACGGCTGGCTCGAGCAGCCGGTAATCTCCAACGTGGGCTGGGCGATCATATCCCTGTCGTTTTTTGCCGGCGCCTTCAACGTCGAGATCTTCCGGTCGGGCATCGAGGCGGTGCCGGAATCGACCATCGAAGCGTCTGAATCACTCGGAATGAGCCATCTGCAGACCTACATCTACGTGATTCTGCCGCTGGCGTTCAGGGTGAGCCTGCCGGCGTTGAACAATAATCTGGTCAACCTGATCAAGACGACTACCCAGGCGATAGTCATCGCGGTGCCCGAACTGTTGTATCAGCTGGTCAGCATCTACAACGACTATTCCACGGCGCAGAACGCCTGCATGGTATTGATGTTTGTCGTGTATATCGGGCTGGTGGGAATTCTGGTGCTCGGTATGAATCGCTGGGAGCGTGGCATGCAAATCCCCGGTTACGGAGGCTGACGATGGGTGCCAGGATCTCAATCCCCGGGATCAACAGCGAAGCCGCCACCGATCTTCCGGTGTTGCTTCCCTTCAGGGGCCGTCCGGCAGGCGAAGCCGAGGATCTTCGGTTCAGCCGTTGGGTCGGTTCCGTGCCGCCCTGCTATCTGTTGGCGGCGCTTTGTGCGGCGGCTCTGTGGCCGCTGGTTGTATACGCGCAATCCAACTATACCCAGGCCGAGGCATGGGATGCGCTTTGGCGCTGGATGCCGTATCTCGTGACCAGCGGTTTCGCGCTCAATCTGCTGATCAGTTTTCTGACCATGCTGATCGGCACCCTTGCCGGCGTGGTGCTGGGCTTGTGGCAGATTTCCCCTAGTATATGGATTCGAAAGGTTGCCTGGGCGATCACGCAGGCATTCCGCAATTCACCCTGGTTGGTGCTGTTGTTCATCGTAATGCTGGCATTTCCTTTCCAGATCGAGATCGGCGACACCGTCATTCCCATTCCCGACTGGGTCAAGGCGGTGGTCGGTCTGTCGTTGCCGATCATGGCGAATATTTCGGAAGTGGTCAGGGGCGCCATACAGTCGGTACCGACGGGACAATGGGAAGCGGCGGAATCCCTGGCCTTTTCGAGGGGGCAGACGCTGACGCGGATCATCCTGCCGCAGTGTTTCAAGAGAATGATTCCGCCCTGGATGAACTGGTACGCGATTCTGGCCATGGCGACGCCGCTGGTTTCGTTGCTGGGCGTCGAAGAAATCGTCACGCTTTCGCGACAGGCCATGGAGTCGGAGGACAACCACCCCGAACTGCTCATGCCGTTCTACGGATTCTGCCTGGTTATCTTCTTCGCCTACTGCTACCCCATCGCGAGATTGACCATCTCACTTGAAAAGCGCTTTGCCGTAAAACTGTGAGCGGAGTGGACAATGACTGAAAACACCTGGGATTCGACGCAACCTATCGTATCTATAAAGGACGTATACAAATCGTTCGGGGCCCTCGAGGTTCTGAAAGGGCTGTCCCTCGACGTCATGAAAGGGGAAGTGATCTGCATCATAGGCCCTTCGGGCTCGGGGAAATCCACGCTGATTCGATGTGTAAACGGCCTCAATGACATCAATTCAGGGTCCATCACCGTTGAGGGACAGGAAGTACACGATGAAAAGCTGGACAAGCTCGAGCTGCGCAAAAAGGTCGGCATGGTGTTTCAGCAATACAACCTGTTTCCCCACAAGACCGCGCTGCAGAACGTCATGATGGCGCCGGTTCTGGTGCTCAAGGAACCCCGTGCGGAAGTGGAGCGGCGGGCACGCGCTTTGATCAAAAAAGTGCGCCTTGAGGGCAAGGAAGACAGCTACCCCGGGGAATTGTCCGGCGGGCAGCAGCAGCGGGTGGCAATTGCAAGGTCCCTCGCCATGCAGCCGGACGTCATGCTGTTCGACGAGGTCACGGCGGCGCTTGATCCGGAGACCGTCAAGGAGGTGCTGGTGACGATCAAGGAATTGGCCCAGGAAGGCATGACCTGTATTCTGGTTACGCACGAAATGGGCTTTGCACGGGAGCTGGCCGACCACATCTACTTCACCGATCGCGGCGTCATCGTGGAACACGGTCCACCCCGCACTTTCTTCAACGACGCCAAGGATCCGCGCACGAAGGAGTTCCTCAGTCAGATTCTGTGACTGGTGAAGCCGATAGCATTCACGAACCATTCGCGCCAGGCCGCGCAAAATTCCCCTCTGGTGTTTTCAATTAGACAAGCTAATGAAACGAACGTGGACCGATCCGGTTGGGCCCGGATTTCATTGTCCGGGATCATCCTGATGGCGCTATGCAGCGGCGGATCAGGTGCGGATGCCGAGGGTTATGGGTTCAAACCGGCTCCGTGCCCGTCATCCCCGAATTGCGTATCCAGTGTGGATCCGGACGATCCGCACTACATCGCCCCGTTTACACTCACGGTAGACCGCGCCGAGGGCTGGTCTGCAGTCCGCGAGGCCGTGTCCACGCTGCCGCGGACGCAAATTGTCAGTGAATCCAAATACTATCTTCACGCGGAGTGTCGCAGCAAGGTTTTCGGTTTTGTGGACGACCTCGAACTCGGCTTAGACGGATCAACCGGCGTTGTGTTGGTCAGATCTTCTTCACGCACCGGTTACAGTGATCTGGGAGTTAATCGCAGGCGGGTAGAACGACTGCGAAAACAGCTTGTTGACCTGGGAGTTGCTGAGGACTTGGAATAATGTCTACAGAGAACACAACGGTACTTCTGGTCGAGGATCACAAGAATCTGGCCGAAGCCGTCGGCAACTATCTGGAGAGTTGTGGGATCAATGTCGACTTTGCCTATGACGGATTGTCCGGGATGCATCTTGCAACCACAAATCTCTATGACGCTATCATATTGGACATTGCCAGCGGGGTGAGCTGGACAGCGCCGTCTATCAGGTTCATGACCTGGAGTTCAATACCCGTATTGTGAACAAACTGTGAAGGCGCGGCGCCGGGCTGTCGACTCGCAAGGAATTGACTGACTATCTCGTAAAGTCTGGAGAGAGAACAAACTATATCAGAACCCGAATTCTCGATGTCGCGCAGAGCGGTGACGATGTTTATGTCAGATGGCAGCTCGAAATGTCTTTCGATGTCATGGGAAGCGCGCGAACCTCGAACACGGTGGGGATGACTCATCTCCGATTTGATGAAGATGGAAAAATCGTCCTGCACCCTGCGCCTTGCCGCAACGAGCAGGTGGATATCAACGGACAAATTTCGTCTCGAGTATCACCAGCGAGTTGGTCCTTTCGACACCTTCCAGGTTGGCCAGCCCATCGAGCGTGGCGCTCAGTTTTTCGGTGGACTCCGCCGCGAGCACCGCGATGAGATCATAATCACCGCTGACTGCATACAGTGCGCGAACCTCTCCGATCTTATCGATCTCGGATAACGCGCGCCCGGTCAGCTTCTGGTCCACTTGAATCTGCACGTGGGCCTTGATCAGATTCCGGTTGAATTTTTCTCCATATTCGATTCTGTAGCCTGTGATCATTCCGTTCGTTTCCAGGCGCTTTAAACGGCTCTGGGCGGTGGAACGCGACACGCCGAGGACCCGGGCCAGTTGCGAAATCGAAATGCGTACGTTTTTACTGAGAGTGCGCAAAAGTTTACGATCGAGATCATCCATATTGCTGAAAAACTTCGTTGAATTGCATAAATAGTATAAGCAATATGTAAATTATGATCATTCAATTCGACATGGAATAACCCCATCATATCGATTCAAACGATCTTAAGGAGGGTTTGAATACATGCAAACCGTGAGCCTGAAAAACGATCCCAGCGCTTCGAGCCAACGCAGGGCGATTGAGATTTTTCACTCTATCGGGTTGGACCCGGATTTGCTCCAACGCGGCGACCTGGCCGTAAAATCACCCATTGACGGCAGACAGATGGCGCGCGTTCACACGGACGATGAGATATCGACCTCCGCCAAAATTCAGAGAGCCGCGAGTGCTTCTCGGGTCTGGCGCACGACGCCGGCGCCAAAGCGCGGGGAGTTGATCCGACTGCTCGGCGAAGAGCTGCGGTCGCACAAAGTAGATCTCGGTGCGCTGGTTACGTTGGAAACCGGAAAGATCTACCAGGAAGGGCTCGGTGAGGTCCAGGAGATGATCGACATTTGCGACTTCGCCGTCGGCCTGTCAAGACAACTCTACGGGCTTACCATGCCCTCTGAGCGCACGGGGCATCGGATGGCCGAGACCTGGCACCCCATGGGGGTGGTGGGGATTATCACCGCTTTCAACTTTCCGGTGGCGGTGTGGTCATGGAACGCGACACTGGCCGCCGTTTGCGGCAATGCACTGGTGTGGAAACCCTCTGAAACCACGCCGCTGACCGCGCTGGCATGTGCGCAGCTGTTTAGCCGAGCTATCGAACGGCACGGCGATTGTCCGGAGGATTTGTTACAGGTAATCCTCGGCGACGCGGAAACCGGACGGCAGATCGCGGCGGATGCCCGTTTGGCCGTGATCAGCGCCACCGGCAGCACGCGCATGGGACGCGCCGTAGCACCCGTTGTCGCGGAGCGGCTCGGCCGCAGCATCCTGGAACTGGGCGGCAACAACGGCATGATCGTTACTCCCTCCGCGGACCTCGACATGGCGGTCAGGGCGATCGTGTTCGGCGCTGTCGGTACCGCCGGCCAGCGCTGTACCACGCTGAGGCGATTGATTGTTCACAAGGACGTTCGAAACCAATTGGTCGAGCGGCTGAAACTGGCCTACGCCCAGGTCAAGATTGGCAATCCGTTCGATCAGGAAGTGCTGGTGGGCCCGCTCATCGATGAAACCGCTTTTCGCAAAATGCTCAGCGTTCTCGATGATTTGCGTCGCCGTGACGGTTGCGAGGTATTCGGCGGCGAAACCGTGGAGGTGTCCGAAGCTCGGGGCGGTTTCTATGTTTCACCGGCGATCGTCAGCGTGCCGGACCAGAACGAACTGGTCAGGATGGAGACCTTTGCGCCCATTCTGTATGTGATCGAATACGAAGAATTCGACGAGGCGATCGAGTTGCACAATGACGTACCCCAGGGATTGTCTTCCTGCATATTCACCATGAACCTCCGGGAGGCGGAACAGTTTCTCTCGGCATCCGGCAGCGACTGTGGTCTCGCCAACGTCAATATCGGACCGAGTGGGGCGGAGATCGGCGGCGCTTTCGGCGGCGAAAAGGAGACCGGCGGCGGGCGCGAGTCCGGATCGGATGCCTGGAAGGCGTACATGCGGCGGAGCACGAGCACGGTCAATTACTCAGACGAACTGCCACTGGCGCAAGGCATCGAGTTCGAAGTGTAGTCATCACAACTTGCCGGTCGCGTCAGGAATCGTTAAGGCTGGCTGTACCGCCGTTCCCGTTGGTACGGGTCGAGCGGCCGCAACTCTGCGTCATTTCAAATCCGATGCAGCATCGTCCAGCCCCGCCTTCATCCTGTCGAACAAGTCGTGGATCTGTTCCTCGGTGATTATGAGTGGCGGGCAGATGCCTATGCTGTCACCGGGCAACGGGCGAACGAACAGCCCGTGCTTGAGGGCGTGTTGGGTGACCGTAAGCGCGGCCCTCCGGGACACGTCGAACGAGGCCCTGGTTTCCTTGTCCCGCACGATTTCGAGTCCGCCGATCAGGCCGACCCCACGCGATTCTCCCACTAGAGGATGATCCGCAAGCAGGTTCAGTCTGTCCATGAACGGCACCGATACCCCTCGGACATGGTCCAGTATATTCCGTTCCTCATAGATGGCGAGCGTTTCGAGGGCGACCGCGCAGGCCACCGGGTGTCCGCCGTAGGTGTTTCCCGTACCGAATGCGCCGTGCTTTTTGCTTTGTTCGACCAGTGTCTGATAGATCGAATCCGAAATCATCACGGCACCGATGGGCTGGTAGGCCGCGGACAGTTGTTTGGCGCAGGTAACGATGTCGGGCGTCATGTCATAGGTCTGTGAACCCCACCAATTACCGGTTCGGCAGAAACCACAGATCACTTCATCCGACAGAAGAAGTATGTCGTATTTCCTGAGAACCGCCTGCACCTTGTCGAAGTAGCGGGCGGGTGGGACGATCACACCGCCCGCGCCCATGATCGGTTCCGCCACGAAGGCGGCAACGGTGTTGGGCCCTTCCTCGAGGATGAGCTTTTCCAGATTACCGACGATACGATCGGTAAATTGTCCCTCGGTTTCCCCGGCTTTGCCGCAGCGGTAGTAGCTCGGAGTGTCCGTGCTTTTCATCCTGTCCAGAGGCAGATCGAAATCATTCTGCATCAGCGGGATCGCGGTCAGGCTTCCCCCGGCCACCGTGACGCCGTGGTATCCGCGTTTGCGGGAAATGAGCTTTTTCTTTTCGGGTCTGCCCAGCCCGTTGTTGTAGTACCAGATGATTTTGATGGCGGTATCGATCGCTTCCGATCCGGAGTTGACGAAGTACGCTTTCGCCATGCTCGAGGGCGCAAGTTCGATTAATTTTTCGGCCAGTCTCGTGGTGGCCTCATTGGTGCGGTGGGCAAAGGAATGGGAAAATGGCAGTCTTTTCAACTGCCTGGTGGCGGCTTCGATCAGGCGCGGTTCACTGAAACCGAGAGAAGCGCACCACAAACCGGCAAGACCCTCGATATACTTTTTGCCGTGGTCGTCCCAGACGTATATGTCCTCGCCGTGATCGATTACAAGCGGCCCCTGCGTTTCATGGGCGGCGAGATTGGTGTAGGGGTGGAGGTTATAGGCGATATCATTTTCGGTGATGGCTTGCGAGTGGCTCATGGGAATACAATTAGAGTGTGTTTCAATTCGGTCCCATTTTGTCACACATTCATGCCTAAGTGATGCGCTGGTACACATACGATCACGTGATCTTCGATTTCGATTCCACCCTGAGCGGAATCGAGGGCATCGATGTTCTTGCCGACAAAGCCGGCGTGGGTGAGAAAGTCTCCGAACTCACGCAACAGGCCATGGATGGCAAGACCGAATTGGAGAGCGTTTATGAGCAAAGATTGTCCACGATCAGGCCCACCCGAGGTCAAATCCGAGCGTTGAAGGAACAGTACAGGAAGCACCTGACCGAGGACGCGCGGGAGGTGATAAGCGCGCTGCACCTCCTCGGAATTGAGACCTATATCGTCAGCGGCGGACTGCTGGAACCGATCGTGGAAATTGGTACCGGTCTCGGAATTCCCGCTGAAAATATCAAGGCCGTAGAGATCCAGTACGACGAATTTTCGGGCGAATGGTGGCTTGCCCAGAACGGCCTCAATGACCGGGACCAGCCCTTTCTCAAATCAAATCAGACGGCCCTGGAAAAAACGCATGGAAAAGCGGGAGTGATAGAAAAACTGCTCTATGGCAAACGCGGCAGGAGCCTGCTCGTGGGCGACGGAGCCAGCGACCTCGTGGCGGGTTGCGCGGTCGATCTTTTCGTTGGCTATACCGGTATCGTGGAACGCGAACGGGTCGTGACATCCGCACCCGTGCTGTTAAAAAGCAGGAGCCTGGCGCCCGTTATCGTGCTATCAGCCGGGCTTCGTGCCTTTGACGGAGTCGAAGGCAATCAGTTCCAGACCCTGTTTCGAAAAGCATTCGAACTGGTTGACGCTGGAATGCTGCAATTCAATGACACAAATCTGGGTGACAGGTTCAAACGGGTACTCCGGGGAGGTAACGAAAACGAGGAAAAGATCTTTTACTAAAATCCGGCCGTAGTCTCGGGATAGAGACATCTTGAGCCGGTTATGGTACCTTGATCGGCCAGCATGAGGGCATAGCGATGCAGGTGGAGACGCCTGACACGCCGTGCCCTTTTTTATTTCTGCAATCAAAATATACGGCGTATGCAAATGTATCGGATTCTGGTATCGGACAAGCTTGGAAAGGCCGGGTTGGACCGGCTCGGCAAGGAGACAGATGTAGATGTTGATATCAAGACGGGGCTTTCACACGATGAGCTGATCGATATCATCGGTGACTACGATGCCTTGATCATACGGAGCGCCACGCGTGTCGACGCGGATGTTCTTGAGGCCGCCGTTCGGCTGCGCGTGGTGGGTCGTGCCGGCATCGGAATCGACAACGTTGACGTGAGGAAAGCCACGTCGAAGGGCGTAATCGTCATGAACACGCCACAGGCGAACGCCATAGCGACCGCGGAACATACCTTGGCGATGATGCTCGCGGTCAGCCGGCACACGGCCCCGGCACACGAATCGGTGCGCAGGGGAGAGTGGAAGCGATCCAGCTTTACCGGCCAGGAACTGGCGGGCAAGACCCTCGGCATCATCGGGCTCGGCCAGATAGGCAGACTGGTAGCACAGCGTGCAAGGTCGTTCCAGATGAATATCGTTGCATACGACCCCTACGTATCCGAAGAGATCGGGCGGGAGATGGAAATTTCCCTAGTCGACCTGGACGAACTGCTTGCCCAGTCCGACTACATTACCCTGCACACCAGCATGTCCTCTGAAACGGAGAACATGATCAACGAAAAAACCATAGGCATGGTGAAGGCGGGGGTGATTCTGATCAACCCGGCGAGGGGAAAATTGATCGATGAATCCGCCCTCGCGGACGCACTCAATAGCGGCAGAATAAAAGCGGCGGCGGTAGATGTGTACCGGAAAGAGCCCCCCGACGAAAAAAATCCCCTCATCGGATTATCCAATGTCCTGCATCTTCCACACCTCGGCGCGAGCACCGAGGAAGCGCAGCGCGACGTTGCGGTACAGATCGTGGAACAGGTGATAGATGCCCTGCGCAACAAGGATTTCCGCAATAGTGTCAACATGCCGTTTATCCCGGGCGCGGATTTCGAGAAGACAATGCCCTACATGAATCTCGCTGAAAAGATCGGTCAGCTTCACTTCCGCATGGCGGCGGCGCCCATCCGCAGCGTCGAGATCGAGCTGCAGGGGGATTCGATAAAGGCCCTTCTCAAACCGATCGCGACCGCTGTCCTCAAGGGCATCCTGCAGGGATTCCTCAAGGAATCCGTTAACTACGTCAACGCGCCGATGCTGGCAGAACAACACGGCATCAGCGTCGCGCAGAGCAAGGGCATAGGCACTCCCAACTATGCGCACCTGATCTCATGCCGGGTCGGATTCGAAGGCGGCGAGCGTACGATTTCAGGAGCACTGTTTGGCGGAACCCACCCTCGAATCGTGCAGGTGAGCCAATACCATATGGACGTCGATCCCAGCGGGATCGTCCTGGTGATGCTGAACCGTGATCTGCCGGGAGTGATCGGCCGAATAGGCACGATACTCGGCAAGCACGAAGTCAATATCGGTGAATGGCGGCTTGGCAGGGGTGAGAAGGGAACGGAGGCGCTGTCGTTCGTCAATCTGGACAGCTATCCTTCCGATGAGGCTATTGCGGAACTGAAATCCGTGGAAGAGGTCGTCAAGCTGGAAATCCTGACGCTGTAAGCGGATTCGATTACCTGGCCGGGTCCCGGTTTTTTCGCAGAAGCTCCATTACCAGGTCTCGGTCGGCATCGAGCTCCGGTGCGGCGGATCGCCGGCCCGGATCTTCGAAGCCCGACAGCTTGATCGGATTTCCGGCCATCCGGAAGTCGCCGCCGGCCTCGCTGGCACTGTGTATGATCATGTTGCGTGCACTGATCTGCTCGTCGTTCACCACCTGCTCTATATTGTTGATCGGCCCGCTCGGTACACCCGCGTCCCGCAGGACAATCAGCCACTCCTCCGCGGACTTGCCCTGCAGCGCCTTCTCGATCTCGGGTTTCAATGATTCATGGTTGCGTGTGCGCAGGTCATTGGTTTCAAAACGCGCATCGACGCCGAGGTCGGTTCTGCCGAGGGTTTTGCAGAGCTTTTGAAACAGCATGTCGTTACCCGCAGCAATCACGATATGGTCGTCGTTGATCCGGAAAGCGTCGAACGGTGTGATGGATGGGTGGCGTGCCCCCAGCGGCTCGGGGATCTTGCCCTCCGAGAGGTAGCGGCTGACCGCATTTTCAAGGATAGCGATCTGGCAATCCAGCATCCCCACATCCACCATCAACCCCTTGCCCGTCCGATCACGGTTGATGATGCCCGCGAGGATGCCTGACAATCCGAAAAGTCCGGCGGTGATGTCCCCGACGGACGTGCCCACGCGTGACGGTGCGCTTCCAGGATGGCCGGTGACGCTCATGATGCCCCCCATCGCCTGAACGACCATGTCATAGGCGGGCAGGTTGCAGTACGGCCCGGTCTGGCCGAAGCCGGATATGGCGGCATAGACCAGCCGCGGATTCATCTTCTGCAACGCCTCCCAACCATAGCCCAGCTTGTCCATCGTACCCGGTCGATAATTCTCCACCAGAATATCGGCTCGACGGACCAGGCCATCGAAGGTTTGCCTGTCCTCCGGCGCTTTCAGATCCAGCGCAATACTCTGCTTTCCCCGATTGAGTGACGAAAAGTATGCCGATTTGCCTGCCATGAACGGGCCGAAGTGGCGGGCGTCGTCGCCGGTTCCTGGCACCTCGACCTTGATGACGCGGGCACCCAGATCCGCCAGCACCATGGTTGCATAGGGGCCGGCTAGAACCCGCGTCAGGTCGATCAAGAGCAATCCATCTAGTGGTCCGATTGTGTTCATCTGTTTCTTGCTAACGTAAGGCTGAAGATAATACCGGTGGCAGATCCTGCGCGAAGTATGCAATACATTCGTTTGTGGATACAATTCCGCAATCGAGCCGCTGACGGCCGGGTACATCACCGAACGAACACGTGCTCGTTCAACGCTCCGCCGCACTGCTGGAGTAACCGAATACACGTGAAGATCGCGCAGTTCCAAAAATTTGGAAAACCCAAGGAAGTTATCGCCTGCGTCGAGGCGGGCGAGCCCGGGATCCGGATGCCGACGCGGTGCTGATTGAAATCGACGCGTTTCCGATCAACCCTGCGGATCTGCTTACGCTGAGTGGCAATTATGCTTTCCGGCCACGGTTGCCCGCCACGCTGGGTGCGGAAGCGGTGGGTCGCGTCGTGACGGCAAGATCCTGGTTCTTCCAAATGGCTGAGGGGCTGAAATCAGCGGCTAGCGGATGGTGATAACGCGGACTACGGCAAGGAAGTGCGGCTCGATGACCATCGCCTGGTGTAAGAGAGATATTCCTTGTCCAGGCAAGTGAGCTCCAATCCGGTCTGGGAAAGGACGGCGCCCGGCGCTGACACCTACCCCACTCTCGAGGGCAAGGGCCGGGCCGAAGTGGTGGTGATAGGGGGTGGTTTCTGCGGGTTGTCCGCGGCGCTGCACCTGGCCGAAGCGGGTCGAACGGTGGTACTGCTGGACAGCCACGAACCCGGCTGGGGCGCCTCAGGCCGAAATGGCGGTCATGTGATTCCCGGATTGAAACTCGATCCCGATCGGCTTTCAAAACACTATGGCGCTGAAACCGGGGAACTGATGACTGACGCAACGGGAAGGGCGCCGGATCTGGTATTCGATATCATCGAACGCTACTCGATCCAGTGCAGTCCACGCCGGACGGGCTGGATACAACTGGCCGCGGGTCCGAACGGTTTGCGTCTGATCGAGGACCGTGTGCGGCAAATGCAAACAAGGAGCGTCGACGTCGAGATTCTGGACCGCAACGCGGTCATCGAATCGACCGGCGCCGAGGGCTATGTCGGAGGAATGATCGATCGCAGAGGAGGCAATATCAATCCTCTGGCCTATGCACGCGGTCTGGCTCGCGCGTTGACTTCACACAAGGCCACCATCTACGGTCGCAGCAGGGCGCTTTCCATCAAGCAGATCAAGGGCAAGTGGGTGGTCGAGACGGAGTCGGGGCAGATGACGTCCACGCGGCTCGCGTTGTGCACCAACGCCTACACAGATAATTGTTGGCCCCGGCTGGCAAAAACCATCGTACCTTTCGTCACCGGTGCTGTTGCCACAGAACCACTCCCGCAATCCCTGCGCGAGTCGATTCTTCCAGGCGGACAGGCCGCGGCCGACAATTGCCGCCTGCTTTCCTGGTTCGGGCTCGATCCCGAGGGCCGTCTCATCTTCGGGGGACGAACGGGCACCTGGTCCGAGTCGACCAATTCGTCAGATTACCGTGACCAGATCCGGAGGATGCACGGAGTATTTCCAGGACTGAAAAACATCGCCGTGGAATACCAATGGTGCGGCAAAGTCGCCCTCACCGCGGATCACCTTCCACATGCGCACAAACTCGCGTCGAATCTGTACACGGGACTGGGCTTCAACGGCATGGGCGTTGCGATGTCGACGCTGATGGGCAAGTTTCTAGCGCAGTTGGTCAACGAGGACAGCGAAGGCGCCGTGTTTCCGCTTTCGCCGCTCAAGACCTTGCCGCTGCACGGGTACCTCGTGCCCGTGGTGAAGACAGCGGTTCTTTGGAAAAAATTCCTCGATCGATTCTATCCGTAGAACTCATCAAATATGTATTGATGAACGTGCATCTTTTACCGATCGACATCGGCGCGTGGGCGCGCCTCCTACAAGTTCAGTTGGATGCCCGTCCACATATGGTAGGAGCGGCGCCCTCGCCGCGATTGATCAAGCATTCCCTGCTTGATTCAGATGCGCAACGACGGTGGTGTTACCCTACGAGATATGTGGAAAGCGCAATCTGAAACGCTGCAGGGCGATGTCATCCGTTTTCGTCTGTTTCAGAAAGATCTCCCAATCACCTATCGGGAGGTAGTTGCGCTGCTGCGCCTTAACGCGGGATTCCGTGAGTGGTTCAGCTCCACTCTGGCTGCCGCACCCATGCAGGCGTGTTTCTGGGAAAGCCGCCCGGTGACCGTGGCGAATGTCGACGACGCTTACGAATACGTGCTGATCGACGCGCCGATGCTGGCGAATCAGTCGGAAAATTCCACGGCATTCAGAAACGTATTCGATGCGGCAGCCGAAGACATCGTGTGCTTCGACAATATTGGACATGACGCCTTGCTCGTCGCGCCGGCCCCAACTCTTGGGCAGGTCGATCATGCCCACCTGCTCGGTTTCCTTCGCACCGCACCCGGCATCCGCATCGAACTGTTGTGGCGAGTCGTGTCGGAGCAGGTGGAATCCAGGCTGTCTGCACTGCCGCTTTGGTTGAGCACGTCCGGACTGGGTGTCCCCTGGTTGCATATCAGGCTCGATTTCATGCCTAAATACTACAACTACGGGCTTTATCGCGTAGCGGCCGTGAATCGGACATGAGTGATTTTCAGTCCCAGGTGGATTATTCCCAACAATTTGGGTTAAATACCCGTGAGGTATAGAAATTAAATAACATACATCAAGAACCACAAAGGAGAAAAAACGATGCTCAAATGCATTCGGGTTGCATTGACCGTTTCGCTGGGCGCTGCGGTGCTGACGCTGTCGGCAGGCACTATTGCCGCGGAATCCAAAGATCCCATCAAGCTGACGCTGCACGACTGGACCGGACAGCTGATCACCACGCAGATTATGGGCGAAGTGTTGAAGGCGAAAGGGTACAACGTCGAGTACGTGGAAGCGGACTACATAGCCCAATTCGCCGGGCTGGAAGAAGGTGACCTGCATGTGGCGATGGAAATGTGGGAAACCACGGGTCGCGACGCCATGGATGCGTCGACCGCCACGGGCAAAACCGAAAATGTCGGCGAAACCGGCATGCAGGCGATTGAAGAATGGTGGTACCCGCTGTACATGAAAGAGAAGTGCCCCGGTCTGCCCGACTGGAAGGCATTGAACGACTGTGCCGAGGCATTCTCCACGCCGGAGACGGCGCCAAAGGGGCGTTACCTCGGCGGTCCCGTGACCTGGGGTGGATTCGATGATGAGCGCGCGGAGGCGCTCGGTCTGGACTACGAAGTCGTGCACGCCGGCACCGACGGCGCCCTCTTCGCCGAGCTGGAATCCGCCTACCAGCGCAAGGCGCCAATCCTGCTGTGGGTTTACACACCGCACTGGGCGCCGGCCAAATATGAAGGAGAGTGGGTCGAGTTTCCGAAGTACACGGCGGAGTGCTATCAGGATCCGGGTTGGGGTTCCAACCCGAATATGGCCTACGATTGCGGCAAACCCCGGGGACCCATCTGGAAAGTGGCCTGGGCCGGCATGAAAGACAAATGGCCCGGCGCCTACGCGGCGCTGAAGGACTTCAGTATCTCCAACGACGACATGAGCCAGTTGATCGTCAACGTCGATCTGGAAGGCCAGAAAATCGATGACGTGGTTGCGGGCTGGCTCAAGGAAAACGAGAGTAATTGGCAGGCGTGGGGCAACTGATCCCGCGACTCATCGCCTGAGTTTCGAACGACGGTCGGGTTCGACGCCCGACCGTTTTTCGTTGTTGGGGTGCAACGACACTTCATTTTAATCCCTGCCTTGGACATACGAGATTCCGCACCAAAAAAAGTCAAACTCTCCTGCAGTAACCTCTGGAAACTGTTCGGACAGGGGGCGGATCGGTTTCTCTCCACGAACAAAAGCCCAAGCCACCAGGATCTCGTGGATGCCGGACTGATCGGGGCGGTCAGGGATGTCAACATCGAGATTCACGAGGGTGAAATCTTCATCATCATGGGTTTGTCGGGTTCCGGCAAGTCCACGGTGGTGCGCTGCCTGTCGCGCCTGATCGAACCCACTTGCGGTGAAATCCTGTTTGATGGGAGCAACCTGCTGGAAGCATCCGCAAAGGAGCTGATCGAGATCCGGCGCCACAAGATGGGCATGGTTTTTCAACATTTCGCGCTCCTGCCCCACCTGACGGTGCTGGGCAATGTCGCATTTCCGCTCGAGATCCAGGGGGTGGATAGAAAGACCCGGGAACAGCGGGCAATCGAGATCATCGAACTCGTCGGGCTCGAGGGCCGCGAGGCCTATTACCCCAGGGAATTGTCCGGGGGGCAGCAGCAACGGGTAGGCATCGCGAGATCGCTTGCCGTGGAGCCTGACATCTGGTTCCTTGACGAGCCTTTTTCAGCGCTCGACCCGCTGATCCGGCGAGAAATGCAGGATGAATTTCTGCGCCTTCAGTTGGTGCTCAAGAAAAGCATCGCCTTCATTACCCACGATTTCGACGAGGCCATTCGTCTTGCCGACAGGATGGCCATCATGAAGGACGGGGAGGTCATCCAGGTCGGAACCCCGGAAGACCTGGTGATGCGGCCCGCCACCGAGTATGTGGCCGAGTTCACCAAGGACGTACCGCGTGCGAAGGTGCTGACGGTCATGTCCATAGTCCATGACGCCCGCAAAGGCCACGCTTACGAGAACTTTGTGCTGGCAACCGACAAGATAGACGCCGTGGCCGAACGGGTCCTCGACGCCGAACATGGATTTGGCGTACAGGACGAATCGGGGCGGATCATAGGTGAGATCAATCAGGAAGACGTCACGCGTATTCTGATCGGCAGGGGATAGGCAGGCTAGATCGTGACTTTTACAACCTCGCTGCGGCATCCCGATGAGGCGGATTCGGCACCCGGGACCTGGTTCAAAACGTATGCACCCTGGTTGCTGCTGCTTTCTCTCGTCGGCGTGATGTACGGGATCGCGGAGTACATCCCCTGGGCGTTCAAGTACCCGCGCGAGTGGGTCATCCCCCTGAGGTTCTGGATCTCCGATGCCGTTAAGTGGTTGTACAACGACGCCACCTTCGGCTTGTTCACCTTCAAGGAATTCACGCGAGGGATTTCCTGGGTCTTGGAGTGGCCGCTGACCCTTGCCAAGAGCCTGCTGTCCACCGGCTTCCTGCAGGGGCAGGGCAGTGATGCCGTCGTGGTCTGGCCTCGCCTGGCGTGGGTGGCATTGACGGCGTGCGCGGTGCTCGTATCCCTCGCCGTGGCCGATATCGGTCTCGCACTGCTGGTGGCCGCCTGCTTTCTCTATCTTGCGGTGTTCGGACAATGGGAAAGCGCGATGGTCACATCCTCATCCATCGTTATCGCCGTGCCCCTGGGCATCGCCGGCGGTCTGGCCCTTGGCATCGCCGCACACAGACATCCCGTATTCGAAAAGATCCTGACCCCCGTACTAGATCTGATGCAGACCGTTCCCGTGTTTGCCTATCTGGTCCCGATACTGGTGCTGTTCGGGTTCAATCCCGTGGCGGCCATGATTGCCACCATCATCTACGCCATGCCTCCGATGGTCCGCAACACCATGCTGGCCTTGCACAGAGTGCCCACGGAAATCGTCGATTTCGGACACATGGCAGGGTGTTCCAAGCGCCAAATGCTGTGGAAAGTGATGGTCCCCTCCGCCAGGCGCGGACTTATGGTGGGTGTGAACCAGGTGATTATGCTGTCTTTGAACATGGTGATCATCGCGTCGATGATCGGCGCCGGGGGACTCGGACGTGACGTGCTGACTGCATTGCGCCGCCTGAATTTTGGTGCGGGTCTGGAGGCAAGTATTGCCATCACCCTCATTGCCATCGCGCTGGATCGTGTTTCGCACGCCTTTGCCCACAAACCCCCGCCCGTCCACGGGAAGAACGCAAGAACCTTCCTAGGAAGCAATCCCTACCTGTTCATTGCGCTCTTGACCATCGCCGGAACATGGGCCCTGGGGCCCGTGCTGCCGGCAATCCAGACCTATCCGGAGAATTGGCAGGTGACGACGGGGCCTATGGTCAACGACCTGATGCGGTGGCTGAACGTCAATTTCTTCGACACGATCGAGGCCGTGAAGTCATGGCTTCTGATAAACGCCATGATCCCGTTCAAACGATTTCTGCTGTCGCTGCCGTGGATCGCCCTGGTCGCGGTGGTAGCGCTTTCCGGCTATCGTCTGGGCGGTGCGAAGCTTGCCGTTCTGGTGTCGTGCCTGGTGACCTTCATCGCCGTAACCGGGCAGTGGCCCAAGGCCATGGTGACGCTTTATCTGGTCGGGATATCCGTGTTCATCGCCAGTATCATCGGCATTCCCATCGGCATCTGGTCGGCGCGGCACGAGCGCGCCGACCGGGTGGTCAAGGTGATCATCGATACGCTGCAGACATTACCGGCGTTCGCCTATCTGATGCCGGTGGTGATGCTGTTCAGGGTGGGGGATTTTTCAGCGATGCTGGCCGTCATCGCGTATTCGCTGGCGCCGGCGATCCGCTATAGTAATCTGGGTATTCGTCAGATCGACCCGGCGCTGATCGAAGCGGCCACGGCCGCAGGGTGCAACCGGCGGCAGTTGCTATGGAAGGTCCAGTTGCCCCTGGCGCTGCCGGAGATCATGCTTGGCGTCAATCAAACCATCATGCTGGCGCTTAGCATGCTGGTCATAACCGCCCTGGTAGGGACCCGGGATCTGGGGCAGGAGGTCTATATTGCGCTGACCAAGGCCGACATCGGCCGCGGACTGGTGGCGGGCATCTGCGTTGCATTTATCGCGATGACAGCGGATCGGCTGATTTCTCCGTGGAGCGTGCGGCGCAAGAAGCTGCTTGGCCTGGAATAGACTGCATTAGCCCGCAATATGCGGGTTACACGACTTTTGCGCTCGTGGCGGCGCCGTCGGAACTCGTCACGACCCTGTTCCACCCATGGACATCCTCAACCGCTCCGGTCTGGATGTCGACGATGCCGTCGTACAGTCGTTTACTCATAAGCTCAGGAGCGTCGGCGTCCAGATCGATCACCTCGTCCTGATAGGCAATCCGGCCGACCGGGGTGATCACCGCCGCGGTACCGGCACCAAAGACTTCCGTCAGGCTGCCGTTGTGATGGGCCTCGATTATCTCCTCGATCGTTATCCTGCGCTCCTCGCATTTTTCACCCCGGTCCTTCAGCAATGTCAACACGCTGTTCCGGGTGACGCCGGGCAATATGGTGCCCTGAAGGGGCGGGGTCACAAAGGTATCCGCGATCCGGAAAAAGATATTCATCTGCCCGACTTCCTCCACGTAAATGTGCTCAACTCCGTCAAGCCACAGGGTCTGGTCGAAGCCTTGCGCGATGCTGTCTTCTCCGGGGCGAAGCGTGCCGGCGTAGTTTCCCCCGGTTTTGGCAAATCCCGTCCCACCGGGGGCCGCACGGGTATAGCGCGGCTCCGCACGCAGGGATATGCCGCCCTTCCTTTCGGAAAAGTATTCCTTCACCGGCGAGGTAATGATCAGAAACAGGTATCGATCCGCCGCTTTGACCTGAAGATTGGGTTCCGTTGCGAAGATCAGGGGCCGTACGTAGAGCGACTCGCCCCGTTTCGAGGGAATCCATTTCTCGTCCAAGCCGACCAGCTCATCTATCGCGCTGCAGAACAGTTCCTCATCCACGGGCGGAATGCAGAGTCGCTCGCAGGAATTCCGCAGGCGCTCAGCGTTCATGTCCGGCCTGAACACGCGGATATTGCCGTCGACCCCCCTGAATGCCTTGAGTCCCTCGAACACCGCCTGCCCGTAGTGCAGGCACAGGGCGCCCGGGTATATCTCGAATGCCCCGTAGGGAACGATCTGAGGCTCGATCCACTGACCGTCGCGGAATTCACAGCGGAACATGTGATCTGAAAAATCGTCTTCGAATCCGAGATTGCCGAAATCGACGCCGTCGATGCGTGACCGGACAATCCGGGTCACGGGAAAACTGTGCTGTGTCAAGGCTGAATCCATCGCAATGCGTGAGCCGGAATTGTATGAAATAAACCAGTGGAATGCATTAACGCGCATATTGCAACAGCAACCCGGGCGATGACGCTAGTGTACCCCGTCGTAAATTCTGTGACATTCAGCGAAGCGACAAGCATCCGAATTCAAGGCGCATTCGCGAAGCACTAGCGAGCTAATGGGAGCGG
>Ga0209567_10000559_pt1 | contig 20264 bp, 14 predicted proteins | sample COG_12_FD_184756 | JGI IMG/M metagenome (GOLD analysis project Ga0209567, IMG submission 184756) | Pelagic marine sediment microbial communities from the LTER site Helgoland, North Sea, for post-phytoplankton bloom and carbon turnover... | ecosystem: Environmental > Aquatic > Marine > Neritic...
ACGCGACATGGGGATGGGGCGGCGCCGCGAGTGCCAATCCGCATGCGTGCAGCCACCACGGATTGGACGCGAGCGACGAGGTAAGGCTTGCGTGGCCCATGCTCTCAAGTGAATCCGGCCACCTATGCAAGCCGAGCCGTCCGACGCATCTCCGTGTCGTGTCGCGCTGTGCCCCGGTGGTGTCAGTGCCTTGAGACCGCGATCGCGATCACATAGGTCCTACCAAAACCTCTCGACGCCCCCCTGCCTTCGAGCTCGGTGGTCCGACGACTCCCTCTTGCTCCATTCGCTCCACCAGCTTCGCGGCCTTGTTGTAGCCGACGCTCAACTGTCGTTGGACGTGGCTGATCGAGCAGTAGCCTGCGTTGGCGACTGCTTCGACGGCTTTGTCGTAGAGCGGGTCGTCGCTTTCGCTTCCGAAGCCTTCTTCTTCGCGCGGCTTTAGGATCTCTTCTTGATACTCGGGGTTGCCCTGCTCGCGCAGGAAGTCGCACACCGCTTTCACCTCTTCTTCACTGACGTATGCGGCGTGCACGCGCTCGAGATCGCTCGAGCCGGGCGGGATCATCAGCATGTCGCCCATTCCGAGGAGATGTTCCGCGCCTGAGCGGCCAAGGATTGTCATCGAATCTTGGCGCTGCGCAACCTTGAACGCGACTCGGGCAGGGAAGTTCGCCTTGATCATCCCGGTGATGACATCGACGCTGGGGCGCTGGGTGGCGAGGATGACGTGGATGCCCGCGGCGCGCGCCTTCTGCGCGAGGCGGGCGATGCAGGCCTCGACGTCTTTGGCCGCGACCATCATCAAGTCCGCGAATTCGTCGACGACGACCACCACCGCGGGTAGCTTCTCCGGCTCGAAATTCTCGGCATCGGGTGCTTCGCCATCACTCGGGTCGAGCAGGATCTCCTGCCCGTTCGCGTCTTGTGCGCTGACTTTGCCCTTGCGCTTCGGCATGAACTTTTCGATCGAAAGATCACCGCGCTGCACGCGCTCGACGCGTCGGTTGTAGGTGTCGATGTTGCGAGTGCCAGCATCGGCAAACATCTGGTAGCGCCGCTCCATTTCATCGACCGCCCAGCGAAGAGCAAGGGCGGCTTTCTTCATGTCGGTCACGACGGGCAGCAGCATGTGCGGGATGCCATCGAAGACCTGCAGCTCGACGACCTTTGGATCGATCATCAACATCCGGACCTCTTCCGGCGTCTTTTTTGCGAGGATCGACGACAGCATCACGTTGAGCGCGACGCTCTTGCCGGACCCGGTCGCGCCGGCGACCAGCAAGTGCGGCATCCGCGCGAGGTCGGCGTACACGGGCTGGCCTCCAATGTCCTTGCCGAGCGCAATCGGAAGTGCACCCCCATGCTTTTCCCAACGACGGTCGTCGAGGATCTCGCGGAGGTGAACCATTTGTCGCTCGTCATTGGGCAGCTCGAACCCCACACGAGCCTTCCCCGCGATGGGAGCCACGATCCGAACCTTCTGCGCGGCCAACGCCATGGCGAGGTCGTCCGCCAGGCCCGCGATCTTCGAGACCTTCGTCCCACTTTGCGGTTCGAACTCGTACATCGTCACGACGGGACCCGGATGGATCTCGTCCACCCGACCACGGACGCCGTACGCTGCGAGTTTCTCGGTGAGGAGCTCGGCGTTCTCTCGGAGCGCCGCTGCGTCGACATGGATCACGGAAGCATCGGGCTCATCGAGGAGGCTGGTAGGAGGCAGATGAAAGTCGCGGTGGCTCCGCTTGGGGCGAGTCGAAATCTCCAATGGCTTCTGCTTGGTTTCTTTCGGCGCGACGATCGTCGGGCCGTGCAGTGCGGGAGCGGGCATGACCAACGCCCTTGCGGGCTCCTCGTCCTCGTCCTCTTCTTCTTCGTCTTCAACGAAGTGGCCACCCATGATGCGTGGCTGGCTCACGCGGACCTCTTCCTCGTGGATCTCTCGCGCCTCCGCCCACGCCTCGCGCAGCGCAACGAACACGCCAAGAACTCTCGCCCACATGGCATGGCCCACCCGAGCGAGCGCCTGGGCCGTCTCCTCGAGTGTCCAAGGCGTCCGCAGGATGACCGCGGTTCCCAGAATCGCGAACCCAATGATCGCCGTTCCATAGAATCCGAGTAGCGAGCGAAGGACTTCGCCGAGCAGCTCCCCGACGGCTCCCCCCGGGGACGCTCCCCACACCGCCTGGGGCTCGACCAATAGATGCGCGAGCGCTGCGCCCATGACCACGAGCACGAGGGTGGATGCCATGGTCGCCAAGCCAAGCATCGCCGAGCGGCGCCGGAACAATCGATAGGTGAGCAAGCCACCCTCGAGTGGCAGGAACCAAGCAACCAGCCCGAATGCGAGCATCACGGCCCGGGCGAATCTGTGGCCGACCGGCCCCACCAGGTTTGCCGAACCGTTTCGCGCGTCATACGAGAGCAGCGACAAGGTCAGCAGTACGGTTGCCGTCAAGGTCAGGATCGCAAGGACGTCCTGCCGCCTGCCCTCCGGCGCCACCAGGTCGCCCGAAGAGGTGGTTTCATGTGCGCCCAAGTAAGTGGTCTCCTACATACGGAGGCTATGCTCCCGCAGAGCGGTTGGTCAAGAAACCACGAGTCGTTGACGTTCTTGATCGCCTGACGGAATCCTCTATTATCTTGCCGAGTTGCATGCCCAAGGGGGATGGTTCTGCAAGTCGAATGGGTTGGACGACAAAGATCATCATCCTTTGCTCGGCCGTCGGCGTGTCGCTGGCTGGGTGCCAGGTCGATAGCGACGATGTCCAGGAATGGAAGGGGACGGTCAAAGGCCCCACGCGGCTGGTCGCCGTGATCGGCAGCGATCGGTACGCGCGCGAGCTTCGAACGGAGGCCGCACTGGCGATCGTCGAGATGGATCGCAACGACATCGACGCTCTCGCCCTTCTGAAGGGAGCGCTCGACGACCTTCGCGGCCAAGACTCCGCGGCGAGCGAAACGATCGTGGGCGGGATGATTCCACGGTTGGAAGCGCTGCTGGCCCAAGAGCCGGATGCGGCCGGCGCGGTTCCCGATCCCATCCAAGTCCGCGTAAAGGATGCGGCGTACATGGTGATCCCATACGCCCCCGAGGACACCAAAGAACAGCTCATCCGTGCTGTCGTAGGGTGGTACTCCGCCGACTTCGAAGGTCGAAGCCTCGCCGGGGATTACAGTGCCGAGCAGGTCACACGCGCGTTGGGCCCCGAGGCCGCGGGGATGCTCGTCGACGCGCTCCACGAGAAGATGCCTCCGCAGGCGATGATCAAAATCGCAGAAATCATTGGGGAGGACGGCGATGAAGAAACAAAGATGCACGCGGGAGAGCGGTTGATAGCCATCGAAAAAGAGATGGAGAAGTCTACGTTCGTGAAGTGGCTGGCGGCCGAGATCCGCGAGTCGATCAAAGTGTCCGGCGAGAAGGTGGATAACCAGCGCGTCAACGCCCTGGCGCTCTACAACCGCGAGAACTACATCAACCAAGGCGCGCTCCCGGCGATGCGACACCTCGGTGACCAAGAGGTCGTTGCGACGCGATTGTTGGGCATCGCCGACACCAAGCCTGGGAAGGGCGATGGGCAAGCATGGGTCGAGCGCCTCAACGCGCGGCGGGCCACTGCGCTCAAAGCTCTCGAGGGACACGTCACGCGCGCGCACCTCAACCGGTTGCTTTCGATTGCGCTCGATTCGAGCAATCCGATCGAGGTTCGCGACTACGCCTTCGACCGCGTCGGGGACATCCGCAGCCGAGCCGCGATCCCACGGCTTTGGCCCCTCGTGGAGCGTGCCGGTTGTACAGAGGCCTCGTGCTCGGCGGCGGACAAGCTGGCAAAGCGCCTCCGTTGGCGGGCGGGCGAGCTGGTGCTGTCCTTGGGCGGCCCATCTACGATCGAGCCATTTTCCCAACGATTACCAGCGGCTACAGGGATCCAATACGAGCCAGAGGAGCTCGAGGGCTACGCCACACGGATGAGTCAAATGACACCTCCGCCTACATCTACGGTCACAGTGCTGCTCGATTCGCAACAGTGGTGGAATCGTGTGGTCGCATTGCGCTATCTTGAACGCAGAGGTGGGGAAGCAGACGTCCCTGCCATCAAGCGACTGATGTCGGATGAGGGCGAAGTTTCGGGAGAAGGTTGGTCGGAGCTGAACCCACCTGTAAAGCGGGTGGGTCAGGTTGCCGACGCCGCCATGAGGGCGCTTCGGACGCGCGAGCAGGGTGACAAGAAGTGAGTAGTCGAAGCGATGGGTGATCAAGGCGACAGAAAAACGGTGCGTGCCTTTCAGTGCCGCGATTATCTCTTCGAGATCTTCGATCGCATGAGCTCCGAGCGGCAATGCTCCGTCGACTATCTGATCAACGAGGCGATGCGAGAGTATGCACGAGCTCGCGAGCAGACGGTTGCAGCCGTCGACGCGCAGGAGCTCGTAGGCTCTGCCGTAGCTGGCGCTGCCCCGATCGGCGCGCCGCCCTTCGAAGCTCGACCGGCGCCGATGCTCACACCGGTGCCGTCACGCCGTCCGACAGCGCAGCCGCGCGTCACTGCACCGCCGCCTCTTCCTGGGCGCCGGCCTTCCGAATCCGCCGGGCGCCGAGTCCTGGTGCTTCTGTTCAACGGTCAGACGTTTCCCGTCGAAAAGGACGAGTTCATCATTGGCCGGGGCGCGCGAAGCGCGGATCTCGCGATTCGCGATGGCAACATTTCGCGACGGCACGCGGCGGTCGTGTTTCACGATGGCGTGTACTTCATGAAGGACTTGGGCAGCACGAATGGAATCGAGTTCGCGGGTCAACGTGTCGAATCCAAGCGCATCGAAGAAGGCGATATCTATCGCATCTGCGATTACGAGCTTCGTTTTACGTATCAATGAGCCCGGTTGCGCGCGCGCAGCGTGCGTCTGCCTCATTCTCGGTGGGCTTGCCTGCTTCTTCCCTGCGGCTTCCGGTGTAGCCGACAATGGAGCGCAGCGAGCGCAGACTGCCCAGCTTCAATACAGGCTTGGCCAGCTAGAGGCGCGAGAAGACGCGAAGTACGCCAAGGGTGCGCTCGAGCAGGCTCGCCGCGCGTTACAGACGGCTTCCGTCGAAGACGCAAGCGTAGTCTTGCGAGCTCAGCAGATCGCGCGTGCGGCGATGGTGTTGGCCGAACGGCAGCTCGCTCGGCGCAATGCTCAAGCGGAGCTGTTTGCAACGCAGCGTCGCCTCACCGCAACGCGAGAGCGCGCCAACGCGCAACGCCGCGCCCTCGAAGCTCTGATGCGAGAGCGAGCGTCGCTAGCCCGTAGTGGAGAGCAGCCTTGATGTTGCGCGCCGTTCTGATCACGTGGTGCGTGGCCGGGGTCGCTTGCGCGGCGCAGCAGACGACACGGACGTCGGGCGCGCTCTTTGCCACCCCTGCCGCCGAGCTTGCACGCGAACATGCCCCCGATCTCTACGAGGAGGCTCAAACCGCCTGGGCCGAGGCCGACGAGGCTCAGCGGCGCAAAGAGCAGCAAGCGGCTGATGATCGGCGCACCGAAGCTCGCCTCTGGTTGGCGGCCGCGGTGACCGAAGCCGAGCGAGTGCAGCTGGACCGCCACCGCTTGGAGCTTCAAGGCGAAGAAGAGCGCTGGGCCAAGCAGCTCGCCCGGGACCAGGAAGCCTCGGCGATGGTGGCCCGCGATATCTCTCGCTACGAGGCGAGAGCCGTGGCGCTTCGAGAGGCCGAGCGGCTGGTAGCCCTGAGTGAAGGCGCGGCGCCGAGCCCCGGGACCGTCGATGCGATCCTGACACGGGTGCAGTTGAACCTCGCCCTTGCCGAGGCTCTCGGTGCCGGCGACGAGCAACTCTTGCCGTTGCGCGAGCGAGCGGATGCCATCGCGCGCAAACGCCCCCCGTCCGCCAAGGCCGCCGAGGCGCTTCTATCAAAAACCGAGGCTCTAATTGGGCAGATGCGCGCGCAGTGGCCCGAGCCTCGACCAGGGACTTCGACCGAGCTCGTCGAAACCGCGTTGGTGACGGGGTTTGCCGCAGATCGTATGGGCAGCGGCGTCGTGATCCGCTCCGAGCGCTTTTTCAAGTCCGAGGGCCAAGTGTCGAGCGCGACCGTCAAACGATTCCACGGCCTCCTCCGAGCGTTCCCCCACGGTCCTGTTGCCTGCCAAGTCGCGGTCCCCGAGCTTCGGAGCCGCGTTTGGGCGCGCCGGGTTGCACAGCTGGTCGAACGTTTGAGGCGCATGGATGACCCAGGCCGCGTCTCCACCAGCATGGTGGTCACGCAGTCGCTCAGCGCCGGGGCGGTACAATGCACGTTTGCCGCCTATCGGGAGCCTTGATGAAACCGGTGCGCGTCAGTCGAGGTTGCGAAAGGACTCTTTTGCGGCGGCCTTCGTTTGGTCGGAGCTCGGGATGTGGTGAGGCGGAGGCGGAAGCTCCGTCACCGAGATCCGCGTCAAGCGGCTGCCCACCTCGAGAATCGACACATCGACTTTCGTCGGGTTGACCTCCGCGCCCCGGACGCTTGCGCGCTTGTAGATCGCGCCTTTGCCCCGACGTTCCACGTTGCCCGTGATCATCATTGGCCCGAGGTACGCGAGCACTTTGTCGATCGAAGCGCGGATTCGATACACGTGGTGAAGCTCGTCTTCGCGAAGCAACTCCGCGCCGCGCGGGAGCCGGATGCCTGCGACGTAGTCGTCGGATGGCAGAAGGCGCCCCTCCGCATCGAAACGCCGAGCGATGGGTTCGCTCTTCGCGGTTTCGGCGCTCGTTTCGTCGGCAGACGTATCCTGGCGTCCGGTTCTAGCGTCGCGCTCGGGCTCCGAGGTGCAACCCACAAGAAGCACCAATAGAGCCACGCCCAGGAGTCGTGGTCCCCTCATCAGGCCATGACTTATCACCCTGGTGGCGATCATTCCAGCGTTTCGGCCATGCCCGAGATGACGGTGAAGCCTTCGGGTGCGTCGATCTGTTCCTCGAGAATGTCGATCGACAGCCCCCCGGAGGTCGTCGAAGAGCCGCTGAGGTGACCCATCAGTTTGAACTCGCGGCCGCTGGTGGCCGTCGGCATCGCAAGGGTCGGGCTCGTGCCGTCGAATGGATCGGTGGGGTTGGCGTTTGTCGTCGTCGTGCAGATCAGTACCTGCGCCACTTGGAGGCCGACGAGCAAGGTGTTCGCGAGCTCGGGGATGTCGGTTGAATCGAGGTTGGTGGTGTCGTTGCCGATGGTGTCCACGAACAACGGATCCGGCTGTCCAGGATCGTCCGGATCATCGAGGAAGCGCACGCCGAAGATACGACTGCCGCCGAACGGACATGCGTCGATCGCCGTACCGCCCCCCGCCTTGAAGGTCCCGAAGAAAACCAGGCCACCGAAGAGCTCAATCGGACCAGTCATCTGCTCACCGGGGTCGAGCTGGATCTCCCAGTTGAGTCGGCCGTCGAGCTTGTCTAGGAAGCCGCTGTTGTCGAAGGTCAGCTTCTCGGTGATCGACACGACCCGATTCTTCGCCGACGCGTCGTCAAGGACGTCGATGTTGCCGGTTCCTGTGAGAATCACCACGTTGCCAGCCCTATCGATCGTCAGCGAGGGAGGGTAGTACGTCGGCTCGGCGTCGTTGTAGGCTTCGCCGTAGTACATGTCGTGGAGCGCTAGGGCGTTCCAGTCTTCCGGGTCCGACGAGGACATGTCGACACGCCAAAGCACGCCGTCAGCGTCCACCGTGTAGGCCGCGCTTCCTACCGTGCCGGTAGCGCCTCGGAACACCGAAACAGCGCCGTTGAGCGGCGCCGGGAAGGTATTTTCCCCGAGCTTTTGGATGATGGTGCCCGTGATCATGTCGATGAAGTACAGCGCTCTGCCCTTCGGCGTTGCCGAGGGGACCGAGCTCGTGCCTCGCCAGCACCGGCGATCGGAGCGAGGGGTGATGCTCGTCGGGGCGGACGCACCCGTTTCCATGCCTTCGGGAAGTTGGGGACCCGATGTGAAGGTACAGGGGCTCGCGGCCGCGTCTTCCACGCCCTGCCCTCCGGGCAGAATGACCACGCCGTGTGATTGCCTTGGCTTGAAGACGATCGGTCCACCCGAGTTGCCGAGTGGGGTCGGGTCCTCGTCCTCGAGGAAGATCTGAGCGGCAGTCGGTTGCCCATATGCGTTGCCCATGTCGGCGTCGGTGAACTGCCACAGGAACTCGGGTTTGCAGGGATTGGTCACGTCGAGGGCAACCATGCCGTTCCCGCCGTTTCGGAAGCTGATGAAGAGGACGGTACGCCACACGTTGGTCTGCCCCGCGGGGGAGTCGGTCTGCCCACCGCCGCCATCATCCTCGGAGAATGCGCGGACGTCGTAGAGGTTGCGCACCACGATGTTTCCATCGGCAAACCACTGCTTGCTGCCTCCAGAAAGCAGATCGTCGAGATCGTCGAGGAACATCGGCGGAATGAAGCCCCAGAGCTCGGTTCCCGCGTCCTTGTTTCCGGCGCAGGCGAACTCGTCGAGATTGTTGCCGATCGTGAAGTCGCTGGCGCCATAGTCATCGGCCAAAAACGCATGGATGACACCGTCGTTGGTCGAGGCGTAGATCACCCGAGGACGCCGGTTGAGCTGCCACCCGTCCGTTGACAGATCTTCGAGGGGGTCCGGGCTCTCCTGATGTGCCAAGCCCAAACGCCAATCGTTGTACGACCGGTCGTCGATGTCATCGACCAACGGTCCGACGATCGCTGGAGTCGAATGATAGATGTCACCGAGGCGGTCGTCTTCGCGACCGCTTCCTGGAACGCCATGGACCCAATCGACGACGGTGTCGCGCTGCGCCGTGTCCACGCTGCCGACGCCGAAGAAGTATTCGGGCGAGACTATCTTGCTGAACTCACCGATCGGCACGTCCCGGATCTCGAGGCCCGTATAGTCGTTCGGCACGTCGAGGCCGCCGTTCCCAAGCGAAGTGATCTTGTCTTTGCCGTTCCCGATGAGGTGCGAGTTGATGTCCGCAGGGTTGGTCGGCAGCACTGTCCAAAGGTTTCGCGAGAAGCCCGCGGTAAAGCTCGCACTCGCAGCGGAGCCCCACGGTTGGATGTCGGTTGGGGCAACGGCTTGAGCATTGAGCAACAAATGGAAACGGTCGGAGTCCTCGACGTTTTGGGCCACTGGCACTCCCAGCTCGCACTCGATGCGCCGCCGCTCCAAGATGCCATCCCAGGGGTCGGTCGCGTCGAACGAGGCGTTGAACCCCGAGATGAACTCGGCCTGTGTGAGACCCGGGGTAAGGCCGGTGCTCACGGGAGCGGTTCGGCTCGTGGCGCCTCGGTTCTGCTCGTTGAGGATCGTGCTCAATGCGGTGACGAGCTCGGCGCGATCGGCCACGAGGAAGGCCTCATCGGTATCCCCGACGGAAGCGACGTCATCGAGAAGCGCTTCGACCGCCGCCTTTTGCACGGGGTCACCGTCCAAGGCAAACCCGATGACATAGAACTTGTCGAGCTCTCCGGCGGCGATCATCGCTGACACCGTGTCGACCACTTCCTCGTATGGGCATCCGGTCGCGCCCACCGGTTGCCCGAGCAGTTCACAGTTCACAGGGGCTCCGCGCATGTCCCCGTTCGGGAACCCGTCGGTGATCAGGACGGCACTTCGGGCGCGGCAGCCGTAGTAGGGATCGCCAGGACCGGGGTCGACCGTCTTCTCGGTGATGTCGGCGTCGGTCTGGAGGAAGTACTCGAGGTCGGTGACCAGTGCAGCGGTGGGGGTCGCACCGAAGGGGCGCAATGGGTTCTTGCCTAACCCGACGTCGCCGAGGACCGTCGCTTGAATCGAGGCGTTGGTAGCGGTCATCGAGGCGGTGCTGTCGGCGCCGACGCTCACCAGACCGCCTTCGGGCGCCGTGGCAGATCGTGCGCCGTTGTTCAGCATGTAGGTAGTGAGGGCACCGGGAAAGGAATAGGGCCGGTCATCCGCGAACGAGTACATGCCCTTGGTGCCGGCCGATTCGGCCGGGAAGGGTGCCGTCGTGAAGTCGGCCTGCGTGACCAGCGGTGGCCTGTCACTCAGTGTCCCAATCGAGTCGAAGGTCATCAGGCCGAACTTGATGCGCTCGAGGTAGATATCGAGCACGCCGTTCCCGCTCTGCGATCCGACATACGCAGGAATCTCTTGAGGAAGCTGAATGTGGGGAAGGAAATAGCCTTCATCGTATTCGCCGGTGTAGATGCCGCCGATTCGAATGTCGGCGTTGCACTCGTAGGGACTAAACTCGCCGGTCAGTGCCTGTGCAACGACGGACCAACGGTTCTCTTCGTACGTGCCGGCGCCGCAGATGGGAAGGCATTCGAGGCATGCCGGCGTCGTGCAGATGCAGTCCGGCTTTCGCTCCATCGACCCAGACGTGTCGACGAGGAGCACGACGTGCGGGCGAATGTTTCGAATATCCGGGGCCTGCGCCGAAACCGTCGAGCTCGACGCAAGCCCTGCAACTACCAAGCCAACCAATGCAATATGAAGCCAAAATCTCATCATGACCCCGTGATGAAAGGCCCGCTGATGATGTACGCGCGCATGTCGGCGCTGCTCTCATTGAGCTCGCGGCCGTGGTCTTCGGTATCGGAGACATCGGTCACGGCGTTCAATCGGGCACGACCTCGGGCGGTTAGCGTCGTGCGCATGTACTTGAATTTGGTGCCGCCTTGAGCCGCGGCGCCGGGTGCGAGCTGACTGACGACATGCTCGTCGTAGATGTCGACCACTACGACTGGCTCGTATGCGGAGGTCGCTCCGAATGAGTAGTCCCGCTCGAGGGGCAGGCTATCGAGCAACCCGGGAGTGACGCCCCCGTCTTGCGAGAGCAGCACGGCGAAGTGCTCGGGATAGAGCCGGTATGCGCGGCGGTTGTTCGCCAGGGGAGGCTCCGGATAGCAGCTGCTGCCGCTCACGCAGGTGAACTGCACGCCTTCGGTGCTTCCGGGCGTGAGCATGATGTCACGGACGGTCTCCGGCCCAAAGATGTCGAACCATTCGAGCCCCCCGATCAAACCCGCCCGAGCGGTATATCGGGTCTGGAGCTGTTGCCGGGCAAACCCGGTGCCCCTGACTTCATGGGACACGGTATTCGCTGAGAACACGGCGCTTGCGGTGCCCACCATGATGATCATCAAGACGACGAAGAGTGCGGCGCCTTCTCGTTTGCGATGATGCTGCATCAGAGGTTCCTCCTTCCCACGTTCATGACCGGAATCTCGATTCGCATGTTGCGCACGCGAGCGTAGCCCGTTTGGTCTTTGTCCACGTCGAAGCGGGTGATTCCCGCGTCGACCACGTTGAAGCTCGAAGTCATCCCGGGATCCTCGACCGGATTCCGAATCCCCAACTCGATGATGACCGACCGGACTCGCTGTGGGTTGGCGTTGATCGTGGTCTGCGCGGACGAGCCGGTGACCGGATTGGCGGAAATCGAAGCGTTCACCGTCGAGTCGCCGGAGTTCGAGTCGAGCAGGAAGCTCACCCGGAAATGGCCGACGAATTCGGCGATCACCTGTGTGGAGTTGGGCCGCACGTTTCCGCTGATCGAATCGAGGACGCGGCGCACGAGGACCCGATTCGGCGATTCGAGGAGGTCGCTGGCGGTGGTGCCCTGAAGGTCGAACGAAGGGTTCGCAGGGTCGAGGTCGATGTAGAACATGCCCTCGAAGTCCATGAAGTCGGCGCCGACTTCGGTGGCATCGAACGGATCGACGATCGCATACTCGACCCACTGCAGGGGTGCGATGGTGGAGCTTTCAGCCGCACCCGGAAGGCATGCCGTGCCGACCGGAAGAACCGGGGAGACCTGAATGTGCACCTCGTCCTGGGTGTTGCCGCCTTTCCCGAAGACCGACCGAAAGAAGTGCCGTCCTTCGGGTGTCTCGATGTGAAGGACAGAGCCTGTCTGGAAGGCGCGGGCGCCTTTTTGAGCGATCCCTTTCCAACTCGCGGTCTCACTGGCCCAGGCGCTCTGCCAATCGAGGTCGCCGTCGAGATACGTCGGCGCACTGCCACTGGTGAACGGGCCTGCCGTCTGGCCCCACGCGAAAGTACGACGATACGCTTGGTTGCCGGTCGACAAGACGATGGTGGCCCCGTCGTGGCTCGAGGAGTGCACCAAGAGGTGATCGGTGAGATACAGGCTGGTCAGGACGCGAAGGCGATCGGCGCTGACACCTGTATTGACGCTGTCCGGGTCTAGAATTGCGAGGTCTTCGTCGGCATAGTACTGAAAGGCTCCCATGGGTCCTGGGCTGCCGCCCAGGGTCGGAAGCTCTGGAAGGCTCGTATCGCACGTGGGCTCGAGGCTCCCATTTGGTGAGCCAAAGAGGCCAGCGCGCGAAATGTCTCGGCGAAGCTCCATGATCGCGACGCGCGACACGCCCTGCGAGGTCGCAGTCCGTTGCTCCTCGTAAAACTGCCTGCTCATTGCCGCGCCGAGGCTGTACACCGAGGTGATCGCGGTGAGCCCAACGACCATTGCGACCATCAACTCGATGAGGGTGAACCCGCTCTTCTTCACGTCCCTTACCTCCTCAACCATGTGACGACCGTCGAAGCGAAGACCACGTTGATATTCGGCGCCTCCCCGAGATCCCAACCGTCGGCGGTCGGTGCGTCGCAAGCAGCACCCCGAAAGTCGGTTCCGGCGACCCACTTCGGGTGTGTCGCGCTACCGGCCATGTGCCCGTCGCGGTACCAAAACGTGCGGATATCGACGCGGGCCGAAGCTCCCTGTCTCACCCAGCTCAGGCGCAAATTCGTGCAGTACTTGATCTCACCAGCGGTGCGGGTGTCACCGCCAAAGAAATTGAATCCGTACGATTCATCGGCATCCGCTGGGAGTGGCCTGAGCCAGTCGGTCGGTGCGACGCTCCCTGCCAGCGAAGAGAGATAAGCCGTCCCGTTCAACGAGCTGGTGTTGAGCCCCTGCTCCGACCACGAAAGCGAATCCCGCTCGACGCGCTCGACCCACCGTTCGGTGATCGCGATGGCCGTGTTCATGTCTTGAGCAGCCCTGTTTGCGCCGCTCACGGCCTGGTGCATCGACAGGATGCCGAGAGAGCCCACGGTCATGATGCCGATTGCGATCATGACCTCGACGAGGGTGAAACCGGATTGCCCGGGTTTGCCAAACCGCTTCATCGCACCACCCGCGGTGATCCGGTCCCGAGGGGAATCAAGACCTTTCGAGCGACTCCAATCGCGTCGCCGTCGACCTCGCGATAGATGAGGAATCCAAATCCATGCTGCGCGTTGGCGTCCTGCCAGTTGGAGAACAACACCGTGTCGACGAACACCTGGTTGTTCGAGCCGGCTTCGTAGCAGAACGAGCTGTCTTTCCACCCGTCGACGCGAACCAACTCGTTATCCCCGGGGTTCGCATCGTAGGTGTTGGCGTAGAGGTGATCGACGCAACGCCAGTTGCTCCCGCAGGCCAAATCGGTCAGCGCGACGCCCCCCGCGTTCTCGAAAGTCGTCAACGCGCAAGCGCCACCGGTGCCGCGAAGCGTCTCGAAAGCGTAGGCCTGAGCGGTGAGACCCGTCCCCGAGTCATTCGTGTAAACCACTTGGTGCGCGCGCCCGTAGGCCATCGACATGTAGCGGGCTCGCTGAAACAGCGACACCACATCGCGGGCGATCATCGCCACCCGCCGATCCGCAAACCCTTCGCTCATGCTGGGCAACGCGGCGCTCACGAGAATCCCCATGACCGCCAGCACCACCATGAGCTCAATCAACGTGAACCCTACGCGCCTCTTTCTAGATTCCCCAGACACGAACCGTATAGGTGCAACAGTCGTACCGAAACGGCGAAGCGGCTAACTGCCTGAAATCACATGCTATTAGGCTGATGTCGAACCCCTCCGGCTATGCAGAACATGCGACCACTATGAAAAAATTACAGTCTTGCTCTGCTCATTTGCATGGAAAGGTGTGGGCAGAGGACCTGGCTTGACAGCGAGAAGGCCAACCACTATCTCGCCCACTCTTGTGCGGAAGTGGCGGAATTGGCAGACGCGCATGATTCAGGTTCATGTGTCCGCAAGGACGTGGAGGTTCGAGTCCTCTCTTCCGCACCGAGCGCCCCGTAGACGCCATTAGCGTATCTACGAGGACCTCGAACCGACGGTGTACTCGGCCCGCTTTGCGGGCCTGCGTATTGCGGCTGGAATCTGGCAGCTGCACGGACTGATGTCCGCTCCGCTTTGCCGTATTCCAGTCACACGCGAGTCCTCTCTTAATCCGTGCGGCTCGCTGCGCCGGGCGCTTTTCTACGGGGGCTCGACCTACCGCGTGCTCGGCTGCTGAGCGGGAGATTAGGCGGCGGTTAGCTGTCTAGATAGCTTTTGGGCGCCGTGCATCGAGACCGCGAGGACGAGGCCTTGCATCGAGAGTCGGCAACGCGCCGCGTCGACCAAGCCCTGGGCACCGAGCCGAGCCAATAGTTCCTGAACATGGGTTTCAGGAACATCCAGCCAGCTCGCGAGCACTTCGGGGGTTGCCTGGATATCCGCCCGGCCCACCTCAAACAGCGTCTCGAGCAGACGCCAAGCCAGTTTTTCGTCGTTGTTTTCCATTGGATGGAGAGGATCGCTCAGTACTGAAAATCAGTCCAGTTTTTGGTGTTCAGTGCGTCCGAAACCTACAAGCAAACGAATTCTATACGGTTTCCGGATCAGATCTCAAGCGCGACCAGCAGAAACTTGTTGTGGTCTCGTTTGTTGGAGAGCTCGCGGATCTCCCGCCCGGGAACGAGCTTCTTGAAGTTGCCGAGGCGCTTGTGCTCGAGAACGAAGTAGGCCCGTTGGTCTTCGTTCTGCTCGAGCCATTCGCGTATCCGCTTGTTGTCGGTTTCGGCGAACACGTGCACGCGGTTGCCGGTGTAGAAGTTCTCGCCCTTCCAGTTCATCTGCCAGGCGACCAGCGGCTCGTCCGACCTTTCGCGGTCTGCGTAGTAACGCTGCGTGAGGACCCGGATCCCCCAATGGTCGGAGAGATCGACCATGTAGACGTTCAAGCCCCACGCGCAGAACAAGACCGCCACGCTCACCAAGGAGCGCGTCGCGACGGTGCGCCAAGCTCTGAACGTGGCCGCCGCTGTCGTGACGCCGGCCGCGATCGCGAAGCCCGTGAGGATTGCCCGGTAGTCCAGGTGCTCGGGCCAGAGTCGGCCGTAGTTGTAGACGAAGAGATGGATCAACCGCTCGTCTCCCTGCGGCCTAGCCGACGTGGCCCAGCTCAAATCGCGTCCGACGAATGCGACGATGCATGCCCCTAGGAGCAAGGCCACGCTTAGGCCGGCGCTCCAGGCCGAGGAAGCCAGCTTGGTTTCCGCCGTGGCCAAATCCCGACGGGCGAGCATGGCGGCCAGCACCGCGGCGACAATGATCAGCGCGGCGGCCCACATCGGCTGGGCTTGAAGGAGGACCCAGTCGTCGACGTGCATTGCGCCTGCGGGAACGACTCCCCGGAGATCTCCGGCGAACAAGGCAAAACCAACGACCAGGCACAGGGCAGCCGCAGCGGAGAGCACCGTGGCTCCGGTTCTTTTCGGGCCCCACCACTCCGCGAGGGCGATCCCAACGAGGATCCCCGCCGGGACGATGGTCGGGAGCACGTAGTGGTGATACTTCGTCACCATCGCGCTGAAGAGGACGAAGGACGACAATAGCCACATCGCCAGAAAGAGCACCGTCTGGGCGCGCGCCTCGCGACCTGCTCTCGAACGAATCCAGAAACCGACCATCAATGCGGCTGGAATCAGTGCGATCCACGGGAACGTCGCATACCCGATCTGCGAGAGGAAGTACTCGATGGTGCCCTTGTCGCCGTGCACCCCGCTGGCGAGCCGGTTGATGTGATCATGGATCAACAGCCGGTTGGTGAAGGCCGGACCGTGCCGCACATACATCGCGAGGTACCAAGGAAGGCTCACCGCCGTGATGATCAGCAAGCCTGTCGAGACTCGGAGCGCACCACTCCCGAGCAGCGGCCAGCGTCGCGACGCGATCAGGTAGAAGAGAGCGGTCGCTCCAGGAATCGCGAGCCCGAGGAGACCTTTTGCCATGAACCCAACCGCGCACGACAAGTAGAAGGCAATCATCAGGAGCGGTCTCGCACGCCGTTCTTTGCGGAGGATCAGCGCTAGCCCCGAGAGCACGGCGAGCCATAGGATCCCTTGAACGAAGGGCTGGCCACCGATGCCTGCAACGCGGGGAGTTTGGTCGCGCGGGCTCGGGTTTCCAGGTATGTCGAGATTGCCCGCCGAACCGTACAGAAACCGGTCGGGATGGGCGACCAGACCATAGCTCTCGACCCACGAGATGTTGCGGGAGATGAGATAGACCGCCTGCGGAAGAACCAGCAGCACGATCGCGAACAGCACCACGTGTTGGAACGAGATCCTGTGGCGTCCAACCTGAAACACGGTCGCCTCGCGTTCTCCATCCTCCTGCATCGCCAGAAGCAAGCAGCAGGCCGCGATCGTGATCGCAGCGACCAACGGCATGTCGGTGATCGCTTGATGCGAGATGAAGAAGAACTGCGGCATCGTGGCAACGACCAGGGCGGCCAGTGCGCCCGCCCGCGGGCTGAAGTAGCGCCGAATCGTCGCGTAGATCGCCGCCAATGCCGCAAGCCCCATCACAAGAGAAGGAATCCGGAGCGCCCACTCCGGGTGCGCGGGATTGGCGTCCGGCATGAAGTCGACTCCAAGAAACCCCATGCTCAACGCCTCCATCCAGAAGAGAAGAACAGGCTTCGACCAAAACCACTTGTCCTGCGCCCACCACAAGCTGATCCAGTCTTTCCGAGCGAGGATCTCCCGAGCGACCTCCCCATAGTGGGTCTCCCACGGATCCCAGAGGCTCGTGGTTCCGAGGAGAGGCACGTAGAGCGCGCAGATCGCGATCATCACGAGCAGGCCCGGGCGTCGAAGAGCCGCAGGTACCAGGCAGAGCAGGGCGAGGCCGATCGTGATCGGCAGCCGTTCGTATCCCCCGATCGCCGCGCCGACGACGACGACGAGCAGCCCCAACCCTGCAGCGGCCATCGGCGACAAATGGTCATCCGGCCGTTTGCCGAGCGTCGTCTCCCGCCAGGGTATCGCGACTCCTTCGGGGACCGGAACGAGCCATGCGACCCATGCCGTGGTGGCGACCAAAGTGATCAAAGTGCCCCACAGAGGGCCGAACACGAATGGCTCGCGGTTGGCCATCCAAAGGAGCATCGCGACCGTCGCCGCGAGCGCTACGATCAGGGAAACGAGCGCCTTCGGCTCTCTGTGACTGTCCCGACCCTCCAACGCCCGCCGAGCATAGCAGGCCCCTGCGGTGGTCACTTCGGCTCGGTGCCTGCCTCTGTAAGGTCGAAGCGCGTGATGCCTTCGGCCGGGACGAACAACACCCTGGTGTGCTCCACGCCGCGATGGTCCGATCCATAGACCGTGATTCGGGCTTGATACTCGCCTGGTTGAAGTCGTACCGTGTGCCGCACGACCGTGGTTTTCGCCTCCGGCTGCTTGAATCGGGCGCTCGCGACGGCCTCGCTTTCTTGCAGATAGTCGACATCGACCGCCGTGGAGCCCGGGTCGAGGCTGTACGAGATCTCCACGTCCCGAGGCCACGCCCGTTCCAGCCGACCGCCCACGAAGATCACGCCAATAACCGCGACCACCATGGCAACCTTATGCTTGGTTGACGATGGCCCTATGTTTGATCCCAAGTCCAACATGCTCGAAGCTCTCGCCCAAACCCGCAAAAGGTTCACTACCTTGGCACCAATTGGAGACGGTGTTAAATTGAGGTTTACCCCGTCGTTGCGCCGTCATGGTCCGCCTCACCAATATTCTTGAAAAGGTGAAGGGATACCATCCCCGAGCGGATACCGATCTAATCAACAAGGCCTACGTCTATGCCTCGCGCATGCACGACGGGCAGACCCGCAAGTCGGGTGATGAGTATTTCATACATCCGGTTTCGGTAGCCGACATCATCGCGGACATGCAGCTCGACGCATCGAGCGTGTGCGCTGCGTTGTTGCACGACGTGGTCGAGGATTGCGAGGCGAGTGTCCCCGACATCAAGACGGTGTTTGGTGAAGAGGTCGCCTTCCTGGTCGATGGCGTGACCAAGCTCGGTAAGGTCAACTTCGCCTCGCGCGAGGACCGCCAAGCGGAGAGCTTCCGCAAGATGCTCGTGGCGATGGCCCGCGACATCCGCGTGCTTTTGGTCAAGCTCGCTGACCGCCTCGATAACATGCGGACCCTCGAGCACATGTCGTCGTCGGCACAGGAACGCATCGCTCGGGAGACGGTGGAGATCTATGCCCCGCTCGCCGGCCGGTTGGGTATTCAATGGCTCAAGGCCGAGCTCGAGGACCTGAGCTTCAGGCACCTCGAACCCGAGCCCTATGCTGTCCTCGACGAGCAGGTCAACGCAGTCGCCAAGAACACCGACAACTACATCGCGGACGTCACGGGCAAGCTGAAGAAGATGTTGGTGACCCGCGGTTTCTCGGTGGAGATCAGCGGGCGACGCAAACATCTGTATTCGCTCCACCGCAAGATGAAGTCGAGCGGGATCGGTTTCGAGCAGGTGCACGATTTCGTTGCCTTCCGTGTCATCACGGAGAGTGTTGCCGATTGCTACGCCACGCTCGGCGTCATTCACTCGGAGTGGACCCCGGTGCCGGGCCGTTTCAAGGACTACATCGCTCTGCCGAAATCCAACATGTACCAGTCGCTCCACACGACGGTGATCGGACCTGGGAATCGGCGCGTGGAGATCCAGATCCGCACGCACGAGATGCACCGAACTGCCGACTACGGCATCGCAGCGCACTGGCAGTACAAAGAGCACACCGGTGGCATCGATCCCAAGGACGCAGCGAGGTTCGTTTGGCTTCGTCAACTCATGGAGTTCCAGAAGGAGGTTGCCGACCCCGAGGAGTTCTACGAGAGCGTGAAGGTCGACCTCTTCCCCGAGGATGTCTACGTCTTCACGCCCAAGGGAGACGTCAAGACCTTTCCGCGCGGCGCCACGCCGGTCGACTTTGCGTATGCGGTTCACTCCGAGGTGGGCCATCGGTGTTCGGGCGCTCGTGTCAACGGCGCCATCGTCCCGCTGCGCCACAAGCTTCAAAACGGGGACGTCGTCGAGATCATCACGAGCAAGAACCACCACCCGAGCAAGGATTGGCTGGAGTTCGTGATCACCAGCCGCGCTCGTTCGCGCATTCGCGTCTACTTGCGAACCGAGGAGCGGAAAGACGCGGTGAAGCTAGGCAAGGAGCTGCTCGACAAGGAGATGCGAAAGAACAACATGTCGCATTCGCGGTTCTGGAAGAGCAAGCGCGCTAAGGAAGTCCTCTCGCGATTCCACGCCGGCACGGAAGAAGAGCTCTTCGCGCGAATCGGAATTGGCAAGCTTGCCCTGTCGAGCGTGATGGAAGAGGTCGTCCCGAGCGAAGACACCGAGCGCGACAGCTTCAGGCCTGGTTTTCTCGAGCGGACCGTGCGGCGTGTCTCGGGTGATGCCGATGGCACCGGGATCCGAATTCAAGGCATGGACAACATGCTCGTGCGGTTTGCCCAATGCTGCAATCCCGTCCCCGGCGATCCCGTCACCGGCTGGATTACCCGTGGCCGGGGGGTCTCAGTGCATCGCAGAGGCTGCCCCCGGGTGTTGGAGCTCGAACCGGAACGCCGCGTCCAGGTGACTTGGGCCGACGACGTTGACGTCGATCTCCCCGTCTCGCTGCGCGTCATGACCGACGACCGAGCGGGAATCCTCGCTTCGGTCTCCTCCGTATTCTCCTCCAACGGCATCAACATCAGCGAAGCCTCGTGCCTATCGAAGGACGGCCGCGCCGAAAACATGTTCCACTTCCGAGTCAGCGACATCGACCGGCTACGCGAGATCATGCGAGGAGTTGCGAAGCTAAAGGGGGTGCTGGACGTCGAACGGGTGTAAGCGTCAGCGGGGTGGGGATGAAGGGCCCGCACTGCGCGTAACCGCCTGGCGAGTCGCCGTAAGAAACAGCGCCGGTGGCTTAGGGGCGGTTGGCGGGCTGGTGAGCAGGTTTGGCTTAGTTACACCACCCGCCCACCCCCACCCGTAGTCCTCCCTGCCGCGGCCTGCGCTGCGCTTGTCCTTGGCGGCGCTACGCGCCGGGCTTCGCCCTTCGGGCTCGCGCTACCGCCTGCCGAAGGCGTACCGTGTCAGTGCGAAGCCCCGTGGTGACGAAGTCACTTTACGG
>Ga0209567_10000560_pt1 | contig 20264 bp, 19 predicted proteins | sample COG_12_FD_184756 | JGI IMG/M metagenome (GOLD analysis project Ga0209567, IMG submission 184756) | Pelagic marine sediment microbial communities from the LTER site Helgoland, North Sea, for post-phytoplankton bloom and carbon turnover... | ecosystem: Environmental > Aquatic > Marine > Neritic...
ATGAACAAGTCCGAGCGTCTGGTAGCAGGTATTTACGTCGTCGACGATGATGCGAAATCCGTAGACATCGACGATGTCCGATAACGGCCGTTTCTTTTCCGCCATTTTCTTGTAGATGCTATAGAGATGCTTGGTGCGCCCGCTGACTTCGCCTTCGATGCCCTCTTCTTCCATCGCCTTGCTGAACTCATGGGAGATACGCTTGACGATTTGCCGCTGACTTCCCTTGCTTTTCGCAAGCGCTTTTCCCAGCACGCCATAACGAAACGGATGCAAGTGCATGAAGCCGAGATCTTCGAGCTGAATCTTGAGGCGGTTAATGCCGAGCCGGTTCGCTATTGGTGCGTAGATGTCCAGCGTCTCGCGTGCAATTCGCTTCTTCTTTGCGACGGGCATCGCGCCGAGCGTTTGCATGTTGTGCAGTCGATCGGAAAGCTTGACGAGGATGACACGAATATCCTCGATCATTGCCAGCATCATTTTACGAAAGCTCTCCGCCTGTGCCTCGGCGCGGCTGCGGAATTGAATCTGGTCGAGCTTGCTGACGCCGTCCACGAGTTGCGCGACTTCGTGGCCGAAATTCTCCTCGATATCACCGAGCGAGGCTTTAGTGTCCTCGACGACATCATGCAATATGGCCGCCGTAATCGCCTGCGCATCGAGGTGCATCTCAGCCAGCTCCTGGGCCACGGCGACAGGGTGCGTGATATACGCTTCGCCGGATTTGCGCGTCTGTCCGTCATGGGCGCTTGCCCCGAACTTATACGCCTGCAGGACCGGATCGATTTGTTCGTCAGACAGGTAGGACTTCAGCGTCTCAACGAGCCGGCGCATGCCGTAGTCTCGCCTCGAGGCGCCGGGCAGTTTGGATAGAATCGTCGCCGCGTAATCCATGCACCGATAATAACGGTAATAGTCGCGGAGATGGGAGCCTGTCGCGGCACCGGGTGCCGCCAGGCGGAGTACTAGTCGCCGATGGAAATACCGCGGACCGGCAGGATATCCTCGGGTGCCTCGGGATGCATGAGGTCATCAGTGACCGGCTGGTCAATTTCTTCGAGAATGGCAGACGTCACGTGACCCTCGGCGATTTCACGTAATGCGATGACGGTTGGCTTGTCATTTTCGAGCTCGACCATCGGGTCTGCCCCATGTGCAATGCGGCGCGCACGCTTGGCAGCGACGAGCACCATTTCGAAAATGTTATCGATGTTATCCAGGCAATCTTCGACCGTAATTCGAGCCATCCGTGTTGTTCCTGTGTGCGTGGGCCGCGAGTTCCGGCCATTAAATGGAGGATCACGAGTTTAGGCGAGGCGCCGGGCAGAAAACCAAGTCATATAACAAAATGTTATAAGAGACCCGCCGGTGGTATCAGCCGATGATCCTTGAAACCACGCGTCGTAACGCGACGTTTGATCGGGCACACGAGTCGCCCGACCCTGCCAGCACCTCTTCCAGGTCACGGACGGCCTGTTCCAGCTTGTCATTGATGATGATGTAGTCAAATTCATCCCAGTGCGACATGTCGCTCAGGGCATCGCGGAGCCGTCGTTCGATGACCTCCGGACTGTCCGTGCGACGGTCTCTCAAGCGACGCTCGAGCTCCTCGAGTGAGGGCGGCAATATGAATATCGTGACGCATTCGGGCATGGACGTACGAACCTGCCTTGCGCCCTGCCAGTCGATCTCGAGGATGACATTTTCGCCGCAAGACAGGTGCTTCTCCACCTGGCTGCGGCTGGTCGCATAGAAGTTGTCGAAGACTTCCGCGAATTCGAGCAACTCTCCTTTCGATTTCAGGCGCTCGAACTCGTCGACATCGACGAACAGGTAGTCGACGCCGTCGACCTCCGTGCGTCGCTTCTGCCGTGTCGTGTAAGAGATGGAAAATTTAAGCTCCGGATTACGCGTCACGAGAGCCTTGACTATTGTTGTCTTGCCAGCGCCCGAGGGTGCTGCGATGACAAACAGCTTCGCGTTGTTTTTCGCCACGGAAACTTACTCGATGTTTTGAATCTGCTCGCGCATCTGTTCGATCAAGACCTTTAGATCAACGGCGGCTTTTGTGGTTTCGGTGTCGGCGGACTTCGAGCCCAGCGTGTTGGCTTCGCGATTGAGTTCCTGCATGAGGAAGTCGAGACGTCGGCCAACCGGTTTGTCGCCCTTCAGCGCATCGCGAATTTCGACGAGATGGCTGTCGAGCCGATCGAGCTCTTCATCAACATCGATCTTTTGCGCGATCAAGGCCAGTTCCACTTCAAGCCGTGCAGGATCCGCCTCGATATCGAGTTTCTCGATACGCTCTTTCTGTCTCGCACGCGTCGCCTCGAGCACCTCGGGCATGCGGTCACGAACAGATGCGGAGATAGCTTCGATGTCGGCGCAACGAGACTCCAGTAATTCAGCAATTCGCTGACCTTCGCTCGCGCGCATCGTGTTAATTGCGCTCAACGCCGTATGGAACAGTGCCGTGGCGTGCTCGAACAGGGGCTCCGCATCGACCTCTTTCTGCAGCACGACGCCCGGCCAGCGAAGGATCTCGATCGGGTTGGCTGCGGCGACATTGGGCAGCTTCGATGTCAGCTCGGAAATTCGGTTGCCGATCAGTTCGACGAGGTCCGTATCCACCTGCAGTTCCGTATCCTGATCGACTGCACGGCGAAAATGCAGGGAGCACTCGATCTTGCCTCGTCCCAGCGCCACGCTCGCCTGCTGGCGAAAAAGTTGCTCTTTCGGCCGCAGATCCTCGGGCATCTTGAACTGCACATCCAGATATCGATGATTGACCGCGCGGATTTCCCACGTCAATGTGCCGATGCTGGTTTCCACCGACTCGCGCGCGAAGCCTGTCATACTGTGTAACATCAGCGTCCTTCTGCTGGCAGCGCCGCAATTGTGCTGCCTGGGTCACGTTTTTGTGAGGAGCGCCATTCTAAGCTGTGGCTGCTGTTGAAGGCCAATCAACGCAACCCGGAAGCCATGAATATCGAATACGCCAAAGTCTCCGCACTCGGTGATCGTAAAGATAACCAGGATCGCGCTGCTGTTGTTGTTGCCGAAGAGGCGGCATTGATGCTCGTCTTCGATGGCATGGGTGGTCATTCGGACGGCGCCCGCGCAGCCGAGACCGGCCTCGAGGTTGTGCAGGATCTTTTCATGTCGGCCACGTTGCCCCTGTTCGATCCACAAGGTTTCTTGTACATGGCGCTGGCGCGTGCCCATGACGAGGTTGTCGACCTTGGTCGGGACCTCGCCGTCGATTTCAGGCCACGAGCAACTTGCGCGGTCTGTCTCGTGCAGGAAGGCGGCGCTTTTTGGGCGCACATTGGCGACAGCCGCATTTACCAGGTTCGCGACGGGTTGGTGTTAATGCGATCTCGCGACCATAGCCACGTCGAGGTCTTGATTCAGGAAGGCGCCATAAGCGAAGAAGAAGCCAAGGACCACCCGATGCGCAATTTTGTCGAGTGTTGCATCGGTGGCGACGCGCCGGTTCCCGACATGAGTATTACCGGTCATATCAAATTGCTTCCCCAGGATGTGCTGCTCGCGTGTACCGACGGACTGTGGTCGGGACTGACGGACGATGACATGGCTGAAATTGGCAAACCGGGTGACAAGAACCTGGCCAAAAACCTCAAGACGTTGAGTATGAAAGCGTTGAGTGTCAACTCTCCTTACAGTGACAATACGACCGGTACCGCGCTAAGGTGGATAGGCAGCTAGGGTTGCTGCCGGCAGGAGAGACATCATGCGTCCCAGTGGTCGCGAAGCTTCACAGATGCGCGAATTGCGCTTCATTCCTGATTTTACGAAACACGCCGAGGGCAGCGTGCTTGCGTCCTTCGGCGATACGCAGGTTCTGTGCACGGCCAGTGTCGAAGAACGTGTACCCGCCTGGATGCGCAATACAGGTCGTGGATGGGTAACCGGCGAGTACGGCATGTTGCCCAGGGCGACGCACACGCGTTCCGGTCGCGAGGCAACGCGCGGCAAGCAAGGAGGGCGAACGCTCGAGATCCAACGACTCATCGGTCGTTCGCTGCGCGCGGTAACAGACCTCGAGGCGCTGGGGGAATTGTCCGTAATGCTCGACTGCGATGTCATCCAGGCCGACGGAGGTACAAGAACCGCAGCTATCAGCGGCGCATATGTCGCGTTGGCTGTCGCAATGCAAAGGCTCCGCAAAGCAGGCCGACTCAAGAAAGACCCGCTGCACGGACAGGTGGCCGCCATTTCGGTCGGCATCTACCGTGGCACGCCGGTTCTTGATCTCGACTATGCGGAGGACTCCGAGGCCGAAACGGACATGAACATTGTAATGAACGACGCAGGTCGCTTCGTCGAGGTGCAGGGGACCGCCGAAGGTCATGCGTTCACGGACGACGAGTTCAACGCCATGATCGGTCTGGCGCGCGCTGGCATAAAGGACATCATTGCTGCCCAGAATGAGGCTATAGCGCTCGCAAGCAAGTGACCGCCCTACCCGCGAAAATTGTCATTGCCAGTAGTAACGTCGGCAAAATCCGGGAAATTGCTGCCTTACTCGATGGGCTCGGTATCGAGGTTGTCGCGCAATCCGCACTGAGCGTGAGCGATGCCGATGAAACCGGCATGACGTTCGCCGAAAACTCATTGATAAAAGCGCAACACGCGTCCGATGCAACCGGGCTCCCGGCGATCGCTGATGACTCCGGCCTGGCGGTGGATGCGCTTGGTGGACGACCTGGCGTCCATTCCGCGCGCTATGCAGGCGTTGATGCGACGGACGACGAAAATGTCGACAAGTTACTCGATGAGCTTGTCGACGTTGACGACGCGTTGCGCGGCGCCGCGTTTCATTGTGTTGCCAGCTTTGTTCAGCCGGGCGCGCCCGAAGCCATCGTTGCGGAAGGCGTCTGGCGTGGAACTATCCTGAGGGCGCGCAGGGGCGACGGCGGTTTCGGTTATGACCCGGTATTTCTGGATCCCGCCAGCGGTCTCAGCGGTGCCGAGCTGACGCCGGAGCAAAAGAACGCGCGCAGTCATCGGGGACAGGCGTTACGCGGGCTCGCCAAGCTGTTGAAACAGCAATTTTCGTGACACTACCGCCAATCTCGCTTTACGTGCATCTGCCCTGGTGCGTGCAGAAGTGCCCGTACTGCGACTTCAACTCGCACGCCGCGGGTGATGCCGCACCGCGCAGCCGGTATCTCGACGCGCTGCTGATTGATCTTGATAACGAGGGGGATCGAGCCGCAGGCAGGCCTCTTGAGAGTGTTTTCCTTGGCGGCGGAACGCCGAGCCTGTTTGATCCCGACGAGATAGGCCGGCTGCTGGACGGCATCCGGGCGCGCTTCGATGTTGCCGACGCCGCCGAGATCACAATGGAGGCGAACCCCGGCACGGTCGAGTGCGGGGAGCCGGCCGGATACCGCGATGCAGGCGTCAATCGCCTGTCGTTCGGCGGCCAGAGCTTCAACGACGAACTGTTGAAAAAGATCGGGCGCATTCACAGCAGCCAGGACATTGTGCGGGCCGTAAATAATGCAAGGATGGCGGGCGTGGACAATGTGAACATCGATCTTATGCATGGCCTGCCGGGCCAGAGCGTTTCGGCGGCGATCGAAGATGTCCGTGCCGCAATCAGCCTCGAGCCCGCCCATATTTCCTGGTATCAGCTGACGCTTGAGCCGAATACGATTTTTTTCGCGCGTCCGCCCGAGGATCTGCCCGATGATGAAACGGTGCATGAGATTCAGGAGCGGGGGCAGGCCCTGCTGGCGGACGGTGGATACCGGCAATACGAGGTCTCGGCCTATGCGCGTGACGATAAAACGTGTCGGCACAATCTCAACTACTGGTTATTCGGCGACTACCTGGCGGTCGGAGCCGGTGCCCACGGCAAGGTGACAGATGGCTGCGGCGTACGTCGCTACATAAAGCCCGCCAACCCGCTGCAATACATGAAGACGATCGAGGCGCGAAGCGAGAACGCCCTGTCGGCGCCGCTGGCTCGAGACGATCTCATTTTCGAATTCATGCTCAATGCTCTGAGGCTCACGGAGGGTTTCAGTGAATCCGTGTTTTGCGCAAGAACAGGGCTCGGCGCGGGCGAGTTGCGAGAGGCCATGCGTGAGCCCGGTGATAAAGGCCTGGTGGCGCGGGAAAATGATTCGCGTTGGCGGCCGACGGCACTGGGCAGACGTTTTCTGAATGACCTGCAGGGCGAATTTCTTCCCGACAGGCCGTGAAACCCGTTAAACAGGACGTCGATGCGCGCTGATATTCGCGCGTTTTGGCTGAACGGGGCGGCTCTGCCAGACCTTTCCGGATTGTTCATTTATGCACAAGAATTCTCGGGAGCCTATATTTCTAGGGTAAGAAGCCCCTGAATTCACTCTGAGTGTCGCGAAGCGCCTATAACTTATTGTTTTATCTAGATAATCAAAAGTGGACACAAATTGGTCATATTGACAAGCCTGCTTGAAAATCCGCACCTTAGGCCATTCACTCAATTTCTATACACAATCTTATCCACAGGATCTGTGGATAAAAGACCGGGGCTTGCGGCGGTAGGCGCTTCGCTATATCCTACGCGGCCTTTTCGCCAAGTAGCGCGCTCGGGAGAGCCAAAATGAAAGCCGACATTCACCCCGATTACAACGACATCAAGGTCACCTGTAGTTGTGGCAACGAATTTACGACGCGCTCAACGCTCGGCGAGGATCTCCTGATCGAGGTGTGCTCGTCTTGCCACCCGTTCTACACAGGCAAGCAGAAAATCGTCGACACCGGCGGTCGCGTTGACAAATTCCGCAAGAAGTATGGCATGAGCTAAGGCCAGCGGCTGCCTGGCAGCAGACCTGGTCTCATATTGCGATTTTCCACGACTCCCGTTACCGGGCGGGTCTGCTATCCTCGTTCGGTTCGTAAAGTCGTAATAAAAGAGGAAGAAAATGAGCCAGGATGCCTATCGTCTGATTAACCCTGCCGGCGACGAGATGGAATTGCCGGTACGCAGTGGTACAGCCGGCCCCGACGTAATTGACGTCGCCAAGCTATATAGAACCCACGGGGTCTTTACCTACGACCCGGGCTTCGTTTCGACTGGCAGCTGCGAGTCCGACATCACCTTCATTGATGGTGAAAAGGGTGTCCTCATGTATCGAGGGTACCCGGTAGAACAGCTTGCCGAGCATTCCAATTTCCTCGAGGTTTCGTACCTGCTGTTACACGGCGAACTACCGACCGCGACTCAACTCGAGAAGTTCGACAACACGATTCGTACTCACACGATGCTCAACGACGGCATGCTGAATTTCTTCAAGGGCTTCCGCTACGACGCTCACCCGATGGCCATGCTCTCGGCAGTCGTCGGCTCCATGTCGGCGTATTACCACGACGAAATGGACGCATCGAACCCCGAGCACCGCGACATCTTCGCGCACCGGATACTGGCCAAGCTGCCCACCATCGCAGCGGCTGCGCACAAACTCAATATCGGCCAGCCGTTTACGTACCCGCGTAACGATCTCGACTACTCGGACAACCTGCTGCAAATGTTGTTTGCCGTTCCCGCGGAGCCATACGACATCAATCCGGTTGCCGCGGAGGCACTCGACCTGTTGTTTATCCTGCACGCCGATCATGAGCAAAATTGTTCGACCTCGACGGTGAGGATGGCCGGCAGCTCCGGAGCCAACCCGTATTCGGCAATCGCGGCCGGCATATCGGCGCTCTGGGGCCCCGCACACGGCGGCGCCAACGAGGCCGTGCTCAAGATGCTCAGGGAAATCGGCGACGTGAGCCAGATCGGCAAGTTTGTCGAAAAAGCCAAAGACAAGTCTGATCCGTTCCGGCTTATGGGCTTCGGTCACCGTGTCTACAAGAACTTCGATCCGCGCGCGACGATTATTCGCGACATGTGCCACAAGGTGCTTGGAGAGCTCGACCGAGAAGACACGCCTTTATTCGACCTCGCCCTGGAGCTCGAGCAGGTTGCGCTCAAGGACGATTATTTCATTGAGAAGAACCTCTATCCGAATGTCGATTTCTACTCAGGCATCATCTACAAGGCCCTTGGCATTCCGACCTCGATGTTTACGGTCATGTTTGCAATCGGCCGCTCGGTTGGCTGGGCGGCCCACTGGCGCGAGATGATTGCTGATCCGGCGGGCAAGATCGCGAGACCGCGGCAGCTCTATGTCGGCGCCGGACAACGCGACTACACGCCCATCGAAGAACGGTAACGCCGACGCCGCCACCTGCCATCTGACCGCGGCGTCGATCGCCGGGGAATCTCAGTCGCTCGGACAGCTGTTTCACAAACTCGCTTGGTGAGACACCCCGGCGCTCACCGCCGCTGCCCGCTCTTGCCAGTCCGGCAGGCGAAACAGTGATGATAAGGGCGTTGCTACAAACTGTAGGAGCGCGCCTTGCGCGCGACCGCGGGTCGCGACGATCGGAGCCCATACGGGCGAAGACATAGTCGCGCTTATGAGGCGGGCCGCTCCTACAGATATCCTCGGCGATCAACGCGGCTTCGAGGAAAATGGAAGGTGGAGCCGGCGAAGTCAGACGTGTTCGAGGAGCTGTTGAACGGCGGCGGAGTCGACGCGTTTCATGGGTTTCCCGTCGATCGGGCTCATCGGTGCCTGCCGAATGCCGTCGATCGGAAATACGGTCGCCTGTATCGCGCTGTTGCTGTGGTGAAATTCAAAGCCGGCAAAGGTCTCTACGCGATTTCGGCGGCTCTTGAGGCGTCGCTCATACGGTCGATAGCTTACTCCCATGCCGGCAAGCTCCATCGCGACTGCTTCGGGACTGTCAGCGAAGAGGTGCAGATTGACGGCCGAATTTTCATCGGCTGTACCAGCCAACACCGGCCCGACGAGTCGCGGTGTAAACGAGGCCAGCAATTCCATGGCTGACAGCGCCGCGATTCGCAAAAGCCGCAGGTGATCGGCGTGGGACTCGCGACCGAATATTTGCAGGTGCTCGGCAACCGCCGCCTCGATCTCCGCATTGCCAGGTAATAAGCCGCGGCCCGCGACACCCAGCCGGTCTGCGGCCTTTTGTTTTGCCAGGCGATAATCGCGAATGCCATGACCGACGATTATGCGAGCGGCTTCCTGCGCCACGACCTGGCGCGCTCTTTCGGCCCCATTGTTCTTTTGTCTGCCCATTGGCCTAGAAGAGCTCCTCGTCTTCCTCGTCCTGTTTCACGTCCTCTTCGGGCGGCGCGTCGATTCCGGACGCGTCATTGAAGATGTCGGGCGGCTCATCGATGAAATCGCACTCCGGCACTTGGCCTTCGCGAAACACTTCGAACACGACGTTGCGTTGCCCCGACCGGGCGGGACACCCTGTCTCGCGATCGATGAGTACCGAAACGATTCCCTCGGGCATCGACATCTGGTTCTCCGGTACTCCGGCGAGCGCTATGCGAGAAAACTCGATCCAGATAGGGAGCGCCGTGCGGGAGCCTTCTTCGCCAGGGCCCAGGGGCAGGTCATCGTCGTACCCGACCCAGACGACACTGGCAAGGTCGCCGTTAAAGCCCCCGAACCAGGCGTCACGCCGGTCGTTGGAGGTTCCGGTTTTTCCGGAAAGATCGTTACGTCCCAATGCCATTGCGCGGCGCCCCGTGCCCCGCCGTACGACGTCGCGCATCATGTCCTGTATGAGAAACATGTTCTGCGGGCTGACGGCTTGAGGGGCGACGATGACGTCCTCGAAAAGCTGCGGTGCAACGGACGCATCGGGCCGATAGGCAAGCGCCACGTCAGCCATCTCCTCGAGCGTCATTTCCTCCAATGGCTCGTCGCCGAATCGTTCATCCGCTTCCTCGGCAACACATACGTCGCAAACAACGGCCGGTTCGCTCCGGTACAGGGTCTCGCCTTCAGGTCCATAAATGGCGTCGATTACATAGGGTTTCACCGCGTGGCCGCCGTTGGCGATCGTTGCATAGCCCTGGGCCATGTCCAGTGGCGATGCGGCACCACCGCCTAACGCCAGGGAACCGTTGCGTGGCAGCGCTGCGTCGCCGAAGCCGAACTTTTCTATATGGCGAACGGCATTACCGACGCCGGTGTTGAAAAGCAACAACCGCACGGATACGAGGTTCATCGAACGATACAAGGCTTCGCGCATACGCGTTGGCCCATAGAATCGTCCGCTGTAGTTGATCGGCCGCCAGACGGCTTCGAGTTCCGACGAATTAATGACGACGGGTGCATCCAGGACCACGGTCGCCGGGGTGTTGCCATGCTCGAGGGCTGCCGAGTAGATGAAGGGTTTGAACGATGAGCCGGGTTGCCGATAGGCTTGTCGCGCCCGGTTGAACTTACTCATCGTGAAGTCGAAGCCGCCCGTAAGCGCGCTGACGGCCCCATCGTAGGGATCAATCGATACAAAGGCCCCTTGCGCCGCAGGCACCTGCGCCAGCGCCCAGGTGCCTGCCGTGGTTGGCATCACGTAAATAAGGTCACCCACGGATAGCACATCGGTTATGGATTCGGGCGCGGGGCCGGTCGTCTCCCGATCAATGAAGGGCTTGGCCCAGCTTGTGCCGGTCCAGGGAAGGTTCGCCTCGATACCGCCGGCAAATACAAGAGTCGCTGAGTTCTTTTCCGACAGTGCTGTAACGAGGGCAACAGAGAGGCCACCCGGTGCGTATTGCTCGAGCGTCTCGCGAACTTCGGTCGGCCATTCCTCGAACGGCGATGTCAGGACATCATCACCGAGTTCCATATTCATCACGGGCCCGCGATAGCCACGGCGCCGAGTGAACTCGAGCAGCCCGTTTCTCAGCGCGTAATTCGCCGCTGTCTGCAAGCGCGAATCGAGGGTGGTGACAACCTGGTAACCCGCCGTGTAAGTATCCACGCCGTAGCGTTTCAACATGTCGGTGCGCACCATTTCCGCGACATAAGGCGCACTCAATTCAACCGCCGCGCCATGCAACTGCGACTCCATAGGCAAGGCCAATGCATCTTCGAAAGTTGCGTCGTCGATGTAATCGAGATCGTGCATGCGGCCAAGTACGTAGTTGCGCCGCATCTCGGCATTAGCCGCACTGTAAACCGGGTTGTAACGCGATGGCGCAGGGAGCACGCCCGCCAGGGTTGCGGCCTCCGCCTCGTTGACGTCCTGCAGGTTCTTGTTGAAATAGACCCGCGCGGCCGCAGCGACACCATAGGCGCGTTGCCCGAAGAACATCTTGTTAAGGAACAGCGCCATGATCTGCTCCTTGGTGAATTCCTGCTCTATCTTGTAGGCGAGAAAAGCCTCGCGCAGTTTTCGTGTGAATAATTGCTCGCGGGTAAGGAAGTAATCGCGCGCCAGTTGCTGGGTCAGTGTGCTGCCACCACCACTGATCTCGCCGCTCTTTAGCAATCGCGCGAAAGACCGGGCGATGCCCTGATAGTCGATACCAGGGTGCTCGAAGAAACGCCGATCCTCGGCCGAGATAAACGCGGCCACAACATGTGGTGGCAGATCCTCAAAATTCACCAAGATACGGCGTCGCTCCCCGATCTCGGATATCAGGTATCCGTCTCGGCTGAAGATGCGGAGCGGGATCTGCAGGGGGATATCGCGGATAGTCTCGGCCGCGGGCAGGCCGGGCGCCACGAAGTAATATGCGCCGATCACCGCGGCGATCGCCCCGATAGTCGCAGATGTGCCCAAGCCCAGTAGCAAAGCCAGGCCTCTCAACAGGCGCCGGGTCCTTCTGTGACGTGGATTGTTGTCTGTTCTTGGTGGTTTCTGCATAGTTGCTGGCGTTTTCAGCCCATTGTCCCGGTTAGTAGGGGCGCCGGCTCACACTATATAGAGGTACGCTGGTGGTCGGCGGGTGCAGGAAATGTGGCTTTTTCGGGGCAATGTTATCTGGGAGGTCGATCGAGGCGGCAGATGATAGACGGGCATTACCGAATGCTGCAATAGAGTGACTCTCGTAGTCGCCAACTGGTTCACGGAATGGAGGCGCCAAGCCGCTTTACTATAGGGATTGGTGGTTAGTGAGCAAAGTCACGTTTTAATTAACATTTTATTGATATATAGTTAAATCGCACTGCTCAGGTCCATCCTAACAATTGACTCGCAACTTACCGACTTAGAAGGAAAAATACGTGCTTTTCGGCAATAAATCACAACCATTGCTGGGCCTCGATATCACGACGTCGTCGGTCAAGCTGATAGAGCTTACCCGAAGCGGAAAGCGCTATCGCGTCGAGTCTTACGCAGCAGAGCCCGCTCCGCCCAGTTCGGTAAGCGAAAAAGCCATAGTCGATGCGAAAGCGGTTGGCGAAGCTATTCGGCGCGCCGTCAAGCGGGCCGGGGCCAAGGCGACCGATGTGGCCGTCGCAATCAGCGGTGATGCGGCCATTACCAAAGTTATTCAAATGCCCTCCAGCCTCTCCGCGAGAGACCTCGAAGGGCAGGTCGAGATCCAGGCCGACCAGTACATTCCATTCCCGATGGAAGAGGTCAGCTTCGATTACGAAGTCATCGGGCCGAATGAAAAGGACCCTGAGCTCATGGACGTGTTGCTGGTTGCAACGCGAACTGAGAACGTGGAGCAGCGCCAGACCGCTGTTAACGCCGCGGGCCTCGCAACGAAAATTGTCGATGTCGAGGCATTTGCGCTTGAGAATGCCTGTCGTCTTCTGAGCCACCAGATTCCTGACGGTGGCATTGGTCAGTCGGTCGCCGTTGTCGACATCGGCGCCAGCAGTACGACGTTCAGCGTGCTATACGATCTAAAGGTTGTATATACGCGCGACTTCAACTTCGGCGGGCAACAGTTAACCGAAGAAATCATGCGCACTTACGGTTTGTCGATGGAAGACGCTGGCCGCGCCAAGAAGCAAGGTGGCCTGCCCAGCAACTACCAGCCTGAAGTACTCGAGCCATTTATTGACGACATGACACAACAGGTCAGTCGGTCACTGCAATTCTATCTCGCTTCGGGCGGCGGTCGTGAACAGCCGGACATGATCCTGGTCTGCGGTGGATGCGCAAACATCCCGGGCATAGCCGATGTTATCTCGAGCCGCGTTGGTATCCCGACCGAGGTCGGTGATCCGCTGGGGCAAATGAAAATTTCATCTAAGGCGAAATCACAGGGCGTCAACAAAGATGCGACAGCACTTCTTACCGCATGCGGCCTTGCACTGAGGAGCTTCGACTAATATGCCAAGTATTAATCTACTCCCGTGGCGCGAGGCGGAACGCAAAAAGCGTCAACGAGATTTTGGTGTTGCCACTGGCGGTGCCGTCGTCGCTGCGATCGCGTTCGTTATGGTGACGATTTTCGCGTACACACAAATGATCGCGGGGCAAGAAGCGCGGAATAAGCGATTGACCGATGAGATCGTGGAGCTTGAAAAGAGCATTGCCGAGATCGACGGTCTGGAGCGACAGAAAGAGCGCCTGCTTGCCCGAATGGAAATCATCGAGGAATTGCAGAAAAGTCGTCCGGAGATCGTTCATCTTTTCGATGAGTTGGTCCGGCAGCTGCCAGAGGGCGTCTATCTTACGGGGATGAAACAGACCGGATCGCGAGTCGAGATTCGCGGTGTAGCGCAGTCGAGTACGCGCGTATCCGCTCTGATGCGCCAGATAGATGCGTCAGAATGGTTAGGCGACCCCGAAGTGGAGCGGGTGGAGACCACCCAGTCCGGGGCGTCGCGCCAATCCGAGTTCGTCGTTTATCTGAAGCAGATGCGGTCGGATGCTGAAGGAATGGAGGGCGCGGAATGAATCTTGTCGAGGAACTTCAGAGCCTGGACGTCAATGACGTCGGCCGCTGGCCGCTTCCCTTTCGCCTGGCCGTAATCGCTATTGCATTCGTCGTTGTGCTGGGGCTCGGCATTTACTGGTTCATTGTCAAGGACAAGGCGCCGCAGCTGCACCGCGTGCAGGAAGAAGAGCAGCAGCTCAGACTGACATTTGAAAACAAGCAGCGTAAAGCAGCCAACTATGACGCTTACAAGGCACAGCTCGCTCAAATCGAACAGTCTTTCGGCACGATGCTCAGGCAACTGCCAGGCGAGACCGAAATACCCAGCCTGATCGTAGATATTTCACAAACAGGACTTGCGGCCGGCTTGCAGGAAAAATTATTCGTGCCGCAGGGCGAGATTCCCAAGGACTTCTATGCCGAGAAGCCCATCAAGATTCGTCTCACCGGCAGTTACCATGAGATCGGTAATTTTGTGAGCGGCATAGCCGCACTGCCGCGAATCGTGACGTTGCATAACATCAACATAACGCCCGAGAGTACCGATACTTTCGATAATTTAAGCATTGAAGTTACCGCTCAAACCTACCGGTATCTCGACGAGGAGGCAGAGTGATAATGCGCGCTTCCCTAACAATAAGACATGGCTTGATTCTGGTCTTGTCAGCCGTCGGACTCGCAGCATGCGGGGGCGACATGGATGATCTCGATCAGTACATCAATGAGGTCAAGGCGAAGCCTGGCGGTCGTATTGAGCCATTACCCGAGATCACGCCTTACGAGGTGTTTACGTACATCGCTGACGCGCAGGGCATACGCTCACCGTTTGTACCCGACACGCCACAGTCGACCAGTAGTTCCGGTGGTACAAGTCCCGATCGGGATCGGAGTCGAGAGTATCTCGAGAGTTTTCCGCTGGACACGCTGGGCATGGTAGGAACGCTTTACATCGGTGACACGATGTACGGCCTTGTACAAACATCAGACGGTCTAATTCACCGAGTCGTACCTGGAAATTACATGGGGCAAAACGACGGAAGAATCAAGGAAATTTCTGAATCAGAAATTAGTCTGGTGGAAATTATTTCTGATGGAATCGGCGGTTATATCGAGAGAGACGCCGCGGTTGGTCTAAAAGACTGACACCTGAATGGAACTGGGAGTAATTGGAATGATGCTCAAAATCAAACCGACGGTCGGTCACCGCGCTACGGTGTTGAAACTGGCCGCATTGGCACAGGCAGCGTTGCTGCTTTTCTGGGGCGCGACTGCTAGCGCACAGGAAGGCAACCGGCTGCAGGACATTCAGGTGCAAAGCTTGCCCGGCCAGCGTGTCGAGCTGAAGCTGATCATGAGCGACACGGCACCCGAGCCGCTGGCATTTACGATCGAAAATCCCGCGAGGATTGCGCTTGACTTGCCGGATACGTCTCTTGGCCTGAGCTCACGTCGTCGCGACGTTAACCTCGGACCATTGGATACGGTGCTGACGGCTGAAGCAAACGGCCGGACCCGCGTCGTGCTTAACCTCGATTCCATGGTCGAGTACGAGACTCGGCGCAGCGGTAACACGGTAATCGTCACCTTGGGTGGCGGGGATGAATACAGCGCTAGTACTACCCAGTTCGCCAGCGCACCGGCATCCGATACCCGTTCTTATGCCTCGCCCGGCAGCCGTTCAATTTCAAGCGTTGATTTCCGCCGTACGCGTGATGGCGGTGGCCGCGTCATCGTTAACCTGACCGACCCGTCAACACCCGTGGATATTCGTCAGGAAGGCGGTCGTGTCGTGGCCGTGTTCAAGGACACGAGCCTGCCGGCAGAGCTAATGCGCCGGCTTGATGTCATGGACTTCGCGACACCGGTTACGACGGTCGACACGTTGCGCACTAATCTCGACACGCGCGTCGTCATTTCAGCAGATGGCCCGTATGAGCAAATGGCGTATCAGTCTGACAACGAGTTCACCATCGAAATTAACCCCAAGCCGGAAGAAGGTACGGAAGAGTCGAGCCTCTTTTCGGAGACCAAGGAATACGAAGGCCAGCGCCTGACGCTGAACTTCCAGGACATCGAGACACGCGCGGTATTGCAACTGCTTGCTGAGACGTCAGGTAAAAACATCGTTGTTTCGGATACGGTTCAGGGCAATGTCACGCTGCGATTGCGCAACGTTCCATGGGATCAGGCGCTGGATATCGTGATGACGACCAAGGGTCTGGACATGCGCCAGAACGGCAACGTCATTATGGTTGCGCCCGCGGAAGAGATAGCGGCGCGTGAAACAGCCGATCTCGAAGCCAAGCAAGCCATTAGCGAACTGGAGCCGCTGTATTCGGAGTTCTTGCAGGTGAACTACGCCAAGGCGCAGGACCTCGCGACGCTGATTACGGGGGGAAGTGGCGGCAACCCGATGCTGTCGGAGCGCGGTAGTGTAGGTGTCGATGATCGTACGAACACGCTGCTGGTTCATGATACGGCGGAAAGTCTGCAGAGCATTCGCCGCATGGTTCGAACGCTGGACATCCCGATCAAGCAGGTCCTGATCGAGTCGCGTATTGTCGTCGTCAACGACAACTTCAGTCGGGATCTTGGTATCCGCCTGGGTGTGACGGCTTATAACGAGAACAGCTCGGACGGCGTGACGGTGATTTCCGGTACAGGTGTTGGCACGGATACGATGATCGGTTCGGCACTGGATAACCTTTCCGATCCTGCTAATGGCACGATCTTCCCGATCGAGTTGCCGACGCTCAATAATCGTTACAACGTCAATGTACCGATTGCCGATGCGGCGGGACGTTTCTCCCTGGCAGTTCTCGAATCCGATTACCTGGTCGATCTCGAGCTGACAGCACTCGAGGCCGAAGGTCGCGGCGAGATCGTATCGACGCCGCGGGTCATTACGGCGAATCAGAAAGAAGCCACGATCAAGCAGGGTGTGGAAATTCCGTATCAACAGTCGGCGTCTTCCGGTGCAACGACCATCCAGTTCAAGGAAGCCGTTCTGGAGCTGGTGGTGACGCCGCAGATCACGCCGGACAACAATATCATCATGGATCTAAGGGTGAGCAAGGACAACGTCGGCGAAGTTATCTCGACCGGCGGTCTTGGCGGTACTGTGCCGAGTATCGATACTCGCTCGGTTGAGACTCAGGTCCTGGTGGCTAACGGCCAGACCGTGGTCCTTGGCGGTATCTACGAAACAGAGCGTCGCGAGACGATCAACAAGGTTCCGTTCCTGGGTGATATTCCCTTTGCCGGCACTCTATTCCGTAGCACACAGCGAACCGACAATAAGGCTGAGCTGCTGATCTTTGTGACGCCGCGCATTCTCGAGGAAGGCGCGACCATTAATTAAGCCTGCCTTCCTCTGAAGCATCGGAAAGCCAACCCTCGGGTTGGCTTTCTCTTTAGGGGAGGTTATAAGACCGACATGAAACGTCATCGCCAATGAATCACCCCAAGAACATTTTTCTGGTCGGCCCTATGGGCGCAGGCAAGTCAGCGGTGGGCCGACAGTTGGCCCGGAGCCTGCACCTGACGTTTATGGACAGTGACGACGAGGTCGAGTCGCGAACGGGTGTGGACATCGCATTCATCTTCGAGAAAGAAGGCGAGGCGGGCTTTCGCAAGCGTGAGGCGGCGGCGATAGATGATCTGACAAGAATAGACGGCGTCGTGCTCGCGACGGGTGGCGGTGCGATTATCGATCCGGACAGCCGCAATCGTCTTGGCGGTCGTGGCTTCGTCGTGTACCTGTATACATCGGCCGACCAGCAGTTCGCACGTACGAGCCGCGGCCGTGAGCGACCTTTGCTCGAGAACGGAGATCGGCGTCAGATTCTCGAAGCATTGCTCATGGAGCGTGATCCTCTGTATCGTGAGATTGCGGACCTCGTTGTCGAGACGGATGGGCGCAAGGTTCATTCGGTAGCGAAAGAAATTCTCGAGAAGGTCTCGTAGGAGCGCGCCCCAGCGCGCGACCGTGTCACGACCCGATTCTGGCAACCGCCAGGCTGCCGCGTTGCTTCGCGCGCTGGGGCGCGCTCCTACATTCATGTAATCTAGCGCCGTATGAAGACTATCAACGTAGCCCTCGACGACAGAAGCTACCCGATTGTCATCGGCCGCGGCTTACTGGATGGCGGCTTCGGCCTGGGCGAGTATATCCATGGTGCCGATTGCCTTGTGGTTAGCAACGAAACCGTCGCGCCGTTGTACGTTGACAAGCTACTGCCCAACCTTGCGGGTTGCGAGATTGCCCATATAAATCTGCCGGATGGCGAGTCGTTCAAGACTGTCGCAACGATGCAGAAGATACTGGATAAGCTGGTCGCATCGGGCGCCAATCGGGACACCACGGTTATCGCACTCGGCGGCGGCGTCGTCGGCGATATTGCCGGGTTTGCGGCTGCCTGTTACATGCGTGGCGTTGCGTATATCCAGGTGCCGACAACCCTGCTCGCACAAGTGGATTCGTCTGTTGGCGGCAAGACCGGCGTTAACCATGAGAAAGGTAAGAACCTGATTGGAGCGTTCCATCAGCCACAGGTCGTGCTCATCGACACCGACACGCTCAATTCCCTGCCAGTGCGGGAGCTCAAAGCGGGTCTTGCCGAGGTCATCAAATACGGCGCAATCTGCGATCGTGATTTCTTTGCATGGCTTGAATCCAACATGGGCTCGCTGCTTGAAAAAGACCCGGAAGCGCTCGCTCATGCTATTCAGCGCTCTTGCGAACTGAAGGCGGAAGTCGTCGCACAGGACGAGCGTGAGTCGGGCAGAAGGGCAATCCTGAACTTCGGCCACACCTTCGGCCATGCCATCGAACATTGCCTGGGCTACGGCCAGTGGCTGCATGGAGAAGCGGTCGCCGCCGGCATGGTCATGGCGGCGGAACTGAGCGGCATCGCCGCCGCCGACCGCGCGCGTCTCAGCGAACTGATAACAGCGGCCGGACTGCCGACGCAAGCGCCGGCGATAGGCAGTGAGCAGTGGCTGGACGCCATGGGCATGGATAAGAAAGTGCGGCAAAAACAATTGCGCTTTGTCTTGCTACGCTCGCTGGGAGAAGCGTTCGTGACGGCCGACTACGATCAAGCGAGGCTGCGGGCGCTGACCGGGGCCGACGATTGATGGGTGTTGCAGCGCTTGCACCTTATGCCGCCGATGAATCGCAGAGCCGCGGCAGAAGATATGACGAGCCGCGCTCGGCTTACCGCGGTGAGTACCAACGCGATCGTGACCGTATCATTCATTCGACAGGCTTCAGGCGCCTCGTCTACAAGACCCAGGTATTCGTCAATCATGAGGGTGATCTGTACCGTACCCGCCTGACGCATTCGCTCGAGGTGTCACAGATTGCACGCACAGTAGCGATAGCATTGAACCTTAACGAAGCGTTGACCGAGGCAATTTGTCTGGCTCACGATCTGGGCCATACGCCATTCGGGCACGCGGGTCAGGATACGCTCAACGAGTGCATGCGTGACTACGGTGGCTTCGAACACAATCTGCAATCGTTGCGGGTTGTCGACGTACTCGAAGCCAAGTACGCGGATTTTCCCGGCCTGAATCTCATGTTCGAGACCCGGGAGGGCATTCTCAAGCATTGCTCGACACGCAACGCGCGCGAACTGGGAGACGTCGGCGAACGATTCCTGGAACGCAGGCAACCCGGGCTTGAAGCGCAGCTGGCGAATATCGCCGACGCCATCGCGTACAACAATCACGATGTGGACGATGGTTTTCGTGCGGGCCTTCTCACCCTCGATCAACTTCGTGAACAACAGCTTTTCGAGGCTCAGTACGCCGAGGTGCATAGCCTGTATCCTGAGCTCGAGGACCGTCGGCTGATCTATGAAATCATGCGTCGCATGATTGGTGCGGTGGTCACGGACCTGATCGAAGAAACGCGACGACGCCTCGAGGAACAGAATCCCGGGTCGATCGAAGATGTTCGTGACGCCGGGAAACCGCTCGTATCGATGTCGGACGAGATGTACCAGCAGCACCAGGCATTGAAACGTTTCCTCAACGAGTACCTGTATCGCCATGAACAAAAGCTTGCCATGACGCGCAAGGTCCAGATCATGATCAAGGAGCTGTTCAGCGTGTACTCCGAGGATGTGGAACGCATGCCAGCGGAGTTTGCCGATGCGGCAGCCAGCCACGATCAGACTGGCAGGGCACGCGTAGTCGCCGATTATATTGCGGGCATGACCGATCGCTACGCGATGGCGGCACACGAGAGCATCCAGGGCTGCTAGAATGCGCCGCGCAACAAAGGAGCTCCAGTGAAGCCAAAGAATATCCGGAATAAAGACCGCCTGATTTTTGCTATGGACGTGCCCGATTGTGATCGTGCACGTGCGCTCGCCGAAGAGCTGGGTGACGCCGTCACGTTCTACAAGATCGGGTTGGAACTCATGATGAGTGGCGGGTATTTCGAGCTGCTCGACTGGATGCTGGCGCGGGACAAGAAGGTGTTCTGCGATCTGAAGTTCTTCGATATTCCGGCGACGGT
>Ga0209567_10000562_pt1 | contig 20244 bp, 20 predicted proteins | sample COG_12_FD_184756 | JGI IMG/M metagenome (GOLD analysis project Ga0209567, IMG submission 184756) | Pelagic marine sediment microbial communities from the LTER site Helgoland, North Sea, for post-phytoplankton bloom and carbon turnover... | ecosystem: Environmental > Aquatic > Marine > Neritic...
AACCAAGCAGCGCGGAAACACCGGGTCGACTCCTTCCCGCGTTGATCCGGTCCAAACCCTTCGCTACCAAGATCCGATTGTTCCTGTCGAGGGGCACCAGGTCGGCAACGGTGCCAATTGCAACCAGGTCCAGAAGCTCCCCCAGATTGGGTTGCGGTCTATCTTCACCGAACCACCCCCTGTCTCGCAACCTGCTCCTGAGCGCAACCATCAGATAGAAAATCACGCCAACTCCGGCAAGGGCGTTACTGCCAAACGGACTGCCGTTGAGGTTTGGGTTGACGATGGCATCCGCCCGGGGCAATCGATCACCAGGCAGGTGATGATCAGTGATGATCACGGACATCCCGTGGTCCTTGGCTACTTCCACCCCCTCGATATTCGCTATCCCATTATCAACGGTGATCAGCAGGTCAGGACGTTTTTTAGATGCATTCCTGACTATCTCGGCACTCAAGCCGTAGCCGTGCTCAAAGCGGTTGGGGACGAGATAGTCAACATCGCTCGCACCCATGGCGGCAAGCGCGTTGAGGCCCACGACGGTGCTCGTGGCACCATCGGCATCGAAATCGCCGATAAACATGATCCGGGCATCCCGCTCCAGGCAGTCTTCTAGAATATCCAGTGCGTCTGCGATGCCGGGAAGATCTTCCGGAGACAGCAAATTTTCGAGGCGATAATCTATATCTTCCTCAGATTCTACATGGCGTGCAGCGTAGATCTGTGAAATTCGTGGGTGTACAGCAGTGCTGCGGAACGAACCCGGGGGACGTGGTCTGATCTCGATAAAGCGGTTCATTGTTTTTCCGTATTGATCGGCATGTGCGTAACGCTATATACCACACCTTTGGACTATAATCGTTGCACGAATCCAATCGGGCTGGCGGGCCGTGTGAAAAAAACAATCACCAACATTGTCAAGCTGCTGATCGTGGCGGGGTTGATCTTCTATGTACTCAGCAACATTCAGTGGCAAGACAACGTCACCTACCTTGCCGCTGGCGACGAGCCCGAACGGGTACTGATCGGTGAAATAGTCGGCGATTGGGACGATACGGTTGTTCAGTTTCTCCCGATCGGAGACTCCCAAACCCTTGAAATCGCACAGGACAGTGACCGTGCCAAGGTTTCCCCCGGTCTATTCACCTATTTCCGCAACCTCGATCCGCTGTATTTCGTCATCGGTGTTGTTTGCATAGTCCTGAGCGTGATTTTTTCGGCCGTCCGATGGTGGTGGCTGTTGGGGGCGAACAATCTCAATGTCACCCTGTTCGACAGTATTCGCTATACCTGGCTGGGTTTGTTTTTCAACAACGTCATTCCGGGCCAAACCGGCGGAGACTTGGTCAAGGCAATCTATATTGCACGACGCTGCAGCAGCGACAGGGTCCCGGCGGTGCTGTCCGTTTTTGTTGACAGGATCCTGGGCCTGACTTCGCTGGCCCTGCTGGCGGCAATTGTTGTGCTGTTCTACACGGATCGGTTCATGGAGCTTGCCATCGCGATCTGGTCGCTCCTGCTGGCCGGGAGCCTGGGGCTTTCGCTGCTGTTCAGCCGTCGCTTGAGGTCCGGGATAGGCCTGAAACACCTGGCACGAAAATTACCTATGAAGATCCAGAGCCTGCTCAAGGAAATCGACGAAGCGATATATCATTACCGCAGCCACAAAGCGGGTATCGGCTTGTGGCTGGCACTTGGCATCGTCAACCATATCGTGTCGGTGTCGGGGGTAGTCATGTACGGGATGGCTATTGGTGTTGGGGTGCCGCCTCACGAATACTTCGTTCTGGTGCCCATTATCATTATCGTATCGGCGATACCCATCGCACCCAACGGCTGGGGCATAGGAGAAGCTCTCTACGCCAAGCTGTTCGGAGATTACGGTGCCGTCTACCTCGCAGACACACCCAACGCCGGTCTGGTGATGAGCACACGCGCCATCGCCCTGTCGATACTTTATCGGATCGTGTTCACCGCACTTTCCCTGGTCGGTGGTCTGGTCCTTCTGTTCGAGAAACACCGTATAGGAAAAAAAGAAATAGAGGAGATTTCACATTCGGCATAGCACCTAAACTCAACTGTGTGCTATCTCTGCAGGGTCATTCTTATCGTGACCTTATTGTCCTTGGCGCGATTGATTGTCGCGGATTCGACCTCGATTCCGCTCGTGCGGAGGGCTTCGAGCCAGACCACCCACCGGTCGAAATCTGCTTCGGTCAACCAGATCTTCACCTGCTCTCCCTCTCCCGGCGCCATTCGGCGAATATAAGTGTCCATTTTTGAACTCTTGGCGCTTTGCTCAACAATGGTCAACAACGGTTTGTCGTCCGCTTTTTTCTTCTCGCCCGCTTTTTTTAACAGTGGCTCAATGGTTCGGGCCTGTTGCTGCATCCATGCCAGGTTTTCGCGCTTGATCGGTACCTGGGTTCTCAATCGGTCGAGTTCTTCCTGCCAGGGTTGCCATACGAATGAGTAAAGGACGATTAATACGGCGACGACGACTCCGAACAGAAGCACCGCACGCTCCCGCGGCGACAGGCTCTGCAATCTGTTTCCAAGCGATGTCATGGGTCAGCCCGAAAATCCTGCGCGGTCAGGCAGCTTGAATTCATGGTCGAGATACATTACCAGACAATGAAAATATCGGATCAAGCCCGCTGCAGTTTGAACCGGGCGCTGACTTTATTGTCCCTGGAACCCGAAGAAATGAGCTCCACACGCACATCCTTGTTCTCCGAAAACTTTGCCTTGAGCCTGTCGAGCCCGGCAAAGTCTTTAGTGGTGCAGGTCACCAGAAGAAAATCATCCCTGAAGGTGATTTCGTCCAGTGTCGCACCCGCGCCGGGTATTGCTGCAGCCAGCGACGACAGCATCGTTTGAAACGCCCCGGCATCTATCGCACCCGTTCGAAGCTGCTTTAGGCCCTGCTCCATTTGCAATCTTGGATTGACGATCCTTCTGACGTCCGGAAAAGCCTCGTGAAACACTTTCACGATTTCCTGCTCGAGAATTTCATTTTGACGATAAAGGGCGTAGTTTTCGTATAAATCAACTCCGACCCTGGCCAGCAAACCGATGCCGAACAGGATCACGGCTACCTTCAGCAGCGTTGAAGACGCTCCTGATCGGTGGGCCGGGCTCGCGGGGCCCATCACATTGATACGCTCAGGCGCTGTTTTCCCATGCCGCAACCAATCAGGAAAATTCGTCCCAATTTGCCACTCACTTACCGAGGTGCCCCCCCACTCGATCAACTGCTGAGCGACCTTGAAATCATTGACCGCGACGGCGGCGTGAAGATCCGCCAGCGACCGCCACCAGTATTCCAACGTATTTTCATCCAGTATCATGCCGCCAAATTCGCCGAAACGGAGAGCGTATTTGCCGTTGGACATACTGGCCAGTGTCCGACGAGCCTGTTGATGCAGTGGGACCAAAAAGTATTCCGGCACCATCGCATCCATGGAAAGTGGGACTTCGTCCAGCTTTTTCTGCAATTCTTCGATATACGCCCGTTCCACTACCGCAATAGTGGCATGCTTCCCAGGATCAAAGTCGAGCATGGTGAATGCGAGTTCATCCACATTCGTAGCGAGCCTCTCTTCCAGTACGTACGGTGCGCTAACCAGGGCCTTTCCCCGGCTTCTGGCAGGCATCTGGACTTCGTGCACGGTAACCCGTTCGCCGGCAACCACGACTACCGCCTGCGTGGTCCTGGCGAGGACTGGAATCTCGCTGAGGGTGTCGCAGACCCCATCCTCCACCACGCTTCCGCGCCGATCCACCAGCGCCCATGCGTGAGGGAGGTCGGCGTGAAAATACAGTATCATGAATAACCTCGCCGCCTTTGAACTACTTTGACCTGCTGCGTTGTCAGATCTTTCTCGAGTATCGAGTATATGGCGCCGGTCAGCCTGCCGTAGCGCGCCCTGCCCTGGACCTCAAAAAAAAGGCTGGATACCGATATCAGCGGGGCGACTTCCTGACTACGCCCGGCGAGTTCGGTCATTACCAGAAAGTCATCTATGTTCTCGTATCCCGTTTCACCGCGTCCCGCTACCAGCACCTCCGCCGCGGATTCGCTCAGTATGTCCTTTGTCAACGCCCGCAGCACCGGATTGGTCGCGGTGTTGATATTGATATTCATTTCGCCGACCGGTAGCGCTGATACATGGGGTGCCAACAGCGTGATCGATCGCTCATCGAAGCCTTCCACCCAGATCAATTCACCCACGCTGCCCAGCATGCGGTTCGCAGATCGATAGGACGGGTCCTTTAGGAGATATTCTGGGTCTTCCGCGCTTCGAGTGCCGCTTACGTTCTGATCTTCATCGATCCAGTCGACCACGGCGTCGGCAAGAGATTCATCGAGTTCGAGCACGCGCAGCAGTCCCTGAAAAACAGTATACCAGGCATCGTTTTTTTTCTTCAGGTTGTTCAGGTTGAATCTGCCCTGCATGTCGACAACGATCGCCTGCATGTTCCCGTCATTGACCTTGGTCTCCGGTAACAAGTTGTTCCACACCTCGTTGAGGTGATCCGTTTTGTTGGTTTTCATATCCCTTTCCAGCACCTTTGCCGCCCACTGCTCGTTACCGACCATCATCTGATAGATCTGTTCGTAATCCCGGTGATTTGAGATTCGGCGCACAGCCAGATACTCGTCTTCGATGAGATACACGACCAGTGAGGTCATCAGCGTCAATATCAGCAGTACGGTAAGCAGCGCAACGCCCCCCTGCCTTTCGAAACATGGTTGCAAGGAGCCGTGCTTCATCAACTGCTGCCCGCCACGGCAAACACCCTTCTATACTCTTTGCCGTCATCCATGGTCAGCAGAAATTCGACACCGACGGGTAGCGACGAAGCGATATCCCACTCGTCGATCGTCTCCAGTTCACCGCCTTCCGAGAACGTAAAATACCGGACTTCCGCTATCGTGACACCGGTGAGGACGGTCCTTACGTATTCCTTGCTGTCCTCGTCCCTGTCCAGCACATCCCACCTTACCCGCTGAAGATCACCATCCTGTAAACGCCACCCAACACGCTGCGGTCGCGACGTAAGTCCGATGCGGGGATCGGGGTGGCTGGTTGTCAGTCTGAAAAATTCGCTCTCCGCCAGCGCAAGACTTTCGCCGCTCAACAGCATTGCCTCTTCGTCCCCGTAGCTGTCCCTGACCGGGCGGTTGATCATGAAGCGCGCATCCCGTCCGATGAGAGTCATCGTCATCTGAAGCGCGGCCAGTTCCTCGTGCCTTGATTCGATCGTTTCCCTGGTGTCGATAAACTGGTTCAGACTCGAATAGCTGATTACCGCGATGATGGCGAATATGCCGATGGCAACCACCATTTCGAGCAGCGTAAATCCCCCGCACCGCCGGCGTGGGTTCGACCGTTCGGAATGACTCATCTCTTCAGACACCTTCGGTTTTCAGATGATGCAGCGGGCGGCGGCGTTTTAATCATTACCGTCTTGTTCGTTTTGTTGGCCATTTTCATTCACCCCGCCCTGGGCCGTCTGTTCATTCGTTTCGATCTGGTCGCCGTTTTCGTTCGAACCGCCCTCCTGACCCTGCCCGCTGAGTTCCCCTGCCCAGGCTAGGGGGACTTCACTCGGTGGCGAGTATTTCGATAAGTAGCCGAACAATTTCGCGCTGAAATCAAGGTGCTCCTTGTCTTTGTAAACCGTAATGTCGACGCGCATCAGATCCGGATCGCTCGTGGTGCTGATCGTCTCTCTGTAATACCAATCCCTTCCTCCGAACTTTTCAGAGAGATCGCGTGTCGAGGCGCCGGGCCAGGTCCTGCCCAGACGGAGTTCAGCCAGCCGGTTACTCGCTATCCAGGATCCAAGGGTCCGGTTTTCCGAGGTCTGCACCACATCCACCGCACTGCCTGCGGCCTTGACCACCGCGGTAATGCCAACCACGGTAATAGTCAGAGCCGCAAGGATCTCCAGCAGCGTGAAACCCTGGTTACGAATCATCGCGTGCCACCTGCTCGACGATCACATTGAATGCGTCGTCCAGCTTGACCACATGCAGGTAATCGTCTCCGGATACCACCAGCTGGAATGGCGTAACGTCACCGAGACCCTGAACGATCAGTAGTCCGGGCCCGTCCCCGCTTACACCCTGCAGCGCGTCGAATTTTATGGACAGATATTCGGGGAATAGCCGTTTCCTCAACAAGTCGTCATTACTGACAGGTGTCCATTCTTCGCCGGCCTCCATGAACCGGTAAGTTTTATTGTGCTCGTCGACTTCTACTGCGTAGACCTTGCCCGTCAGTATGCTTTCCTCTCGAATATGTTCAATGAGTTTTGCGAACCGAAATGCCTCGTTGCGAGCAATCTGATCACGATCTCTTTCCAGGTTGACGCTGACGAGGGTTACGGTTAGGGCGATCAATACCACGACCACCATGATTTCCAGCAGGGTAAACCCGGCCTGGTGCGAGTTCACCACTTTGCCCCGATATGAGCGTCCCATCGCGGCCGAGCCCGGATCCGATCGTTACCGGAAACCGGTCCGGCCCTGCTCGATACACCGGCTTGTACTATCTTCGTTCATCCAGATTCCAGTTTCCGATTTCAGCGCTGGTTCCGTCTCCGCCACTGCGTCCGTCAGCACCGAATGACCAAATATCAATCTCCATTTTTTCACCGGGGCTAAGGTATTGATACGGATTGCCCCATGGGTCCGCGGGCAATCGTTCGATATAGCCGCCTTTTTTCCAGTATTTTGCGGGAGGATCACCGGCAGGTGCCTTGGTCAGGGACTCCAGCCCCTGTTCGGTGCTCGGGTAGTTGAAGTTGTCCAGTTTGTATAATTTCAACGCGGACGACAATGCCTGAATATCGACCTTGGCTTTGGCAATCATGGCCTGGTCCTGTCTGCCGAGCACCCTCGGCAGCACCAGGGTAGCGAGCAGACCGATGATGACCACAACCACCATAATTTCAATAAGCGTAAAACCACGTTGTCTCATCAAATCACCTCAACCGATTAATTGATTCAAATCGAATATGGGAAGCAGAATGGCCAGCACGATTACCAGGACCACGCCACCCATAATCAATATCATAGCGGGTTCGAACAGGCCGACCAGTACCGCAATCCGGGATTCCAGTTCCTTCTCCATCGCGGTCGCGGCCTTGTCCAGCATTTCCCCGAGGCGGCCACTCCTTTCACCGCTGGCGACCATCTGAACGAGCAGCGGTGGGAAATTTCCACTGCGCGCGAGTGCCCGGTTGATGCTCACGCCTTCCGCCACCTCCGACGCCGCTTCATTCAGGTTATTGCGAAGTACAAGATTTGAAATCACACCTTCACTCGATCGCATTGCGGACAACAGCGGCACCCCGCTGCCGGCCATGATCGCCAGGGTGCGCGACATGCGCGCCGTGTTGACTCCCCGTGACAACCGGCGAATTCCGGGCAGCTTGAGAAACGTCCCGTGCAGCGCAAACCTGATCCGCTCATTTTTGAGGGCCAGAAACACCCCCAAAATGGCGCACAAAACTACGGCTATCAGCCACCCGCCATATTTCAGTAATAGCTGACTGACCGTTATCAGCATTTCAGTCAGTACAGGCAGGTCCTGGCCGGTGTCCTCGAATACCTTGACGACCTGAGGCACAACATAGGTCAGCAAACCGGCCACTATGAGCACCGCCACAACGGTCAGTATTATCGGATAAATCAGCGCGATCCCTATTCGCTGCTGGATCCCCTGCCGTGCTTCGATATAATCGGCCAGCCGTTCAAGAACCTCGTCCAGATTACCACTCTGTTCGCCCGCCGCCACGGAGGCCATGTATATCTCAGGAAACGACCGCGGATACCGGGAAACGGCCTCGGCCAGGGAATGGCCTTCCGTGACCTGCGATCGAATTCCGCTCATCACCGATTTGACCTGATGTCCCTCGGCTTGCTGAATCAGAGCCGAGAGTGATTCTTCCACGGTAAGTCCGGCGCCGAGCAGCGTTGCAAATTGTCGTGTAATCACGGCCAGCTCGCCGATCTTGATCCGGGTACGGCGTACCGGGCCAGCCCTGTCTGCCCGTGCGGATCGCCTGCTGCTCGCCACGTCCTCCGAGATTGGGATGACATTCATCGGAGTCAATCCCTGTTCGCGCAGTTTCTGGCGGATTTGACGTGCAGAGTCGCCGGACGAAACGCCTTTTTTCGTTCGGCCGCGTAAGTCTAGTGCCTTGTATTCATATGCGCCCATTGTTTTAAGGCTTTCCGACAGGGCTAATTGTCAATTGATACCCGCAATACTTCGTCAACGCTGGTTACCCCGGCCAGCACCTTGTCAAAGCCGCTTTCAGTGATGCTCTTGACCGTTTGGCGTACGTAGGCAAGCATTTCTTCCTCACTCGCCTGTTCGTGAATCATCGTACGCAGGTGATCGTCGACCGGTATGAGTTCATAGATTCCCGTGCGGCCCCTGAAACCCGTATTATCGCAAACCGCACAGCCGACAGACCGATAGATCTCGATGCCGTCGTTTCCCGTCAGACCCAGCAACTGCCGCTCCCGGTCATCGGGCGCATAGGGTTGCGCGCACGATGCACACAACTTTCGAACCAGCCGCTGTGACAGCACGCCGAGAATGCTGGAGGCGATCAGAAAGGACTCCATGCCCATGTCAAGGAGCCGTGTAACCGCACCAATGGCCGTGTTCGTGTGCAAAGTGGACAGCACGAGGTGGCCCGTCAAGCTTGACTGTACCGCGATCTGCGCGGTTTCCAGATCACGAATTTCGCCAACCAGAACGACATCCGGGTCCTGTCGCAATATGGACCGCAACCCACTGGCAAAAGTCAGGCCGATCTTGGCGTTCACCTGGGTCTGACCAACGCTGTCGAGATCGTACTCTACAGGATCCTCGACGGTCAGAATATTGAGGCTTTGTCGATCGAGCCGGGTCAATCCGGCATACAGTGTGGTGGTTTTACCCGATCCCGTTGGTCCGGTCACGAGGAGAATTCCGTGGGGCTTGTGGATCATGGAATCGAATTGCGCCCGCAGTTCACCTTCCATCCCCAGCTGCTCGATGTCGAGCCTGGCCGCGGTCTTGTCCAACAGCCTCAGCACGATCCGCTCACCGTGCCGGGTGGGCAGCGTTGAAACGCGGACGTCGACGGGGTGATCGCCCACCCTGAGCGATATGCGTCCATCCTGTGGCAGTCGTTTTTCGGCAATATCAAGACTGGCCATTACCTTGACCCGCGCCGCCAGCGCGCCGTGCAAGGCCCGCTGCGGCTCCACGACGTCCCGCAGAACCCCGTCCACCCGAAAGCGAACCACGGACCTCTCCTCGAATGCTTCGAGGTGTATATCCGATGCGCCTTCCCGAATTGCCTGCGTGAGCAGTGCATTGATAAGGCGGATGATCGGTGCTTCGTCGCCGGTTTCGAGCAAATCGGTGGATTCCGGCAGTTCATGGGCCAGTCGCTCCAGGTTGAACTCGTCCCCGAGGTCATCGACCATCTGGGTTGCCTCTGACTGGCCCTTGTCGTAAGCCTGTCGCAACATCCGCTCGAAAGTGGACTGATCCGTCTGATGGAACAGCAAGGGTCCATTCAGTTTGCGACGCAGCTCGTTGATAACGCCCAGATCCGGCCGGTCCGAACAAAGCACATGGTTCCTGTTTTTTTCCGGCGCCTCGTCCCGAAACAATGCAAGCACGCTGTAGTTCTTGGCATACAGGTAAGGCAGGCTGTTGACATAATTCGGATCGACCCGTTCGAGCCATGGCTCCTGGTGGCTGTCGAACAGCTCATGTGATGGCGTTGACATAGATTTACTTCTCCGTCTGCTGATCAAGAGCCGGAAGCAGCGGTGGCTCACCACCCTTGATCATTCGCTTGGTGTTTTCCTGGCTCCCGATCTGCTTGTCTCTAATGAAGTCGTACTTCTCCTGTGTTGGACCCATCAGGTCCTCGGTGGTTCGCACGATCTTCGGCTGCAGAAAGATCATCAAATTGGTTTTAACCGCAGACTTGGACTTGCGCCTGAACAACGCTCCGATCAAGGGAATTTTACCGAGGATCGGCACCCATTCAACCGTCCCTACAACGTCGTCCCGGATCAGCCCTCCAAGCACGATGATCTGCCCGTCGTCCACCTCCACGGTGGTCTGAATCGAGCGTTTATCGGTGACGATATCCGACGCCAGCTGGACACTGATATCGCTCACGTTGGAGATTTCATGCTCGATTTCCAGCCGCACCGTATTGCCGGCATTGATCTGGGGCGTGATCTTCAGGGTGATGCCGACGTCCTTGCGCTCGATGGTCTGAAACGGATTGACCGCATTGAGCGCGGTATCCTGGGTGATGTCCACCGTGGTCGTAGTCCCGACATTGGTGGTGTATTGACCGGTGATAAACGGAATTTCCCTCGCCACGATGATTTCCGCCGGCTGATTCTCAAGCGTCACCAGGTTGGGCGTGGAGAGGATATTGGTGTCGGTGTCGCTGCGCAGAGCGCGAAGCACAACGGACAGATCCGGCACGATGTTGCCGGTGATACCGATGATCAGGTCGTTGATGTAGCCCAGCGTCAGCCCGCCCTCTTGTTCTGTGAATTGGGTGTTCGCGCTGGCCTGACCTCCGGTGGTCCCGGTGTCGTTGAACTGCCATTCGATGCCGAGATCCGCGGCCTTGTTGGTGGATACCTCGGCGATGATGGTCTCCACGTAGACCTGCTCCCGGCGCACATCGAGCTTTTCCACCACCCGTTTGATGGTTCTGAAAGCATCATTGGGGGCGTGGATGACCAGCGCATTGGTCGCTTCGTCCGCCTGCACCACCTGCGCCTGGGACGTCTGATTTTCCCCGCCGGCCGCGCGGCTTCTCGCCTGGCTCACGTTGTTCAAGAGTTCGACCATCTCGGTGGCCTTGGCGTGTTCGAGATAGAGGACGTGCACATCGCCTTCGATGGGCCGCTCGATGTCCAGCTGGTCAATGACGGCCTGCAGCAGGCGAAACTCGGCGTCGGGTGCGTTGATGATCAGTGCGTTGAGCGCATCGTCCCCCTGTACGGACAGTGTGCTCTGATTGCTCGGGCCGTCCCCTCCTCCTCCGCCCTGAAGCGCGCCCGCCAGATTGGCCAACACGCCAGCCAGCACGCTTGCCTGCGCGAATTTGAGGTAAACCACGTGAACGCTGGAACGCCGGTCGGGTACATCGATGCGCTCGATGATGTCTATCAACCTGCGAATATTCGACGCGGTGTCGGTCAACACCAGGGTATTGGTCGGTGCGTGGGCGGCGAAATGGCTGGTGGGCGGGAGCAGCGGCCGTAAAATCGGCAGCAATTCCTGTACCGATGCGTATTTGAGCCTGAGAACCTGCGTGAGTTGTTGATCAGTCGATTCAACGGGCTCGGCGTATTCCGTAGGTGTTGGACTTTGTTTTACGATATTGGTCGGTATGATCTTGATCACGTCGCCGGAGGGTATCGACGCAAAGTTGTGCACCTCCAGAACAGACAGGAAAACGCTGTAGATCTCGTCGGCATCCAAAGGCCCTCCGGAAACCAGCGTGACCTTGCCCTTTACCCGCGGGTCGACGATAAAATTTTTCCCCGTCACCTCCGACACCGTGTTTATCAACGCCCGGATATCGACGGACTGGAAGTTGAGCGTAATTTGTTCACCCCGCCCCGCGGCCTGGGTCTGGTTCGACGTATCGGAGGCCTGGGCGTGCAGTTCGGCAGTGGGCAGCAGCCCGGCAATAAGCCCGGTCAGCGCCAGCGACATGACAATGGAGTGGCGGCAGGTCAAGCAGCTTTACCCCCGTTCCGGTCGAGATACCAATCGTACATCCGCCTCAATCCTTCTCGCAGCGGGGTCCGTGCCTGCCACCCCACGGCATTGATGCGCGATGAATCAAGTAGTTTGCGCGGCGTGCCGTCCGGCATACGGCTATCGAATTCGATCCGGCCCCGAAAGCCGACGGTCTCCGCGACCAGCTCCGCCAGTTTCCGGACGGTCACCTCCTCCCCGGATCCCACGTTGACCATGCTGTGTCCGATGTTTCGCCGCATGCAGAAAAGACACGCTTCCGCCAGGTCATCCGACAGCAGGAATTCACGCCGGGGCATACCGGTTCCCCAAACCTTGACGACCCGCTCGCTCGATTCACGGGCGTCGGAGAACTTGCGTATCAACGCGGCCAGGACGTGCGACGAATCCGGATCGAAATTGTCATTGGGGCCGTAAAGGTTCGTGGGCATCAGCGTTAGATAGCCGGTGCCGTATTGTTTGTTGTACGCCTCCACCATTTTCAATCCGGCAATCTTGGCAATGGCATAGGATTCATTCGTTGCTTCGAGCGGCCCCGTCAGCAGGTATTCCTCTTTGATCGGTTGCGGGCAGTCCCGCGGGTAAATACACGAGCTGCCCAGAAACATCAATCCTTTCACACCGTTCTGGTAGGCACTGTGGATGACGTTGGTCTGGATGGCTAGATTCTGGTAGATGAACTCCGCCCCCCGCGTATTGTTGGCATGGATCCCGCCAACCCGGGCCGCCGCAAGGATTACATAGTCGACTCCATGATGGTCGAACCATGCTTCGACCTGTTGCTGCCGGGTGAGATCGCATTCGCTCCGCTTCGCTGTCAGGATGTTGTGGAATCCCTCTTTCTTCAGCAGGCGTACGATCGCGGACCCAACCATGCCCCTGTGGCCGGCAACAAAGATCGCGGCATTCAGGTTCATACAGCTTCTCCTGGATCAAACATCTAGGTGTTCCATGACTATCTTTCTAACAGCATCCTGTTGCGCGGGCACGGTTACCGGTTTCGCACTCAATTCGATCGCGGTATCCGGATCCTTCAATCCATGCCCCGTCACCGTACAGACGATTATACTCCCGTCCTCGATCTTTCCCCGTTCCAGGTCTCCAATCAGGCCCGCAATGGACGCTGCGGAGGCCGGTTCGCAAAAAACGCCTTCTTTCTCGGCGAGCAGTTTTTGCGTCTGTAGTATCTGTTCGTCCGTGACGCTGGAAAACCATCCGCCCGATTCCCGGCTCGCGGTCCAGGCGAACTCCCAGGATTGCGGGCGCCCAATCCTGATCGCCGTCGCCACCGTTTCCGGATGATCGACAAACTGGTTGGCGATGAATGGTGCGGCACCGGCTGCCTGGTAACCCACCAGCGTCGGTCTGCGTTCGATGGTCCGTTGCCTGGTGAGGCTGCAATGGCCGTTGCAGAAACCACACGCCGCGGTCGTTTCATCCCCGGCGTTCCGGGCACACTCGGTATAACCTATCCAGTGTGCCGTAATGTTTCCCGCATTACCCACAGGCAGGCAGTGGTAATCCGGCGCCCTGCCCAGCTCCTCCACGATTTCGAAAGCGATCGTTTTCTGGCCCTGCAATCGATATGGATTCACTGAATTCACCAGGGTCACCGGGGCGTTTTCGGCGAGTGACTTGACCAGCGCCATGCCATGATCGAAGTTTCCCTGAATCTGGATGACTTTGGCGCCGTGCATCATGGCCTGCGCCAGCTTGCCGAGCGCTATATTCCCTTCGGGTATGAGCACTAATGCCTTGAGTCCACCTCGCGCGGCATATGCCGCCGCGGAAGCGGAGGTATTCCCCGTAGACGCGCAAATGACCGCGCGGCTGCCTTGCTCGACGGCCTTGGTGACCGCCACGGTCATACCGCGGTCCTTGAAGGAACCGGTGGGATTTACTCCCTCGAACTTGACATAGATCTCGACATCCACGGCGAGCAGGCGGGAAATGTTTTGCAGTTTGATCAGGGGGGTAGCACCTTCGCCCAGACTCACGGCGTGAACGTCCGCGCTTAGCGGCAAACGGTCCCGATACTTGTCGATCAGGCCGGTGTAACGCACGCCATGGTTTTGGTTTGGTGTCATCCTATGTCGCCGAATAGCTCAGGTGTTCGACGCGTATCCGTTTCACCGCATCCATAATCGAAGGGAGTTCCTCGAGTTGGACAAGAGCCTGCATCATCCGCTGCTCTTTCGTTTCCTGTGTCAGGATAATGACCTGGGCGGTGTTTTTCTCGACGGGTTCTCTCTGCAGGATCGCTTCGATGCTGATATCCAGTTCACCAAATATGCGCGTCACGTCAGCGAGCACTCCCGGGCGGTCCAGTGCTTCCATACTCAAAAAATAGGCAGTTTCGAAGTCACCGGGCGAAACCACCGGGATATCGGAAATGGCATTGGCCTGAAATGCCAGGTGGGGAACGCGGTTGTTGGGATCCGTCGTCAGTGCCCTCACAACATCCACGATATCAGCGACAACGGAGGATGCCGACGGTTCGGCGCCCGCGCCGGCGCCATAGTGCAGCGTCGGTCCGACGGCGTCGCCGTTGACAAGCACCGCGTTCATTACGCCTTCTACGTTGGCTATCAGTCTACGCTCCGGAATCAGCGTGGGGTGCACGCGCAGCTCCACCCCGGTGGTGGTTCTTTTCGCAATACCAAGGTGCTTTATTCTGTACCCAAGCTCTTCGGCAAATCGGATGTCTTCTGTGGACATGTTGCGAATCCCCTCCGTATAAACCTTGTCAAATTGTAGCGGGATCCCAAATGCAATGGCCGCAAGTATGGTGAGTTTGTGCGCCGCATCGATTCCTTCGATATCGAATGTGGGATCTTCCTCCGCATAGCCCAGGTTTTGCGCTTGTCGCAACGCCTGATCGAAACTCTCTCCGTGATCACGCATGTTGCTCAGAATGTAATTGCCGGTGCCATTGATGATCCCGGCCAGAGATTCGATACGGTTGCCGGCAAGCCCCTCGCGTATGGTTTTGATGATAGAAATGCCGCCGGCAACCGCCGCCTCGAATGCCACCACGACGCCATGCTGCTGTGCACAATCAAAAATTTCGTTGCCGTGTATGGCAATCAGGGCTTTGTTTGCCGTAACGACGTGCTTTCGATTCCTGATCGCCGCCATCACCAGTTCCTTGGCCGGAGATTCGCCGCCTATCAACTCCACGATCACATCGATGTCGGGATTCTCCACCACCGACACCGCGTCCGTAGTCAGGTTCAACTCGCTGGTATCACAGTCCCTGCGCCGAGTCAGATTGCGTGCACAAGCCGCTGCAATAGATATCTGTCTCCCCGCCCTTCGAGCGATCTCGTCCGCATTTCGGGTCAATACGTTCACCGTGCCGCATCCGACCGTCCCAAGACCCAGTATCCCGATATGCGCCGGGCCCAAATTGCTTCTGTTACTTTTGTTCATCGCGCGGAGCCGTTTCTTTGCAAGCGTGACGGTATGCCTGTTTTCCAACACCTGATATGTTTGCGCTGACAGGAACATGATCTGGGTTGGGTTGTGACTGGCGGGGGCATTAACAATCAGAAGTAATCGGATGGCGTGTTTTGTTCTAAGTTTTATTTGATTAAAGTCGTCTAGCCGGGTAGAGTTTTTTCTGAAAAATTATGCGGAACTATTTGTATTATAAGGAATCTTAGTCCCTGCTCAGGCCCGAAACAAGTCACACATTACGAAAAACTACGCCGGTGAAACTGCACCTGAACAAAGATGATGACGTCCTGCTGATCAGAGGCTATCTCGAGGACCAGATAACGATTGGAGACGACACCTATCGATCAAGCCTCATCATCAGCCCGAGGGAGCTAATCGATGACTGGCACCCCCGGACTCTCGCCGATCTCTCGCAGGAAGATTTCGAACTGATGCTGCGAATGAACCCCGAGGTGGTTCTTCTGGGTACCGGCGGACGCATCAAATTTCCAAGCGGATCGATTACCCTGCCGCTGATACAACGTTCGGTAGGGCTCGAGGTCATGGATACTGCCGCGGCATGCAGAACCTACAATATTCTAGCAAACGAGGGCAGAAACGTGGTCGCGTCCTTGATAATTGAGGCCAATGAGTCATCTGCCCAAATCGTCTGACTGCCCGCCGGTGTTTTGCTGAACCGCTGTTTTAGAAAGCCAATCCGCGTATCGGCAGGTCAGTTTATCAGCAGGCTGTCCAGGGAATATCCCCTGTGCTCCAGTAATTTCCTGAGCTTTGCGAGCGCTTCTACCTGTATCTGCCGCACTCGTTCCCGGGTCACACCGACGTCAACGCCAACCTGTTCCAGCGTTGAAACGTCCCTGCCGGCCAGCCCGAAACGCCGTTCAACCACTTCCCGCTGCTTTTCAGGCAGGCACTCGAGCCATTCCTCGATGTGTCGGTTAACTTTTTCGTTCTGGAGAATATCGGCGGGATCCGCGGCTTTGCCGTCCGGTATTGCCTCAAGGAGCGTCCTGTCCGGATCAGAATCGATCGGCGCGTCCACCGAGGAGATCCTTTCATCCAGCCCCAGCATACGCTTTACATCGTGTAGCGGGGCATCGACTCTATCCGCGATCTCTTCCGCCGTCGGTTCGTGATCGAGCTGCTGAGAGAGCACCTTCGCAGCGCGGTGGTAGACGTTGATTTCTTTGAGAATATGGACGGGCAGTCGAATGGTCCGGGTTTGGTTCATGATCGCCCTTTCGATGGTCTGTCGTATCCACCAGGTTGCGTAGGTGGAAAATCTGAAACCACGTTCCGGGTCGAATTTTTCCACCGCCCGTATCAGACCCAGATTGCCTTCCTCGATCAGATCCAGAAACGCCAATCCCCGATTGATATACCTGCGCGCGATCTTTACGACCAGGCGCAGATTGCTCTCGATCATTCGACGCCGCGCACTGTCGTCGCCCTTGACGCAGAGCCTACCGTAGTAGACTTCCTCTTCAGCGGTTAATAGTGGATAAAAACCGATCTCACGCAAATATATTTGCGTTGCATCGGCCTGTGCTGCTTTTGACCGACCGTCCGAACTTCCCTTTCCACGCGACTTTACTATTTGCTCTTGCATTTCAGACACCCCCTGCCATTTTAGTGTCGATCAAGGCCGAGCAGGCAAGTACTTTAGTGGATCAACCGGTTTCCCCCGCCGGCGAATTTCAAAATGCAGCTTCACGCGGTCGGTTCCGGTGTCACCCATCAGGGCAATTTGTTGCCCTGTGCTTACGCTTTGCCCGTCCTCCACCAACAACTTACTGTTGTGCGCATAGGCACTTAGAAAAACATCATCATGTTTTACTATAATAAGCTTACCATAGCCTCGAAGTCCACTCCCCGCGTATACCACTTTGCCTGCGGCCGCGGCACGCACTCCATGGCCGCTGGACCCGCCAATATCGACACCTTTATTACTCCCACTCGCCGAATATCCTTTTAAAATCGGGCCTTTAACGGGCCATACCCAACTGTTCGCGTTTCCGGTAAACGGTTTGTCTGCGACCGCGGAGACCTCTTCTGTAACATTTGTTTTCAATTTGTTGGAGGGTTTTGGCTTTGCGGAGGACACGTTTTTGCGCGAATTTTGCCGTGACGGGACCAACGTCAGTCTTTGGCCCGGCCTGATGATATAGGGCGGATCGATGTCATTCCATCGTGCCAGTGCCTGGTAGTCCGCCCCTGCATCCCAGGCAATACTGAACAGCGTATCGCCAGATTGCACGACGTGAGATTTTTTGTTTTCCGCATTGCGCCGATAGCTGGTGTTCGGTAAATCCGTCTTGCTAACCGACGATCGGTCGGTGACGGGCACTCGGGGATTGCCGGCGCAGCCGACCGCCAGTGCGCCAAGCGCCAACGCGCAGACCAATCGTATGATCACTTGAGGACGCTCCAGACCACCAGCACCGCTACGATCAGGGCAACGGTCAGCCACCCGATCACGTCGATCCTTCGCTTCAAAAATTCCGCAAATTTTTCTCCACCCCAGTAGATCAAACCGGCTACCAGAAAAAACCTGGCGCCGCGTCCGATGGCGGACGCCAGGAGGAACGGCAGCAGCGCCAGTGATAATACACCCGATGTCACCGTAAAGAGTTTGTAAGGGATCGGGGAGAAACCGGCAATAAACACCACCCATACCCCATACTCATCAAACCAGCCTTTTGTGGTGTCGAATTTTTCCTGGGCGTTGTACAACTCGATCAAAGGCTGCCCAAGTTCGTCGAATAGAAAATACCCGATGAAGTAACCCAATACTCCCCCGAGGACGGACGTAATCGTGGTGAGCGAAGCAAAATACCATGCCTTGCCTGGCTTGCTGAGTGACATCGGCGCCAGCATCACGTCCGGTGGGATCGGGAAAAACGACGATTCGGCAAAACTGAGCATTCCCAGATACCAGGGTGCATGGCGATGTGCCGCCCAACTCAGAACTTTTTCGTACAGTGGAGAAAAAAGCTTCACATCCAGTTAACCTGATGTTGTCAGGTGGTTCCCGCCACCAGGGGTACGAAGTGGACCGAATCCATTTCATTTTTCTCGAACCCTTCCGGTGTCCGTATGATCTTGAATAGCTTCTGCTCGCCGCTCTCCCCGACCGGCAGGATGATACGGCCACCGATTGCCAATTGATCCAGCAGCTTCTGTGGAATCTGCCTGGGGGCGGCCGCTGCCAGTATTGCGTCATACGGGGCATTTTCCGACCAGCCCTCGAAGCCGTCGCCGTAGCGGAATCTGACGTTTCGCAACCCGAAATCGAACGTGCGCCTGCGTGAAAGGCGGTGCAGTTCCAGGATGCGCTCCACCGAGTACACCTGCTCGACCAGGCAGGCCAGAATCGCGGTTTGGTATCCGCACCCGGTGCCGATCTCGAGCACCCGTTCAGGCACTCCTTCTTCCAGCATCGCCTGCGTCATCAATGCGACCACATAGGGCTGTGAGATAGTTTGACCGTACCCTATCGGCAAAGCTATGTCTTCATATGCTCGGCTCGCCAGTGCCTCGTCAACAAAAAGATGGCGTGGCACGGATTCCATGGCCAGCAACACTGATTCGTCGTGGATTCCACCGCCTCTCAACCGCTCCAGCAGTCGTTTGCGAGTGCGTTCCGAGGTCATGCCCACGCCCTTGCCTATACGTCGCGACAACCGCTTCACCGCGTCAACTCCCGCAGCCAGTTGCCGAGCCCGTTCAGACTTTCTCTGCGCGTAAGGTCGACTTTCAGGGGCGTAACGGACACCGCCCGATTTCGCACCGCATGGAAGTCCGTTCCCTGCCCGGCATCCTGCTCCGGGCCCGGCGGTCCCACCCAGTAGATGGGTTCACCAACCGGGTCATGGCTTTTGACCGCAGGCTCTGATTTGTGGCGATAACCAAGTCGGGTGGCGCCGTACCCGGTGAGTTGGTCATAAGCAACATCGGGGACGTTGACGTTTAGAATGGTGTCAGCGGGCAGCGGATTCGACAGCAACCCTCCGATAATACGCCGCACCACATTTGACGCCGTGTCCAGGTGGTTCATCCTGAAACCTGCACACGATACCGCGACCGCAGGGTAGCCGAGAAACCGGCCCTCCATAGCGGCGGCAACCGTGCCGGAATACAAAATATCATCACCGAGATTCGGCCCCCTGTTGATTCCGGCGATGACCATATCCGGCTCATTGTCCATTACTCCGGTTATGCCCAGATGAACGCAATCCGTTGGGGTGCCGTCAACATAGTAATAGCCGTTGTCGGCGCACCTGATGCGTAACGGTCGACTGAGCGTCAATGAATTACTGGCTCCGCTGCGGTCCCTATCAGGTGCCACCACGGTGACTTCGCCCAGCTTTTTCAAGGCCTCCGCCAGCGCGCTCAGTCCCGGCGACAAATAACCGTCATCGTTGCTTAACAGGAACCGCATGCTTATCCTCGAATGCTCTCACTTCGCATGGCCACTTTCACCCCCTGGCCGGAGACGTTCGTATTATTATTTAACATGTAATTCCTTCATATCATGGCAAAGCGTAGCATCTGCTTCGGAGCGCCGAATGCCAGCTTAAATTGACTCCGACTGGCATGGCTTGCGCTCCTGACGCAACTTCAGGTGGTTTTGCCGAGCAGAATCCTAGCCTGCAGGCTAGCCTGCACCGAACGGGGGCGAACTATGAAATTCAGCGACTTTAGAGTCAAGGCATTTAGACCAAAATCTCAAAAGTACACCATATTGGAGGAAGATGACGCTGCGTGTTCTGTTACTCACCGCGGCAGGCGCGGATTTTTGACATTCCCCTTTAACGCGCAGGCGAATTGCGCTCGCCCGCATTTCTCACCAGGTAGCAGTGGAAACTAGTGTACCCCGTCGTAAATTCTGCGACATTCAGCGAAGCGACAAGCATCCGAATTCAAGGCGCATTCGCGAAGCACTAGCGAGCTAATGGGAGCG
>Ga0209567_10000563_pt1 | contig 20225 bp, 18 predicted proteins | sample COG_12_FD_184756 | JGI IMG/M metagenome (GOLD analysis project Ga0209567, IMG submission 184756) | Pelagic marine sediment microbial communities from the LTER site Helgoland, North Sea, for post-phytoplankton bloom and carbon turnover... | ecosystem: Environmental > Aquatic > Marine > Neritic...
TCGACCACGTGCTGCCGGCGCGCCCGGATCGAGTTCACGTTCCACGTGGCGACCTTCATGCCGGTATGAAGTAGCATGGAATCATGACGAACAAACGAATCGAGACCAATCGTGCGCCGGCCGCGATCGGCCCCTACTGTCAGGCGGTTGCCGTCGGAGAATGGGTCTATTGTTCAGGACAGCTGGCACTCGACCCCGACAACGCTCAGATGGTAGGCGACGGGGATATCGAAGCTGAGACACGTCGGGTGTTGCAGAACCTGGAAGCCGTTCTCGAAAAAGCTAGAGCCAGTCGAAGTGACGTCGTGAAAGCCACCGTCTATCTGACGGATATGAACGAATTCTCGAAGATGAATCAGGTTTATGCAGAGTTCTTCGAGGGGCTGGTGCCGCCAGCTCGCGCGACCGTACAAGTTGCAGCGCTCCCCAAGGGCGCGAAGATCGAGATCGACTTCGTCGCTAGGGTCGCCGGCTAGACCGGTTCGTGCTTGACCTGATCGGCCCTCGCGGCCCCAGAGCGCCGATCCGCCCACCGCTCATCCTCGAATATGCTGTGCATGTCCTTCGTCTTCTCGGTGGCCGCCTCGACGCTCTGGAGCCGAGATCATCCAATCTCGTCAAGCACGAACCGGTCTACCGCTGAAGGGGTCGAGTAGGTTCGCGGTATCCGCGCGATCGGGGCCCACGCTGACGACGCCTACCCGGCACCCGACCTCCTGCTCGATCCGCGCCAGATACCGCTGGGCGGCGGGGGGTAAGTCGCCTCGCGTTCGGCACTCGGAGAGCTCTTCGGTCCAGCCTTCGAGCGTCTCGTAAACGGGCTCCGCCGCTTCGATGCGCTCGTACGGCGGATACGCGAGGCGCTCGCCATCGAGCTCGTACGCCACGCAGACCTCGAGCTCGGGCAGCCCCGTCAGGACGTCTAGCTTCGTGATCGCCAGCTCGTCGAGGCCGTTGACGGTCACGGCGTGTCGTAGCGCGACGAGATCGAGCCATCCGCAGCGGCGCGGGCGGCCGGTGGTGGAGCCGTATTCGGCGCCGGCATCTCGGAGTCGTTGGCCGGTCTCGTTTTCGAGCTCCGTCGGGAACGGACCGCCTCCGACTCGCGTCGTGTAGGCCTTGGCGATCCCGACAGCGCGGCGAATGTGCGTCGGGCCGATACCCGCGCCGGCGCATGCCCCACCGGCGACCGCGTTCGAGCTCGTGACGAACGGGTAGGTGCCGTTGTCGATGTCGAGCATGGTCCCCTGTGCGCCTTCGAGCAGGATCTTTTGGTCAGCCTGGATCGCTTCGCGAACGACGGCCGCAGCGTCGCCTATGTACGTCCGGAGCGCTCTGCCGAGATCGGCGTACTGCTTCACGATCTCGTCGGCGTTCGGAAGGGTGCCGCCGAGGTCTTCGGCGACCGGGCGCCAGCACTCTAGGTTCGCGTCGAGCTTGGTGCGCAGTCGCTCGGCGTCGAGCAGGTCGCCCATGCGGACGCCGCGCCGCGCGACTTTGTCTTCGTAGCATGGGCCAATGCCCCGTTTTGTGGTACCGATCGCGCTGTTCGATTTCTTCTCGCGGAGCTCGTCGATCAACTTGTGGTGCGGCAACACTACATGGGCGCGCTGACTCACCAAGAGCCGCTCCTGTGTCCCGACACCGCGCTCGTGGAGCGCATCCACCTCGCTCAGGAATACCGCCGGGTCGATGACGGTGCCTTGTCCGACGACGCACTTGGTCTGCTCGTGAAGGATGCCGGACGGGATCAAGTGAAGGATCACCTTCTCGCCGCCCACCACGAGCGTGTGGCCCGCGTTTGCGCCGCCGGCGTATCGAATGACGAGGTCGGCGTACGGGGCGTACAGGTCGACGACCTTGCCTTTGCCTTCGTCGCCCCACTGGGCCCCTACCACCACCAATGCACTCATGATTTGTTCCCAACTCGCGCCCAAGAAGACAACTCGACGAACGACTCGTCGCTGAGCTCACCCTTGAGCGCCCGCGTGTTGCCGTCCTGCAAGCGCGTGAGGCGCGCGTCCTTCCCTAGTTGCCAGATCAATAGATCGTAGTCCCACGCCTTCGCGTACTGCTTGGCTTCGCTGACGTTCTTGGTCGCGAGGACCGCAACGCGCGCGCCGCGATTCCGCCAGAGATCCGCCGTATTGCGGCGCCCGGTAACGGCTCCTCCGGCCACGACTACCCGTATGGGTAGCTCGGCGTCGAGTGAAACCCCCGCCTCCGAGAGTGCCCACAGCACGTTGTCGACCTCGAAGGCAAAACCGGTCGCTGGGGCCGGCGCGTCGTACCGGCTCAGAAGGTCGTCGTACCGTCCGCCGGTTCCGAGCGGCTCCCCAGGGCCCGCAGCAAGGAGGGTCATGCTCACTCCCGTGTAGTAGCTGTGGCGGCGCAAGTCGCTGAGGTCGATGGCCACCCGGTCGCCGAGGCCCGCCGATTCCAGGCGGTCCACCACGCGTTCGAGCTCGTCGAGCGCGCGTCTCGCCGCCGCGTTTCGGAGTCGTCGACGCGCATCTGCGATCACGGAACGGTCGCCGTAAAGGTCGCACAGCATGAGTAGTCGTCTGCGCTCCGGGGCGATGACGCCTGCCTCTTTGAGCAACTTTTCCAGCTTGGTGGCGTCTTTGGCCGCGAGCGTTTCGACGACCGCGAGGCGCGCGCTTTGCGGCACGTGGTCGAGCACTTCGGCGCCGATCTTCACCTGCGCGAGCTCAACCAGAAAGTCCCGTAAGCCCACGCGCTCGCACGCGCGAACGGCGACCTCGATCACCTCGGCGTCCGCTTGCGGACCCTTCAGCCCGATACACTCGAAACCGCACTGGAGAACTTGATGTTGCTTGCGGGCGCGGCCGCGCCGCCGCCGCACGATCGTTCCCTCGTAGCAGAGGCGCCAGGGCGCGGGGCGGTCTTGAAGCCGGGTGGCGACGATTCGGGCGATCTGAGGTGTGATGTCTGGACGGAGGAGCGCCACCTCGCCGGAGTCGGGCTCGACGAATCGCACGAGGTCACGGCGGTCGACCGTACCGAGCCCCCGTTCGATGACTTCGGCGTACTCCACTGGTGGCGTCGTCACACGCTGGTAGCCGTAGAGGTCGAACGTCTCCATCAGCCGCTGCCACAGGAGGGTCCGCGTCATCGACGCCGGTGGCAGCAGGTCACGCATTCCGCCGGGAGGGGTCATCGGCAGGCCGGGACTCGAGGTCCCGAGCCGCGCGGGGCTCCCGGTTCGTCGCTTTCGCGCCGAGGGGGGCATCTCAGAGCCTCAAGGTATGCACGCTGCTGACGTAGTCCATGCCGCGAAGCTCGTCGAGAGCGTCGGGGCCGAGGGTCGAGTCGACGTTCCAAAGCGCCAGCGCCTGGCCGCTTTTCTCGTCGAGCCCCACCTGCATCCGCGAGACGTTGATCCCTTGGCTGCCAAGCAAGGTACCGACCGATCCGATGACGCCGGGTCGGTCTTGGTTGTGCATGATGAGCACCGCGCCCTCCATGACGGCGTCGATCTCGTAACCTTCCAAACCGACCAGCCGCGGCTCACCCTTGCGCCCGGGCGTACCGGTTGCCGTGTGGATGCCTTTTTCGCCGGTGACGGTCACGCGCACCGTGGTGGCGTACCGATCGCTCGCCTCTTTGACCTCAGCAAGCCGGATGCCGCGCTCCTGCGCCTCGTAGGGCGCGCTGATCGGATTGACCGGCTCTTCGAGATGATGCTCGAGGAAGCCTGCCAGGGCCGCGCGCGCGATCGGCGTCACCCCGAGCTCACCGGCCTCACCGGTGCACGTCACCCTGAGCTCTCGCACGTCGATCGGATCGAGTTGACCGACCAGGCTGCCGAGCGCCTTGGCAACGTCGAGGTACGGGGTGAGCCGCTCGGCGATCTCCTGAGGAAGCGTCGGCACGTTGACCGCGTTTTTGACGATGCCGAGCTGCAGGTACCCGATCGCTTGCTCAGCGATTTCGACGGCCACCCGCTCCTGTGCCTCCGAGGTCGAAGCCCCGAGGTGCGGCGTGCACAACACGTTGTCGAGACCAAGCAGAGGGTTGTCGGGATCGATCGGCTCTTTGCCAAACACGTCGAGGGCGGCGCCGGCGATCTTGCCTTCCTTGATGGCGCGGGCGAGCGCCTCTTCGTCGACGATGCCGCCGCGAGCCGCGTTGACGAGCAGGGCCCCGTTCTTCATTTTCTCGAACGCTGCGTCGCTGATCATGTTCTTCGTCTCCGGCGTCAGCGGCGCATGAATCGTCAGGAAGTCGGCACGCGACAAGAGCTCGTCGAGCTCGACCAGCTCGATGCCGAGCTCGGCGGCGCGATCGCTGCTCATCACGGGGTCCACGCCGATGACCTTCATTCGGAGTCCCTGGGCGCGGTCGGCGACGATGCGGCCGATGTTGCCAAGGCCGATGATACCGAGCGTCTTGAACGCGATTTCGCGGCCTTGGAACTTGCTCTTTTCCCACTTTCCACTGCGCATGGAAGACACCGCTTGCGGAATCTTTCTCGCGAGTGAGGCGAGGAGCGCCAGTGCGTGCTCGGCAGTCGTTACCGAGTTGCCGGTCGGGGTGTTCATGACGACGATGCCGCGACGGCTTGCAGCTGGGATGTCGACGTTGTCGACGCCGATGCCGGCGCGGCCAACGACCCTCAGCCTGTGGGCTTCTTCGATGACCCGCGGAGTTACCTGGGTCGCGGAGCGGATGATGAGGCCGTCGTAGTCTCCGATGACGCCGCACAGCTCATCTTCACTCATGCCGGGTCGAAACTCGAGCTCGACACCAGGGGCCTCGCGCAGGACCCTGAGGCCCGCCTCGGCGAGCTTGTCAGACACGAGGACACGTAGGTTGGACATGGCTGCTCCTCTGGAATCGGCCGGAAAAAGCCGGGCGCAGAGCTAGCAGCAGCCCATGGAGGGGTCAAGGAGGGAGGCCGCGAGCCTCACGTCCAGTGGACGGCGCCGAGGCTCAATAGCAATGCTGTGACCCGGTATCCTCGTTGAGGGTCGGTGTTACCCGGCTGCTGGGTCGCGAATTGGGCGACCTCCTCGATGGTGTGCGGTGTCTTGCAGAGGCGCAGCGTCGAGCGAAGATCGTCGGGAAGGGCGGCGGTCGCTACCGCGGTATCGATGCGATCCGCCTGAACGACTCGGTCCTGTCCTCGCTCTAGGATGAGCTTGCTCTCGAACCCTGCCGCGATTCGCCGATGGAGTCCCCGGTCGAGGATTTCCCAAGCATCGAGCCGCAGCGGGAAGCCGCTGCTCGGCGGGTCGACCCCCTCGTAGAAGGTGGCCGTGCCTGATTCCCAAGTGAACAGGTCGAGAAGCTTCTCGCGAACCTGCTCGGCGATGTGCTGAAAGAGCTCCAACGGTTCGACGAGGCCAAGGGCGACCAGCGTGTCGCCGAGCTTGCCCTCGAAGCGCGGCATGACGGCCAACGCCATGTCGAGCTCGCTGCGGTTGATCACTCGCTTCTTGACGAGGTATTCGCCAAGCAGCTCCCCCGCGAGGTTGCTCGTGACGAACGCCGGGACACCGTGCTTCGTGTAGACCTCTTTGCGAACGCCGCCCTGCTCGCAGAGCCACAGCCCCGTGCGCCGCGTGACGAGAGTGCGAACCAGCGCCGTCACGAAACCGCCATCCTCGAAATCCATGCTTCGGTCGGCAGCTGCCGCGGATTGGACGCGCGTCGTGGTCGGCGTCATGCGCGACGCCGGAACGTGGCGGTACAAATCCTTGACCGATGAGAGCGGTTGGAAATCGCCGCCCGCGATGCTGATGCCGTCGTCGCCGTCGATCTGTCCCGTCGCAACCGCTTCGACGATCTTCGCGTAAGCGAGCGGACCGACGGTCGCCCCGTTGGGCTTTCGGATCTTGTACTCGAGCGGCGTGACGTTCGTCGTGCTCGGGTGCTCGTCGGCGAGCAACATCGGCGTAGGGGGCATCGTGGCCTTCGGTACGGCGTCGGCCGAGGTGCGGCGTGTACGGGCCTGCGAAGCGATGGACGCCACGATCGATGCGAGCTCGGCGCGCAGCACTTCTTCGGGTCGGCTCTGCCACGGTTCGAGTGCGGCCCAGAACGCGCGGGCGGTCGGAGGGCGTTCCTCCACGTTCGCCGAAAGCGCATTGAGGATCACGGAACCGAGCCCCTCGGGAAGCTGCGGAAGGAATTCGACGAACGGGTGTACCTCCGCGTCGCGAATCGCGAGCAGCACGGCAAGCTCACTACCGCCGGCGAACAACGGTCGCCGCATGAAAAGCTCGGCAGCGATGACCCCAGTCGAAAACAGGTCGGCACGCTGGTCCACGTCGCGGCCCGAGACTTGCTCCGGGGCCAGGTAGCCCAGCTTGCCGTTGGCGCGTACGGCCGTATCCGCCTCGAACGCGTTGACGTCGGCACGCGCGATGCCGAAGTCGGCGATCTTCACATCGCCGTGGATCGAGATCAGCACGTTCGACGGGCTGATGTCGCGATGTACGATCCCAAGAGCGCCTCCGGCGCGATCCGTGGCGCTGTGCACGGCCTCGAGGCCGCTCAAGATCTGGCGGACCAAGTAGACGACGAGATCGTGCTCGAGCCGCTTGCTTTCGAGCGTGAGTCGACGATTGAGACGCCAGAGATCGCACCCCGGAACGTACTCGAGCGTCAGGTAGGGCTGGCCTTCGATCTCGCCGTGCCCGAGCACGTGCACGACATTTGGATGCGTGACGTGACTCGCAAGTCGCGCCTCCTCCGCGAACATCTGCTGCGCGTTCGATTCGTCTGCGATGTGCGGGAGCATTCGTTTCAGAACGACGACGCGGGGTTCACCGACCGAGCGCGGCTCGAGCGCACGAAACACTTCCGCCATTCCCCCAACTGCAATACGGTCGACCAACGTGTAGTCGCCCAGCGGAGTATTCGGGGGCGGCGCCGGTGGCGGTGATGACGGTCTTGGCACATCTGGATTGTAACGGTACCAACGGAAAATATCGATATTAGGGCAACGAAGTTCACGGAAATTCGGAGAATTCTATGGCTGACCAAGATTCCAGGGCCGGACAAGGGTATGCCACCGCACAAATCCTCGATTACACAGCCCGCGCACACCATCCCAACGACGCCTCCCTCGAGCGCGCGTTCCAGGCTCCGGCGCGGCATGGCATGCCGGAGATCCAACTGGGGTCGTCTGAGGGGAGACTGTTGGAGCTCCTGCTCCGCCTCACAAATGCCTCGAAAGTCGTGGAGATCGGCACGCTGGCCGGATATTCGGCGCTTTGGATGGCCCGCGCCCTCCCTCCCGGGGGACACCTCTGGACGATCGAGTCGGATCCGAAGCATGCGGGGGTTGCCGCCGAGGTTATCGGTGAAGCCGGCGTCGGCGATCGGGTCACCATCATTCGGGATGAGGCGGCTGAGGTTCTTCCAAAGCTGAGCGATTCTGGGCCGTTTTGTGCGGTGTTTCTCGACGCGGACAAAGGCCGCTACGACGTCTACGGGCGGTGGGCGACCGAGAACCTGCGGACAGGCGGCCTGTTGATCGCAGACAACGCCTATCTCTTCGGGCGACTGCTCGACGACAGCGACGAGGCGAAGGCCATGCGCCGCTTCCACGAGGAGATGTCCCTCAATTACAGTTCGGTGTGCGTGCCCACGCCGGATGGGCTGGCGGTCGGCATTCGGCTCGATCCAAACGCTTGACCATTCCCCGTTGGCCAGCGATATAGGCTTCCGCGTTTGGGATCGCTCCAGGCTTGACCGGGTCTAGGAGCGGCCCTAACGGGCCCGCAAGGAGAAGAAAAGTCGAGCGCAGCCGGGCTGCGCGAGCGCCGCCTAGATGTTGTTCGTCGAAAATTGACGAACCGACTTGTCTGAGCCTCGAGCTTCGCCTAAATGGCGGCCGGTCGCTTACAGGACTCAAGAGAAAACGCAGCATGCAGATTTTCCCCCGCGAGTTGAACTACTTGCCCCTCGCGCTGGCCGTCGTGGCCGGCGGTCTCGGGGCGGGGGTGTTCTTTTTGTTCTGGGTCTACTTCACCCCACCCAACCTTCAGGTTGGCTACACGCCGAAGCAGCCCGTTGAGTACAGCCACCGTTTACATGCCGGGGAGCTAGGCATCGACTGCCGCTATTGCCATTCCCAGGTGGAACGCTCCCACAAAGCGATGGTGCCGCCGACACAGACCTGCATGGGCTGCCACGCCGTCGTGCATACGGAGTCGGAGAAGCTAGCGCCCGTACGCGAGAGCTGGGAGACGGACGAGTCGATCGCATGGATTCGCGTCCACCAGCTTCCGGACCACGCGTTCTTCAATCACGCCGCCCATTTGAGAGCCGGCGTTGGTTGCGCATCGTGTCACGGCCGCGTCGACCAGATGGAGGTCGTGGGGGTAGTAGAGCCGATCGCCATGCAGTGGTGCTTGGACTGCCACCGCAATCCGGAGCCGCACATTCGGCCGAAGAGTGAGGTCACCAATATGAAGTGGGAAGCCAACGAGGCTTGGGTTGCCCAGCGCGCCATGATCGCTGACGTCCTCAATCCGCCTGAGCACTGTTCGGGGTGCCACCGATGACCCGCAGAAAGTCATACGAGCTGAGCCCGGGCAAAGGTCCGTCGATGTGGCGGACGCTCGAGGACAAGAACGCCGATCCGAAGGACTTGCAAAAGCTCGCGGAGGAAGAGCAACCGGGTGGCTTCATCACCGATCTGTTGAGCCCGAAGGCGTTGGTCTCGCGCCGGTCCTTCGTGCAGGGCTCTTCGATCGCAGCGCTGGCCGCGGGTCTCGAGGGTTGTGTTCGACGACCGGAGAACGAGATCCTGCCGTACAGCAAAGCGCCGGAGTATCTGGTGCCCGGCGTTCCGTCGCACTTTGCGACGGTCACCGCGCGCGGCCGCGACGCCCTCGGCGTCGTCGTTACGAGTCATGATGGGCGTCCAACCAAAATCGAGGGCAACGAGCAGCATTCGCGGAGCCTTGGCGGCTCGGACGTGCGCGCCCAGGCCCATGTCTGGGACCTCTACGATCCGGATCGCTCGCAGTCGCCCGCACAGCGTCGCGGCAATGCGCTGGCGAACGCAACCGATGCGGACTTCGACAACGCCTTGAAAGAGCTGATCAAGAAGCACGAGAAGGACCAGGGCGCTGGCCTTCGCTTCCTTGCGCCGATTTCAAACAGTCCATCGTTTCGACGCATGCGCGGGCAAGTGCTCGAGAAGTTCCCCAAAGCGAAGTTCTACACCTACAGTGCGGTCGACGATGACAATGCGCGCGCGGGCGCGAGGATCGCCTTCGGGACCGACGTGTATCCCATCTACGATTACTCGCGCGCCAAGGTGACTGTTTCGTTGGGCGCGGATTTCTTGGGTTCCGAGTCAGGCTCCGTTACGGCGGGGCGACGCTTTGTAGTCCCGCGCGGCATCACCTCGCCAGATCGGCCGATGAGCCGGTTGTACACCGTCGAGTCGAACTACAGCATCACGGGAGGCATGTCCGACCACCGGCTACGGTTGCCGAGCCGCGACATCCCCCGCTTCACGCGCTTGCTGGTGGTCGAGCTTGCGGGTCGCGGAGTCGATGGCCTGCTGCCGCTCGCAGATTTGATGGGCAAGCTCAAGGGTGGGATGGATATCGAGGGCATCGACCTCGGCTTCCTGGGCTCCGTTGCCGATGAGCTGGCGGCAAACCGTGCCGCATCCATCGTGGTCGCTGGGTCTGGTCAACCGGCGGTCGTCCACGCTTTGACGTTCGCGATCAATCAAGCGCTCGAGAACGCGAACAAGACCGTGGCGCTCAGCCCGGTGATCGACGATCGAGACTCATCGAGCCGTGAGGGTATCGTGGCCCTCGCGAACGAGCAGGCAAGCATCACGACACTGTTTCTTCTCGGAGGCAACCCGGTTTACGACGCACCGTCTGACGTGAAGTTCGCCGAGCTGCTCGGTCGCGACGGGCTCACCTCGGTGCACCTGTCGAGCCACCGCAACGAGACCTCGGAACGCTGTGCTTGGCACGTCCCGCTTGCGCACGAGCTCGAGACTTGGGGCGACCAGCAGGCTCTCGATGGCGCCGTCTCCGTGCAGCAGCCGTTGATCGCTCCACTCTACGGTGCTCGGAGCGCGATCGAGTTGCTGGCGACCATCGCGGGGGAGAAAGCCACGAACGGGTACGACATCGCTCAGGCAACGCACAAAGACACCATCGACAAGACGACGGTCGCGTTATTGCTGTACGGGTTCAAGCCCGAAGGGCTCAGCCAGGCACAAGTCTGGCGCGCGGGGCTTCACAATGGAATGCTGTTCAACCCGCAGGCGGGACAGGGCGCAGTTCGTGACGGTGCCGTCGCGGATGCGCTAGCAACCACCTTGCCCGAGGCGACGAAGGTGCAGAAACTGGGCGCTGGCAACTTCGAGGTTTCCTTCGAGCCGGATCCGGCCCTCTGGGATGGCGCTCACGCCAACAACCTCTGGTCGCTCGAGCTCCCGCATCCCATGACGAAGTTGGTTTGGGACAACGCCGCGCTCATTTCGCCGGCCACCGCCCGGGCGCTCGGCGCGAAGAACGGGCAGATGCTCCGGCTGAGCAAGGGGGAGGCCAAGGTCGAGGTCCCGGCTTGGGTCGTCCCGGGGCATGCGGACTACTCGGTCACCCTGACGCTCGGTTGGGGGCGCACTGCCGCGGGACGGTATGGCAACGGGAAGGGCTTCGACGTCAATCCGTTGCGCACCAGCGACGGCATGGATTTCATGGACGGCGTGGCGGTCGAAGCGCTCAGCGAGATGTACAACCTGGTTCAGACGCAGACACACGATCGCATGGAGGGCCGCCCGATCGCCATCGATGCGACGTTGGACGAGTACAAGAAGGAGCCTGACTTTGCTTCGTACCGGTCGGTGGATCCGGTGAGCGTCCCACCGCTTTGGGCGCAGCAGGACTACAGCGAAGGTCACAAGTGGGGCATGGTGATCGACCTCAACGGTTGCACGGGCTGCAACGCGTGCGTGATTGCGTGTCAGGCGGAGAACAACATCCCCGTGGTCGGCAAGTTTGAAGTGGAGCGCGGCCGCGAGATGCACTGGCTCCGCATCGATCGATACTTCCTCGGAGACGACGAGAACGAACCGGAGATCGCGGTGCAGCCGGTCACGTGTCAGCAGTGCGAGGAGGCGCCGTGTGAGAACGTGTGCCCGGTGAATGCGACGACGCACACGCCTGAGGGCCTCAATGACATGGCTTACAACCGCTGTGTAGGCACTCGTTACTGCGCCAACAACTGCCCCTATAAGGTTCGCCGGTACAACTACCTCGATTGGCACGGCCACCTGGACGACAAGTTCGGCTGGTACAAAGACTTCCCGGAGTCGAGGAAGCTTCAGTTCAACCCCAACGTCACGGTCCGCATGCGCGGTGTGATGGAGAAATGCACGTACTGCGTACAGCGCATCGAAGAGGGGAGGATGGCCGCCAAGCGGGAAGATCGCCAGCTCAAGGATGGCGACATCAAGAGCGCCTGTCAGCAGGCCTGTCCGACCCGCGCAATCGCGTTCGGAGACCTCAACGACGCGAGCAGCACGGTCGCGAAGTGGTCCAAGGTCAACCGCAACTACAAGCTACTGGCTGAGATCGGCACGCGTCCGCGCACGTCGTTCCTGGCACGCATCCGAAACCCAAACCCCAAGCTGAAGGGAAATGGGTAAGAACCGATGAGCTACGACGCACCCATCAAGGAGCTTGGCGAAACGTATCTCCTTCCGGAGGGCACGACCCCCAACGACGTCACCGAGACGATCGCAAGTGTCACCGAGAACCCGGCCCCGCGCGGCTGGTGGATCCTGTTCTTACTCTCGGTTTCCGCGCTAGGGATCATGGGCGCGGCGCTCGCGTACTTGTTCGTTCAAGGCGTGGGCGTCTGGGGTAACAACGCACCGGTCTACTGGGCATGGGACATCACCAACTTCGTCTGGTGGATTGGTATTGGCCACGCCGGCACGCTGATTTCGGCTATTCTCTTCCTCTTCAGACAGAAGTGGCGAACGAGCATCAACCGGTTCGCCGAGGCGATGACCGTGTTCGCAGTGCTTTGCGCGGGCTTGTTCCCGGCGATTCACACCGGCCGCCCCTGGTTCGACTACTACTTGTTCCCGATTCCAAATCAGATGGACATGTGGCCGAACTTCAAGAGCCCGCTGATGTGGGATGTCTTCGCGGTCAGCACCTACCTGACGATCAGCGTCATCTTCTGGTACGTCGGCCTCATTCCGGATTTTGCGACTCTGCGGGACCGGTCCAAGAATCTATTCCGCAAGAGGGTCTACGGATTCTTTGCGCTCGGTTGGCGCGGCGCCCATCGGCACTGGCAGCACTACGAACGGGCGTACCTGATCTTCGCCGGTATCTCGACGCCGCTGGTCCTCTCGGTTCACTCCGTCGTTTCGTTCGACTTCGCCACGTCGGTGGTCCCGGGCTGGCACACCACTATTTTCCCCCCGTACTTCGTCGCCGGCGCGGTCTTCAGCGGCTTTGCCCTCGTCATGACGCTGATGCTGATTTGCCGCACGGTGTTCAAGTTGCAGAACATCGTGTCCATCAAGCACTTGGACTTGATGAACAAGTTCATGCTCGGAACGTCGCTGTTGGTCGGCTACGCGTACGCGATGGAGTTCTTCATCGCTTGGTACTCCTCCAATCCTTACGAGCAATGGGTCTTCTTCCACAACCGCCTCGGCTGGGGGCAGCTCGACAGCAAGGGCAATTGGGGCCCGCTGTGGTGGGCGTATTACGCGATGGTCTTCTGCAACGTCATCGTGCCGCAGGTTTTCTGGTTCAAGCGCGCTCGAACGAGCGTTCCGATCATGCTCATTGCGAGCGTTCTGATCAACATCGGCATGTGGTTCGAGCGCTTCGTCATCATCGTCACGTCGACGTATCAGGACTTTCTGCCTTCCTCGTGGGGCATGTTCCATCCGACGTTGATCGACATTCTGACCTACCTCGGTACGTTCGGATTGTTCTTCACGCTTTTCCTGCTCTTCGTTCGCTGGATTCCGATGATCGCCATCGCGGAGGTCAAAGGAAATCTGCCGGGAGCGCATCCCGACTTACACGCCATCCAGGCACATGAGGAACCGGGCGCGGCTGCGGTGCCGGTGCCGGCGGAGTGAGGCGAATCATGGCTAACGACACGAAAAAGCCCGCCCTTTACCTGGCTGAATACGACACCCCCAACGCCATCGCGCAGGCCGCGATGAAGGTACGCGACGCGGGGTACCAAGACTGGGACTGCCACACGCCCTACGCGATGCACGGCATGGATGAAGCGATGGGTCTCAAGCCGACGCGAATCGGTTTCATTTCCTTCTTCTTCGGCATGTTCGGCGTCGGGCTCGCCGTGTTCATGATGCAATACACGAACGCGTTTTCGTTTGATTTGCTCAACATCGGCGCGGGCTATCCGCTGGTCGTTGGCGGCAAGCCGCCCGGAGCATTCCCCTCCATGGTGCCGATCATGTTCGAGCTCGGCGTCCTGCTGTGCGGCTTCGCGACGCTCTTCGGCTTGCTGCACATCATCAAGCTCCCGCGCTACAACCACCCGATATTCGAATCAGATCGGTTCGAAGCCGCCTCCGACGACAAGTTCTTCATCTCGATCGAAGCGGGCGACCAGAAGTTCGACCTCGAACGAACCAAGACGCTTCTGGAGTCGACCGACCCGACCCACCTCGAGCTGGTCGAAGAGGAGGTGCAATGATGCGTGCTCTTCAGATCACGCTGGCGTTCCTGACATTGGCCACCGGCTGCGTTGGCCTCGATAGCAGCGAGCCGCCAGTCGTCGGTATCCGGAACATGTACAATCAGCCTCGGTACGACACGCAGGAGCGGCAGCCGTTCTTCGCGGACCAACGTTCCATGCGCCCCGGGGTCGAAGGCACCGTTTCCCGAGAGCAGGAGAAATTCATTCATTGGGCGACCGGCCGCAACGCCAAAGGCGACGAGTGGCTCATGGAAGTCCCCGCCGCCCTGATTCAGCGAAACGGGGGGCGTTCCGCCTTCATCGCGCGCGGCCAGGATCGGTACCAGATCTATTGCGCGACCTGTCATTCCATCTCGGGCGATGGCAAAGGGATGGTTTCCCGTCGCGCACAGGCCCTTGGAGCTGCTGGTCTGGTTGCTCCGAGCTTCCACGACGACCGGCTACGGCACATCCCCGACGGCCAACTGTATGCCACGATCATGAACGGCTTGCGCAACATGCCGGCATACGGCTTCAACATACCCAGCGACGACCGCTGGGCCATCGTTCTCTACGTCCGCGCGCTGCAGCTGAGTCAGGCACCCGCGACGCCGGAGAACACGGAGCAATCCCAGTGACAGAAGTAAACGAGAAGGACTACCGAGTCGGAGACGACGGATTCTGGTCACGCGCGTGGGTCGCACCGCTCGTGCTCGCCATTGCGGGCGGCTTGCTTGCCGCAGTGACCGCCGACGCCGACAGGCTCGGCTACGCGTACCTCTTTGGCCTCTTCACGACCGCCACCTTCATGCTCGGCGGCCTCTTCCTGGTGCTGATTGAGTTCCTCACCGCCTCCAGCTGGGGCGTGTCGTCGCGGCGGATCGTCGAAGTCATCATGTCCGGCGCGCCGGTCGTGGGGTTGTTGGCCTTTCCGTTCCTGGCGGGGGTCGCGCTCGGAAAGATCAACATCTACGATGAATGGCAGAGCGCGGCCGCCCATGGTGAGCACTCCGACGAGCATGGCGTGTTGGAGCTCGGCGAGAGCGTTGCGCATGCGCAGGAACACGGCGACCATGGCGATCAGGCTGCTGACGAAGATGAGCATTCGCACACGTCTCAAGAAACGGCGCTTCACCACGAAGTCGTCGGCGCAAAGACCGGGTATTTGAACACCAAGGGCTGGGTAGCCCGTGGTATCGTCTATCTGAGCATTTGGTCCTTGATCGCCCTCGCATACTTCGTTTGGTCCAGGCGCCAAGACGAGGACGGTGACCCGCGACACACGCTCCGAATGCAGAGCCTCGCGGCGCCCTCGCTCATCCTCTTTGCCGGCACGCTCTCGTTTGCGGCCTTCGATTGGTTGATGTCTCTCGAAGCCGCGTGGTTCTCGACGATCTTCGGCGTGATCATCTTTGCGGGTTCGGCGGTGTCGATCCTGGCGCTCACGATTCTCATCGGCCTGAGCCTCTACAAGCGCGGCCTCGTCGGGAACGCGATCAACCCCGAGCACTTCCACGACCTCGGTAAGCTCTTGTTTGGTTTCGTCTGCTTCTGGACCTACGTATCGTTCTCGCAGTGGATGCTGATCTGGTACGCGGGCATTCCGGAGGAGGCGACTTGGTATCACCGGCGCTGGGAGGGTGGCTGGCAGTTCGTCGCCTACCTGCTCATCTTCGGCCACTTCGTTGCACCGTTCCTCCTGCTGATTTCGCGCGTGCAGAAACGAGCGCTTCGTTGGCTCCAAGTGATGTGCTTCTGGGTGATCCTCATGCACATCGTCGACATTTATTGGTTCGTCATGCCGCAGGCTGGAGGCTTCCACGTTCAGCCGGCCGACATCGGGGCGTTGTTGTTCGTTGGAGGCGTCTTCTTTGCCTACGTCTTTTGGCAGCTCGGGAGGGTCCCGTTGCTGCCGATCGGCGATCCACGGCTTCAGCGGAGCCTTCACCACCACCAAACACACTGAGCGTGCACGGATGAGTACGAAGCAAGAAACACGATTTGCACCCCTTCGCGTCCTCGTGGCCTCGTCGGCTCTGATGGCGTTCGTGGTGGTGGTGGGCTGTGGCCAGGCAGATTCAGCCCAGGCGCCCACGCCAGATGACGAGCACGACATCATCACCAGGCAGCAAGAAGGGGCACTCCGGGACGGTACGATGCCCCTCGCCCAAGCGATGGCGGAGTACGCCGCGAAGCCGCGGGCGGATTTTCCTGGTTTGGCTCCAGAGCCATCCGAAGACGAGTCCGCGCTGGACGGTTGGTCGTTCAAAGGTGCCGTCGCGGTGGCGCCGGGTGAGGTGACGATGCCGCCAGAGTGCACGGGAGCTGCCGACCCGATGGCCTGCTGGGGACGGAAGCTCAGCAACAGTAAGGGATGCATGGTCTGCCACTCGGTCGATGGCGAGAAGCAGCAGCCATGTCCGAATTGGAAGGGCCTCTTTGGCACGGACCGGTCGCTGGTCAGCGGTGAGACAGTCACCGCGGACGAAACGTACCTCGCTAACTCGATCACGAACTCGTTGGACCAGGTCGTTCAGGGTTACGGCAAGACGATGCCTCCCTACAACTTCCCAGAGCAGGAAGTAGAAGCGCTAGTGGCCTACCTGAAGTCGTTAGGGGAGGGAGGATGATGATCGACGTACGTACCGGTGCGGTGATGGTTCATGTGTTGACGCTGTCGTTTCTGTTGACGGCGTGCGACGGCCTGAGCCCGGACAAAGCCAGCTTGAAGTACAGCACGGACCTCTATGACGGGTGTGTGCAGTGCCATGGCGAGAGCGGCGAGGGCAATCAAGATCTCGGAGCGCCTGCGATTGCGGGCCTCGATCGTTGGTACGTCAAAGCGCAGCTCCGAAAGTTCAAGAAGAGCCAGCGCGGGTGGCACATCGACGACATGGCGGGCAAGCGAATGCAGCCGATGGCTTTGGCGCTGGACACCGATGAGAAGGTCGACCTCATTGCTGCCTATGTCGCAAGCCTTCCGCGCACGAATCCAGCGCCCACGCTCGAAGGCGGCAACGCGGCAACGGGCAAAATCTATTTCGCAACGTGCGTGCAATGCCACGGCTCGCAAGCACAGGGGAACATCGACGAGTTTGGTCCGCCTTTGGCTGGCGCGAGTGACTGGTACCTGTTGACGCAGCTCCAGAACTTCAAGGCCGGGGTGCGAGGCACGCATGCGGACGATGTCATTGGGGCCAAGATGCGACCGTTTTCCATGACCCTGCCCAACGAACAAGCGATGAAAGACGTCATCGCGTACATTGCCACCTTATCCGAATGAACAGCGAGGGTTTGACTGATGGCTGGTAAAACACGGGATCCGGACAGCGAGGCGTTTTTTTGGTGGAAGTGGACCATGATTGGCGCCGTCATCTATGTCGGTGTCGTCTTCGCTTTCGTTCTCAACTGAGGGGATAGAGGGTCGAATGCTTCAAGGAATCTACGACTTCATCAAAGGCATCTTCGCACCGCTCGGGGACTACCTGATCGGTTCGAGCGTGCCGGTGGGCTCTTCGTTTGCCGGCGACATCGATTCGCTCATCGCCCTCATCGCTGTGATGGTCGGCTTCTGGGCTCTCCTCACCTATGCGGCGTTCTTCTTCCTCATCTTCCGCTTCCGCGAGAAGGATGGGCAGCGCGCGAAGTACGTTACGGGTGAAGAAAAGGATCTCAAGCGGTGGATCACCTATCCGCACGCAGCGATCATCGTTTGCGATTTGGTGATCGTCTTCATGGCGATCATGGTTTGGTACAACATCAAGCAGCGTCTCCCCGAGGCGGACAGCACGGTTCGCATCATCTCGCAGCAGTGGGCTTGGAACTTCGTTCACCCAGGCCCCGACAACGAGCTCGATACGGATGACGACATCACTACGTTCAACGAGCTCCACGTCCAAGAAGGCACGACCTACCACTACGAGCTCCTTTCGAAGGACGTCCTTCACGATTTCTCCGTTCCGGTGTTCCGTCTGAAGCAGGACGCAATTCCGGGCCGCGTGATGAAGGGATGGTTCACGCCAACCAAGGCCGGCGAGTACGACATTCAGTGCGCCGAGATGTGCGGGATTGGGCACGGCATCATGGGCGCGCGCATCTTCGTCGAAACCCCTGAAGAACATGCGGCTTGGATGTCGCAGGGCAGCACGGGCAAGCTTGCTTCCCGCTGAATGGAATCGTCATGGCTGAAGCAGGCACAGTAGAGACACACGGCGCGCACCCGCACGACGCGCATCACGAGCAGAGTTTCTGGAGCAAGTACGTCTTCTCCACCGACCACAAGATGATCGCGATGCAGTACATGTTTACCGGCATCGCGATGGCCTTGATCGGCGGCTACATGTCGTACGCATTCCGCATGCAGCTGGCGTTTCCAGGGCAAAGCGTCCCTGGCTACGGCATCGTGTCGCAGGGCGAATACAACGCCTTGGTCACCAACCACGGTACGATCATGATCTTCTGGGTCGCAATGCCCATGTTGATCGCTGCGTTCGGCAATTACCTAATCCCGCTGATGATCGGCGCCGACGACATGGTGTTCCCGCGCATCAATCGGCTCTCGTATCAGATCTTCTTGATCAGCGCCGTCGTCCTCATCGCCTCGCTCTTCGTCCCGGGGGGCGGTTTCGGAGGCGCGTGGACCGCGTATCCGCCGCTCTCCTCGAACGCGCAGTACAGCCTCACACCGCTCGGCTCGACGCTCTGGCTTGTCGCCGTTGCGCTCGAATTCGTAGCCTTCCTACTCGGCGGCATCAATTTCATCACGACGCTGATGAACGCGCGCGCTCCCGGCATGAAGATGCACGACATCCCCATGGTGCTGTGGATGATCGTCATCGCGAGCATCCTGTTCATGGCGTCGGTGGGTCCGCTCATCGCGGGCGCCGTGATGCTATTCATGGACCAGGTCGTCGGCACCGGATACTTCGATCCAGGCCGCGGCGGTGACCCGATCCTCTGGCAGCACCTTTTCTGGTTCTTTGGGCACCCCGAGGTCTACGTCGTGCTCCTGCCCGCGATGGGCATCGTGGCCGACATCATTTGCACCTTCTCCCGCAAGAAGCTCTTCAACTACAAGCTGATTCTCTATACGGCATTTGCCACGGGCATCATCAGCTTCTTCGTGTGGGCCCACCACCAGTTCGTCGCCGGCATCGACCCGCGTATGGCGAACGTCTTCACCATCACGACCTTGATCATCTCGATTCCAATCGCCGAGATGATTTTCCTCTACATCGCAACGCTCTACGGCGGCTCGATCCGACTCACGACGCCGATGCTTTGGGCGCTGGCGTTCATCGCCGAGTTCCTGATCGGCGGCATCACCGGCATCTTCCTCGGCGCGAGCGGCTCGGACATCTACTTCCACGACACGTACTTCGTGCTCGCCCACTTCCACTATACGTTCTTCCCGATCGCCATCATCGGTTTCTATGCGGGCATTACGTATTGGTTCCCGAAGATGTTCGGAAGGATGATGGACGACACGCTCGGGAAGGTTCACTTCTGGGGCACGATCGTCAGCTTCAATGCGATCTTCATCCCGCTGTTCATCCTCGGCGCAGCGGGTCAGCACCGACGCATCTACAACTACCAGAACTTCCCAGACCTCGCGGGCCTTCAAGACCTCCGCGTATTCGCCACGACCGCTCTGTTGGTGATGCTCGCGTTCCAGTTCATCTTCCTGTTCAACTTCGTGCACAGCATGCTCAAGGGTAAGCCGGCCGGGAAGAACCCGTGGAAGGCCAACACTCTGGAATGGACCGCAGAGTCGCCGCCGCCGCACGGCAACTGGCCGGAGCTCCCGAACTGTTACCGAGGCCCCTACGAATACAGCGTGCCGGGTCGCGAAAAGGATTACTGGCCGCAAGACGTCCCACCGGACACAGCCCCCGCCGAATGACGAGGCACCGATGAGCACGACGAGACCGATAGCAACGACCAGAAGCGCCACGGGCATCCCGACCGGCAAGCTCGCCGTTTGGTGGGTAATCGGCTCGGAAATCGTGATTTTTGGTGGTCTGCTGGCTTCCTACATCATGCACCGGCTTGGTCACCCCGAGTGGGCCGACTACGCGTCGCACACCAATACCTGGTTTGGCGCCACCAACACCTTCGTGCTGCTGACCTCATCGCTATTTGCAGTGCTAGCGCACCACGCGGCCGAACACGGTGACGGGGTGAAGGCCGCGAAGTGGCTACTCGGTACTTGCGCCGGAGGCTTGGTCTTCATCGGCATCAAGGCCGTGGAGTGGACCGGCGAGATTCAGCACGGCTATACGATCACGGCCAATGGCTTCTGGCACTTCTACTACACGGCAGCGGGGCTTCACGCGCTTCACGTCATTGCCGGCTGCATCATCATGCTGATCATCGCGAACGACGCGCGGAAGGGCAAAGAGCTCCACCGGGTAGAGCTGATCGGGATCTATTGGCACTTCGTCGACATCGTGTGGATTTTCCTCTTCCCGCTGCTCTACATCGCCAAGTGAGGACTGACGATCATGGCTGAACATCAAGACCACGCAGAC
>Ga0209567_10000564_pt1 | contig 20214 bp, 13 predicted proteins | sample COG_12_FD_184756 | JGI IMG/M metagenome (GOLD analysis project Ga0209567, IMG submission 184756) | Pelagic marine sediment microbial communities from the LTER site Helgoland, North Sea, for post-phytoplankton bloom and carbon turnover... | ecosystem: Environmental > Aquatic > Marine > Neritic...
GGATTGCCGCCTGCAGGATTTGGCCTTTCGCTACCAGGTCACCGGTGAGCGCTTTGAACCCAACGAGACGGTCTATCCGATGGAAACCGCCAATCCGTTCATCATACGTGATTTTTCGCGCTGCATCCAGTGTGGCCGATGCGTGCAGGCCTGCAATGAAGTGCAGGTCAACCAGGCAATTCATTTCGGCTATCGCGGCGCAGCTACCAAAATTATCGCCGCCGGCGACCGGCCTTACATCAATTCGGATTGTGTCTTTTGCGGCGAATGTGTCCAGGCTTGCCCGGTGGGCGCCCTGGTTGAAAAAGATGCACGTTACGAGGCCCGGCCCTGGGAAACACAAAAGGTGCGCACCACCTGCAGCTATTGCGGGGTGGGCTGTCAGATTTATCTGCATGTCAAGGAAAACCAGGTGGTTAAAGTCAGCGGGGTGGAAGAGGCCAAACCCAATTTTGGCAGCCTGTGCGTCAAAGGCCGTTTCGGCTTTGACTTTATCCACTCACCCGATCGCCTCAAAACCCCTTTGATCAAAGAAAACGGTGCCTTTCGTGAAGCCTCCTGGGATGAGGCCCTGGATCTGGTGGCCCGCAAACTGGGCAAGATCAAAGCCGCGCATGGCGCCGACAGCATCGGGTTTTTGACATCGGCACGCATTACCAATGAAGAAAATTATATTGCCCAGAAGTTTGCCCGCGCGGTGGTGCAGACCAACAATGTCGATCACTGCGCCCGGCTCTGACATTCTTCCACCGTGGCCGGTCTGGCCGCAGCATTCGGAAGCGGGGCAATGACCAATACCATCGCCGATATCGAAGAGGCGGATGTCATTTTGATTACCGGATCCAATACCACTGAAAACCATCCGGTTCTCTCCAGCGGGGTCAAGCGGGCCGTAACCCAAAAAGGCACCAAGCTTATCGTTGTCGATCCGCGGCGTATCCGCATCACCCGTTATGCGGACAAATGGTTGCGGCAGAATCTGGGAACCGATGTGGCCTGGATCAACGGTTTGATGCATGTGATCATCAAAGAGGGTCTGCACGACAGGCAATTCATCGAAAACCGCACCGAGGGTTTCGACGAAATGCAACAAATGGTTGAAAAATTTACGCCGGATGTGGTGGAGCAAATCACCGGTATACCGGCTCAGGAAATTATTGACGCCGCCCGGCTGTATGCCAGTGCTGAGCGCGGCTGCATTTTATATTGCATGGGCATTACCCAGCACACCACCGGCACCGATAATGTCAAATCTTTGGCCAATCTGGCCATGCTGTGCGGCAATATGGGCATCGCCGGCGGCGGGGTGAATCCGCTGCGGGGCCAGAACAATGTGCAGGGCGCCTGTGACATGGGCGGCCTGCCGGATGTCTATTCCGGCTACCAGAAAGTCATCGATGAGGCCGCGCGCCAGCGCATGGCCGAAGCCTGGGGGGTTGATGCCCTGCCCGACCAGCCCGGTATGAAAGTAACCCAGATGATGCCCGCCGCCCATGACGGCACCTTCAAAGCCCTGTATATCATCGGTGAGAATCCGGTGGTCTCCGATCCGGATGTCAACCATGCCGAAAAATGCATCGATAACCTGGATTTTATGGTGGTGCAGGACATCTTTTTAACCGAAACCGCCCAGTTGGCCGATGTGGTGTTGCCCTCGGCCTGTTATGCCGAAAAAGACGGCACCTTTGCCAACAGCGAGCGTCGTGTGCAACGGATTCGCAAAGCCGTGGAGCCACCGGGTGAGTCCTGGGATGACTGGAAAATCCTGTGTGAGATTGCCACCCGTATGGGATTCCCGATGGCATATGACAGCAGCCAGCAGATCATGGAAGAAATATCAAGGGTAACACCGTCTTATGCCGGCATCAGCTATGAGCGCATCGAGTTTGAGGGCCTGCACTGGCCCTGTCCAACGGCCGAACATCCCGGCACCCCCATTTTGCACGGTGCGCAGTTTACGCGCGGCAAGGGTCTTTTTCATGCGATTGATTTCATCGAACCGGCTGAAATGACCGATGCTGAATACCCCCTGTATCTGACCACCGGCCGGCTGCTCTACCAGTATCATACCGGCACGATGTCCATGCGAACCAGCGGGTTAAACCAAATTGCACCGGAGGCGTTTGTGGAAATATCGCCGCAGGATGCCCGCAAATTCGAATTTGAAGAGGGCACGCTGGTCAACATTGCTTCCCGCAGGGGCACCATTCAGGCCCGGATCAAAATATCGCGCAAGGCCGTCAACGGGACTGTTTTCATCCCCTTTCATTTCGCGACCGCTGCCGCCAACCGGCTGACCAATGCGGCTTTGGACCCGATTTCGGGTATCCCGGAATACAAGGTCTGTGCGGTTAAGGTGTCTAAGGCGGCATGAGATAGCAAAGAGCAAAGAGTGCAAAGAGCATAGCGCATAGCGTAAATAAAAGTGATGAATAACGAATCATACGGCTCCAACGCCATGCCCCAGGCCCTATGCCATAAGCTCATTTTTTAAAATAGCGCACCATTTAGCTAACAAATAAAAAAACCCGGCCTTTATTGGGCCGGGTTTTTGTTTATTTTGAAGTGTCCGAAAAGCGGTGCGCCTATTCCTCCAGCTCCTTGGACGGCAGCACATCCACATCCGCCAGCTCCGGTCCCAGGTATTCGCGCTCGTTTTCACCCAGAATACCCATGGACAGACAGATCAGGGTCCACAGATGCACCGAGTGATACCCGCCTTCAAAATGCTCGCTGAGATCATGAATCTGAGCATGGCAGTTGTGGCACGGGGTGATGCAATATGTGGCACCGGTGGCCATGATCTGATCGAATTTTAGCTTGCCGAAGGCGCGGCGCTGATCGGGAAGTCCATTCTGCAGAAAGCCGCCGCCCCCGCCGCAGCAATAGTTATTGGAGCGGTTGGGGGTCATATCGACAAAATTTTCCTCGCCCACCACAGCTTCGACCACATAGCGCATATCCTCGGCCACCGGATCGCCCATCGTTTTACGTACCAGCTGGCACGGGTCCTGGCAGGTAAATTTGATCTGGCGTTCCTTGTTCCAATCGGAGTTGACCTTCAGTTTGCCTTCCCGGATCCACTGAGCGTATAAACGAATGATGCTTTCGATTTCAAATTTGTGCTCGATGTTGAATTTTTTCAGTCCGACCTGGACTGCGAATAGTTCGTGCCCTCACTCGGTGTTGAGCCAGTACTTGCACTCCAGATCATCGACGGCTTTGGCCTTGGTGCGTACGATTTTTTCCCAATTCTCGAGGTCGGCCATAAACATGCAGTAGTTTTCGGCCGCCCAGCCTTTGGTGCCGTAGGTCCAATCCGCACCGACCCGGTGCATGATTTTCCAGAGGGGCACCATCTCATCGGGCTCGGTGACCGGTTCGCGGGAATTTTGGTTTAAAAAATAAGTGGCACCCTTTACATTGATTGGTGCCTTCAGATCTTCAAAGCCTTCCTGGGTTTGTTGAACCTCTTCCAGCACATCTTCAACCACAAACTGAAAATCTTCTTCGCTGGCTCCCATGGCGCTGCAGGTATCATTGCGCAGGGCCATGTCACAGGAGCCCAAAATACCTTTGGGCCGATCCTCTCTGGGGCGACTCTTACGAACGTTGAACACCAGCTGGGGGATGTCGATTTTCATGGGGCATACATAGATGCAGCGCATGCACAGTGTACAGCACCAGGCCCATTCGGAGCTCAAGATTTCTTCGTCCATCCCCAGGGCGGCCATCCGTAAAAATTTACGCGGATCCATGTCTTCCAGGCCCGTGGCCGGGCATCCGGAAGAGCAGGCGCCGCAAGTCAGGCACAGGTTTAGGTTTCCGCCCTCCGGCAGAAGTTCTTTAACCTGGTCGATGAACTTGCTTTTTTTCTTTCCACCAAGTTTGATTGCCTCTTCAGCCATGCTTTAATTTCCTCCATGCAATATTTGCGTTATGAAACAGCGCAATTTGAGATTACCAATTTCAAGTGCAAACGCCTTTTATTTCAAAAAATGGCCTGTCTGTCAAGAGTTGCGCGACGCTGAATCGGATTTAGTTAATTGAGGCGTCTGGGATTTTTCGAGCCCGATCATTACCCGTCTGGAATGAATTATCAGTCCCACACTATGGCGGGATCTGAATGCATCAGGCAACATCTGAATTAAGAAAACTTCCAGACCCACAGCTAATGTTAATATGCTAGGGCAATAAAACCGTCGAGCCCGTGGTCTTGCGGGCTTCCAGATCCTGATGGGCCCGGGCGGCCTCGGCCAGCGGGTAGGTCTGGCGGACTTCCACCTTGACCGCTCCGTTTTCAACCACTTCAAACAGATCGCGCGCATGTTCCAATAAGGCATCGCGTTCGGCTGTGTAAGTCATGAGAGTGGGCCGGGTTAAAAATAAGGAACCTTTGGCGGACAAAAGTCCGGGATCAAACGGCGGCACGAGTCCCGAGGCCTGACCGAAGCTGACCATCATGCCCATGGGCCGCAGGCAATCCAGCGATTTCATGAAGGTGGCCTGGCCGACCGAATCGTAAACCACATCCACCCCTTTTCCCGCGGTGATCTCACGGGTGCGCTCGGCAAAATCCTCCTGATTATACAAAATAGGGTGCTGGCAGCCATGGGCACCGGCCAGCGCGGCCTTTTCCTGCGATCCGACCGTACCGATAACCGTAGCCCCTAAATGACGGGCCCACTGGCAGGTAATTAAGCCGACCCCGCCGGCCGCCGCATGGATTAAAATGGTGTCAGCAGCCGTGACGTCATAGCAACCCCGCAGCAGGTAACGTGCGGTCATGCCCTGCAGCATCATGGCTGCTCCCTGCTCGTAGGATATGGCATCCGGCAGTTGAACCAGTCGATCGGCCGGTATCCGTCGCACCTCGGCGTAGGCGCCCGGCGGCAGGCCGGCATAGGCCACACGATCCCCCACGGCAACTTCCGTTACCCCCTCGCCGACGGCCTCCACGATACCGGCGCCTTCCATTCCCGGAATTGCCGGAAGCTCGGGCAACGGATAAGTGCCCGTGCGGTGATAGACATCGATAAAATTCAAGCCCACAGCTTTATGCCGCACCAGGGCCTCTCCGGCTGCCGGTTGACCGGGATCATCCGCCTCCCAGCGCAGCACTTCCGGCCCCCCGGTTTCATAAATTCTGATGGCATTAGACATAATCGGATCCTCCTTCCTTATCTTTTGCAGTGGGTTTCACCTGGTGAACTTATTTTTAAACGATTAACAGTGAAGGTAATTCTTATGAGATCCGTATTCAAGCCGTAAACGATTGTAAAACTGGTAATCCCCCATCAGGTTGGCCAGTTGAGCCGGCCGAAGGTCCTCGTGAAACGGGATTGAGCCCGTTGAGCTTGTTAAATAAGGAAAAATATCTGATTTTATTTTTTTAACCGGTCAACGGGACAACGGGTAACGGGCTCAACCTAAACCTATTCACCAATAATTTTGACCAGGGCCCGTTTGCGACGGCGACCGTCAAATTCACCGTAAAATATCCGCTCCCAGGTCCCAAAATCCAGCCGGCCATCGGTGACGGCCACAACCACTTCGCGTCCCATGAGCTGGCGTTTCATGTGGGCATCGGCATTGTCCTCGCCGACATTGTGGCGGTACTGCGATACGGGTTCATGCGGCGCCAGCTTTTCCAACCAGACGTCATAATCATGATGCAGGCCGGATTCATCGTCGTTTATAAACACAGACGCCGTTATATGCATCGCGTTAATGAGTACCAAACCTTGCTGTATTCCGCTCTCTTGCAGGCACTGTTCCACCTGAGGGGTGATGTTGATAAACGCTCTGCGGGTGGGCACCTCAAACCAGAGCTCTTTGCGGTAGCTTTTCATTTCGGGGACCTCCTTTAGATTATCATGCGGATGCGGATATGCTTTTATTCATCTGGTGACTTGTGATATGTACAATATATCAAAAGAATTTGGAAGTGTATGACATTGAGTTTGAAAGAAATGTCAGGTTTTGAGAAGCATTAAATTAAGGGGATATCACAAGTTTCCCCATTTCTGTGATTACATAATAGTATCTAAGGTTTTGTTAGGTGTGGTTTTTTGCATATTATCTCAATAATTCACGGGTTCAGTGATAATTGGTTTTCTGCTAAGATATTCAATCCAAATTCATACCTCTGCTCCTAATTAATTGTTCCACATAACAGCCATAATATAATTATCCTTGACCCCCTAATCCCCTTTGGATATTTATAATAATTGATAATAAACTAAATCTCTCCCTCCATTTTCGTTTTAAGACCTTTAGAAAAGGGTAGCTCCCCATGACACAGGAAGGTTTTAAGCGCAAACTCACCGCCATTCTCAGTGCTGATGTAGTGGGTTACAGCCGTCTCATGGGTGAGGACGAGGATACAACTGTCCAAACTCTGACGACTTACCGAGACGTAATTAGCGCCCTCATAAAAGATCACCAAGGTCGAGTTGTGGACTCACCGGGTGACAATATTTTGGCTGAATTTGTCAGCGTGGTAAATTCATTGCGTTGTGCCTGGGATGTCCAACAGGAAATTAAATCCAGGAATGCTGATTTGCCGGAAAACCGTAGAATGAATTTTCGTATCGGCATTAATCTTGGAGACGTGATTGAAGAGGGAGATAGGATATACGGTGATGGGGTAAATATCGCAGCACGGCTTGAGAGTCTGGCGGAGGAAGGCGGAATCTGCATTTCAGGTACGGCATATGATCAGGTTAAGAACAAGCTTCCTTTCAGATACGAATATCAGGGGGAGCCGGTAGTCAAGAATATCAGAGAGCCTATAAGGGTTTATAAGGTTTTAATAAAAAAAGATGCTGATGAACTCATTTTAGGTAAAGAACTTGAGTTGCCTGATAAGCCCTCCATCGCTGTGCTGCCATTTAAAAATTTGAGTGGTGATCCAGGGCAAGAATTTTTCAGCGATGGATTTACTGAAGATATTATTACCACACTGGCCAAAATCCCCCTTATGTTTGTAATCGCTCGAGAATCTTCATTCACATTCAAAGGCAAATCGGTGAATATCCAAGTGATAGGCCGCGATCTGGGAGTTCGGTATGTATTGGAAGGTAGTATCCAGAAATTCGGCGACCGAATACGGATCACAGCTCAACTTATTGATGCAACGAATGGTCATCACCTTTGGGCGGAAAAATACGACAGAGAGCTGAAAGATATATTTGCTATGAAAGATGAGATCACAATGAAAATTGCTACTGTCCTGCAAGTAAAATTGACCGAGGGAGAGTCGGCGAATTGGGGACCTGAAACGAAGAGCTTTGAGGCCTACATAAAGGTGAGGCAATCATGGGAGCATTTCAGGGCCTTCACTCCCGATGACAACATCTTATCAAGGCAAAAGGCGAAAGAAGCCCTTGACTTGGATCCGAATTATTCGTCAGCAACGGAAATGTTTGCCTGGACCCTTCTCATGGATGGGATTTTTGGCACGAGCAAAACACCTGAAAAATCTATCGAACAGGCCTTTGAACTGGCGCAGAAAGTTCTTGACCGAGGAGACAGTGATGCTGGTGCACACTTCTTGATTGGCTATGCCTATTCACGGAAAGGGCAATTTGATAAGGCCATTTCGGAGTTAGAAATAGCTCGTGACCTTTTCCCAAATAACGCTGAGATAAATGCGGGCTTGGGTATGATTTTAAACGCTGCTGGTAAGCCGGAAGACGCAATAAATGTACTTAAAAATGCAATACGCTTGAATCCAATTCCACCGAGCTGGTACTTAGAAAATTTAGGCGGCGCTTATCGCTTGACAGGACAGTATAAAAAAGCGGTCCACGAGTATAAAAAAGCGATTCAGCTGCAACCCGATGATATGTTTTCTCACCTGAACTTAGCTTTATGCTATGTTAAATTAGGGCGGGAGGAGGATGCAAATGCTGAAGCAGCAGAAGTGCTTAGGATAAATCCCAAATTCTCAGCGGAAAGTTATGCCAAGCATATCCCGCTTAAAGGCGAGGCCTCTAAAAAGATCCTTATTGACGGTATGCGTAAGGCGGGCTTGCCTGGATAACCAACATATCAGCAAAATTGGCTACTCTGAAAAACTTGTGATATCTAATTTCACCATTCAGAATATCTAAGTTGCCTTTTTGCTATAAATAATAAGTTTAAAGATACTGTGATATCAATATTATATCTCAACTGGATACAACGCAGTTTGTATTCCGGCCTTCCCAATCAAAGTCCTTCCCGCTATTTGTCCTTCAATTAGAAATGAGAGCGCATTTGGATAAACTATATGTGCTTTGTATTGACGAGCACCAGGCCCTCTTTGATCCCACTTTCCTGCAGGCACTGTTCCGCCTGAGGGGTGATGTTGATAAACGCCCTGCGGGTGGGCACCTCAAACCAGAGCTCTTTGCGAAAACTTTTCATTATGTACTCCTTTATACATTTATATTTATTTTTCACAATAATTCGTGTTAATCGTGGCTGAAAAATTAATAGTCACAACCCTTATTACCTGAATCCTGTATCAGAGTGAATACAAAATCCAGGTATAATATTACGGGTTTAATTTCAATCTGAAATCCATTGGCGCCTAAATTGAAGCCATTTGATAAAAAAATAAAACACATCAAGTCGCTTTTGCCCGAGGTGATGATCGTCGATCGCAGATTTGCCTTGCGGGAGCTGGGACGCCTGAAGGGTAAAAAGGTCAGGGCCTTGCCGGCGGAAAAGCTGCGTGGCCGGCTGGATCGCCTTGAAGGACGCCTGGAGACATCCCGACGCAAGCGAAACCGGCGCCTGAAGAATGTGCCGCCCTTCAGCGCTATCGATTCTTTGCCGATAACGGCCAAAAAGACCGAGATCATTCAGGCGATTAAAAAACATCCTGTCGTTATCGTATCCGGTGAAACCGGCTCCGGCAAAACCACGCAATTGCCCAAATATTGTCTGGCCGCCGGGCAGGGTATCGCCGGCGTCATCGGGCATACCCAGCCGCGCCGAATTGCCGCCATGACGGTCGCCCGCCGGATTGCCGAAGAATTCGGTCAGGATCTGGGTGATGCCGTCGGCTACAAAATTCGATTCCAGGATCGCACCTCAAAAAAGGCTTATGTAAAAATCATGACCGACGGTATCCTGCTGGCCGAAACGCAGACCGACCGGTTCTTGAACGCCTACGACACGATCATTGTCGATGAAGCCCATGAGCGCAGCCTGAATATTGATTTTATCCTGGGCATTTTACAGACGCTGCTCGCTCGCCGGGACGATCTTAAGCTGATCATCACATCGGCCACCATCGATACGCAAAAATTCTCCAAAGCCTTCGGGGATGCCCCGGTCATCGAAGTGTCGGGCCGTATGTACCCGGTGGACGTGCGTTTTGAGAAACGGGGATCCAAAAAAGCCGAAAAAAATGAGGAAACCCATGTGGAGCGGGCAGCACAATCAGTTAGAGGGCTTGTAACCGAAAGCCGCCGGGGTGATATCCTGGTGTTTATGCCCACCGAACAGGATATCCGGGATACCTGTGAGCTGATTGAAGGCTCAAAATTTAAAAATTCGCGGATCTTACCGCTTTACGCGCGGCTGACGGCCGCCGAGCAGGCCCGGGTCTTTGCACGCTCGTCTGAACGCAAGATCATTGTGGCCACCAATGTGGCCGAAACCTCCCTTACCATTCCGGGGGTCAAATATGTAGTGGATTCAGGTCTGGCGCGTATTTCCAGCTATTCTCCCCGAACCCGCACGACCTCCCTGCCGGTGGTGCCGATTTCGCGCAGCAGTGCCGACCAGCGCAAAGGGCGTTGCGGCCGGGTCCAGAAAGGTGTTTGCGTGCGTCTGTTTGCCGAAAAAGAATATCTTAGCCGCCCGTTGTATACCCGGCCGGAGATCTTGCGTGCCAATCTGGCGGAAGTCATTCTGCGCATGATTTCCCTGCGTCTGGGCGACATCAATGATTTTCCCTTTATCGACCGGCCGGATTCAAAGAGCATTAAAGACGGGTATGATTTGCTGTATGAACTGGGGGCGATCCTGCATCGGCGGCAGGCATCAGGCGTCAGGCCGCAGACCAAAGATGAGCGGCCAAAAGCGGCATCAAACAAAGGTGTATCGGCCAAAGCAGTTGTACTCACTGAGAAGGGGCGCTTGATGGCCAGGATCCCGCTGGATCCCCGTCTCTCAGGAATGCTGCTCGAGGCCAAAGACCGGGGGTGCCTCGATCAAATTGCGGTCATTGTGGCGGCGCTCAGCATCCAGGACCCACGGGAACGGCCCCTGGAAAAAACGACCGAAGCCGATAAAGCCCATGCGCAGTTTGATGATCCCATATCTGATTTTACCACCTTGCTGAACATCTGGAATCGCTACCACCATGTCTGGCAGACCCGCAAAAGCGGCAATCAACTCAAACGCTTTTGCCGGCAGCACTTTTTATCATACAACCGTATGCGCGAATGGCGCGATATTCATTTTCAGGTTCGCACCATTTTAGAAGAATTCGGCATCGCCAAGCGGCGACGCAGCGAAAAAGTATCTGCGCAGAATTTGAATTTGGACCGTGAGCAACCCTTGTATCGATCGATCCACCAATCAATTCTCAGCGGTTATCTATCCAATATCGCCGAGAAAAAGGAAAAAAATATTTTCCAGGCCACCCAGAATCGGGAGGTCATGGTTTTTCCGGGATCGGGATTGTTTGACCGGGCCGGACGTTGGGTTGTAGCCGCTGAAATGGTCCAAACCTCGCGGCTGTTTGCGCGCACGGTGGCCAATATTGAAAGTCACTGGCTCGAAGGGCTGGGGGGGGATCTGTGCCGCAGAACCTATCAGAATCCCCGCTGGCAAAAAAGTCAGAACGCGGTCATGGTCGATGAACAGGTCAGTCTCTTTGGTTTAATCATTGCCCGGCGATCGGTTGCTTATGGCCCCCTAAACCCGGATGAAGCCGCTGAAATTTTTCTACAATCTGCGATTGTAAAGGGTGACCTGAAAAAGCCGTTGGCTTTTATGACTCACAACCGGCGCCTGAGCGATGATATCAAACGGCTCGAAGATCGCCTGCGTCGGCACGATCTGTTGATCAGCGAAGAAGCCCTTTTTGATTTTTACGCCGCAAAATTGCCGGGCATCTACAGCGTGCAAATGCTAAAAGATCGGATCAAAAAAAAAGGCGGCGATCGATTTTTGCTTCTGAAAAAGCAGGATCTGATGAATTATGATCCGGATGCCGGCGAACTGGCGCAGTATCCCTTGAGCACCAAAATCAAGGGACAACGGTTCAAATATGCGTATCATTTCGAGCCCGGCAAAGATGATGACGGTGTCACCCTTCAGGTGCCGGTTTCCCTGGCAACTGCGGTTCCAAAGGAAGCCTTTGATTGGCTGGTGCCGGGTCTGATCAAAGATAAAATTGAAACCCTCATCAAAGGTCTTCCCAAAGCCTATCGTAAAAAGCTGGTTCCGGTGAATGAAACTGTAGAGATTATTAATCGGGAGATGCCCCGGGGCAAGCAAGCGTTGCTCTCAGTGCTGGGCGAGTTTATATTGCAGCGTTTCGGGGTTGACATTCCCGCCACTGCCTGGCCGATCGAATCCCTGCCGGATCATCTTAAAATGCGAATTTCGATGGTTGCCCCCGACGGGCGGGTACTACGTTCGAGCAGAGACACCGGCGTTCTCTCGCAAGCTACCCGGGAAGATGTTGCAGCCGATGCGTTTGAAGCCTATCGCCAAAAATGGCAGAAGACGGGTATCACCTGCTGGGATTTCGGTGACCTGCCCGAGTTCATCAGCAGCCCCCCAAAGACCCCATCGAAATGGGTCGCCTATCCAGCGCTGGAAGCCGGTGACGATCCTGTCAAATCGGTGCGCTTAACATTGTTTTTACAGCAGGATAAAGCGCTTGCCGTTCATCGCCAGGGAGTTGCCGGTCTGTATAAAATCCGTTTTGCAAAGGATTTGAAATTCCTGAAAAAAGGATTAAAATTGCCCGGGCAGTTTAAAGCAGCGGCCGATTATTTCGGGGGCTCCACCCGCATTGGACAGCACCTGATGGATCGGGTTATAGCGGATCTGTTTGCTAAAGATATCAGGACACAACATGACTTCGACGCGCAGGCCGAAAGCGTCTCTCCGATCCTTATTTCATACGGCCAGAGCCTGCTTGAATCGTCTCTGGTGGTTTTAAAGGCCTATCACCGGGTGCGTAAAGAATTTGAACAGTTGAAGCGGTCTCATCTGGCAAATACGGCTGTACAAAATTTTTGCGAAGATTTAATATCAGCTCTCCAGCGTCTGGTTCCGGATACATTTATCCATCTTTACGATGATAGGCGGATGGCTCACATCGAACGGTATATCAATGCCATGCAGATCAGGGCCCGGCGCGCTTTGCTGGATTTTGAAAAAGACCAGGCCAAAGACAGGGAAGTTAAAACGGTTGTGGCACGTCTGGACCAGTTGCTGCAAGCCCTTTCGTCCAATGCAACGGTTGAAAAAAGAAAGGCGCTGGAAGAATTGTTTTGGATGATCGAAGAGTATAAAGTATCCATTTTTGCCCAGGAACTGAAAACCGCCTTTCCGGTCTCTAAAAAACGGTTGGAGAAAAAGCTGGCTGAAATTAATCGAATGCTCTAGTGAGCTGTCCTAGAAATACTTACCAGAATCAAACCGGTCATGTCATTTTCTGAAAGGCGCTATGATTATCATATTGCCGGTGCCCCGCTATTTGGGATTCATCCAGCGCCAGGGGTTGAGCCAAAAGCGTCAGTGCCTGTCATCCCAAATATCGGGGCACGGTGTTGCTAATGGTCAATCATAGGCATATCGCCTTTCAGAAAAAAACATGACCTTCCGGCAACTGGCGGCTGGCTTTGGGTTGCTGATTATCGACGTATCAGCCAGCAGCCAGTAGCCAGTAGCCAGCAGCTTACGTAAACAAATGATGGTTGTTAAAAATGGCACAGCGTTCAAATAAACCATTGGTGACAGTGATCATCCCGACCTACAACCGGGACTGGGTTGTTGGAGAAGCCATTGATTCGGTACTCGCTCAATACTTCAGCGATTATGAGCTCATCGTGGTCGATGATGGGTCAGATGATCGCACACCTGAAATCCTGGCGGCTTACGGAAACCAGATTAGCGTTTTGCGCCAGGCCAACAGAGGCGTCAGCGCGGCCAGAAATCGGGGGATTGCCGCGGCCGCAGGCCGTTTGGTTGCTTTTCTGGATTCAGATGATCTCTGGCTGCCCCAAAAACTGTCCACCCAGGTGAAATTTTTTGCTGAGAATCCGGATGCCGTTATCTGCCAGACCGAGGAGCAATGGGTGCGAAACGGCGTTCGCGTCAATCCCAAAAAGCGACATCTAAAATTTTCGGGCATGATATTTGAGCGCTCACTGGCGCTTTGTCTGGTAAGTCCCTCGGCGGTCATGATTAAAAAGGCGCTTTTCGACGCTGTGGGTGTTTTTGACGAAGACCTGCCCGCCTGTGAAGATTATGATCTGTGGCTGCGCATCAGTTGCCGCTATCCGGTCGATCTGATTAAAACCTCATTGATCATTAAACGGGGTGGACATGAAGACCAGCTTTCCAGATCAGCGGGATTGGATAAATTTCGTATCCGCTCTCTGATAAAATTACTTGAAGACAACCTGCTGGCACCACCGCAACAACTGGCCGTCAGTAAGACCTTAACAGAAAAATGCGCTGTATATGCCGGCGGTTGCCGCAAGCGCGGAAGAGAAGAAGAAGCCCAATACTATGACCAGCTGGCTGATCAAGTTAGAAAACAGATGACAGAGGACACAAGTCGGGGGATCGATGGTGGCAACAAACAGTAGACGAAGTCTTTCTATCCCCATAATGGCTTGGAGCTTTTTCTTGATTCGGCTGCTGATATTTCTGCCCGCCATTGTTAAAAATTGAGAAGAAAAACGTTCGGGCGTATAGAATAAGCATCTGTAATATATTAAAAATTTGGCCATATCGGCGGCAGCCATACATATCGCCAGTTTATCGCGTTGCCACATCGTGTCGTTTCATTAACCCATTGAATATCAATTTGTTACAAACTTCTTGCATTCGTAATTTGGATTTGTTAGGTCTTCGACAGGCAAGCTGGGATTGAATTCTGCTTCCGGTCACTTATATTATGGTTTAAATTGCTTATTATCGGGTACAAGGACGTTGTTGAAAAAGTTTTCATCTTGTAACGTTTACGGTTATTAACCCATAAAGGAGGTTCTGATGAAAAAAGTACTCATTTTTAGTTTAGCCGTGATCTTTGGTTTTGCCCTTTTGATGGGCTGTGCACCCGAAGAGAAGGCTAAAACTGAAGAAAAAGCCGCCGCCGCTCCTATGCCGGCAAAGACGACCTTTGTCACCATCGGCACCGGCGGGATCACCGGTGTTTATTATCCGACCGGTGGTGCGATTGCCAGAATCATGAACAAGAAAAAAGACCAGTACGGTATCCGTGCGACGGTTGAGTCCACCGGCGGTTCGGTGTTTAACGTCAATGCCGTTATGGCCGGAGACCTGGAGTTTGGCGTGGTGCAGTCCGACAGGCAATTTCAGGCCATCAACGGAATGGCTGAGTGGAAGGACAAAGGCAAGCAGGAAGACCTGCGCGCGGTTTTCACAATCCATCCGGAATCCATTACCCTGGTGGCGGCTGTTGACGCCAATATCGAGACCATTGCGGACCTGAAGGGCAAACGGGTCAACATCGGTAACCCCGGCTCGGGTCAGCGCCAGAACTCGATTGATGCCCTGACAGCAGCCGGTATTGATTATAATACCGATATCACCGCTGAAAGCGTCAAGGCTGCCGAGGCTCCCGGCCTGCTGCAGGACGGCCGCATCGATGCCTTCTTCTACACCGTCGGTCACCCCGCCGGCAATATCAAGGAAGCAACAGCGGGGGCCAGAAAGGTACGCATTGTTCCGATCACCGGCCCCGGTATTGATAAACTCATTGCTGAAAATCCGTATTATGCCAAAGCCACCATTCCGGCTTCGCTTTATCCGGGGGCAGCGAATGATGCCGATGTCGAAACCTTTGGTGTCAAGGCCACTTTTGTGACTTCCGCCAAAGTTTCCGATGACGTCGTTTATGCCATTACAAAAGAAGTTTTCGATAATTTTGAGGATTTCAAAAAACTTCACCCGGCCTATATCGTGCTGACAAAAGCAAATATGCTTGAAGGTCAGTCTGCACCCATTCATCCGGGTGCTGAAAAGTATTACAAAGAAGCCGGACTAAAGTAAGCGATACTCATAGTACTTTGCGTAACCTGCCTGCGGAGGCGGCGGTAGCAAGCCGCCGCCTCCCGCCTGTCTTATCAGCCAAACGACAGTATCACGCTGATGGGGCGCATCTTATCTGTACTGCCACTGAAATGAGATTGATCCGATCATATCCGCTGTTTACATCTGCGTGCCCGTCATAATGAGATACGACTCAGGATAGCAGGTTTTTTTGCCGTCAAATTTTCCTGCCAGATTAGGTGATTATTATGAGTAACCACGAAATCGAAGAAAAGGACGAGGGCATTGAAATTGCAAAGCGCATGGCCGAAGAAGAAGAGGGTATCGGCAGAAGACCTCATGGCATTTCGAAATATGTGGTTCCCACCATTGCAGTTATATGGTGCATTTTTCAGCTGTCCATTGCCAGCTGGCTGATCCTCGATTCAACTTTTATCCGTGCCATTCATCTTGGTTTTGCCCTTCTGATTGTATTCTTAAATTATCCTCTTTTTAAAAAAACACGCTTCGGCCTGAAATATTTTTCCGCTAAAAACAGAATCCCCATCCTCGATTATGCCGTTGGCATCATTGCCGCCTTTGCGGCGGTTTACATTGTCATCGATTATGCCGGGCTGATCACACGCTACGGTGCCCCCATTACGCGGGATATCGTCATCGGGGTTATCCTGATTGTTCTTTTGCTGGAAGCCACACGCCGCGTTATCGGGCCGGCGTTGCCGGCCATTGCCACCCTATTTCTGATGTATTCGTTTTTAGGTCCTTACATGCCCGATTTAATAGCCTTTAAGGGCGCATCGCTCAACCGGTTGATGGGGCAAATGACCATGTCAACGGAAGGAATTTACGGCATTCCGCTGGATGTATCGGCTACCATTGTGTTTTTGTTTGTCCTGTTTGGATCCATGCTGGACAAGGCCGGTGCGGGCCAGTATTTTATCAAACTGGCGCTGGCGCTGCTGGGCGGATTTAAGGGCGGTCCGGCCAAGGCCGCCGTCATGGGTAGCGGTTTGACCGGTCTGGTATCGGGCTCCAGTATCGCCAATATTGTCACAACCGGCACCTTCACCATACCGCTGATGAAAAAAGTCGGCTACCCGGGCACCAAAGCCGCTGCCGTCGAGGTGGCGGCCAGCACCGACGGCCAACTGGCGCCGCCGATTATGGGTGCGGCGGCCTTTATTATTGCCGAATACGTCAATGTGCCCTATCTCGATGTGATCAAGGCCGCTGCCATTCCGGCTTTTGCATCATATGCAGCCCTGTTTTTCATTACCCACATTGAAGCCTCCAAATTGGGACTCAGGGGCATGGCGCGGGCCGAGCTGCCGTCTTTTTTTAAAACGTTATTGAGTGGCGCCCATTTTCTCATACCGCTTTTTCTGCTTTTGTATGAGTTGATCGTTGTACGACACTCTCCGGAACTGGCCGCCTTTCATGCGATCTGGGCCATGGCTTTGGTCATGTTTTTGCAGAATCCGGTAAAGGCATACTTGAAGAAGGAACCGCTGGGACCGGCCTTTAAAAAGAGCGTTTACGACATATTCGCAGCCCTGGCGGCCGGCGGGCGCAACATGGTGTCGGTGGCGCTGGCCACGGCTGCCGCCGGAATTATCGTCGGTGTCGTCGCCCTGGGCCTGGGTCAGTTGATCACCCAGATCATCGACACGCTTTCAGGCGGTAACATTTTTCTGATGCTGGTGATTACCGCTGTGGCCAGTCTGATCATCGGAATGGGCTTGCCGACCACCGCCACCTATATCGTCATGGCCTCTCTGACCGCTCCGGCAATTGTCACCATCGGCGGGATGCAGGGTTTTATCGTGCCGCTGATGGCAGCGCATTTGTTCTGCTTTTACTTCGGTATTCTGGCCGATGATACGCCACCGGTGGGTTTGGCGGCCTATGCGGCTGCGGCAATTGCCAAATCACCGCCGATTCCGACCGGACTGCAGGGATTCATGTATGATATTCGCACCGCCATCCTACCGTTTATGTTCATTTTTAACTCCGACCTGATCCTGCATAATATCAGCAACTGGCCCCAGGGGCTGCTGATCTTTTTCATGGCCTGTGTCGGCAACTTCGCTTTTGCATCGGCAACCCAGGGATGGTTTGTGGCCAAGAACCGCTTTTATGAAATACCGCTGTTTTTGTTCGTGACCTTAAATTTGATGCGTCCGGATTTAATTGCCAGCTGGATTGGATTACCGCACGACCAGCGCTATTGGACCTATCTGATCGGTTTGGCGGTCTACGGCCTGTTGTATCTGATGCAAAGGCCGCGCACACCCAAACCGGTTGCCGAACCGGTCCCAGCATAAAGAAGAGCGACTGATATGGGAAATTTACCACAGACCCGTCCGCCTCGCCTGAGCGTCTCGCGATGGCGGGCGTGGGACCACAGAGCACGCAGAGAGGGAAATATTTTTTATTAATCTTTATTGTTCTCAATTTCATCTCTGTGATCTCCGTGCGCTCTGTGGTTAAAACTTAAGCAAATGGATCAGCAAACTAAAAGGAAATGATTATGGGTGCTGAAAAAAAGATTATGGTGGCGGTTGGAATGAACCGTTATACCAAAGGCTTGCTGACATATGCGACCGATATTGCCGCTGCCATGGGTGCCGAGTTAATCTGTGCCAGCATCATCAATACGCGTGATGTCGATGCCGTGGCAACCATTGCAGATATGGGGTATGAGGTCGACGGCGAGAATTACGTGGCCGGCGTCAAAGCCGAGCGGCAACAGGAATTTGATAAGGTATTAAAAAAGATCGGTCATCCACCTGAAAAAATCCGCATGGTCATTAAAGTCGGCAATCCCGGCGAGGAGATATTAAAAGTGGCTCTTAAAGAAGATGTCGATTTTATTATTATGGGTATTAAGAGCCGCTCGGATCTTGAATATGCCCTGATCGGATCTGTTGCAGAAAAAGTATTCCGCCGTTCCCCGATTCCAATATTATCCTATCGGGATGAACACGTTGCTGAACGTCTGAAGAAACAAATCCAATTATCGTAACTGGGGGTCATCACCCTGGAAGGAGGGCAAGATGTTCAGGTACCTTTTTACAACGCTCGTTATCCTGGCCGCCGGGCTCTTGATCGGCTGGGCCCCGGTACTGGCCGGTGATCGGTTTGTCGATAATGACGACGGAACCGTTACAGACCGAAAACAGAATCTGATGTGGTCGAAAACGGACAATCTGGGTGATATCAACTGGATACAGGCCGACAAATGGGTGCGATTTACTTTTCCCGATACGATTACAAAGCGATACGAAAACTGGCGCATGCCGACTTTGGCTGAACTGCAAAGCCTGCTGGTTGAGGATAAAAGCGCCAAAGGATATGAAACCGAATGTGGCCAGTGGGTAAACACAGTGCCCGAGATTAAATTGAGTTGCGGCTGGGTGTGGACCTCCGAAACCGACCCGATTGCCCCCACCGCGCGGATTTTCAATTTTGATAATGTGTATCATTACACGGTACGCAAAGCGCACAAGCGCGGCTACCGCGCGCTGCCGGTCAGGAATCTGAAGTAGCAGAGGACCCGCCATCGCTCTTAGGAGCTTCCGTCTTCGTTAAAACTTCGCCGGACAGGACGGCGCGGCAGGCATAAGTTGAATGAATCGGCTACTTGCTTCTGGCAGCTGGCTAAAGAAATAGCCAGATATACGTTGCCAGAATTCTGTGTATTAAGTCTTTAATTTATTCATGTTTAAAAACAAAAAGGGCACAGAGAGATCATCCTTCTACTCTGTGCCCTTAATTTAGTGAATCTGGTAAATATGCCTTGTTACGTTTTGAATTTCGAGGAAAGAATTTCGAACCACAGAGGTTTGGAATAAATTAATAGTAAGTTTCCAGATCAAAAATGAGGGATTTTTTTGCTGGGCAAGGCCGCACAAGGTTTTACAAGGAGGCGTATTTGTAGTACGTCGAGGAAGTAAAACTGCGGAGAACGCAGCCCAGCGGAAAAATAACCATTTTGGGCTGGAAACTTTTACTTTTGGGTGACGCGCAGTACTTCCTCGACCGTGGTCAACCCTTTCAACACCTTTGCCATGCCGTCCTGGCGCAGGGTTCTCATTTTTTGCCGCACGGCTTCACTTTTAATGCGGTTTGAATCAAAGGTCTTCAGAACCAGGCCTTTTAAACGCTCGCTTAAAACCATGATCTCAAATATGCCCAGCCGCCCTCTGTAACCGGTACTAAAACAATTTTCACAGCCCTGTGCTTTGTAAACTGTGTATTCGCTGAAAAGCTCCGGCGAAAAACCGATGCTTTTCAAATAAATCGGGTTGGGCTCATAGACGCGACGACAGTCTTCACATAGCACCCGCACCAGACGCTGGGCGACCACCGCCAGGATAGACGATGAAATCAAAAACGGCTCGACCCCCATGTCCACCAGTCGGGTAATGGAACTGGCGGAATCGTTGGTGTGAAGGGTTGAAAACACCAGATGCCCGGTCAGAGCCGATTGAACCGCTATCTCGGCGGTTTCTTTATCCCGGATTTCACCGACCAGGATCACATCCGGGTCCTGGCGCACGATTGATCTGAGGCCGCGCGCAAACGTCAGCTCGATTTTGGGGTTGACCTGTATCTGGCTGATGCCTTTGATCTGATATTCAATGGGGTCCTCGATCGTAATGATATTGATATTGGGCTGGTTGATAGATGACAAAATCGCATACAGCGTTGTGGTTTTACCGCTACCGGTTGGGCCGGTGTTCAGAATAATGCCGTTGGGAGTCGATATCAGCCGCTTTAATAACTTCAGGCGCCCCGGCTCAAGGCCCAGATCTTCCAGTTCGAGCAAAGATCCGGATTTATTGAGCAGCCTTAAAACCAGCCGCTCACCGAAAGCAGTCGGGATGGTGGATACCCGAACATCGATATCCTGATCGCCGATCTTGACCTCAAAGCGCCCGTCCTGGG
>Ga0209567_10000568_pt1 | contig 20193 bp, 19 predicted proteins | sample COG_12_FD_184756 | JGI IMG/M metagenome (GOLD analysis project Ga0209567, IMG submission 184756) | Pelagic marine sediment microbial communities from the LTER site Helgoland, North Sea, for post-phytoplankton bloom and carbon turnover... | ecosystem: Environmental > Aquatic > Marine > Neritic...
AACACCTTGAACTCGCCCCCCCGGGCCAGGTAGCGCGCGCCGGCGGCTTCCAGCCGGCAGGCCGCTTCCTGGCCGCCACCATCGGGCGAGGGGGATACCGTGTCTTCCACCGCATCGCCGTTCGCTTCCCGTCCTTCGACCTTGCGGACCGCTTCCTCGGATTCCAGGCGCCCACCATTGTGATCCTCACGTTGGCATCTCTGCTCGCCGCCTTCATGGTGGCGTTCGCCCTGATGCTGTTGCCGTGGGCGGACATGACCATTGGCGACGCGCTGCGAGAAAGCGGGTCATCTGTGTTCACCCTCGGGTTTGTGTCGACGGCTACTCCGATACCGACGGCGCTCGATGTGTTGGCCGGAGCGACGGGGATGATCTTCGTGGCCCTCACGATCGGCTACCTCCCCTCGCTCTACACAGAGGTGCGGCATCGGGAGACCCTGGTCAAGGAGCTCGAGGTCTGGACGGGCAAGCCTTCCTGGGGCCCCGAGATCCTGGCTCGCTTCACCCTCGTGGGCGCCCTCGACCGCTTGCCCCGTTTGTTTGTGGCTTGGGACGGTTGGTGTGCGCGTGTCGCCGACTCCCACATGAAGTCCCCGGTGCTCACCCTCTTTCGTGGACCCCGCGCCCGAAACCACTTCATCGTTGCGCTCCTGGCCGTGGCTGATGCCGCAGCTCTCGACATGGCGGCCCGGCCGTCGGTTGATCACACCGAGGCTCGGATGCTCCTGCGGCAGGCGTGCAGTTGTTTGCGGGATATCGCCTACCCGATGCGGAGGGTTGACACGGATACCACGGGCACCTTCTTGACCCGGGAGGAGTTCGATCGGGGATGGGACCGGCTGGCCGAGGTCGGCTACCCGGTGGAGGTGGGGCGGGATGATGCGTGGGCGGCCTTCGCGGCCGTGCGCCGGCACTACGCACCAACGGCGTGCCAGATCCTCTTCTGGACGATCGCAGCGCCGGCTCCGTGGAGCGGCGATCGGAACGGCTTTCCGGATATCAGCGACGCCCCCGCGGCTCCCAGGACCTGGTCGATGGTCTGACGGAGACCGGCCGCTGCGTTGGGGACAGGATTTGGCGGAGGCGCGATCCCCTACAGGTCACAGCCCAAGGCGACTCGAACGACCTCCTTCATGTCGGACGGGAACCAGGGCACCTCGGCGAGGACTTCTCGCGCTTCGGTGCTGTCGAGCTCTTCTTGTGCGACGTACCACAGCGTGGTCAGCTCGTGGTCCACGGCTTGTACCGCCTGTCCCTCGGACGTGTTCCACCCCTGCCATGCTCGGTCACCGTCTCATAGGCCGCGATCCGGGATGCCAACGCCGCTTCCGCCCGGTTGAGTCGCTCGAACACGAGGACGACATGCTCGTGTAGATCGGTCGCCTCGTCGGGGGGCTCGAGGGCCTGGAGAACGGGAGGGCAAGTCGGGGTGGATGATCTTTGCGGTCGCAGCCGCTGCGCCGACGTTGTAGCCCCGATCACCAAATACGAGCGATAACACGCCGATCCCGAAACCACGCAATCAGGCATTCACCTCGGCGTGCGGTCTAGCGACGCTGCAGCAAGACCAGCCTCATGACATGTGGGTCCGGTGTGTTGCTGGCAGGTGCTAGTCGAGCAGGTTGATCATCCGAGTCATGAGGCGATACGGACGATTTGGATTGTCCATCTGGTTGACCGAACCGGCGAGATAGACGTCTCGTTTCCGCTGGTAGAAGGCGAAGGACCCCGTAGATCCTGAATGGCCGATGAGTTCGGGAGCGGCCTTGAACGGCGTCATCCAGCGGGGCAGCTGGAATCGCATGACGCCCGATCCGTACTGGAGTGGGAAGAAGATGTTGTTCCAGTGGCTCGTCATCGATGCCAGCCCTGCTTCCGACAGCAACTCCGCCCCGAAGAAGGCCCGCAGGAAGCGCAGCGAATCCGATACCGTCGAAACCACGCCCCCGTCGGGAGCGAAGGACGACATCGCCAGCGGGATGTCGAGGACCCGATCCTTGAAGTAGAACGGGGTGGGTGTCGGCTGATCCCTGGTGTGATCAAAGACGAAGGTCTGTGTCAGACCGAGGCGCGAGAAGATCCTCTCCTCGAAATTGGCGGCGACCGTGGCACCGGTGACCGACTCGATCATGGCTCCCAGCAGGGCGTAGTTCGTGTCGCTGTACTGCGCCTTCGTGCCGTCGTCGGCACCCGGCGGAAACTCCGGCCGAAGGCCGCGAACGATCTCGACGATGTCCTCGATGTCGAGCGAGCGATCGCGTCCTTGCTTCAGATCGTCGACGAGGCTCACCCCGCCTTTCGGCGCGCCCTCGAAGTAGTCAGCGAGTCCGCTGGTTTGGGCGAGGAGTCGAGTTCCCGTGATCTCGTCTGTGTAGTCGACGTCGTCAAGGACGTGGATGCCGTGGATCAGCCCAGGGTCGACGTATGCGGAAATCGGGGCGTCGAGATCGATCGTGCCGTTCTCGGCCAGGCTCATGACGACCGTTGCCGTGTACATCTTCGTGATACTCGCTAGGAAGTATGGCGTCGTCGTGGTCATCGCCGACGAGGCGTCGGCCGCCGCCAGGTCGAGACCGCCGTCGCCAGACTGCAGCGCGGCAATGACGCCTGCGCCCCGGCTCTTGCCGGCCGCGCGGTCAACCAATTGCTGGAGCTCCACCGCCACCACGATCTCTGAGGATAGTCCGCACCGATCACGAAGCGAACATATGTTCGATATAGTGGTGGCGTATGGTCCGGTACGCCGAGCTTCATTGCCACACCAATTTCAGCTTCCTCGATGGGGCGTCACATCCTCATGCGCTGGTCGAGCAGGCAGCCGCGCTCGGCTACACCGCCCTCGGGGTGACCGACCACGACGGGTTCCGCGGGGCGGTCAAGGTGCATCAGGCAGCCACGGTCCTGGGAATGCCGGTGGTCTACGGAGCCGAAGTTGGGTTGGCTCGTTCGGATGAGGATCGGCCGGCGGTGCCCAAACCGGTTGCAGCAGAGCCCGATACGCCGCCAACGCGGCGCGGGCGGATCCGTCGCATGCATGGGTCCAAGCCCACCAACCTGCCGATCCGTGACCACTTGGTGCTCCTGGCTCCAGATCCCACCGGGTACGCCGCGATCAGCCGCTTCGTGACTCTCGGTCAATACCGGGGCAAGAAGGATGCACCCCACTATGACTATGAAGACCTCGGTCGCGCCGCCGCTGACGGCAACCTCGTTGCACTGACGGGGTGTCATCAAGGAGCGGTGCCGCGTGCGGCTGCAGCCGGCGATTTTGCCGCGGCCAAAGAGGCGGCAGCTCGGCTGCGCGAACTGTTCTCCGACCGGCTGTATGTTGAACTCACCCACCACGGCATGCCGGAAGACGGGCCTCGCAACGACATGCTTGCTGATGTCGCCGATGCCCTCGCCCTGCACACGGTGGCATCGAACAATGTGCACTACGCCGTCCGCTCCGATGCCGACCTCTCCGAGGTGCTTGCCGCCATCGGGGGCCGGCGCAACCTCGATGTCGCCGATGGGTTCCGCCCGGCAACGGACGAGCGGTTCCTCAAGTCGCCCGCCGCAATGGCCGAGCGATTCGCGCGCTATCCGGGGGCGGTGGATCGGGCCGGGGAATTGGGAGCCTCGTTGGCGTTCGACCTCGATCTGCTCGCCCCCGAGCTGCCGGATTTCCCGATGCCGGGTGCCTTCAGGGACGAAGACGAGTATCTCCGCTACCTCGTGATCGAGGGAGCCCGCGAGGTCTATCCCGGTCTCGGGACCGACGGGATCGACCCGAAGGCTCGGGCTCGGCTCGAGCATGAGTTGACGGTGATCGAAGACCTCGGATTCGCCGGGTTCTTTCTCGTCGCCTGGGACATCGTCAAGTTTGCCCGTTCGATCGACATCTATTGCCAGATTCGAGGCTCGGGGGCGGATTCCGCCGTGTGTCGCTGCATCGGGCTCACCAGGGTCGACCCGATCAGGCTGCAACTTCCCTTCGAGCGGTTCCTGTCGTCCGAGAGGGGCCGCCCTCCGGATATCGATATCGACTTCGAGGCGGAGCGGCGGGAAGAGGTCATCCAGTACTGCTACCGCCGCTACGGGCGGGAACGGGCGGCGATGGTGTCCAACGTCATCACCTACCGGGCCAAATCGGTGCTCCAAGACGTCGGCAAAGCCTTTGGACTCACCCAGGCGCAGGTGAACGCCCTCACCAAGTATCTCGACACCAGGAACCCCAAAGCGATTCGCACTGAGGTGGAACTGCCCGCCGGGCTCACCTCCGAACTCATCTACGACGTCTGTCAACGGCTCGACGGGTTCCCCCGCCACCTTGGGATCCACTCCGGCGGAATGGTGGTTGCCAAGCGCCCGCTATGGGAGATCGTTCCGCTCGAGTGGGGTCGAATGGAGGATCGCTCTGTGTTGCAGTGGGACAAGGACGACTGTGCCGCGATGGGCATCGTCAAGTTCGACCTGCTCGCCCTCGGAGCGCTCAACGGGCTCCATCTTTCGGTCGACGCCATTCGGGAAGTCCACGGCATCGACATCGATTTGGCCACGATCCCGCAGGAACCGGTCATCTACGACATGCTCACGCGGGCCGACACCGTTGGTGTCTTCCAGGTGGAGTCCCGGGCACAGATGGCAACGTTGCCCCGGATGAAACCCAAAACGTTCTACGACTTGGCGGTCGAGGTGGCGCTGATTCGTCCCGGGCCCATCCAGGGCCATTCGGTGCATCCCTACTTGCGCCGCCGCAACGGCGAAGAGCCGGTTCGATATCCCCACCCGCTGACTGAGCCCATCTTGGAGAAGACCCTCGGGGTGCCCATCTTCCAGGAGCAGCTGATGGAGCTGGCCAGGATCTGTGCCGGGTTCACCGCCGGGCAGTCGGATCGGCTGCGTCAAGCCATGACCCACAAGCGCTCGGATGAGGCGATGGGATTGCTGCGCGACGACGTCTTCGCCGGCATGCAAGCCAACGGAGTCACCGATACCGCCGCCGAGGAGATCTGGGAGAAGCTTCAGGGTTTTGCGTCGTTCGGGTTCCCGGAATCCCACTCGGTGTCGTTCGCCTACATCGTGTACATGTCGTCGTGGCTGAAGTACCACTGGCCCACGGAGTTCTTCATGGGTCTGCTCAACGCCCAGCCGATGGGGTTCTACTCGCCGAACTCGCTGGTGCAGGACGCCCAACATCACGGGGTGGTGGTGTTGCCACCGGATATCAACCAGTCGTGGTTCGACTGCACGGTCGAGCCGGTGGCAGCAGAGGAAGACGACATCGCCGAATACTTGGGGATGCGCTGGAGGCGGGGACGTGGCGCCTTCGATGATCCGATGCGGACCCCGGCGGCGCTGCGGATCGGGCTGCGCTACGTTCGCAACCTCGGGGACGCTGAGATCACGAGGATCGAGGCGGCGCGGATGGTGGCCGGTCCCTTTGGGTCGGCAGAGGACCTCGCCCAGCGGACCGGGTTGCCGGTCGATGCGTTGGAGGCGTTGGCCGCCGGGGGAGCACTGGTTCCGCTGGGGATCGGGCGCCGGGAAGGGATCTGGGCCGCCGGGGCGCTGGCCGGGATGGGGCCGGATCGGCTGCCGCTTGCCTCAGGGACGCAGGCTCCCGAGTTGCCGCCGATGGCACGCTACGACGAGATGCAGGCCGACCTGTGGTCGACGGGGATCTCGGTGCAACATCCCGTGTCGTTCTTGCGCGAACGGCTCAACGAGGCGGGCTGTCTGACGGTGGCGGATGCCTTGGAGCAGCGCCACAACGGGGTGCGGGCGAAAGTTGGTGGCTTGATCACCCACCGGCAGCGACCCGGCACGGCACGAGGGGTTCGTTTCCTCAACGTCGAAGACGAAACCGGACTCCTCAATGTGGTGGTGATGCCCCAAGTCTGGGACGCCAGCTACGAGGTGGCCCGCAAGGCGGTCGGCGTGGTCATCGAGGGCATCATCGAGTTCCGCGACGGCGTCACCAATCTGGTCGCCCACCGCTTCGAACACTGGCCCGTCACCGGCATCACCTCCCGCGACTTCCGCTAGCTGTGGTGCCCACATGTACGTCGACATGCGGTAGTCCGACCCGTCGGGAGACTGCCGCTATTCTGCGCTGACGATGAACTTGGCGCTGTTCCCGCCGTTGAGTCGGAACGTGACGACGTAATCGCCGGCGACGTCCGGGTCTGTGGTGAGCCTCGTGATCAGAATGCCGACGGGCAGTGCGGTCACCGCAGACGTGCCGAGGAATGACGGTCCATCGGTCGACAGCGCGTGCTCGTCGGCTCCATCAGGTGCGGTGATCGAGACGTGGCCGACCGTGCGACCGTCCTGAACAAGTCGCCCGCGCCGTGCGTTGGTCATTTCCACCTCGACACCCACCAGCGGATTGACAGCTCCGTCCGCCACCGAACTTCGCTTGTCCCAGAGATACAGCCCGACGTCGAGCGAGTCGTTTCCCGCCGCAACTGTCTGGTACAACGGGTTGTTGAATGGCGGTGGCGGCCCGCCGCCGCTGAACACGCTCACGATGTCGACGCTGCGTCGCGCCTTCGGAATGATGCGAAGCTCCCCGGTGCCCGCCAGCACCTCTGGGGATGCCGGGTCGGGTTGGATGGCGACCTCGACGCCGTACAACCCCGGGCCGGGGTTACGGAAGCCATTGAGCACCAGGTGGACCTGCTTCGGTCCGGGCCCCGCTGCGCCGACGAGGTAGTCGTCGGTCAGGGTCAGCGTGACCGTCGTGCCACTGACGTCCACGACCCAGGGGAACAAGGGTGGGGGAGCCGGGGGACTCTGCGGCCAGCCCTGCAGGATCGCCGGCTGCGTCGCACCGGCCCCGGTGTTCACGAAGTCGTCCGGGAACGCGATCGTGATTACGGCGCCGTTCCTCAGGCTGATCCCCGGGATTGCAGGATCCGGGTCCACGAACGTGATCACGACATCGGTGATCTCACCCGCGGCCGTGCCGTCTGGCGTCACCGCCGCTTTGGCGACACTGATCGTGAGAGCGTCTTCACCGTTTGCACCGGCCGCCGGCGCGACGAGCGCCATGGCAAGCGCCATGACAAGAAGCAGAAGTGCGTTGCGCCGCATGTTGTCCCCCTCGGATTTCCACCTCGTGTGTGGTGGCGATCAAGTGTGCCGATGCAAGTCCTCCCACGCTGGGTGACTGTCGGTGTTTGGACAAAGTGCTTTTGGATACTGCTTGGGCGTCGACTTATCGACGGAATTCAACCCGAGCTGGTCGATGAGATCGCCGAGGCGATCGCCGCGGTGGAAGGCGTCGAAGCGGTCGTGGACCTCAGAGTCCGTTCGGAAGGCCACCAACTCCGCACTGCGGCTTCGGTCGCCGTGAACCCGGACGTCACCGTCAAGCAGGGCCATGACATCGCCCACAACGTCGAGCGCCACGATGTCGTCGCTCACACTCGCGCCCCTGGTCGACGCCTCGAGGCAGGAACCATCGTGCCCCAGCGTTTCACGATCTGTGAAACGTCACAAGAATGGTACGGCAAAGACCGATCCGGGACGTGCCGGTGGGTGCCCCCAACGGATTGCGCGTTCGTGCACTTGAGTTGGTGACCGGCGACGCCCAATTCAGGGGGCGGGTCGGACTGTCGTCGCTGACCGCCCCCAACCGCCCGTGCGGATCGTTGGTGGTGCAGCAGCTAGGCGACGACCTCGGACATCACCTCGAGGGCGTGGTCGACGTCGCCTTGGCCGACGCCGAGATGGGTGACCGCGCGGATGGTGTCGGCGCTCAGCGCCAGCAAGGCCACGCCGCGGTCGTTGCACCGGGTCGAGAAGTCGTAGGCGGGAATGGTCTCGACCCTGAAGTAGAGGATGTTGGTGACGGGGCCGCTTCCGTCGAAGGCCAGGCCTGGAATCTCGGAGATGCCTCTGGCCAGACGGGCTGCGTTGTCGTGGTCCTCGACCAGTCTTGCCCGGTGCTTTTGCACCGCGTAGAGCGCTCCGGCCGCCATCATGCCGGCCTGGCGGAAACCACCGCCGAGCATCTGCTTGACCCGCCTCGCCGTGGCGATCAGTTCGGTCGATCCGGCCAGGGCCGACCCCATTGGGGCACCAAGGCCTTTCGAGAAGCAGACGCTGACGGTGTCGAATCCGGCGGCGTGCTCCGCCTCGGCGATTCCGGTGGCTGCGGCGGCGTTCCAGAGCCGGGCACCGTCGAGGTGGGTCGCTAACCCGAGCTCGTGGGCCGTGGTGGTGACGTCCGTGATCTGTTCGAGCGGCCAGATGGTCCCGCCGGCGCCGTTGTGGGTGTTCTCGGCCGCAACCAAGGTCACCGGCTGAAAGAGCTGCGGTGGCATCAGGGGTGGCGGAGCCGGAGTGGCGGCCCGCACCTGGTCGGCGGTGAAGGTCCCGTCGGAACCGGCGAGCTGGTGGATGGTCAGCCCGGAGATGGCGTTGGCGGCACCGAGCTCGTGACTGTCGATGTGGGCGCCTTCGGAGGCGAGCACGATGTCGCCCGGCGACGTGTGGGTGCGCAGCGCCGCCTGGTTGGTCATCGTCCCGGTCGGCATGTAGATGGCTTCATCCTTGTCGAGCAGGGCGGCGACATACGCCTCGAGTGCGAGCACGGTCGGGTCGTCGTGGTACACGTCGTCGCCGACGGGGGCCTCGGAGATGGCAGCCCGCATCTCGGGCGTCGGTTGGGTAACGGTGTCGGAGCGGAGATCAATCATGTCCGCGACGATAGCCCGGCGCACCGGTGTCGAGGCGGGCGACTCAAAGCAGACGGGCGACTCAAAGCAGTCTCTTGGCGATGATCTCCTTCATCACCTCGGTGGTCCCGCCACCGATGGTCAGGATTCTGTTGTCTCGGTAAAGGCGCTCAACCAGATACCCCCGCATGTAGCCGTAGCCACCGAAGATCTGCACTGCTTCGTTCGTCACGAAATCGCTCGCCTCGGTGGCGAAGAGCTTGGCCATGGACACTTCCGTCACCTGGTCCTCACCGGCATTCATGCGGGCGGCCACCCGGTAGGTGTACTCACGGCTGACCTCAACCCGGGTTGCCATGTCGACGAGCTTGTGTCTCAGCACCTGAAAGCCGGTGAGCGGTTTGCCGAACGCCCGGCGCTCTGCTGCGTAGGCGAGGCAGGCTTCCAGCGCCAGTTCGGCGTTGATGTTGGCTCCGACCGACAGCTGGAGGCGCTCCTTTTGGAAGTTCTCCATGATGGCGTAGAAGCCCATGTTCTCCTCGCCGATCAGGTTGGCGGCTGGTACCCGGCAGTTGTCGAAGAACAACTCCGCCGTGTCCGATGCCCACCAGCCCATCTTGGCCAAGGGGCCCGACCTCGTGAATCCGGGCGCGTCGGCGTCGATGACGAGCAGGCTGATCCCGTGGTGGCCCTCGCCACCGGTGCGGACCGCAACCGTGAACTGGTCGGCGCGCACGCCGCTGGTGATGAAGGTCTTCGAGCCGTTGACGATGTAGTCGTCGCCGTCGCGCACCGCGGTAGTCCTGAGCCCGGCCACGTCGGAGCCGCCCCCGGGCTCGGTCACGGCCAGCGCCGCAATGCTCTGTCCGCTCAGTACCGCGGGCAGCATGCGGTCGCGTTGTTCGGGTGTCCCGAAGGCGACGATGGGGGGCAGGGCGATGTCGTGTGACCCGAGCGAGGCGCCGAGGCCTCCCGACCCGCAGCGGGCGACTTCCTCCCAAGCGACGATCTTCATGAACAGGTCGCCCGGTGTCCCGCCGTACGCCTCTGGGTATCCGATGCCCAGTAGTCCGATAGCGGCAGCCCGGGCATACAGGTCTCGCGGGAATCCGGCGGCTTCTTCCCACTCGTTGACGTGAGGGATGATCTCGGCGGTCACCCACTCGCGGGCAACCCGCCGAACCAGGTCGTGGTCGGGGGTGAAGTACCGGTCGTAGCCGGTCATGCGCCGGGTGTCAGGTCCCAGGACCCGTCGGTGAAGAGGCGGGGCTGAAGCACGTAGGCGATCTCGCCGTGGGCTGTCATGATGTCCCGCCATGAGGCGATGGCGAGGTCGATGCCGACCGCGGTCGCCGTCTTCACTTGGACCCGGCCTCCGGTCAGTTGGTAGACGAGCGTGCCCCAGGCGGGCTGATGACCGACCAGCATCAGCCGTTCGATCTCGGGTCCGGCGTGTGCGGCGACGGCGAGCGCTCCGTCCGCCGAGGTTCCGTACAGGTCATCGCTGAGTTCGATGGTTGTGTCCCAGTCGCCGGCTTCGGCGGCGAGTTCGACGGTGGTGCGGGCGCGCACTGCCGACGAGCTGTAGACGAGGTCGGGGATCTGGTCCATGTTGGCGAGGGTGACGCCCATGGTCCGGGCGGCGGCGGTCCCGCGTCGGGCAAGCGGCCGCTGATGGTCGGTGCTGAAGTCGGCGTCCCAGTCCGACTTGGCGTGGCGCAATACGATCAATCGCTTCATGTCCCCACGCTACCTCGCGGGCATGGGGGAGGTCACGTTGACCGGCGTCTGCACCCGCCGACGGTCCCTTCAGGGCGCAGTAGCAAGGGCCAGGAGATGTGGGCTCATTCCGAGCAGCGACGGCTCGGTCTCCACGGTGCGAATCGCCGCGAGCAACGCTTCTCGAGAGTTGGGATCGTCGAGACGCTCTACGAAGTCCCGGGCGATCCAGCCGATGCCCTCCACCCCCAGGACTTCTACGGCCGTGAAGCCGGCGGCGTCCAGTTCGGCAGCCAGGTCGCTCGGGAGATGGAAGTAGGCGGTGGTGAAGTACGCCGGCTTGTCGGTCAGGTTGTTGTGGCGTCCGTCGCTCAGGCCGGCGGCGACAATGTCCATGAAGGTAGGGTCGTCGATGAAGCCGCGGTCGAGGCTATCGAGTAGCGCAGCGAAGCGGGTAATGGCCGCGGCGGCCACCACCCCTCCAGGCCGCAGCACACGGCGGGCCTCGGTGAGAGCGGCGAGTCGCTCCTCGGGGTCCTGTAGGTGGTAGAGCGGCCCCATCAGCAGGACCGCGTCCGCAGAGTCATCGTCCAACGCGATCCGGGCTGCGGCGCCGCAGGTGGCCGAAGCCAGCGAGACCCCGGCGGCCGTTGCCCGCTCGGTGGCCTGATCGATGTGGCGGGGGACCGGGTCGACGAGATGCACCTCGTAGCCGAGGCCGGCGAGCCAGGCGGCACAGACCCCCGGGCCGCCGCCGACGTCGACGACGCACGCCGGCGCCGGCGGCAGTACCCGCAGGAAGATCTCCTGGGTGCGCACCAGCTCCAGGGTGCCGTAATCGCTTGCGAGGCGGTCGGCTTCCTCGTAGCGGCCGTAGTGGTCGACGATCTCGGATCGGATCAGTGGTTGGTCCATGGCGGAACCCTACGCGGCAGCGACCCAAGCGAACAGCAGTTGGGCGCCGTAGTAGAGCGGCAACCCCCAAATGCGGTTGACGACACCCGGAGCCACAAAGCGATCACGGGCGACGGCGACGTCGGAGAGGTAGAAGGCAACCGCACCCACCGGGATGCGCCAGTCGGCATCCGCCTGCGCCGTTGCCGCCGCGGCGAGCACCATGAGGGTGATGGTGACGACGTACGCGAGGACCGGCAGCCGCATCTGTTGGTCGACATGTGGCCATAGCCAGCGCAAGATGAAGGCGCCGACCACGAGCACCACAAGCGTTGGAAACCACAACGGTTCGGAAGCGCCGCGCACCAGGAACGCCACGATGTAGGCGACGTGTGCCACCAGAAAGGCAACCAAGCCGCTGAGGAAGGCCGTTCTGCTCGGGTAGGTGAGGAGGAGATCGCCGAGCCAGGAGAGGGCGAGACCGACGACCATCCATCGTCCAAACCCCGTATCCCACGCTCCGAGCGAGAGGGCAACGGCCACGAAGGCGGTAGAAGCGACCATCTTGGCCGGCCGGCGCCAGGCCGGCCGATTGGTTTCAGCCCATAGGAGGGCGGCGAGGCCGGCAACACACGTCACGGTGAAGCCCCACGCCATTTCAGCCCTCGGACTCGGTGGTCCATCCTCCCGGATACGCCACCACCAGCCCTTGGTCATTCACCGTGAGGTCGGTCTGATAGTCGCCTGCGCGGTAGCGGTACCGCAGCGGGGCAAGACGCTCGTAGTGGTGGGTTCTGCGCTCGATTTCGTGGGCAGGGAACGCAACGAGCACGGTGGAGGCCTCGGCCGATTCTCCAACATTGAGCCCCAGCCGACGGATGGCGAGCGTGTTGGTCGCTGGCGTCCACGCCAGATCGACGTCGACGGCGCCGTACAACTCGAGGACGGGATCATCCCCGGCAGACCAGGTGCCCGCTCCGTCGCTATTGAGGGCCATGCGCCGATCGCCGGCATTGGTTTGGACGTGGGCGCCGACGGTTCGGGTCCGCCAGTCGGCGTCGGTGAGCACCGAGTAGCGGATCTCGATCGGTCCCGTATCGTCGACCAGCAACACCGTGCCGGCGAGGCGAAAGCCATCAGGCGTTGACTCGAGGACGGCTCGTTCCATTCCGACTCGGTCGACGCGGCGCCACAGGATGTTCGGCACGGTCACAGCCTTTCTGCGATGTAGTCGATGGCTCGGGTGAGCTTCTCCGCATCGGAGGGTTCGATATTGGGGAACGCCGCCACCCGAAGCTGGTTGCGACCCAGCGTCCGATAGCTCTCCGTGTCGACGATGGCGTTGGCTCGCAGCACTCCGGCGACGATGTCGGCATCAATAGCGTCGACCAGGTCGATCGTCACGACCGTAGGGCTGCGCTGGGCCGGGTCGGCAACGAACGGGGTGGCGTAGTCGGCTGCATCCGCCCAGTCGTACAGGATTCCCGACGTGCGGCGGGATCGGGCGGCGGCCCACTCCAGGCCGCCCATTTCGAGCATCCAGTCGAGTTGGCGCCGCATGAGGAACAAGGTTGCCAACGCGGGGGTGTTGTAGGTCTGGTCCTTGCGGCTGTTGTCAAGAGCGGTGCGCAGATTGAGGAACGGCGGGATCCAGCGTTGGGACGCAAGGCGTTCGATCCGGGAGACAGCGAAGGGCGAGCAGAGCGCGATCCACAAGCCACCCTCCGACCCAAACGCCTTCTGCGGTGAGAAGTAGTAGGCGTCGAAGGCCGAAGACGGCACTTCGATGGCGCCCGCCGCCGAGGTGGCGTCGACCACCACAAGACCTTCAACGCCTTCGGGGCGGGTGACCGGCATCGCTACCCCGGTAGTGGTCTCGTTGTGGGTGAGGGCGTATACGTCGACGTCGGGGTCGGGTTCGATGCTTGGGTGGGTTCCGGGTTCCGACTCGATGATGTCAGGAGCCTCGAGATGAGGCGCAGCGGCGACAACGTCCGCGAACTTGCGGGAGAAGACGCCGAACACCAGGTGTTGGCTGCGCTGCTCGATGAGACCAAACGCCGCCGCATCCCAGAATGCCGTTGCGCCCCCGATCCCGAGGATGACCTCGAAGCCTCGCGGCAGCCCGTAGTAGTCGGCGAGGCCCTCACGGATAGCGGCAACCACGGACTTGACCGCCGGGCGACGGTGGCTTGTGCCCAGGTAGGACGATCCGCTGACGCCAAGTTCCAGCACCGCCTCAGAGCGAACCTTCGATGGTCCAGAGCCAAACCGGCCGTCGGCAGGCAGCACCTCAGGGGGGAGTTGGATGTGGGGGAAACTTGGCATCGTCGTTACCTGGGTAGGGTGCAGAATCCGAGAACCGAATCGATCGGCCTGATTCAGGAGAGTAGTGAGCCATGGACGAGGCAACGGCATCCGGCATTTCGAGGCGAGCCGCCGGTGTGGAGGCATCCGCAACGCTGGCGATCGACTCCAAAGCGAAGCAATTGCGCGCCAGTGGAGAGAACGTCATCGGCTACGGAGCCGGCGAGCCCGACTTCCCGACGCCAGAACCCATCGTGGCCGCCGCGGTTGCCGCCGCCAAGGACGTCGCGAACCACCGCTACACGCCGGCGGCCGGTTTACCCGACCTGCGGGCCGCGATCGCCGCCAAGACTGCCCGTGACAGTGGATATGCGGTAGATCCGTCCCAGGTGGTCGTCACCAACGGCGGCAAGCATGCCGTCTACGCCACGTGTCAGGTCATACTCGATCCCCGCGACGAGGTCTTGTTGCCGGCTCCCTACTGGGTGACGTACCCGGAAGCGATCAGCCTTGCCGGTGGAGTCACCGTACCGATCCCCACCGATGTTGGTGACGGGTTCAAGGTATCCGTCGAGCGTCTCGAGGCGGCTCGGACGCCGCGGACCAAGATGCTCATCTTCGTGTCCCCTTCCAATCCCACGGGCGCCGTGTACCCCGAGGCGGAGATCCGCGCCATCGGCGAGTGGGCAGCTCGGCACGGCATCTGGGTGATGACCGACGAGATCTACGAGCACCTCACCTACGGCAGCGCATCGTTCTCATCGCTGCCGGCAGTCGCTCCGGAGGCCGCCGAGCGGACCGTTGTCGTCAACGGTGTTGCCAAGACGTACGCCATGACGGGATGGCGGGTGGGTTGGATGATCGGCTCCGATGAGGTTGCCAAGGCCGCTACCCGGATGCAGTCCCACATGACCTCCAACGTCTCCAATGTGGCGCAGCGGTCGGCGCAGGCGGCAGTCGAGGGTCCGCTCGACGCCGTCGAGGCAATGCGTACCGCTTTTGATCGGCGCCGACAGCTGATGTACGACATGCTCAACGCGATTCCCGGTATCACCTGCCTGGAGCCCGAGGGTGCCTTCTACGCCTTTCCCGAGATGGTCGGTTTGCTGGACCGGGACCTGGGCGGTCGAACGGCGGCGACGACGATGGAACTGGCGGCGCTGCTGCTGGACGAGATCCGGATCGCAATCGTGCCCGGCGAGGCATTCGGAGCACCCGGCTACGCTCGATTCTCGTTTGCGCTGGGCGACGACGACCTGCGCGAAGGGTTGGAGCGCCTCCAGCAACTGGTGATGAACAGCTAGCGGAGCTCTTCCATCTCGGCGGCGACCGTGTTCCAGGCCCTGCTGCGGGGGTCGATCAGGACGAAGTGGTCGGCGTCCTCCAACTCGTGATAGACGACGGCATCGCCGGCGTCCGCCGCTCTCCCGGCATAGTCCCGGCTCAGGGCCACGGGGATGCGATCGTCGTTGTCGCCGTGGACGATCAGCTGGCGGACGCCGCAAGGGACGAGTTCGGCCGGAGAACTGGTCGCATACCGCTGTGGGGTTGCGTCGGGACTATCCCCGAGGAACTCAGCTACCGCGTCGCCCCCCAGCCCCGCCCGAAAGCCCGCCGCAAGGTCTGCCATCGGAGCGAGGCCAACGGCCGTGCGAATGCGCACCTGGGGCAATGCACCGGGTGCCTCGAGGGATAGCGAACTGCGAGCGGCGGCCCACAGCGCGAGGTGGCCACCCGCCGAGTGTCCGATCGTCGTAACCGCATCGAGGTCAAGCCGAAAATCGGCGGCCAGCGGAGCGAGGGCGTCGATGGCGCCGGCTACATCCTCGAGCGTTTCGGGCCAACCTCCGCCCGTGCCGAGTCGGCGATACTCGACGTTCCATGTGGCCCACCCTCGCTGGGCGAGGTCGACAGAGATGCCGTCCATCAGGTCTCGGGTCCACACGTTGCGCCAGAACCCGCCGTGCAGCATCACGGCCACCGGGAAGGGACCGTCGCCGGCAGGCACCCGCAGATCGGCCACCTGATCGGGTTGGTCGCCATACGCCAGGGTGAGCGGCTCCCAGGTGTGTTGCCAATAGAGGTGGTGGAGCGCGGCTCGGTAGCCCTCGAGGCCCCGGCCGGCGATGGCATAGACACACGCCGGCGCGGTCACCGAGGTCCGGCGCCATGGCTCGCGCTCGTGGATGTTGGAGATGTGCACTTCGACGGCTGGCGTCTTGATCGCGCTCAGGGCATCGTGGATGGCATAGCTGTAGTGCGTGAAAGCGCCGGGGTTGATGATGATTCCGTCGCAGCCTGTGACAGCGGCGTGGATCCGGTCGATCAGGGCACCCTCGTGGTTCGACTGGAAGGTCTCGACCTCAACCTCCAACAGCGCGCCCCAGGCCCTGATATGGGCCTCGAGCATCGGGAGGGTGGTCGATCCGTAGACGTCCGGTTCACGGGTTCCCAGCAGGTTCAAGTTGGGGCCGTTGATGACGAGGATGCGCTCCATGGCCGTACGCTAACCGGCGCCGCCGCCCGAGGGCGCGATGTGCTCGGGGGCGAGGCGACGCCCCAACGCCAGGGTCTTGGGCTCGAGCGGAGATGGCACCACTGGGCGAGACGTCGCAAGTCTCGCCGCGATGGCCGCGACGACCTCATGGGACGTGATGGTTGGGTTGGCGTCCTGCAGCGCGCCTGCGGTGCTGGGTTGCCACGGCAGGTCGAGTTCCCGATAGACGGGTTCGAGGACGTTGCGCACCAGCGAACCGCACGAGACGACGATGACACCACCGATGTGGGCGGCGTTGCGAGCCAGTCTCTGGCCGACCCCCATCACTTTGATGGCGCATCCGATGTTGATGCTGTATTCCCCGGGGCAGTATTCGCCCGGGATCTCGCCGATCTCGGCGCTGATGCTCAAGTCGGCGAATGCGGAGACGAGGAGTTGAGCGAGGGCGCAAAAACGTTCGTGGATGCCGCGGCGGGGATCGTCTTCGGGGATGGTCCAACTGAACGCGAGGGTTCCTTCGTGGAACACGGCCGCCCGGCCGCCGGCGAGGCGCTCGACCGCCTCGAAGCCGGCGTCCCGAGCCGCGGCGACGGCTGCCGGGTAGCCGGGAGCAATTGTGTCGCGTCTGCCGAAGGCGACGACTCGGCCCGGCTGGTTGAGTCGAAAGGTCTCGGGAATCTCATCGTCGGAGGCTCGCAGCAACAGGGCTCTCGAGAGAGCGATATCTAGGCCAGGGTCGGCTGCGAACCCTGCGGTGATGAAGCGAAGCGGCGTGTCGTTCACGGCGGGGATCGTAACCGCGCCCGGCCATCGGCGATCTGTGGCGCGGTCCTTGGTGTCGCTGTTGCGAAGGTCACGGTAATCTCCTCGGTGAGGGAGGCCAGGAAACCCTTTGTCGACGCCCGGAGTTGTACGTACGTGAAGCGAAGCATGCTTGTGCTCATGGTTGCGGCGTTGCTTGCCGCTGCGTGCGGCGAGAACGGCCTGCTCGACGGGGTTGGGGTGCGCACTCAGGATGCGGTGGTGGGGACCACGACGACGACGGTGTTCGTGCTGGTGGACGAAGTCGATGTGGCTCCCCAGGGCACCGTCGCCGCCAACTCTGTCCTGTGGCTCAACGACTCTCTCGAAGGAGAAGTGACCGGCAGCCAAACCGAGGTCATCTCCCGCGTCTTCAACCGCGGCAAGGGCAACCGGTTCGTTCAATCGAGCAGGATCGAGATGGAGTTGGTGCTGCCCGGGATCGAGTTCCCCAGGGTCGTACCACGCGGCGTGACCTGGATCACGAGCCAGTTGGTCTACGACGTTGCCTCGGGGACGATCGACACGGGGACTTCCGCCGCATTTGGGTTGTGGGAAGTCGAGCCGTACACCATCGATGAGGGGAGGGTCGGCGTGCTTCGGGTTGGGATCGCCCCCGAGGAGAAGCTCGCTGAGATCAGGGCCGAGGTAGTGGTCGACGGGCTTTCGTTGACGTGGGACGACCTCGACTACCGCTACGAGTTGTTCTGCCGAGAGTCGCTGCCGGAGGACCTCTGTTGGAAGATGGCGGAGTCTTCGACCCCACTCATCGTGATCAATCGGTCGTAGGAATGCACCTGGACCCAACCAACGAGAACGGGCGAAGGTTCCTTGAACGAGGCTTCACCGGACCGGTGACGATGCTGAACCTGCTGCGGTTTCGTGAATGGGCCGAGTATTCGGCATTTCCCGAGCTTGCCCCGGACGCTCCGATCACAGGTCGCGAGGCGTACGACCGGTATGTCGCTCACACCCTGCCGTTCTTGGCGGCGGCCGGGGGAGAGGTCCAGTTTCTCGGCGAGGGCGGGTCCTATCTCATCGGTCCGGAGGATGAACGGTGGGACGTCGTGATGTTGGTTCGTCACGCCTCCGTGCAGGCCTTCATGGGTATGGCTGAGAACGCCGACTATCTCGCCGGACTTGGGCATCGGGTTGCGGCATTGGAGGACTCTCGGCTGCTGCCGATCGAGGCCACCAGCCCCATGCCAAATTGGGTCTGATATTTCGAGAACGCCCCTAACGTCAGGGCAACCCACCTGAGAGATCTCGTTGAGCACCACCACGCGTTCCGTACTTGCTGCACTACTTCTCGGCCTACTTGGCCTGTCGATTGTGTCCGGCGTGGTCAGTTGGTGGGCCGACGACTCGCTGTACGAACCCGACATCATGGTCGCCGCCTTTGGCGACCTTCCCGACGACCCGGAACGAGCCGATGCACTGGGCGCCTGGATCGCCGAGGAGGCCATTAGTGGCCTGGCGGTTGAGGAACGCATCGAAGAGGTTCTGCCGTTTGGGCTCTCGCTGGTCGCGGGGCCGGTGACGGACCGGGTCGAGGATGCGGTGTCGATCGCCACGGCGGAGTTGATCCAGACGGAGTTGTTTGCGGGCATCTGGGATGCGGCTCTCCCGGCAGCCCACGAGGCCTTCGTGCAGGCGCTGGACGACACCGGCGACGGTGTGCTGAGCGCTGAGGGCGGGGTCGTCACGGTGGACGTTTCTCGTGCAATCATCGCCGCCTACGACCAGGTGGCCGACTTCCTGCCAGAGATCTCCAACGACGGGCTATTCGCTGAAATCACAGGGCTCCGCGCTGGGGAGATCAAGGGTGCGATTGGGGACCTTCTGTTGACCTACGTTCCGGATGGCCTCGGCTCGTTAGTTCTGATCGACTCGCCGGCGCTGGCTGCAGTGGAGCAGGCCGATGATCAACTCGGCCGGATTGTCTGGCTTTCCGTGCTGGCCTCGGTCACGGCTGGCGTTGCCGCCATCGTGATGGCGCCCCGGAGGTGGACGGTGGTCGCCCTTGGGCTGACGTTGGTTGCTGCTTCGGTGATCGGGTTCGCCACGACTGCGGGAGCGGAGCGCGCCATCATCGCCGCTCTGGCCGATCTCCCGTTCTCCGGCGGAGGACTTGCCTTCGACGGTTGGCTCAGCGCCTGGCAGCTGTTCCTGATGGTGTCGACCATGGTTGCGGTCGGTCTCGGCATCGGCGCCGCCGTTGCATCGATCCGGCGTCCGGCGAAGGTTGTCGGCGACCGCTAGATCGCCGCCCCGCTGAATCGGCACGGATAGGATCCGGCCTCGATGTCCAAGCAGCTCACCAACATCGGGTCGCGCCCGGCGGCCTACGGGCCTGCTGAGTGGGCGATGACGCTGGCGTTGAGCCTCATCTGGGGGTCCGCTTTCCTTTGGATCGCGATCGGCGTCGACTCGCTCTCGCCTGGAGTGGTGGCGTTTGGGCGAGTGGCGCTGGGGGCGCTTGCGCTTGCCGCCTTCCCCCGCGCCCGCCGGCGGATCGCCCGAGCCGACTGGCTCCTGATCGTGGCCATCGCCATCGTTGGCAACGCCGGGCCGGCGTGGTTGTTCGCCCAAGCCGAGACCGAGATCGACTCCGCGGTTGTCGGCATGATCACCGCGGGAACCCCGCTCCTCACGCTCGTCGTGTCGAGCTTGCTGCTGTGGCGGTTGCCGGGGCGCGCTCAAGCCATTGGTATCGCTCTCGGTTTTCTGGGTATCGCGATGATGACCATGCCGTCGCTGGTCGGCGCCGACGCCACGCCGGTGGGCATAGGTCTCGTGCTCATTGCGACGGTCGGATACGCCCTCAACTCCAACCTCATCGTCCCGCTCCAGCAAAGGTACGGGGGACCGGCCGTCATCCTCTGGGCGTTGATTGTGTCGAGCGTCCTGCTGTTCCCGTTCGCGGTCGGCGGGGCCGCGGATTCCGAGTTCACCTGGCCGGCTGTGACGGCCGTGGTGGTTCTCGGCGCACTGGGCACGGGTGGTGCCCGGGCTCTCGCGGCAACGCTCGCAGGGCGGGTTGGCGCTCCGAGGATGTCGACGGCTGCCTACTTCATTCCGATCGTTGCCATCGTGCTCGGCGTCACCTTCCGTGGAGAGACCATTGCGCCCGTGGCCGTTGCGGGCGTCGCGGTAGTCCTGATCGGCGCATATGCGGCGACCCGGGCGGTCGGGGTACGTCCCGCAGATCGGGTCGAGCGGGGAACCGTCAACGGGACTCGGTGACGCCTCGGGTTGGCGCCGGTAACCGACGCCGGAGGGCTATCGGATGCGGTCTACTGGGCC
>Ga0209567_10000569_pt1 | contig 20178 bp, 25 predicted proteins | sample COG_12_FD_184756 | JGI IMG/M metagenome (GOLD analysis project Ga0209567, IMG submission 184756) | Pelagic marine sediment microbial communities from the LTER site Helgoland, North Sea, for post-phytoplankton bloom and carbon turnover... | ecosystem: Environmental > Aquatic > Marine > Neritic...
AGGAAAAAAGATCATGATGCCCTTTAAGACTGATGCCAAAAAACCGTATGTATTATGGAAAAAATAGACCGCAGAAATGCTTTAGGGATATTAGCCCGGTGGTCTGCCGGAAGTTTTATCCCCTTTTCCTGGCTTGTAGAAGGATGTACAGATAACAGCAATCCTTCGTTATTTAACGAAGAATATCAATTGCTTCTGGCTGATATTGTCGAAATTATTTTACCTGAAACAGATGCATCTCCGGGTGCCAAAGAGGCTAAGGTTCATCATTTTATAGCACTCATTGCAGAAGATTGTTATGGAATTGAAAGAAAGGATCGCATTATAGTTGGGCTAAACCAATTATTGCGTGATGGATTTATGGATTTTTCAGCTCAAAAACAATATGAAGGTATTGAGCAACTAGACGAGGAAGCAAATTCCACAACCCCTAAAATTCCTCATTATTTTAAGGACCTTAAGTCCCTCACACAGTGGGGATATTTTTCCTCAAAAATAGGTATCATGGAAGGATTAAGGTATAATCCTATCCCGGGATATTACAAAGGCTGCGTTCCTTATAATGGTGAAATAGCCTGGTATTAATGACAAACCAACAGTGTATAGACACTCAGGAATTAAGCAAAATGGCCTATAAAATATCACTAATATTAACTAAATAAATCAATGAATTATGGATTACAAAAAATCAATTCTCCGTCTTGTAATTAGCTTGTTTTTATCTCCTATTATTTTTTACATTGTATTTCTGGCAGCCAAATTGGCCGGTGCTTCCTACGAAATGACGCATGGCGAAACATTTATTATCTGGCTCCTTATGGCAATTGTTATCAATCTGTCTTTGACAAAAAAGACATAGCTAAGAACCATGAATTTATTGCCAGGGATAGGCACTCAGCAGCCTTAATCCGCTGCTGCGTATCACCTCCATCCGTTAGGCACAGGTAAAAATTTAATTAACTAAATCTAAAATTATGGGAACAACAAAATTATTCGACCTTTCAGAAAACGTAGCAATAATTACTGGGGGAAATGGAGGCATTGGTCGAAGCATTGCAATAGGCCTGGCAGAAGCTGGGGCTTCAGTAGCAATATTTGGGCGCAACGAAGAAAAAAACAAAAAGACCCTTGCCGAATTAAAAGCAATTGGGGTACCTGCAATGGCTTTAAAAATTGATCTCACAAAACGAATTGAATTGGCACCCGCCATAATGAAAGTGGAGCAGGAATTAGGCAGCATTAGCATCCTCGTAAATAATGCTGGTATTGCTGTATTAAGTGGAGGAATTCTTAATGAAACAGAAGAAGAATGGGATGGCTTAATAGAGATACAACTTAATGCCGTTTTTTTATTATCTAAACTAGTTGCAAAATCAATGGTTGAAAACAAAAGAGGAAAGATAATAAACATTGGTAGTATGTATTCATTCTTTGGTTCCAGTTTTGCTCCTTCATATAGTGCGGCAAAAGGAGCTGTAATTCAGTTAACTAAATCAATGGCAATTGAATTGGCTACACACAACATTCAAGTGAATGCCATTGCGCCAGGATGGTTCGAAACCGATATGACCGCAGCAGTTAAAACAATGCCGCTTTATGATGAAATAATTATAAGAACCCCTGCCGGTCGTTTTGGGCTAACAGAAGAATTAGCCGGTACAGCAGTGTTTTTGGCCTCAAAAGCCTCTGACTTTGTAACCGGTGAAACCATTCGTGTGGACGGAGGATATGCAATTCGATAATAGCCGGTGCCCAACAACCTATATAAATAAATAGCGGATTAAGTGCTAAAACGAAAGTATAAACATAAAATAAAGGTCAGTAATAAACCGAAAAGTTAATGCGTGAAAAACCGCTACTTTTCATACCAGCCTGCCTTCCTAAGGCGGGTAAACCAGCAGGCAGGTACAAGACCGTTTTTGGTAATTTTATAAAACAAAATGATACAACAATGAAATCCATAAAAGTACAGTACACCGTTCAACCGGGATACGTTGAACAAAACAAGGTAAACATTAAAGCCGTAATGGACTATTTACAGGCAAATCCGATAGAAGGAATGTTTTATGCTTGCTACCAACTTGAAGATGGCAGCTCATTTATGCACATTAATATTGCTAAAGATGATGAAACCATGAGTAAGTTGAACGAAGTAGAAGCATTCACTAAATTTAGAATGGGCTTGAAAGCAAGCAATCCTATTTCACCTCCCAAGTCGGAAAATATTTCTTTGGTAGGAATGAGTTGGAAATAATCCCATCACTATAAAAACAATACACCATGAAACCGTTTACCAAAATCGCATCTTTTATTTTAGCTGTTGTTGCTCTTGGTCATCTCGCACGGGTCTTCCTGGATGCGCTGGTAGTGGTAGGCAACTATGAGTTGCCAATATGGGTAAGTGTAGCGGGCTTTATTGTAGCCTCAATCTTAAGCATTGGGCTGTGGCGAGAATCAAAATGAATAAATAATGGAAAAATCAAGCAGAATTAGAGTGTTCTCCTTTGCAAAACTCCAAGCTGCTCTAATGACACTTGTAGGTTTAGTTGCTGGAATATCATAGAAATATTGTTATAAAGCATTACAAGAGATGCGTTGGACTGTAATGCCATATTCAATAATTCCTTACCTTAGGAAGAACAACCAACCACTTCCTTACAATGATCAAATTTTTTAGGCGGATAAGACACCAATTACTAACTGAAAACAAGTTCAGCAAGTATCTTCTTTATGCTATCGGTGAGATTGGGCTCGTGGTGGTAGGAATATTGATTGCCTTCGGTGTCAACTCTTGGAATAAGACCCGAGAAAACAACATTAGAGAAAAAGAAATTCTATTTAGTGTACAGAAAGAATTTAAACAAAATCTTATTGATTTAAAAAATTATGTCAAATACATTGACAATCGCAATAATCACCGATCTAAAATATTGACATTATTGGAAGAATTTGGTCCGGATTATATTCCATCTGCTTTAGATAGTTTTGAGTATCACTTGAACAGAAGTTATGAAGAAAGTTCACTTGACCTGGGACAAGGTTCTACCAGAGCAATTATGAATTCCAATGAATTGTCATTAATCCGAAGTGATTCTTTAAGAGCATTACTTACAGGTTGGGAATTAGCTAATATAGACCATAACGAAGACGATTGGATGTATTTGGACATAGTATATCACAATTATATTCCACTTTTGATAAAATACTATCCCCTGAAATATTTACATACTCCTAAAGAAGGAACTCTTGGCCGAGGGGGACCATTTAATCTTCTAAATAATGAGTTCTCCGGGTATATTTCAAAATCTCCGAGTAAATATACCCCACGACTTAAAGAATTGATACAAGATAGTGATTTTGAGAGCCTGCTCATCTGGATGGACATAAAATATGTTCATAGGATAATGGAAGCACAAATCTTAGAGTTTAAGATTTTGTCTATCTTGAATTTAATTGAGCAAGAACTCAGATAACGCATTTAGAATCTCACTAAACTAAAGTGAATTTACGAGCTTCATGTTAAAACAAAAGGTCATCTTTTAGTAAATCAATTGCTAAAATTTTCAGTTAGTCTCTAGCACTGCCTTGGCCGAAGATAATTCTAAAATCTTCTATGTCAAAACCCGTTTATTGCTTTTATAGATTGCCCGCAACGTTCAGATATAGTAACAAGTTACTATATTTCTATTTTGTGAGTACTTCTAATTTTGTTCTTTGTTGTAGCTAGTTTACCTTGACCAAATAGGTCCACTATAATACATAGTTATGACAGACCTTGTGTAATATAATGAGAAAAAGGATCCCAGAATAAAAAACCCTCTAAATCTCTTTAATTTCATCATAACGAGGATAGACTCCCTGTATACCTCATAAAAAATAAAATATCACTTTGTTCTATTTGTAGGAAATTTGTATATTCATAATTCTGAAGACATCCATCATAGATTAATTTTTTACTATGTTCCAACTCAAAAGAATTTCCAAAAAATCCATTCCCAAGGCGCTGATCAGAGCTAAGCACTATAGACTTCTAAATGAACCCAGGCAGGCCGAAAGTATATGCAGGGATATACTGCAGGTAGACCCTGCTAACCAGCTCGCAATGGTGATAATGATATTGGCGATTACGGATCGGTTCGACAGTGACAACTTTACTTCCCCCTCGGATGCATTGGATTTATGCACCCAGCTGACCGACCCATACCAACAATTGTATTATACTGGAATCATTGAAGAGCGTCTCGGAAAGGCGGCCTTGAAGAGAACCACGCCCAGGGCAGGGTATATTGCATATGAACACTACCGTTCTGCTATGTCTAACTACGAAAAAGCGGAAAAAATTAGCCCGGAAGGCAATCAAGATGCCGTTTTAAGGTGGAATTCCTGTGTGAGGGGCATTGAAGAGTTTAAGCTTGCGCCCGCAAAGGACCGCGATGGGGTACGTCCTTTTCTGGACGTATAATGCAGGAGCTCCGGACCCATTTCAGGTTCAAATTTTTAACTTATCGCCGAGCGCTTATTTGATAGGAGGTAATTTCTTCTTCCTTGGGCCGAAAAGCTTGCGTCTGATAATGGTCACAGGGTCGTAAAATCTATCTATCACCCGCTCCTTAAGGGGAATAATTGCATTATCCGTGAGATTGATATGCTCCGGACATACATCGGTACAACATTTGGTTATATTGCACATTCCTGAACCATGCTCGTTTTTAAGTTCCGGGATCCTATCCTCAATATCTAAGGGATGCATCTCCAGGCTGGCCACACGGATCATATATCGGGGACCGATAAATTCTTCCTTTTTATCATGGTCACGTAAGATGTGACATACATTTTGGCATAAATAGCATTCAATACACTTACGAAATTCCTGGACCCTGTCTACATCTTCCTGGTACATCACGTAGCCCTTGTCAGTCTTTGCTTCGGGCGCGAGTTTTACAGGTTTTATTCTTTTGTTCTGGCTGTAGTTCCAGGAAACATCAGTCACCAGATCTTTAATAATGGCAAATGTTTTTAAGGGCGTGATGGTAATTGTTTCCTCGGGCCCATATTCGTTCATCCTTGTCATGCAGGACAATTTGGGCTTTCCATTAATTTCAACACTGCAGGATCCACATTTGCCCGCCTTGCAGTTCCACCTAACTGCAAGATCATTGGCTTGCTCTGCCTGAATTTTATGGACCACATCCAAAACGACCATACCTTCACTCACTTCGGTCTCGAAGGTAACAAGCTCACCGTTTTCCTGGTCTCCTCTAAAAATTTGAAATTTCCGCATCCCTTTTCTACGAATTAGCCGTTGGTACTGGCACTGTCAAAAATTCTTATATTTTTTTCAATATTCTGCACTGATTTCATATTACTTATTAAGTCTTTTCCTGTTTTCGTTCCCTCACGATTTCCAATTCAAGATCTTCGATTGTTGCTTTGGCTATACGCTCCAATTCCGGATCTGCTGCCGATCGTGCCACTTTTTTCAGAAGCATCTTACCATCTGCCCCTTTGGTGGTCACGATGTTATACTGTAGCCAATCATCTTGTTCTCCGGGAAAATCGGCACGTGTGTGGGCACCCCTGCTTTCTTCCCTCAAAAGTGCGGCACGCGCCACGGCTTCTGAGGTAATTAAAAGATTGCGCAATCCCAGTGCTTCGTGCCAACCTGGGTTGAACTGGCTTGCCCCTTTAGCCTTCACAGTTTTATAGTCTTCCTTGATTTTTTCCAATTGATCGATCCCTTCCTCAAGTTCTTCCTTTGTTCTAATGATCCCTACTTTTTTTTGCATATTTTGCTCTAATTCGGTATGCAAAAGATAAGGGTTAGCCCCGGATTCACGATTTAAAATGGTGGTGGCATTTCTAATTATTCTACTTGCCTGGATAGCGTCAATTTCGGAATGTGTTGTTACTTTTTTGGCGTATTCTGCGGCGTTTTTACCCGCCAGATACCCAAAAACGAGAAGGTCCGATAGGGAATTCCCCCCTAGTCGATTTGCACCGTGCATTCCAGCGGCACATTCCCCGCAGGCAAACAAACCAGGAACTGAGCTCATGCTGGTATTTGCATCTACCCGTATTCCCCCCATAAAATAATGACAGGTAGGACCCACTTCCATTGGTTCTTTTGTAATGTCCAATTCTGCCAGGACCTTGAACTGATGGTACATGGAGGGCAACTTCTTTTTTATGTCTTCTGCAGATCGCTGGGTCGCGATATTAAGATAGGCGCCTCCATGTTCAGAACCCCTTCCGGCTTTGACCTCTTCATTGATCGCCCGTGCCACTACATCGCGTGTAAGTAGTTCAGGCGGGCGTCTTGCATTTGGATCTCCTTTGAGCCAGCGAGCGGCTTCTTCCTGGGTATCTGCCGTTTCCGAGCGAAAGCGCTCTGGAATATAATCGAACATAAAACGATTTCCTTCATTGTTCAGGAGGATACCACCTTCACCCCTCACACTTTCTGTTACCAAAAGTCCCTTTACCGAAAGTGGCCAAACCATTCCGGTAGGATGAAACTGATTAAATTCTAAGTCCATTAATTCGGCCCCTGCCTCGTATGCCATGGCGTAACCATCTCCGGTATATTCCCAGGAATTGGAGGTTACGTCCCAGGCTTTTCCTCCACCGCCGGTGGCAAAGATGATCGATTTGGCCTTAAATATCACAAAGCTTCCGGTCTCCCGCCACATACAGACGACACCACTTATCTCCCCCCTTTCATTTTTGAGTAGATCCAGGGCGGTGCATTCCATGTAGGTCTCAATTCCCTGGTGGATACCATGATCCTGTAAAGTTCTGATCATTTCCAGGCCGGTCCTATCTCCCACATGCGCCAATCTTGGGTATCTGTGCCCCCCAAAATTACGTTGGTTGATCAGGCCTTTTTTGGTTCGGTCAAAAACGGCGCCCCATTCTTCCAAAAGGCGTACCCTCTCCGGGGCAAGTTTTGCGTGGAGTTCAACCATGCGCCAAACGTTCAAAAATTTTCCGCCCCGTATTGTATCCCGAAAATGAATTTTCCAATGGTCGCGTTCATCTACATTTCCCAGGGCGGCCGCCATACCACCTTCGGCCATCACCGTATGTGCCTTGCCCAATAAGGATTTCATGACTATACCCGTGCTCGCACCCTGAGCCGAGGCCTCAATGGCCGCACTGAGACCGGCACCGCCAGCCCCGACGATAAGCACATCATGTTCAATGGTTTTAATTTCTGATATGTCTAGCATATATTTTTCTTTGTTTTCCCTACACCCAAGTATTGAGGTCGGTAATATATCCCATAGAAACCATACGGATATAGAAATCGGCAATCATGATCCAAATTAAGCTAAGCCAGGCAAAGAGTTCATGGCGCCGGTTGAGCCAGCCCACCACTTTTCCATTGTTATGCGCCATCTTTCCGCCCATGCCACAGGAGTAACAATCCCTGCTGCCACCTACCAAATGTCTTATGGAATGGCAACCAAAAGTATAACAGCACAATAAAATAGGATTTCCCAATAACAGAATGCTTCCTACTCCCAAACCTAGTTCCCCTGCCCTAAAAAACGATAGGTAGGCATCATAAAAGAAAACGATTATATACATCACCGCAAAGTACATGGTAATGCGATGTATGTTTTGTACGAGCATGAGTCCTGTTTCTCCTTTATAACCAGATTTCCGCTTTCGGGGCAAGGCGCCCACGGCACAGGCTGGTGGAGTTCCGGTGAAGGCCCTATAATAAGCTTTTCTATAATAATAGCAGGTGAATCTAAAGATACCCGGAATGGCCAATATCAGCAGTGATGGAGAAGGTGGAAGCCAGCCGGGCCACCAATCGGGCCAGGTTCCAAATAAGGAGTGCTCTATGGGTGCGGCACCCGCAACTCCTTCTTTAATGAATAGTAAGGGAGAATAAAAAGGGGCCAGATATCCCCCAAATCCTTCTTGCCCCGCGCTGTACCAGTAAAAATCGGCCTGCCAGGCAGACCAAAATCCGTAAACTAAAAAACTGGTAAGCCCGAAAAGAACAAGCGCGGGATATAGCCACCATCTATCTTTACGTAAGGTTTTTGCAAAACCTTTGGAGCGGATGGCAATAGCGGCGTTTGAAGACATACGGTAGATTGTTTTACGATTTGCTCAAGCGTACGGGATTAAATTTATACAATTTAGTGAAAAACTTAATTTCATGCTTATTTTTTTAAATGAAACTAAGCACAAATTTTATATGGATTCCCTCTTATACCATTAACATATGTGTATATTATAAGTAATGGGAATACTGCTCTTTATCCCGTATATTTGAGATATAAAGCGAATAAATCTCTTTACTCAATAGTTGTGCATAGTTTAATCCCAATGATGAATTCACGTATAAAACAACTGATTTTAATAACATTAATTCCACTAATAGGAATCGCATCTTATGGGCAAGAATTAACGAATGAAATCGCGTGGAGAATAAAGTATGGCCATACTGAAAATTTGAAACATTTAATTACCGGGGGCCACATCAATGAATGTGTGGGAGTAGCAGACAGCAAAAAATATAATTATTTGGCAATAAGCATCAAGTTAAAATCAATGAAATCCTTACGCTATTTTGTTGAAAACGGCGCCGATATAGAGGGCGTTTGCGCGGATAAAACACCCTTGATGTATGCGGCAAAATACGGGCAATTGGAAATGGTCCAATATCTGGTGCAAAAGGGTGCTGATCTCAGTGCGACCTACGAAGGCAAAACCGCATTAAGTTTCGCAAGACAATTTTATCAGCGTGACATCATAAAGTACTTAATAGAACATAAAAAGACATTAAAAAAGATGCAGGGCGACGGCACCTTTGAAAAGTCCTCGCCCAGTTCTTAAAAGTTCAAATAAACGATAGCAAATAGTTCAAAAAAAATAATTATATTTATATTCCATTTTGATACTAAATAAATCTCTATCACTATCAACCGATTCCTATTCATAAAACCGGATAAAATTACTTTGAAGCCATGCTTTTTAATGGACTTTGAGGCAAAATTTAATTAAAAAAACAATTCAAATATAAATGTAACACCAAAAAATATGCAAGCAGAAGCGGTATATTCAAGTGACCTTTCTTTTAATTTGGAAATTTGGAAAAGGGAACTAAAGTTTCACATGTCCGAATTGGATATGTTTCAACAAAAACTCGAAGAAATTTCCAGTAGAGCGTATATTGATAAATCTTCATTTAAACTTCAAAGCTTTCAAAACAAGATAATGATAGAAAGGGACGCAATTGGCAAATTGTTACACCGCTGTCGGGCCAAATTAGGTAATCTTCACAGTGCAGACCATTACAAAAATGTTGATGGGCAGTTACAGTACGAAAAACGTTCGCTCTATGAAGACCTTAAACATTATATAAAATTACATTACGAATTTAAGGAGGCCATAATGGACTTCTTGCTAAAATGGTTGTAGGCTAATAATAAGGTGAGTTTGATACAACTACAAAGCTAAAAATAGCCAGATAAACGCGAACCATAAGGTTTGTGTTTATTTGTTACCTTTCATTTGTCGGAAAAGTTTGCATTGATTTATGCGCTACTTTTCATACCCGCCTTAGGAGGGCAGGCCCGCCTTAGGAAGGAAGGCAGGTACAAAACCGTTATGGGGTATTAAAATGAAGAAAATAATTTGATTTTTCCACTATGATTATTTCCTTTTCTTTCTCACAAACAGAGGACAAAATATTAGTAGAAGAAGAAATAATACCAGTCACTCAGACTGATCCTATTTATCCTTCAGCGTTAATAATAGATTGGAATTCTGAATATTTAATCGAAGCAAAAAAAAATTGAAACAATACAAAAACTACTTCCATTACGACACAAACAAACTATTTCACAATAATCAGAATTGCCGGCAAAAAGATTATAGTTTTATTAGCAATTATTGGCACATTTTTGGCATGTAAACAAAACCAGCAATCCGAAAACGTTTCAGAAAAACCCTTAAACATAGTATTCTTTTTAGTTGACGATTTGGGCTGGAAAGATGTGGGTTGCTATGGAAGTAGATTCTATGAAACACCAAACATAGATAAACTTGCTACCGAGGGTGTTCGTTTTACAAATGCCTATGCTGCTTGCCATGTTTGCTCTCCTACCCGAGCCAGTATTTTAACAGGTAAGTATCCGGCAAGTATAAATTTAACCGATTGGCTAACAGGGCGAAGGGATTTTCCTTTTCAAAAATTGCTGAATGTAAAAATCAATCAACATTTGCCTTATAATATTCCAACACTTCCTAAAGTTTTGAAAGAGAACGGTTACCAAACCGCAATCTTTGGAAAATGGCATTTAGGAGAAGATTCAGCTTCGACTAACAAGCAGGGGTTTGATTTGCATATACCTGATTGGAACAGAGGTTGGCCAAAAAATGGTTACTACTATCCTTTTGGAATGAAAGGTTTGGAAGAAGGTACGGATGGAGATTACCTAACCGATAAATTAACCGATAAGGCCCTTAAATACATTGAAACCAACAAGAACAAGCCCTTCTTTTTGTATTTATCGCACTTTGCGGTTCACGATCCCATTGAAGGTCGACCTGATTTGGTTGAAAAGTATCAAAAAAAACTGATAAAAATGGTCCCTCCTGAAAGTCACCCTTTCATTTTAGAAGGAAAACCTGGTGTAGAAAATCCAATTTCAAGAACCGATCTGGATGAAGCTATTGATCAGGAGGAATATAAAGGTTTTAAGGTGTTTCCCAATCAAACGGTAAAAATCAAACAACATCAAGATAATGTGCAATTTGCAGGAATGGTTGAAAGTATGGACGAAAGCCTTGGACGAGTACTCAGCAAACTGAAAGAATTGGAAATAGAGGACCAAACAGTAGTAATATTTTATTCAGATAATGGAGGAATGTCAGCAGCCAATTTTTGGGATCCGGAAAGAGAAATCTCTGAAAAGGTACTAGACAAAGCTTACTCCACCTCAAACCTTCCTTTGCGTGGAGCAAAAGGTTGGATGTACGAAGGTGGAATTCGGGTTCCCTTAATCATCAAATGGCCCGGGAAAGGATTACAAAAAGCTACGTGTAGTGTTCCAGTTACCAGTCCCGATTTCTTTCCAACCATTCTGGATATGGTAGGCATCAATTCCCAAAGTATTGCAAGCGATGGTTTGAGTATAGCCCCCCTAGTCACAGGTGAAATGGAACTATATCGTGAAGCAATTTACTGGCACTTTCCGCATTACAGCAACCATGGAATGCAAAGCGCAGGAGGTGCTGTCCGATCTGGAGATTTCAAGTTACTTGAATATTATGACACTGGTAATGTTCAGCTTTTTAACCTTAAGGAAGATATTGGGGAACAAAATGATCTTTCAACTACAGAACCTAAGAAGGTTGAAGAATTAAAAAAGATGCTACACAATTGGAGGGAAAGTGTAGGTGCAAAAATGATGAATCCAAATCCAAAATATGAGGACAAAAAGTAATTCATATAGGCCACATACAGAAACCTATCCGAAAGTATGTTGAAGAACAAAGAAAAGATAGTTCCAATCTGGATAAAGCTTCTGATATTGAAACGAAATTCATAGAAAGTAAATATCCTACTTTCGGAAAAGAGCGAAAAAAATCGAGAAACTGAAAATTTAAGGTTAATATTTAACCGAAAAGTTAGTGCATGAAAATCCGCTACTTTTCATACCCGCCTTAGGCGGGCAGGCAGGTACAAGACCGTAGTGACAATTAATAGCTGCCAATCTCCTACTCCATCCTTTCATTAAGAAAGACCACCCAACAGTACTTCTGAGACGGACTATAATGTGGCTTATTATTTTTTTGTTTGTTTTAGACTGATTCAAAGTCGCTTAGATTAATTCAGTAAATTAGGGGATAGAACAAACAAGCTTTTACTCATCCAGGTTGGCTGTAATATTAAAATATAAAATATGGAATTGATAAATTTTCTTTCCTGGCTCGGTGGATTTATCATAGCATTAATTACGATTTATTTGACGATTCGCCATTTTAAGACAACCAAAACGATTTCCTATATTGAACGCCTCAAAACAGGAGAATTGTTTTACCCGATGATTCCCACTTATTGGAAAGATCTATTTTTTTACATTAAATACAAAAGAGGTAAAGGATATCCCATTGGGTATTACTTCGAATATCTTTCAAAAGAAGTCAGAAAAACGGAGGGGAAAAATAAATCAACATTATTAAAGCGATACTCACATATATCATAAAAAAATAAAAAAATCTAACTATTGCCAACAATGTATAGCTGTCCAGTCTCACGATTTCTGCCAAAATGAAATCAACCTTATTGAGTACAGAAACACGATTTAAGTCTCTTGATAAAAAACCAAAAAGGTGGACATATCCGGCAAACTTTTGGGATATTGAGGTATATTTATCCACATATAACAGCTTGTATACAATTAAACTAAAATGAAGGAAAGTAAATACCCAAGATCTTTTTCACATATCGGAATTACCGTACCAGACATCAATAAAGCAGTCGTATTTTATCAGGAAGTAATGGGTTGGTATATTATTATGTCACCATCAAAAGTCAAAAAAGAAAGAGATACCGCTATTGGACAAATGTGCATTGATGTTTTTGGGGAAGATTGGGAAGAATTCGAAATAGCTCATATGTCTACTTCTGACGGAATTGGAATAGAATTATTTTCCTTTCCAAACGGGATTAAAGAAGCCCAAGAGTTCAATCCGTTTAATACAGGACTATTCCACTTCTGTGTTCAAGACCCCAATATTGAGACTTTGACAAATAAAATCGTAGAATATGGAGGCAAACAACGAATGCCAATAAGAGAGTATTACCCCAATGAGAAACCTTATAAAATGGTATATGTTGAAGACCCTTTCGGAATAGTCTTTGAGATATACACACATAGTTATGAATTAACTTATTCTTCTGGAGCATATCAAAAATAAAAACTGTATACAACATTGTATATAGCAAACCTGCCTGCCCTCCTAAGGCAGGTAGGACGTTCAGTTGTTTAAGAAAGTTCAGTGTTATTTACCAACACTGCCAATTCGTGGATTTGGCTTTTAAAAAATGAATAAATTAAAAAAAATACAACGTTTTGGCTCTGTGCAAACCCGCAAGTTTATCGCTTTCTACTACACTACATGCCATATACTAAACGTTATAAACAACTATAAAATAAGACTGAAAAATATTATTATGAGTAAGTGGAGTCCAGAACCCACTAAATAAAACGGGGCGTAACTGAAAAGCCATACGAGTAAGAATTATTAAAATGATTAAAAATGAAAAAAGGAACAATTAAGGTAAGCGTCTTGTACCCTGACGGAGAAGGAAAAACATTTGATATGGACTATTACTGCAATAAACACGTTCCTATGGTTGCAGGCTTATTGGGTGATGCTGTAATAGGAGCAACTGTTGAAAAGGGACTTGCAGGAGGAGAGCCAGATTCAACGGCAACATATCAGGCTATGGGAAATTTATACTTTGAATCTGTTGAAGTGTTTCAGAATTCGTTCGGCCCAAATGCTGTTAAAATAATGGGAGATGCGCCTAATTACACAAACATAGAGCCTATTATCCAAATTAGTCAAGTAATGATTTGATTTGAAAAGCTCACAAAAATGTATAATGGGCATTATCACCTTCGCTAAAGCTTCAGTAATCAAAGTAAAGGCTCTTTATACCTAGCCGTTATGATCAACATTTAACCTATGATAAAATTCTTTCGTAAAATTCGACTACAATTACTGACTGAAAATAAGGTTAGTAAATACCTGCTTTATGCTGTTGGCGAAATAGTACTTGTGGTTATTGGAATTTTGATTGCCTTACAGATCAACAACTGGAATGAAAAACGCAAGGCAATTGTAAAAACAGAGAACTATCTGGTAGAGATTCTGAAAGACTTAGCATCAGATACTATAGTGATTAATAGTGGTATTAGAGGCAGCTCTAGAATGATTCAATATGAGGAATGGGCTTTGGGAAGAACCGATTATACACCAAATCAGGTTGATAGTTTATGGACCAGCATCGGAGGTTTTTATTTGGGTTATTCCCTGAATAACAGAACATTTCAAAAGATTCAAAATGCAGGAGATTCCAAATTAATTGGATTCGATTCGGTCGTTAACAGTATTACAAATTACTATACAATAATAAAAGACAGATTCGATGCTCATGTAGATTGGGATATAAGAGATGTTACCGAACGACAAGCATATTTGCAGGATATAGAAGAATCTATAGAAATTAGTAATCATCGTATAAATATTCTCGGCCGAGGCTTACCTGAGCAAGAATTTATAATGACGCAAGATTCTACGGAACAAATTAAGACGCTTATTGGTTTTGCTAAATCAATAAGAGGGAGGAATCATTTTAAGAACAATTATATACGTCATATAAGGATTCGGAATTTTTTCAAAGAGGCGGAACAAGAAGCAATAAATCTTATTGCTGAAATAGAGCAAGAGTTAAATGAAGTAGAAAAATAACGAAAGGCTATATCGTGTATAGTTCATTGCGTCTGATTTTCCTTTCGGAAAATCCTCGCTGATGAACAATGGGTTCTCACCTTTTTGCTATCTTAGTCGCAACCCAACAAACCATACGCGCAAACGTTAATGCACATTTAACAGAAGTTGACTTTTTCTTCAAACCCAAACACCACTACCTCAGTAATGATATTTAATGTGGATTTCTATTTCCTGTTTGTTTTAGGCTAATTTAAAGCGGTTTAGATTAATTCAGTAAATTATGAGATATAACAACCAACCGCTTTTTCCCTATGATCAACTTCTTCCGTAAAATCCGTAATTGAAAAGTTTCCGTTTAATTTTCGGGGGGCTCCAATGCCTATTCTATTCCTATGCAATGAGTAAAATCACCCTGCCACCGGAATCACAATTTATCAAGTATAGTTTTACTAAATTAGTTGCTACATCGATCTTTAGGAACTAAAATCAAGGCTCAAAAATTAATGAAATTCTTTAAAAAAAGTAAATAAACATGAAACACCACTTCAAATTATGGATTATCCTTAGTGCCTTTTGCATTCTTTGTTGCAATCCCAACAAAGAAAAGAAATCTGAAGGGCCTAAAAACGTCGACGAAATGACCAAGGTTTTTTCATCGATTCCGCCCAAGAAATGGATAGTACAAAGGGTTAATAACGCTCATAATAGGTTAGCTAAAACAAAAGAAGGACAAATTCTATGGAATGCAATTGAAAAACATGGAGGGCTTGAGCACTGGTATAGCAAGGGACCTTTATATTTTCGTTTTAATTACAAAAACCTTAAAACAGGTGGTCCGGATACCTACCAAACGGTTGATACATGGTCATCCAAAGCAAGGCATCAACTTGTTTCCGATACAACTGTTGAATATGGCTGGGACGGCCATAAAGCCTGGAAATATCCCTATGACGCCATATTGAAGGAAAATCCAAGATTTTGGGCCCTTACCCCTTTTTATTTTGTCGGGGTTCCATTTGTTATTGCCGACCAGGGCATTCAATTGGCATATGAAGGTGAAATAACATTTGAAGGCAATACTTATCATCAAATAAAGGTAAATTTTGGCAGTCAAGTAGGAGATGCTCCGGATGATTTTTATGTGCTATATATTGATGCCAAAACTTTTAGGGTCGGTGGACTGAGATATATCGTTTCATATCCCGGTTATTATGAAAAAGGCAAGCACAGTCCCGAAAAACATATGACCTATTACGGAGAACAAATTATTGACGGTATCCTATTCCCGGAATCAATCAAGACGTATGCCTGGAACGGTAAGATGCCTCAAGAGCATATGGTTGATATCACTATATCAGATGTCGGCTTTAGAGCGAATACTGCTTCTGAATACTTCTATGCACCGGAAGGAAGCAGGTTTATGGAGGGCTACTCTTTTGATTAGAACTATTTAAAACGCAAGGAAATATAAATATACTCTCGCTACCGCCCTTATTAGACTCAGGGAGTTCGTCCAAAAACAAAACCGCGTTATGTGATAAGGATATTTCACCGGGCTGAGGATATGCCCCCCACCGACCAATGCAACATCTGTTACTCTATACAATGTGGTGGTCTTATAATCATTCTAAATCATTCCAATTCCACATTATAGTTGCATTGTATTTAACAAATTTAGTTCAATGATCCTCTACGAACACAAAATGCTTTTAATGGAGCAGTACGACACTGTATTTGCCAAAGGCAAGTTTTTAGATATTTATGAAGAAGGCAATACTAAGTATGTCCTTTATGCAATAGAACTGTTCTTTTTTGAGGCAATATGGGGTATAGAAAAGGACGAGATTATTGGAAAAGGAACATTCAAAGAAGGAGAGTGCCTGGATAAGTATGCTAATGTTCCTAAGGAGATTTGAATAATCAATTAAAAGAAATTATTCCTCTTCGTTTTTACATCAAGAATAATATATTTTTTATTGATCTTGCGTATTTTTAGACATACTTTTATTCCAAACAGAATAAAGCACGGCTATGCCAGCGATAATGAGTAGAATAGGAACCAATGCAATACCGGGGTCTATAAATTCCCAGAGACCGCCGAGTACAAAACAGGCACCTACTATTAACCAAAACGCTTCCAGTTTTAGATTAAAATAGCTCCGAGCTGCTTGACCTCCCAAGGTAATTACTCCTACACCAAGAAGCCCAATACCATCACTCACCTTTGCAAGAAACGCAATTCCTACCCATACAAAGAAAAGGCCCCATGCGATAGCCTCTATTCTCCGACCTATTTCACTTTTTTCTCCGGTTCTAAGATTTTTTGTTTCAGTTTCCATGATATATTGTTTATTTTAAATTGCAATCCAACAGTGTTGGCAATGTATTGATATTTCATTCTTTGTGAAATGATTTTAATCATCCGGAAGGATAATTTTTGTAATTATTTAACTTGATTTTCAACCACTTAGATTGGTAAGGAAGGGCGTCTATAGCCGTTTTAAACTGGAATCCTCACCGTCTCCTCACTAACTCTTTTCTGCACTATTTTTCCGTAATACTCCTGGGTTATCTTCATGTTGGAATGCCCCAATAATTCAGTACCTTAGGAAGAACAACCAACCTTTTCCTTTCTATGATCAATTTCTTCCGTAAAATCCGCAAGAATCTCCTTACCCAAAACAAGGTGTCTAAATACCTTTTATATGCTATTGGAGAGATTGTACTTGTCGTGATAGGAATTTTAATCGCATTATCAATTAATAATTCGAATGAATATAGAAAGCAAAATGCTCAAATTGCAAAGTATGCCAAATCGTTAGTTCAAGATTTAGAAAAAGATATTGCAATGATGGATACAATTAATAATACCGCAAAACATATCTCTATTAGAATTGATAGCCTGGCCAATTATGTGCGAAATTCAAAAATCGAAGACATATCGAACCTTAATGTTATTTGTCTCACATGGATTCGATTATACAGACCCTACTCATGGAACAGAGCAACACTTGAAGAAATAAAGAATTCTGGTAGTTTGAGGTTAATTAAAAATGAAGATATTTTAAAAAGGATTGTCAAATACGACACTCAATCAAGGCATATGGATGAAGATTATTACGCAGATAAAGAGCAATCTGAAAACGCTAGTCAGCTATTAAATAAGGTAGTTAATTACAATTATCCCAATATGGTAGAATTAGCAGAAATGTTAAGATTCACAAATAATTATGGTCAGATAAATGATACGTTTAATAATCCTATTTATAAAGAAGCTCAAGAATATGATTTTAGTTTAATATTAGAGGATAAAATTTTACTCGATAATGTAGTAAACAGTTTTATAAGGCTTAAATACCTTTTTAGTATTAGAACAAAAATAGAATTACCTGAATTGATCGAAGATGGACAGGAATTAATTGAGCTATTAAAAGAGGAGTATAAGTTTTAAACAACGGATATTAAATTCTTAATATATTTAAAAAGACAATCACATACAATTAAATAAACTACCGCCAACACCGTGTATAGTTCATTACTCCAAGGCTGGTGCGGGCGTCACGCCCGTACCCCAATCAGCTATTTGCCTGAACAGGCTAAATTGGCATTTATTCTCTTTCTTAAAAATAGTTCAAACCCTTTTTGTAAAGAAGCCTATGGCCGGTTTAAACAATGTTCAACACGAGCATGATGCTCGCGCTAGCGGGGGACTCTGAGGAATTGACAAATATCATGTTTTATGGAACTTTATTTGTGGATCTTTAGGCCGTTTTAATACTCTCAAAAAATACAAAAATAGTTATGAAAATAATGAAGAAGATTGCAATCTGGCTTGGGCTAAGCGTCCTGATGATGATTTTATGGGTAGCAGGTTTGATGATTGGGAATATGGTTTTTCCGAGCAATCTCATGGAAATGGAAACGGATAGCGATGGTACTGCAGGATTCATTTTCTTTTTGGTAAGTGCGCTTAATGCCGGGATTATACTTAAACTAATTAACAAAGCACGTTATGCGGGCTGGAAGCTGGCGGGTTATGTCTTCCTGGTTTCCTTTGGGATCCAGTATTTTATGTCCCAAATTGAGACTGTTTGGTTTAATGACAGTCTTGGTTTGCCGGGCAATGGTATTGCGGCCATCGTTCTTGGAGGGGCATTTACCCTTGTTACTTTTTCAGCGATTGCCATATGGATCACAGGCAAATTTAAATCTGAGCCGGACAAAAGCAATGATGGTGTTCGCTTGAGATTTAATGTCAAAAAGATAATATTACTTTCGGCAGTCATTTGGCCACTGATCTATTTTGCATTTGGCTATTTTGTTGCCTGGCAATTTAAAGAAGTTCGCCTCCTGTACTCCGGTACCACGGAGATAGATTCACTTATGGAGATCATGAAGGGAAATTTCAAATCCGGACTTTATCTGTTTCAGATCTTTAGAGGATTTTTATGGGTCTTTATTGGCTTAATGGTTATGAGGATGGCCAGGGGTAATAAGATCTCGAAAGGTATCCTTCTGGGGCTTTTATTTACCATCCTTGGCAGCAGCGGATTATTGCTTCCCAATCCTATCATGCCGGAAATGGTGCGGATAGCTCATCTTATAGAAACAAGCACATCCAGCTTTATTTGGGGGTTTATCATTTCGTGGACTCTGTGGCAGCCGGTATCGGGAACAGAAATGGAAAATAATTAAACAGAATAGGTTTTATATACTAACCAGGTCTATCCGCCATATTTAATAATTCCTTACCTTAGGAAGAACAACCAACTTTTTGCTTTCTATGATCAATTTCTTTCGTAAAATCCGCGAAGGACCTCGTTTAATTTTCTCGAGGTCTGTGTATTTCAGTTAATAAAAGCTTTATAGTAGTTTCACCAACATTTGTGGCGGCATCGGTTAATGGGCCTGCTACAAAGCCTACCCCCGATATTAATTCCATTTCAACAGGGTCAGTACCATTAATGTAAAGCATTAATTTACCACCTTGAAGCACATAAACAGAGTGATCCAAATGTTGGTGGAGACCGACGGAATCACCAGGCTTCATAGTAAACTCATACATTTGTACATTCAGTGTATCAGAGAATACTTTGGAAAATTCCTTTCCAATTACTAAAGGATCCAAAGAGGGATCTAAAACTGGCATGGCTTCCATATTATCATCATTTGCCTGAGATTGTGTTTTTTCTTCCATTGGATTTTCTTTGGTTGTAGTCTCTTTACAACTAAAAGTTAACAGACTTACAAATACTACAATGGATAGGGTTAGGATATTATTAGTTTTCATGATAATTAAGGTTTAATAACTAGATGTGAAAATAAAAGTAGATGCTTGATGAGTGTAAGGCAATGATATTGATCATGCCTTGATTAGTTCATTTAAACAACAGCACTTTCAATTCCTGAGAAGGTAGGTTTCCAGTTAATTCAGTAAGTCTTTTGTTTCCTAAGAACACATTTTAAGCCATTTTAAGACACTTTCCATTAATGCCAATCAACATAATGGATTATAGCATCGGATAAGGTCTATCTCGCCATATTCAATAATTCCTTACCTTAGGAAGAACAACCAACCTCTTCCTTTCTATGATCAACTTCTTCCATTATCGAAACAGAATCACGCCAGGGCGTGATCAAATGTCCAGTGGACATTTGGTAGAGATAGCCGCTTGCGGTCGTCTTGAA
>Ga0209567_10000572_pt1 | contig 20153 bp, 13 predicted proteins | sample COG_12_FD_184756 | JGI IMG/M metagenome (GOLD analysis project Ga0209567, IMG submission 184756) | Pelagic marine sediment microbial communities from the LTER site Helgoland, North Sea, for post-phytoplankton bloom and carbon turnover... | ecosystem: Environmental > Aquatic > Marine > Neritic...
GGCGAGTGGCTCCGCCTCGACCGACTGTCCGGTTTCGAAGACCCGCACCTCGGCGCGCTCGATGAAGTGCGAGTAGTTCGTGTACATCCTGAAATGCACGGGCGATACGTGCGTTTCATTGTCGATTACTCGCGATACTGATACGCGTGGGGGTTTCGCGGTAATGCTGAGCCGTGGCGCCGAGCGCAAGTTGTCGAAGCCGAAACGAATATCGGCGTCCTCCATGGCAACGTCGGTGCAGCGCTGGATGTCGGATGAGCTCCTCTTGGGATCATCGATCGGCACTCCGTCGACGGTAATACGCATCAGATTGAGGCCGAGCGGATTCTGCGGGCTCAGCTCGCGCGTCACGCGCGTCACGTCCACGCCCTCATAGTCGTCGAGCACCGCGAGTTCGTCGTAAACGACTTCGACGGCAACGTGCGATGTTTCGCCCTGCACGAAACCGGCATTGACGACGTCTTTGGAATGCACGTAGCCGCGGCCCTCGAATTCGTGCTGATCAGCCTCGAGCTGCATGTCCCCGGCAATGAGCTCCATCGCGCGTCGCGCGCGAGACGCCGACAGGCCAATGTCGTCTCCGTAGACGGCGGCGGTTCGCCGAGACAGGCGTTCGTTTCTCGTATAGCCGACGAAGCGCAGGCGCGGATTGGTCTTGTCGGCAACATCGCCGAGCGCGCGGGCAAGCGTATCCTCATAACCGGCCGGCACAACGGGGTTACCGTCGACGAACTCCAGGTCCGCGATCGTGCCCCAGGGCGGATCGTATTGGCGGGTAACCAGTTCGGCACCCGCCGATTCGGGACAAAGCTGTGGTTCGTCGGGAAGTTCCTGCAGCGGATCGTCGTACCAGAATTCAACTTCGACGCGCCGGTTGATTGCACGCCCGCGAGCGGTCTGGTTCGATCCCAGCGGCCTCGATGCGCCCTTGCCGTCACTCTGGATCATCGCGGTTGGCAGGCTTAGTCCATCCTGCACGGCGAGCGCAACACGACGAGCGCGCGCTTTTGAAAGTCCGGTGTGGTCGCCGTAGATGCGTACCGTTCGGCCGGTCAGCGGCGCGTCATCGGTGTAGCCGACGAACCTGACGACGACATTCTGCTTGCCGCTCAGGTTCTCGAATCCCTGGCGGACGCGTTCGATGAAGTTCGCGTTGACGTCGATGGTTTCTTCATCGAAGTTCAACGGCGCGATCAGGTTCTGCACGCGTGCGCGGCGTGCATGCCCCTCGATATAGCGCAGCTTGCAGACAGTCTCCATGCGGCACACTTTGATGCGCTTGATCTCGTGCGGCACGAGGAATTCTTCGAGCGCGACGCGTTCCCGAACCTCGTCGTACCAGACCTCCACTTCCACGCGCCGGTTTTGGGCGCGGCCTTCCTCGGTCAGGTTGGACGCCACCGGCGTCGAGTCTCCGGCCCACTCGTAGGAGATCGCTTCCGGCGGCAATGCGAGTGCTGTCTGGAAGTGCTCCGCCACCTGTCCGGCCCGCTCCCGCGAGAGCCCGGCATTATCGCCATAGATCTTCTGCAATCGCGGCGACAGTGGTCGATTGTCGGCGTGGCCGATAAGGTGCAGGCGCACATTGATGCGATCACGCATGCGTTCGAGGATGTCGCCGAGCGATTCGACTGTCGTATCGGGAATGTTGGCCACACCCGACTCGAAATGGATGGATGGCACGAGACCGCTGAGTTTCACGGTCTCGAGCGCATCTTCGAGCGTCTCACGTGTCTCGAGCGTGTCGCCCAGCTCGGTATCCAGTTCCTCGGGGTCCTGGACCCACCTCGTCAGCGGCACGTCGTCGGAGAGGTGCCGTTCGACAGCCTCGCCCAGTGGCGCTTCCTCGACATTCTCCGCGAAGGCCGGTATCCAGGCCAATGCCAGGCTCAACATCAACAGATGGCTTAGCTTGTTCATAGCATTCACCTGTTCGTTGCCTTGCTGTTCTCCGGCGGCCCACCCAATCGCCAGAAAACCTCGGGTTCAATAACGAGCTCGTAACAGCAATTGAGCTCCTGCCAGGCGACCATGATGTCGTCCTTGAGCTTCTTGAGGCGCTTCTCGACCAGCGGCTCCTCTTCGACGTCGGCAACGTAAGAGAGCCGCAGCACCGCGGGTGCTTTCTGGAGCTCCTCGAGCAGCAGGTCGATTCGTGGCAGCCATTGCTGACGTATCACGGCCGTGCCCGGTTCGAAAACGGCGTCGGCGATATCGAGGCCGACCACTCGATGGATCGAGGCGCCGAAGTTGACGCGTAATGCTTTACCGCGCGTCGCTCGTTGCACCTGCACGGGCCGGGTCGATGCGCGGTAGCCGCTTGGCAGCGTGCGGTCATCGAGCTTGAGCACGAAGTTGCTGCCGCGACTATCATGCGGAACGATCGCGCAGGTAATGTGGTAACGACCGTGGTTATCGGTTGTCGCGGCCAGGCCTCTCGCAGTCACGAGGCGCACTCCGGCAAGTCCCGCCTCTTCCGTATCCTGGTAGCCATTTCGATTGGCGTCGTCGAAGACCTTGCCGCTCACGTCCGTACAATCGAAGGTCGGATCGGGAACGAGCCGCACCGTTGCCGTCGCCTCCTCGGACATTTGGCCCCCGGTCAGCGCATTGACGGCCTGGGCGCGATTGACGAACTCGCCCTCGGTGATGCCGGCTCCGGCAGCGAGCAGCAACTTGATCGTGTGCCGGCCATCCGTCGTGAGCAGCAGGTCCGACCAGATCAGCTCACGGCCGACAACGGTGGGCTCGGTCTTCACATCATCGAAACGTGCGGAACCCTCGACGTAGCGGAAACCAGGCGGGAAGCGATCGACGATATTGACGTCCTGCAGATCGGCGCCGAAGGAATTGCTGACCGTGATGACATAGGGTACGAGCTGGCCACGATTGATGTTCAGGAGCGGCGTCGTCTTGGTGACTGAAACGGCACCGTCCAGGCGCGGATCCAGCGGAATGTGATTGTTGAACAGTTGCGACGACCCCGGCCGCTGGCTGTCATCGAGCGTCATCAGCAAGTGATAACTGGTGCCGGCACTTCTCGCCTGTACGGCCGGAGGTGGCGCGAACTCGGACGCCTGGGCCTCACAGTGCTGTGCCGTCCCGGGCACGGCATCGTTCGCCGACCCGGGACACGCGGGCACATCGAACGGCACGGTCGTCTCATCGGACGTAGGCGGTATGAACTCGGAGACGCCGGGTACATAACTGGTGTCGGGTGCTGCGACCTGGATCAGGTATGGCGCATTGATCGGACAAGCGGGATCCGAGAAGTTGATGTCGAACTTGTAATAACCGTTGGCGACCGTGACCTGGCCCTGTTGATTCGGGTCATCGAAGCAACTGCTCGGGAGGGCTATGCCGTTACGAACGTCGGCGAGTGTGACGGTCGCGCCAGCGACCGGTGTGCGCGCCACGGAGTCGTAGATCACGCCATTCGGGTCGACGGGCATGTTGAGCGCCAACAGGTTGCTGCCTTCCTGCACATCAATGTCATCGATACGTTGCTGGCCGTCCGTAAAGTCCGAATCGGTCTCGCCAAGCAGCGCGGTCCGCAACCCGGCTCCTGGAGCACTGAATCGCAGGGAGTACAGGCTTGCCGGGTCATAATTCGGTGGCACGTTGGTAAACAGGTAATAGCCGTCGACGTCGGTCTGCATCGAACGCACGGGCTGATTATCGAGTAGCAGCTCGACGTTCCAGCCTTCGAGAGGGAACTCCACGCCATCGGGCGTGTTGTCATGATCTGCGTCGTGCCAGACATTGCCGCTCAGCATGCCGGCATCGGGCATCGCGCCGACGTCGATCGAGACGCTGGCCTCAGCCTGGCGCAGCGGGTCGTCCCAGTACACCCGGCCCGTGTTGGTGATGGTCGTGCCTTCGACGAGGTTCGGATCGATGATCGCCCTGAAACGCAGCACGACTTCCTGGCCCGGGTCGAGCGGGCCGTACTCGGTGAAATAATCGGCCGTGATCAGGGTGCCGGCCACGGTGACACCGTCGACGAAGCCGTTCATCGTGGCCGACGCGTCGACATAACTCAGGTAGCCCGGGTTGGGTACCGCGAGATCGTCGCTGATCGAAACATAGAGAGCGGGAACCGAGCCGACATTGCGCGCCGTTACGACATACTCGAGTGTGGCACCTGGCAGGGCCGGCCCTCCATCAACGACCGATACTTCCTTGATGATCGCCATCTGCTGCGTGTCGCCAACCACCACGACCGTCGGTTCCGGACCGGTCGCCGGATTACCGTCGCCGTCGGTCAGCGTGTTCGGGACTTCGGCGCTGTAGACCGTAGCCTGATTGGTGATCAGCGTGCCTGGAGCGACACCCGCGTTCACCTGCAGGTCGAACTGCACGACAGCCGACTCCCCGGGCGTCAACACTCCCTCACCGTCGCCAGGCACGGGTGGTGTGAGATCGGCGGAACTCACGGGAATGCCGTCGATGAGCGGGAATGTGCCGCCATCGGGCTGACCGACCGGCAGGCCATTGAGCGTCACTGAGTCGGCGACGTAGGTCGTATCGGCCGGCACCATATCGGTGAGGTCGACGGCGGTCGCCGCAACCGTGCCATTGTTGTAGATCGTGATCGTGTAGCGCAGCACATCGAGCGGATCGACAATACCCGGCGAACTGAGATCTACCTCGAGCGCGGCGGTCTTCGGCGCGAACAGCAGCGGGAAATTGCCGACGACGTCTCGAGTAGGATCGTCGGGTACCGCGGTACGCGGATCGTCGGACGGCTGGTCGGCTATTCCATGGTCGACGGCGCTAACGAATGCCTGGTTCGACAGCACGGTGCCATCCGGAGCGTCCGGGTAGACCACCACATCGAATACGATGGTCGCGACATTATCGGCAACGGCAGCATTCAGTACACCGGCCGTCGGGTCCTGCGGCGCGTTGATGAGGATGCCGTCGATCAGTGGCGAGCCACCCCCAGCCGCGTCGGGAACCGCAACACCGTTAAGCGTCGTGCTGCCCGCAACGTAGGTCGTGTTCGCCGGCACCTGGTCGACGATATCGACGCCAGTTGCATTATCCGTGCCGATGTTCTGTACCGTGATCGTGTAGCGCAGTGTCTCGCCGGCCAGCAGTACGTTCGGGTCGCCCGTTATGTAACTCGAAACTTTGTCTACGTCGAAATACGGAGCCGACTGGATCAGTATTCGGGTAGGATCCTCGTCGCCGGCAACATTTGGGTCCGCCACGCCATTGACGTTCGGATCGTCGCTCAGCGCGACCGGGTTGCCGAAGTAGTAAAGCTGTGACTGGTTGGAAACGTAACTGCCGTTCGCTATGGCGGGCCGCAGCGACACCTCGAACTCGATCAACACGCTGTCGCCCAGGCCACCGAGACTCAGGTTACGGATATCCAGCAAACCGGTACCGGCACTGCCGCCATTCGCGTCCGTATTGCCGTTGTCTGCGCCGACGGGCAATGTTACGACATTCAGCGTGCCGGCCTGAAACGCCGGAGACGCATTGAGTCTGTCGAGCTCATCGACGATGCTGAAATTGTCGACGGGCGTATCGCTGACGTTCTCGACCCGCAAGCGGTAGCGAATCGTATCGCCCGGCGTCGCAATGGTGGCCGGATCTTCGCCGCTCGTCACGTTGAAGGCCGTCTTTTCGAAAATGAGCAGCGGTGTAAACTCGACCACGGTGTGTGCGTCCTCGTGATCGAGCGTATTCACGGTGCCATCCGTCAAGACGCGCGTATAGTTGCGGGCAAACGGCGCCGCCGCAACATCGGACACGTCGATGCTGAACCACTCCGTTGCGCCCGCGATGTTGGTTAGCACGGCGTCACGCTGCGTGTCAGCGTCGAGCGATGTCTCGTAGTTAACGATCAATCGCTGGTCAGTCCCGATAGCGCCAGCCGATGTCAGGATTTCGAGCGTAAAGGTACAGGCAGGATCGCCGTTGAAATTAACAATATAGTCGACGCCGTCGACGAGCGCGGGTGCAACCGGAGTAAGCCCATCGGCTTCGAACAGCTGTGCCACAACCGACACCGGGGTTGAGTCACACATGCCGCCCTCGGCTGTGTGTGGCAGCACATCGGTCAGGTAGGATGCAAATGCCGGCGAATCACCAATATTGTGCACATTGAGCGTGAAAGTCTGCGGCTGGCCGAGGCGCATTTGTAGAGGCCCGCTTTTCTCGAGTGTCAGCTCCGGCTCGACGATGGTCATCGGACCCGTCACGTTGCCTCCGGCCGTCAGCTGGGTCGCAATATCGTTGTCGAGCTGGTTGTAGGCGTAGCTCGCCGTATTCGTGAACGTCAGGCCGGCTACGTTGCCCGGCGTGTCTTCGAGCCGCACCGTGATCTCGATGATGGCCTGCTCGCCAGCCGGAATATCGATACCGTTGACAGGGTCCTCGATGACCAGATTCCCGGCACCACCCGTATTGACCGGGACCCACGACCCGCCCGGTGAAACTTTCGTCACGCCGACAAACAGCAGGTCCGCGGCCGAGGCGGAAAGGTCGTCGAGAATTTGCACGTCAAACAGCGGCGCCGAGTGCGGCACGGATGGCACCGTAATCCGGTAGCTGAACTCCTCTCCAATCGCAGCCGTCGGCTGCGTATTCGCCTTTAGCAACACGGGCGGCGGTACGGCTTCGACAACGACACGTGTCGGGTCTTCGTCTCCCGTCACGGCCGGATCGGCCTGGCCGTTGACATAGGGGTCGTCACTGTCCGCGAGCTTGGCACCCCCGAGCAGATCTGCCTGGTTGGTAACAACTGTTCCGTCGAGCAATGCCGCCAACAGCGTAACGTCGAACTGGATGCTTGCCTCACTCGCAGCCGGCAAATTCAGGTTGCGAACATCGATGACACCCGCTCCATTGGTGCCGCCGTTGGGATCGGTGTTGCTGGTGTCGGCGCCCGGCGGAATGCTGCCGGGAACGAGCGTCAGGGTGCCGGGTTCGAAAACAGCAAGCGCGTTGAGTTCGCCCAGGTCGTCGTAGAAGCTGACGTTGTTCAGTGCGCCATCCGTCGTTTGCAGGCGCAATGTGTAGCGCAGCGTGTCTCCAGGCGCGGCTGTCGTTGCCGGGCTTATACCGCTCGATAGATTCTCGACGGTCTTCTCGAAGAAGTAACCGAACAGCGCGACCGTGACCGTGTGCGCGTCTTCGTGGTCGAGGACGCCGACCGTGCCATCGGTAACCGTGCGCGTGTAGGCCTGCCGATCGATGTTGCTGCTGTCACCGTTGAACCATTCAGTGGCCCCGGCAACGTTGGTCAGGGTGATGCCGTCCTGACTATCCGCATCGAGCCGCGTACGATAGTTGATGATCAGATGTTCATCCGGACCGATCGTCCCCGCCGCTGTCAGCATGGTCAGCGTGAGTTCGCAATTGGGCGCACCGTCGTAGTTGACTGTAAAGTCCGTACCCTCGACGAGCGGGCCTTTGCCGGGGACAGGGCTAACGCCATCGGCGGCAAATACCTGCGCGCTCAGAATCTCGGGCGAGATATCGCACATACCGCCCGTTGCACCGTCGGGGAGCAGATCCAGAATCGTTACGTTCCATGCGTCGGCCAGCCCTGTGTTCTGCACGTCGACGGCAAACTGGCCCCACTCACCGAGGTTGAGCGTCCGTCCCAGTGTGGCAGGCCCGGTCTTCGTAACGACGATTTCAGGTCCGCCAATCGTCATCGGGGGCGAGATTCCCCACTCGCCGGGGAGCGGCTCGTAGAACACGCCGTCGATCAACCTGCCGAAGTCCCATTTGGCCGTATTGACGAACTGCGTACCGACGACGTTTACCGGAGAATCCTCGAGGACCACTGTGATCTCGATGACAATCTGGTCTCCCGCCGGGATGACCGGGATGGCGTCGAAGGTCAGGTAGCCCCCCACGTTCGTGAACGTGTGCGGCACAGGCGCGCCCGTATCCTTCCAGTAAGCAACGTGGCTCAGGTAAGTAAGATCGACACCGGTTGCGTTGAGATCGTCCCAAAGAGTGGCGCTGTGCAGGTCGTTGACCGAACCCGCGACGTTGATCACGGTATCTGTCGCGGGATCGAACAGCACGGGCATCGTGAGCGTGTAGGTAAACGGCACGCCGATCGCGGCCGTATTCTGGCCAGGAGGATTCGCCTTGTCGATTTTCTCGACCGGAATCAGGAGATTCTGGCAATTCTGCTTGATCTTCGAGGACGAGCCGTTGGTAAACCAGATCTTGTGCTCGTGCGTTGCGTTACACGACATGTTGCCCGTGTGCACGACGTTGTCGAACACGACGAGCCAGCGTTCGTTCGTCTGCCCTGGCTGTGTAAAGAAACTGAAGTTGGTGGGCAGCGGATTGCCCGCGGGGAAGTTGCGTATCGTGCAGTTACGGTCGATCTGCAGCTGTGACGGCGGGATGTCGCCGGCGAAACCGTCAAGCACTCCATTTGGGTAATCGGAACACGCCTGGGCCGCGGCGTTCGACGACCACATGGAAGCGGCCAGGGCCAAAACCCACAGGACCTGCCGCACCGTTACGTTCAATTGAAACATGGTCAGTCGCTAACGTTCCCTGTCTACTGCCCTGCCACTGCGGTCGACCCGATGAGCTTCCCTGCTCGAGTATTACCGCGGCTTAAAGCCTTGTGGCACCTTCGCTCCGTAACCTCATGTCAAGTAGCCCGCGGGGTCATGCCGCGGGCAGGAAGTCGATTGGATAGATGATCGTCACGGCCATGATGTCTTCCTTTGCGCCGAAGTCGAATCCCTTGACGCGATCGACAACCTGCTGTACGAGCACCGGTGCCTTCATGTCCGAGGACTTCAGCTGGCACAACGATACGGAGCCATCCGGTTCGATCGTCATGCGCAGTATCATTTGTCCGCGCAGCGTCGGATCCTTACGTAATTCACGGTTATAAAGCCGGTACAAGGCCGCTTTGTAGCGATCGAATACAATCTGGATTTCCTCGTCGGTACGTCCCGCCATTGCACCGCCACTCAGGGGGCGATCGGCGCCGCCTTCGCCACCGATCGAACTCGCTACGCGGGTCAGCTGCACGCCTCCGATGCCCTCTCCACCACCACCGACATTGCGGCTGATGCTCGCCAGGTTGATGCCGCCACTGGAGCCCGGCGCCGACGTCGTAACCATCGCGCGTTCCGGCCTGCCCACGGCATCTTCGCCTGCGCTGCTGACCCGGGCCTGCGAACCGAGCTTGGCGGTCGGTCTCAGGCTCGCGCGACTCGCAAAGCTGTCACGAAACGCGAGGATTCCCTTCGACTTGACCTTCTCCTTGGTGTTCTCCGGCGCAGCCTCGGCAACCAGTGGCTGCTCGGCAGACTCCGGTACGATCTCGGGTGGTACTTCCTCGACGAGCTCGGGTTCAGGCTCGGGTATTTCTTCATCGGGGACGATTGCCTCTTCCACAGGCGGAGGCGGTGGCGGACGCATATCTTCACGGACGAGTTTAGCGACACGCTCGGGCACTTCAGTGAGCTGTGAGAGTTCCGGTATCGGCAGATCGATAATGTTGATGAGCCAGCCCGTTATGAAACACAGTAATACCGACGCCGCCAGCGAACGGCGAAAACGTTGATCTTCCTCACATCCCCTGGCCCAGGGCATGATCTGTTTTCGGTACGGCAGGTTCTCGATTTCGCGTTCGACAAGCCATTCGCGTTTGCGACCTGCTTCTCGCTCGGTCACATCGAGGAGGTCGTAGTGCAGATAGTCCAGCGCCAGGTTTTGATCATAGATCTCGTCGATGATCGAGTCGCGCCGTTTCTCGAGCGCGAAAACTTCTACGCCGAAATCGTCTATCTTCCGATGCGCATGGCGCAACCGTTCGTCAAGACTTGCAGGGTGCTGTTGTTCGTCCCAGAAAAGATCCGCCGCGCCGAGTTCATCCAGTTCCTCGAGGGAACGACAGATCCGCGACAGCACATCGTACTGGTTACTCTTTTCCAGAAGTTGCTCGAGTTCGGCATCGAGCGCGCGCAAGTCGTTCTCGTAATTCCCGAGAACACGCTCGTTCTGCTCAAGCTGATCCTTGAGCGCGATTTCCTCAGCAGACAGCTCCAGGCTCACCGTGTCACCCTCATTCATCCGGTACTACCGTGCCGCCGCGACCTGCGATGGTTTCTGGATAACTGCGAGAGAGACATTTTCGTAGCCCTCCCCGGTGCACGTCGACATGATCTTCTTGACCACACCGAACGGTACGCTTCTGTCAGCCAGAATCGTAACTTCCTGGCTGCCTGCAACAGCCTGCGTATTGGGTCCGAGAATATTCTCCTTGAGTTCGGCGAGACGTGCGGTAATCGCGTCCAGCGTCGGTGAGTCGCTTTCGAGCACATTCGCCACGAGGCCCGCGGCTTTGCCCTGCACGAGTACTTCTTCGGGGCTGACAAAAATCACTACGGTTTCGCGAGGCTTGGTCTCGATCCGCGACTCGGGCAACTTCACGGTCTTGGGCGCTTCCATGACCTGCACGGACCCCGAGTTCACCAACAGGAAAAACACGAGAATCGTGAACACGTCCATCAGGGAAGTGAGGTTCATCTTCGATATCTTGACGCGGTTGCGCTTCATGCGCTTGATACGGCGCGTGTTCCTCATGGCGCATCTCCGACCGAAATCTCCGAGAACAGCGCGAACAGTTCATAATCCTCGGTATCCTCAACCGGGACCTCGACGCTCCTGACGATGTCCATGACCTGTATCAGGTAGTCGTAGGGAATCTGCGTTTCCATCAGCACCGAAGCAGCATCGTGCCTGGGGTAATCCAGTTTGAGTTCAACCATGAAATCGGACAGCGTCTCGAGGTCGTACTCGTCTTCCTTCTTCGGGATCGCGGCGATAGTCGCCGCGCCATTACTGATCTCGATTCCGGCTTCCCTGACGATAACCTCGACACGGAAACTGTCTGCTTCGCTGACCGGCCCCCCGGCCGTGCTGGGCAAATTGAGTTCGACAATCGTCAGCCTGGAGAACACTGCCGTAATCAGCAGGAACGGCACCAGGACGACCATCAGGTTCAGAAACGTGGTCACGTCGATTTCGTAGGCGTTTTCCTTGGTACGCCGTTTGTAGTGATGCCGCCTGGCCATTTCGGTTACGCCTCGACTGCCCGCCTGGCCCTTCTCGAGAAAACGTTCAATGCCTTGACGGTGGCCATCTCGAGGCTGTCCACGATATCGCCGGTCTTGCTGGTCAGGATTGCATGCGTTATCAGCAGCGGGATCGCGGTCATGAGCCCGAATGCAGTCGTGTTCATCGCGACCGAGATACTTGCCGAAAGCAGGTCAGCCTTTTCCGCGGGATTCGCGTTTGCAACTGCCGTGAACGCCTGGATCAGGCCCATGATGGTGCCGAGCAGCCCGAGCAGGGTTGCAATACTGGAGGCGAGCGCAACGTACGGGGTACGTTTCTCGAGGCGCGGCACGATCTCCATCATGCTTTCCTCCATGGCAATCTCTATGTCTTCACGACGCCGCACGGCACCCTGTAGCGACAATCCCATATTCAGGACCTTGGAAATCGTGGATTCGTCGTTGCTCGTCATTTCACGCGCTTCGTCGAATTCACCGTTGGCGAGTAGGGGCTGCACCTGGTCCCAGACAACCTGGTTCTTGTTCGTAACCATGGTCAGGGTGATGTAACGCTCGACTGCGATCGCGACGCCGAAGGCAAATACCAGCAGTATCGGATACATGAACATGCCACCCGATGCGAAGAAACCTACAAGCGAATAGAAAAAGTCCATCTTCAAATCCTCAATGACAGAATGTCGTAAGTCGAACTCAGAATACGGTCAAGAATAGACGCAGCTCACAGGAGTAAATGTGATGTAGCGCACGTTCAGGAATGATGCTCGATAATGATTAGCGCGGACTTAACGTAACGCACCTGAAACGGTGGCCACCTGACCACTTATTCCCCGGAGCGAATCTCGTAAAAACTCAGCTCCCTGAGGAAGACTTCCTTATCCACGGGCCGCGCACGATCGTCGAGCGTGTCGGAAAGGCCAATGTCGTCTCCCATCTCGGATGATTTCCAGGGAATTATCACGAGCGACTTGGGTGCTTCTTCATTGCCCAGGATCGACATTCCGGAAAGCGTTTTGGGCCCGTTAATGCCATCGGCTTTTGCGTCCGTTGCTTCCGTCGTCGTCGCTGCCTGGGTATCCCCGGCCTCCTCCGCGGTTGCGACGGAACTCGAAGTCAGAATTGCTGCACTAATCAGGATTAGTCTGAACATGATACCTCCTACTGACTACTGCGATTGCGGATGTCGGTGATCCACATCGACGCCTCGGCATCGCTCGGTACGGTCGCCATGTACGCTTCGTAGTTCTCGAGCGCACAACTCAGATCTGCGAGGTACAGGTCGCAGAGAACTGCGAGGTTACGCCTCGCGAAGTGGTAGCCGGGATAGATCGCCAGCGCGTTCTCGTAGCTTTGCCGCGCTTCGGAAAAACGCCCCATTTTGCGGTAGACGATTCCCAACTCGTTGTGGGCAATTGGGTGATCGAAATTCTGTTCAAGCGCCAGCAACAGATTGCGCTCCGCCGCCTCGAGATCGCCGGCGCGATGATACGCAACGCCCAGATCAATGCGGGGCGCACTGAACTGCGGTACTTCAGCGGCCACAGTCTCGAGTAATTCCACGCCCAACTCATGCCTACCCTGCTCGAGGAGCATTAACGCTCCCTCGTAATCTTCGCGAACATTGGCACCGATTCGCGCCTGTTCTGTAATCGTGAAGCCCACGGCATCCTGAACTTCGATACTTGCCGGAGTCCGCGTCGATTGAGGCGCAGCGCACGCAGACAGCACGCACAACACCACGGACACGATTGTGGCGTTAAGCACCGGCTTCTGTCTTTCACGAATACCTGGTATGAACATCATCACCTCGGCCTGTGTCTAGAGCGCATCGGTCACGGACTGCGCGTTTGCCTCGACCGAGTCGGCAACATCGTTCGGATCGGGGTCATCAATGCCGTCCGCTCCATCGATGTCGAGTGGCGGTGCGATCGGCATGCGATACGCATAAGAATCGATCGATCCGACGTAGCCGCCGCTGATTTCGTTCTTCGCGTAACGCCCGGGCATCAGCACCGCCAGCTTGTCGAGGCTTCCTTGCACCCATGAGTTATAGATACCGCCTGCGAGCAATTCGAAGTTTTCCTCGTGGACATCGATCGCGCGTTCTTCGAACGGAAACGCTTCTTCCTCGATGACCAGCTCGTAGTCGACCCTTTCTTGTTCGCTCAGGCCCGCGGGACGTTCGGAGTCCAACAGCGCTACGCTGAACTCGAAATATGCTTCGGCAATGTAAAAAGTTGCCGCTGCCGTGACATCGGCAACCTCGTAGTCGACGAGTGCTTCGAATGCCTCCATTGCCTCATCCATGCGGCGTTGCTTTTCCGCGAGGCTTTGCTCGAACGGTTGCACCAGCTTGAGATCCGCAAACCGCTGATAACTCCGCTCGGCAAGGACGAGAGCTGCCTTTGCAGCGAGGTAGCGACTTCGATCCGAACGCTCTGAACCGGCATCGCGATCGGCAACAACGATCTCGTTCAGTTTGTCGTAGTAACGTTCATAATCGAGCTCGGACTTGAATATCTCCGCCAATCGGGAGCGCGTCTCCATCGCCAGGTCGAGAGGTTGCGGGTACCTGGCGACGTAACTCTCGTAGACGCGGATAGCATCATCGAGCGCATGGACCTCGTCGTATAGTTCTGCGGCGGTCAGCAACGCTGCGCGGGCCAGCTCGGGGTCAGTCGCTTCGGCCGAGATTCTCTCGTGCTCGGCGGCGGCGCGTTCTGTTTGCCCGTCCTCGCGGTAGATATACGCAAGCTGTTTGGTCGCTTCGGGATTCAAATCATGCTCCGCATGCGTTGCGCGGAACTCCTCCAATACCGCGGATGCCTGGGACCAATCCTCGAGCTTCATCAAGGCAGCTGCGGCATCGTATTCAGCCTTGCTGCGGATGTCCGACGTCGGCGCCATGTCCTTTACACGCAGAAAGTGATTAGCCGCCGCACGATAATCCTCGAGCAGGTTGGCCTGCTCACCTTGTTTGTAGATCGCAGCCGCCAGGCCATCGACTACGGTCGGTCGTGTCTCGTCGTCCCCGGCCGTTAATTCGAGCACGTTTGTGTACGCGATTTCCGCGTCCTGATATTCAGCCAGGTCGATCGAAGAGTGCGCGATGACAGCCCAGGCCGAGCGCCGCAGCGGACCTTCCGCGGTGGGGTAACGATCGATTAGCATCTGCGCCGCGGCGATCGCACCCGGGAAATCCTCCATCTCGTAAAGATCATCCGCAGCCGCTCCAAGCACTACCGCCGCTTGCTCGTGGTCAGGGAAGGTGTCGGCGAATCGCAATGAGCTTATGACTGTCGCTTCCTTGACCTCGCGCTGCCGTGCACCGGTCGCGACCTTGAGGTCCTCGCGATACGCGTAAATCGCCGCATACCCTGCAGCAGATGCCTGCTCGTGTTGCTCATACCCGTAGGCCGTGCGCTCGTACTCGGTCGCCGCATCGGCAAAATCCTCATCCTCGAGCAGCAGGTCGGCGAGCTGGTAGTTGATCTGCGGCGATTCTTCATCGGCCGGAAAGGAACCAAGAAACTGGCGGTACCAACGTTGCGCTTCAGCAAACATCGTGGGTTGCTCGTCGACCAGGGCGTCATCCCGATACAGCGAGTGGTAGTGGTTCGCGAGATCCGTCAGGTTGGTCTTCAGGAATTCGCGTACCTCTGGCAACTCCTCGACGTCGTTGTACAACCAGTAGTCGGCATCCAGCGCATAGTTCGTTGCGAATTCCTTCTTCGACTCCACGACCAGTTTCGGGAAGCCGGCCTCACCGAATATCTCGACGACACGCATGCTGAAATGCGGCGAAACCTCGTGGTGCGGATTCAGCCTGATGAACGATTTATAGACCGATGTTGCATCGTCGTAACGCAGCTTTCCAAAATAGAATTCACCAAGGTTGCCGTAAATCTTGTCAGCATAGCTGCGATGCCCGTTTTGCGCGAAGAAATTGTCCACAACCTCGGGCCCGCCCAGGTTGGAAAAACTCAGACTGATAACCCTGAATGTGTCGGCGATGCGGTGCTCTTCTTTTTGTTCCTCGACCTGCTCGAAGTCGTATCCGATCGACTGTCGATAATCGAGCAACGCCATGTAATTGTGCAGCGCTTCTTCGAAAAGAAACTGCTTGTAGAAGGCCCACCCCTGCTTGTACAACGCCAGCTCGTAGTACGAAGAGCTCTCGCCCATGCCGATAATGGCGCCGTATGCGCTTTCGGCATTGATGTATTTCTTCCGGACGAAGTAGTATTCGCCTCGACGGAAGTACACTTCGTCCAGGTATCTCGAGTGCGGATACTTGGCAACAAATTGGTTCATGACGGCCATCGCCTCGTCGGGCTGGCCGATCTCGTCGTAGGCGCGCGACATCTGGTAGAGCACCTGGTCGTTGCGCTCGTAATTGGGATAGGTCTCGAGGATCTTCTTGTACGTCTCGATCGCCTCACGGGGACCGGCTGGTATCGGATCTCCGTTGCCGGGTAGCTGCTGCGCATCGATAGCAGTTGTCCCGGCCAGCAGCTCTTGCCGCTGTGTCGCACGTTTCTCGAATTCCAGCTCGGACTCATCGGGCTCGATCGCGCTCGCCGTGCGCTTCTGTGCAGCGATCTGGCCACCCTGCGCCGCGGCCTCCGGAGCAGCCATTTCGATGGTTTGGCTGCTGCCACCGATGACGCCGTACTCCTGCTCGATCTGCAGGTCCGCGAGGCGGCGCATCGCCTCGGGTGTCATCGCACTTTCCTCTGTCTCCTCGAGATAGCGACGGTAGCTCTGTGCGGCAAGTTCGAGGCTGTCGTCGAGATGGACCTCGTCGACATCGGCGGGCGTTCGCTCGAGCTCGGCGAGAGTACCGTGCCGGGTCGTGGCAGTACCGCACGCCGCGAGGCTCACGGACAAAAAAGTAAAGATGTGAATCCGCCGAATCACGGCTCATCCACCCTGGCCTGTGCCTGCGTGGCGCGGTCATAGCTGTCGGCCAGCGCGAAGCGTGCTTTATCGCGGTAATTCTCGAGACGATCGCGACGCGTCACGAGCTCTTTGATCGCCACGGTCTCGAGCGCATGTCCCTGGCGTGCCATGAGCAAGTCAACCTGCTCGATGGCGTTGCTAACTTGTGCCCTGAGCCTGCTTATAGGTTTCTCATAACCAACATAGCTGTGCGTTGCCGCTTGCCTGGAGCGCACAAACTGGTCGTACTGCCCTTGGGCGACGAGCATTGCCTCGTCAAGCCCGCGCAGGTTTCGGTCGAACTCGGTAAATCGCGCGTGATACTCGGTCTCGAGCGTATAGATCAACAGTCCCTTGAGGCGCTTCATGCGGCGCTGCAAGGATGCTTCGAAAGGCGTTTCCGCTCCCTGCAGCAGTGTCTCGATATGCTCGATACGCGCAAGAACGGCTTGCTCTTCGGGCGTTGCAAGAAATTCGGGGCGTGGTGTCGTGAGCAGGTCATCGCGACGTCGCACCAGCATCTTGTGCTGCTCGATGCGGAGACGCATGCGCGAGTCCAGCTGTCGAAATTGCTCGTCCACGTCGGGCAACAGCGGTTCGTAATGATCATGCCGAATGTCCACCATGTCGTCGAACGAATCAAAACTCGCTTGCCAGCCAAGCAGTCTCCTGCGCAGGTCCGCCAGGTCGAGATAGTTCTCCAGGCCTGTCTGGAAGTCATGCGTCGCCAGCAGCTCCATCAGGTAATAGGTTTCAGGTGTCTCGGGTAAGGAGCGCAGCCGTATCACCCAGTCCTTGTCTTTGCGTATCTCCTCGCGTGTCAGCGCCTCCAGAAAGCGTCCTGCCCTGATGCTTTCGATTGAAGCGTCGAGTTTCGTAACTTCGACACCGAAAGAATCGAGGGCACGTCCATAATTCACGGCGGCACGCCCGTGAACCTTCAGTTTGCCGTAGGCAAAGGGCAGCGCGAGCATGGCTTCCTGCGTAGCGCCATCCGTGACCTCGCGGTCCGCAAGGATGTTCCAGGGAACCACGGCTCTTTCGAAATCGTCGCTCGACATGCTTGCCCAGCCGGCACTAAGCAGGGCCTGGTTGGAAAAAGGACCGTCGAGCCGTACGCGATTCAGGTAAAGCCTGGCCTCATCGAAGTTACCGGCTTCGAGCAATATCGTACCAAGTACGAGGTTGGACTTGTCCCTGATCGCCAGTTCGGCGGGGTCTTGCGTCGCGACCTGGCCGGCGCGGGCCAGCTGCTGCAGCGCGTCTTCGCGCTGCCCCGATTGCAGGTAGGCGATCCCCAGGTTGTAAGCGGCGAAACCACCAAAACTCTTTGAATCCTGCAAGTCGTGGAGTACGGCGATGGACTCCTGCGGCCGATTTTCAGCCAGGTAAACGTTCGCTCGTAGAAACTCGATGTCGTCACGAATCGACTCGGGTACCTTTCCATCGATACGGTCAAGCGCGCGTATCGCGTCCGCCATCTGGTTTTTCTGAAAATGTATGCGGGCCAGCCGATAGGCCGCGTCGTTGCGCACCTGCTCGTCGACGGCACCTTCAAGCACTGCCTTGATCGCCCGTCCCGCGCGGTGGTGCATGCGGTAACGCAGTTCGAAGTCGCCGAGGGAGAATTCCGCATCGTCGATATGGTGATAGAGCGTGTCGAGCTGCGGTTCGTCGAGCCCGTCATGCTGCAGAACCTCTGAATCGAGCCGTTCCAGCGCTTCGAAGTAATACCCTTGATGCGCGTAATAGAGCGCCTCGCCGAAGTACAGATCCTTCAGCTCCTCGCTTCGACTTGGACTCGTTGCCAGACTCGCGAACAACAGGAGCCCGGTCAACGAGAGCGGTATTCGGCTCATGGCTTACCAATCCCCGACCTGGATTCCGCTCCCTCCGAATTCCGGGCCGCCCAGGGTGATGCCGAGTGCTTTCGGTTCGATCCCTTTGGCGAATACAAAACTGTCCGACTGGCTGAGGTCCTTGCCGTTTTTCAGCTTGCCGATCATCGTCACGGTCAGTTGATGGTCGCCGGTGGCAACGTTTCCCGTGTAGATGCGCTGCACGCCACCCTTCTGCAGCGCTTCGAGCTCTTTGTAGCTGTAAATGTGATGGGTCGCGAGTTCGCCATTGATCTCCAACTGCACGGCGTCGAGGCGAAACGATTCGTCCTCGGCGAGCGCGACGAAGAGCGCGATCTGTGTACTCGATGGATAGAGCAGACGCTCTTCGAGATTCCCGAGTTCGGATGAGATGCTCAGAACGTCGGACTTTATTTCCTGGACCTGGCCGTCCAGGCTCCGCATCTCGTCACCGGACAGGTCTTGTGCAATCCCCGAGGACAACGGGATGCAGGCGAGCAGAACCACCATGAAACTTCGGCTGAGTCTCGACATCGTTCAGGTCCCTCTGTATCTGACAAAATCCATTTGTCGTGCCGACAACGCACGCGCCACGAATAATCGCGGCGATGGGGTAGTGTTGTGGAAATCAGGTATTCAAACTGTGAACTGGCCCGCAAATCGATTCTATTGCGTCCAGGACAAGATGTGACAGCGACTACAGCGCCCGCACCTCGACGCGGATCATCGATTTGGCTTCTGCGGCGCTCATGATCGGTGTGTCGTTATTATCGTTCGCCTGCTGCGCGGGAACGGTGCTGCAGCCGCCCAATACGAAAAATGATGCAAGCACCATGATTATGTATACAAATCCCTTGTTCATGCCGGACCTCCCTGGTCACTGCTTTCTGCCTGCTTTTAGTAACGTCCCTGGTCGTTAGTGGTTGACCACGGTCCGTTATATGACAGCAGCGGGCGGCGGCCGTAGCCACCCGACTACTGCACCTGGCCTGTCGCGTTTAACAAATTCTAGATGGATACCAGGGGGCTTTCTGCGACGCACTTCATGTTTGGCAGCTACGCTCCGGTCGACTAGTTCACGGCATCGTAGCTGAACTTCTGGCCGCTGACGCTTGCCTCATACATCAGTCCGCCTTTCGCCACTGTGAAAATGGCCATGCCTTTGTGGTATTCGCCGACCGCGGACGCGTCATGCTCGCCGCCGCTCGCGCCCGCAGCCTTTCCGGTTGTCGTCGCGGCTGCCGAGGCGCCTGCCGTCAGTGCAACGGCTTGCGCCTGGGCACCGAACTCGAAATTGCCGGTGGAGAATTCCTCGAATGCGCGTTCGTCCTTGAAGAAGATCATCTGGCTGAATGCCTGACCGCCCAACTGCAGGCCGACCGACAGCTGGGTCATCTTGGTGTTCCCGACGTGGGCACCGCCGACATAAACGCGACCCTTACCGTGTGCTCCACCTATGCCGATGCCGGCTTTGCCAATTTTGGGAAACACTGCATAGCCATAACTGTTCTCGAAGAAATCGCCACTGATTGCGCCTTCGAAGACCTCGACGGTGTCCGAGTACTTATCTGCCCATGCGGTGCCAAATGCTGCGGTGCACAGCACCAATACAAGCGTTCGTAATAACGTCCGATTACCCATTTTATTTTTCCTCACGTTGTCGCTACCTATAAAGGGGGTCGAACCGAGGTTTTTCTCGATTGGATAAAACCTCGGTTCGACCCCTGTTTTCTGTGGGCACTTCTCTAGACGGGCTAGTTTATCGAGAAATGTCGCGCCCGACAGAATAAATTCCTTATCAAAGCAGAAACGGCGCGCGACATCCGCGCGACAAGCAACCACTCTCTGATCCTTGAACTGTAGCCTTGGCCTTTGACTAAAAGGTAACATATAGGTTACCATTTATGACCATAGAAATTGTGGAATACCTTGACGGAAAAGGTCGTTCGCCGTTCGCTGAATGGTTTGACGATCTTCCGGCAACTGCCGCAGCCAAGGTGGCTGTGGCTCTTGACCGCATCGGGCGCGGACTGCTGGGTGATGTGAAGTCAGTTGGAAGTGGGGTCTCCGAGCGGCGCATTGACTTCGGCCCCGGTTACCGAATCTATTTTGGTTCGATCAAGAAAGGCAACATAGTCAAGATCGTTATTTTGCTCGGTGGTGGCATCAAGAGACACCAGAATACGGATATCCAGACCGCGCAATATCGATGGATAGACTGCAAGGCTCGGCGACGAAAAGGAGAGCAATAGTGGCTTTGACGAAGAGCTTC
>Ga0209567_10000575_pt1 | contig 20079 bp, 21 predicted proteins | sample COG_12_FD_184756 | JGI IMG/M metagenome (GOLD analysis project Ga0209567, IMG submission 184756) | Pelagic marine sediment microbial communities from the LTER site Helgoland, North Sea, for post-phytoplankton bloom and carbon turnover... | ecosystem: Environmental > Aquatic > Marine > Neritic...
CGCATATCCTCGCCAGCGTTGCTCCTGGGTTTGAATGGCGTAAACCGGATAGACAGGCGCACCGGCTCAACGTCAAACTGACCCGACATCAGATTCCTCGGGGCGTGCCGCCGAGCCAATCGCGATCCTGATTCGCTCGAAATCAAGCTTCGTGGGCTTGCTCCTGTACTGCTCCTTAATCGAGTCGATGCGTTGATCGTCGGCCTTTACTGCGGAATCTTCACAACGTCTATTCCAGTGCCTTCGGCCACGGCGGTAAACCTCTTCCTGTATTTGTCGTCGTTGTCCCGAATGAGGTACCTCGGCCCGGAGCAGTACGGTGTGGCCTCCCGCAGCTGTTGGGCGACCAAAGCGTCGGTGGGACAGCGGGTCACGTTGCAACGAATGACTTCGCGTGTGCCGTGGACCACGAAGAAAAACGCGAAGATGGGACGGAAGAAGATGTCGTAGAGCTGCAGGAAGTCGCACGCCCAGATGTCGCCACTGTGGTTTCTGATGAAGGTGCGCCAGGTCTGACCACGACTGCCCGACGGACGTACATGCCTCATGTACTTCTGGATCGTGCGTTTGCTGACGCAGATGCCGAGCTTCAGGAGCTCGCCACGGATCCGCTCTGCGCCCCAGAGCGCATTGTCCTTGGCCATCGTCTGGATGGATGTGACGACTTCCGGGGCAAGTCGCATCGGCTGACCCCTGGGTGGAAGGGTGCAAGTCCTTTCGTTACCCGTGGATTATCTGTTGACGAATGGTCAAAAGGGCGTTAATTCTGCCTATACTCCGCCGCCCGATATCACGAGCAGCATCAGGGCAATTGCTACAGGCCACTTGAAATATCCTCGCATCAACAGATCCTTGGCAAAGGGTCATCCTCCAGTTCATCGAGCATTCGTTCACCGCCCAGTTCAGTGACCAGCAACACCCTGTCGGACAGGCCGTTCACTGTACCGATAACAGCCGCTTGATCACCCTGCGGCAAGCGACGCCAGTCGGAAAGCAGTGCATCTGTTTGTGCTTCGCTGATCACCGCGACCACCCGTCCTTCGCAAGCCAGGTAGAAGGGATCATAACCCAGCATTTCACAGACTGACTGGACAGCATCATGAACCGGTATATCCGGTTGTTGCATGCGGATACCCAGCCCGGTTTGCTGGCTGATTTCGTGACACACGGTAGCGAGCCCGCCACGGGTTGGGTCGCGCATGAACCGCAGACCGTCATACGCCAGCGCAGCGCGCGTGAACGGCAGCACACTCGCGGCATCCGAAACGACATCGCCGCGCAGGCCAAACTGCTCTCGTGCCAGCAGCACAGCGATACCATGGTCACCCACCGGCCCACTCACCAGTATTCGGTCACCATCAGTTATACCGTCGAAGCCCAGCTGCCTGTCGGACTGACGCACTCCAACACCGGTCGTCGCCAGGTACAAGCCACCACCTTCACCACGGCGCAGCACCTTGGTATCTCCTGCCACCACACGGACACCGATTTCATTTGCCGTCGCAGCCAGGGTGGCGATGATACGGTCAAGGGTTTCGATCTCCATACCTTCCTCTATAAAGGCATTAAGGCTCAGGTAGAGTGGCTCAGCTCCGGCGACGGCGAGGTCGTTGGTGGTACCGTGTACCGCCAACGATCCGATATTACCGCCGGGAAATTCCAGCGGCTGGACGGTAAAACCATCGGTAGTGAACATAACTTCACCTTCGGCAAGCGACAGCGGTACTGCATCGAGCCCGATATCGAGATCGGGGTTGGCAAGATGCCTGGCGAATACCTCCTCGATCAACTCGCGCATGTAGCGTCCGCCGTTACCGTGCGCCAGTGATATATGTTTGTCCTGCATAAGTCCTCGAAAGTTAGCTGACAGTAAACTCCACTACCTGCCCGAAACTCAATCCGGCGTCATTCACCGGCAGCTGCCCACCTAAAACCACCCGAATCCCATGAGACTCGAGACGCCGCACACAGGCCTCGGTCAAACGTCGATTCTGAAATACACCGCCACACAAACCCACAGCATCGACCGGGCGCTGACGAGTGATCTCAAGCACCTGCTGATACAGGCATTCAGCCAATGACTCATGAAAGCGTGCAGCACTTTCATCAACTGGTTCATTGACCTTCATCAAGTGACTGATCAACGGTCGCCAGTCAGCCTCCAACACACCGTCCTGCCGTGCGCGCAGCGGCATGGCAACCGGGTCAATCGACTTGCCGGCAACGGACTCGAGCTGCATCGGAGCCTGCCCTTCGTAGCTTGCATTCAAACAGACACCGGTCAATCCGGCAGCCGCATCAAACAAACGGCCTGCGGCGCTGGTGAGTGGCGCGTTCAATTGTTTCTGCCATGCCTGGTAAAGCAGCGGGCCAAGCTTACTCGCATTGGCACCCACCGCTGCCATGATAATTCGATCAGCGACCTGCTCCTCGCCCGCATCCCAGGCAGCTGCAACTGCACTGCGCCAGGGCTCGCGCGAAGCCTTGTCTCCGCCGGGTAATCGTAACGGCCTCAGGGTGGCTACCCGTTGCCAATCACCCGGCCGGCCGTACAGGGCTTCACCACCCCACAGCATACCGTTGTCGCCGTAGCCGACACCATCCCAGGTGAATACCAGGTGATGATCAGCACTCCAGTCACCCGCCTCCGCAACCAGGGCAGACGCGTGCGCCGCATGGTGCTGCACTTCGGTAACCGGCAGCCCTTGCCGCTGTGCCCAGCGTGACGTTACGTAGCCAGGATGCATGTCACAGGTCAAAGCCTCTGCCCTGACTTTATAGAGTCTCTGTAAATCGCCGCAAAGCTGTTCAAATACTTCCAGGCTGCGCGTTGTTCCCATATCACCGATATGTGGCGAAACCACGGCGCGGTCATCCCATGCCAGGCAGACTGTATTTTTCATGTGGCCCCCAACGGCCAGTACCGGCTGACCGCTGATGTTCGCCGACGTCGCCACCAGTGGCGAGCCAAAAGCAGCAAGCAGCAGGTGGTGCAACGGACTATAGTGGTCGCGGTTTACGCTCACGCAGGCGGACAGCGCCGCGCGGGTATTGTCGACAAGCCGATCACCCTGGTGGAAAACCGGACCGGGACCACAGTCCGGGCAAGCCACCGGTTCGGCATGGAACCGTCGACTGCCAATGTCGTCATATTCTGCCTGGCAGGCAGCACACAATTTAAAACCGGCCATGGATGTGTTGGCGCGATCATAGGGCAGAGCCTCAATGAGGGTGTACCGGGGGCCGCACTGGGTGCAATTGATAAAGGGGTATTGAAACCTGCGGTCGTTCGGGTCATTCATCTCCGCCCGACACTGGTCGCAGACGAAATAGTCAGGCGGCACATGAATGTCTGCCGACCCGGAAGCTTCGCTATCACGAATCTGAAACGCTTCAAAGACTTCGAACGGCAGGTTTTCGCACGACTCGATGCGTGATCGTGCAATCGGCGGCGCCTGTTTTATCAGGTCGTTCTCGAAAGCATCCAGTTGTGCAGCGTCGCCGGTGGCAATGATTTCAACCTGTCCGGTGCAGTTTCTCACCCACCCGGTCAAACCGTGAACGCGGGCAAGTCGGTAGACAAACGGCCGAAAACCAACTCCCTGGACCACACCCGACAACCGCCAATGTGCGGTACCGGAACCGCTACGCTGCGCGTGCGTGCTTGCTGCTGACAGGGTCGATACCTTCATGCATTTGCGGCAACGCGCTCACGAACACCGCTGGCCCACCAGATACGGCAGGCACCCTCATCGGACACCATACATGGCCCGATGGGATGTCGCGGGTTACACCCACTGCCATACAGGCGACACTCGTTAGGATAACGTTTCCCCAGTACAACCTGTGCACAGTCACAGCCGGGCGGCATCTGTCCTGCCCGCTTGCGTGAATCATCCGTGTAATCCGGATACTGCAGACGGGCATCGTGCGCCTGGTACGCCGGCTTCAATGAGTAACCGGAGTCCGGAATGCTGCCAACACCACGCCAGTTGGCATCAACGACATCCATTGCCTGCGACAGCTGCCGGCGCGCAGTCGGATTGCCTTCAGCGGTCACCAGTTCGGGGTAGCAGTTATCCAGGAATGTTCGCCCTTCGATCAACTGCCGCAGGGTCGAGTACATCGCTGCCAACAGACTTTCCGGACTGAACCCGGCTATAGCCGCCGGTATGTCGTGACGTTCAACCACGAAACGCCATTCATCTGCGCCCATGACCGTGGATACATGCCCGGGAGCAATCAATGCATCAAAACCGGGCTTGCCCGAATCAAGCAACATCGCTACGGCAGGCCAGGTCAACCGTCCCGACAACAGCAGCGACAGGTTATCCGGTATGCCTTCAACCACCATGGCAGCAACCGGGGCAGTAGTGGTTTCAAACCCGGCGGCAAAAAATACAACGCGTCGATCCGGCTCATCGCGAGCAATGCGAACGGCCTCCAGCGGTGAAGCAATCGGCCTGATGTCGGCACCCGCAGCCTTGGCCTGCTCGAGCGTACGTATCGACTGTTTTGGTACGTTGACAGGTACGCGCAACATATCGCCGAAGGCCACCAGCGTGATGTCTTCATTAACGGCAAGCTGTATCGCTTCGAAAACGTCTTCTTCGGGACAGATGCACACCGGGCATCCGGGGCCGGGAACCAGCTCGATGGATGCCGGTAAGGCACTGCGCAATCCCGCCATGGTGATGGAACGTTCATGTCCGCCGCACACGTTCATAATCTTGACGCGATCAGGCAGATCAAGTGCATGGATTTCGTCTAACCAGTGCCGGGCGCTATATGACATGCGGGGGCGACGTCTACACCGAAAGTCCGTGCAGCGCCATGCCATCTGGCTGCACTTTAGGTCTTAGCGTCTCACCCTGCACGCGGCGCTGCTGCTGTTCCTCAACCTGCTGGTCAACCCAGCCGACCCAGTCGGCCAGCCGCTCTTCCTGCTTGCTACTGAACTCGATAACAGGTGCGGGATTAGCCAGTGCTCTCACATTGTCGTACGCACGCTGCGTACTAAAGTCGTCAAACACCGGCAGCAAATCAACCTTGGTGAGCAGCACCAGGTCAGCAGCACGGAACATAACCGGATATTTGGACGGCTTGTCATCGCCTTCCGGCACAGAAAGCAAGGTTATATTGCGATGCTGTCCCAGGTCGAAACTGGCCGGGCACACCAGATTGCCGACATTCTCGATAAACAGGATATCGATGTCATCCAGGTTAAGCTCATGCAGTGCCTTGTGCACCATGTGAGCATCCAGGTGACAGGCGGTACCGGTTACGATCTGTATGGCATCAACACCGTGAGCACGTATGCGCCTGGCGTCATTTTCAGTTTCCAGGTCACCTTCGATTACAGCAATGCGATAACGCCGACCAAGCGTGGCGAGGCTTGACTCGAGCAGTGATGTCTTGCCGGAGCCGGGTGACGACATCAGGTTAAGCGCCAACACATCGTGACGATCGAAATGCTCGCGATTGTGCGCTGCCATGTGGTCGTTTTCCGATAACAGCCCGGTCAGCACGCTGACCGCGTCTGCGCCGTTTTCGATTTTCGAAAGCTTGCCGCCCGGCGCAATCAAGTGCCGGTTACCGTGGGTTAGATTGCATCCGCAGGTGTCACACATGGGCTTGCTCCCGGAATAGTTCTACATGAGTAAGCAGTAATTCATCACCGCTGACAAGCGTGGTACGCCAGTTACCGCAGTCGGCACAGACGAGACGGCTGGCAGTCGCGGTCGTTTCCTGATCGCATTGGTCACAGTACACCCGAATCGGCGCCGACTCGATACACAGCTCGGCCTCTTCCGCCAGGCTGCCGGCCGCGGCCAGCGGGTATGCCTGCTCGAGTAATTGGGGTTCGATGCCCGATAGCGGGCCGACCGAGACATGAATGACGCTTACGCGCGCGGCCCGCTGCTCCCGGGCTACCCGGGCAACCTGGTCGATCAACGCCTGGCAGACAGACAGTTCGTGCATGGATCATCAGCCCCCGGCCAGCATCTGGTCGTACAGCTCCCAGGCCGTGCGCGCCTCCTGGGGCGAAATCTTCTGGATCGCATAGCCGACATGTACAACAACATGGTCACCCGTGGCCAGGGTGTCGTCCTGCAGCATAAACAGGCTGACGTCCCGCTCGACGCCCTTGGCCTCACAGCGTGCCATATAGCCGTCTATTTCCCTGATTTTCATAGGTATACCCAGGCACATGATTTTTCTCCCGCGGGTAAAAAAGCAGTTGCTTGTTATTCGGGTTACTGCTACTGCTTAGCTTACGCTTTTCAGAAATAGCCGTATAGTCACCCGAAACATGCAAACCACACTGATATTGGGCATTGGCAACACGTTACTCGCCGATGAAGGTCTGGGCATTCACCTGCTCGACTACCTGATCGAACACTACCCGGATCTTCCCGGTGTCACCTACCTTGACGGTGGCACCCTGAGTTTCACGCTTGCGCCACTTATTGAAGACTGTACTAACCTGATTGTACTTGATGCAGCTCAATTACAGGCTGATCCAGGCTCTGTACGTTTACTCACAGGCGCTGACATGGATGAATTCGTTGGTCATGGAAAGCGCAGCGTACATGAGGTTGGGCTGGTTGACCTCATGTCAATCGCCCGCATACAGGACCGTTTGCCAGTTAACCGTGCGCTGTTGGGTATACAGCCGAAGCAACTCGGTTGGGGCGAATCACCAAGCGATGTGGTTTCCCGGGCAATTCCAGAGGCAGCGAATCAGGTCATCGACCTGCTGGGCCAATGGCAGGTTATACCCGTCGATCAACCCGTGATAAACACGTAAACGCGTTGTAAATCAAGTAATAAGAAACCCGTCTGAATTCAGTTCAGATCCTCCTTTACCAGATCGTCGAAGCATATTGCCCAGCGTTCGTGTCCCATCTGGCGGCACAGGGCGCGGCATTGCCGGGGTATGTCCAGCAGGAGTTCGAGGATTACCTCAGATGCGGCCGTCTGGAGCACGGTTTCCTGCGGGTACGCTGCGATAGCTGTCGCGCCGAACATCTGGTCGCCTTCAGCTGATATCCGCAGCGGGAGACTATCTGCAGTTCCTGCTCAGGATGCGATGAAAGTTGGCGTGAATGAGGGCCTTGGATAATTGGTGAGGTCGCCTTTCTTAAGATAGTTTCTCCAGTAGGGGTAAAGAAACGCCCCGGGGAGAAACCATCATGCAAGCCTATTCCAGACCGATTCTTGGGCTGTCGGCTATCCAGTCGGCAACGTTCGTGGAGCTTTTTCAAGACTACCGAAAGGAGCTTGTCCAGGCCGGATACAACCCGTACGTGGCGCGGCTCCATCTTCGCTCGGTCGCGCACTTTGGGGTTTGGCTCGAGCTCGAAGGTGTTGCGCTCGAGTCGATTGATGAACAGACCGTGGCAACGTTCGATCGGCACCGATCGAGCTGCAGGTGCCCGGGCACGTCACGCGATTGCGGCCGACATGTCGTCTCATGCATTCGCGTCTTCCTGAACCATCTGCGCGAGCGGCGCTTCGTTAAGACCAATGCACCGCCCGAACCCAGTCGCTTGGTTCGCGAGTTTCTCGGTTGGATGAGCACTCAGCGGGGGGTCGTCGACACGACCCTCACATCGTATCGCCGCTACGTGACCCAGCTCGTCGACAGCCTCGGCGATGATCCACAAACCTATACAGCCCACGATCTGCGGGACTTCGTCGCGAAGCGTTACCAACACTACGGACGCAATTCGATCCGGATGGTCTTGGCCGCGGTGCGGATGTTCCTGCGCTACCTGGCCGTGGAAGGCCGGTGCCGTCCGGGGCTCGAGCAAGCCCTGATGTCGCCAGCCAACTGGTCGCAGCATTCCCTGCCTCGAGGTCTGACCTCTCAGCAAGTCCAAAGCATCCTGGCGGCGTGTCCATCGACGCCGAGAGGTATCCGCGACCGAGCGATCCTCCTTCTGTTGATCCGTCTCGGGCTCCGCGCCGGGGACGTCGCGGCGCTTTGCTTCTCAGATCTTAGTTTCGAGACAGCGACGATCCGGGTGTCCGGGAAAGGAGGCCGCGAGGTTCGTTTACCGCTTCCGCAGGATGTCGGTGATGCCCTTTTGGCCTATCTAGATACAGGGCGGCCGCGGGTACAAAGCGACCATATCTTCCTCCGCTCCATGGCTCCGTTCAAACCGTTCACTGGCGCGCAGGCCGGACATGCGGTCACCCATGTCGCAAGGACGGCCTTGAAGCGTGCCGGCGTTCAACCTCCGATTGGCGGGGCCCATGTATTCCGACATACAGCCGCGTGCCAAATGCTGCGTCAGGACGTCGCGCTCGAAGATATCGCGGCCGTCCTGCGCCATCGATCGATCGAGACGACCGCCCTTTACGCCAAGGTGGATCTGCGACTTCTTGAGCAGGTCGCACAACCCTGGCCGGAGGTGGTGCCATGCTGAGCGCGGCCGTTGATTCCTACCTCGCCATTCGTCGGACCCTCGGTTTCCGTCTCCGAGACACCGAGATGATCCTCCGTGACTTCGCTGCGTTCGCCTCCGCGAAGGAAGACACCCACGTTTGCACCCGGACGGTCCTCGAATGGATTCGGACCGCAAAGGGGAGCCCGCTGAGAAGCTGCGTCCGGTTGCGCACGGTCGTCCGCTTCGCGCGCTACCTCCATGCAGAAGATAACCGCCATGAGGTGCCGCCAGAAAATGCCTTCGGTCGTCATCGGCCGCACAGAAGGCCGCCCTTTCTCTTCACGCCGGGCGAGGTAGCGGCTCTCGTACGTGCTGCACGGGAGCTGGGGCCCGAAGGTTCTTTGCAACCACACGTCTACAGCACGCTGTTCGGGCTTATCGCTTCAACGGGGCTGCGGATCTCCGAAGCACTCAACCTGCGGATCGAGGACGTGACGCCCGATGGGCTCCTCGTTCGAAACGCCAAGTTTGCAAAGAGCCGGTTACTTCCTCTGCACCCGAGCACGAGGAGCCGGCTCGAGCACTACCTTGAGCGCAGGTTGCAAGAGGCTGGCACCTGTCCGTTCGTCTTCATCTCCGTCAAGGGCATCCAGCTTCACGCCAATACAGTCCGTGGCGTCTTTCATCGGCTCGTGGACGCCTTGGGTATCGCCCGCAGCACGTTGCGCCCCCGTGTTCACGACTTGAGATTCTACTTCGCCAACCAGGTCCTCACGAACTCACCGACGGACTACCAGAGCGTCTCTCGCCACATGGCGGCTCTCACGACCTACCTCGGGCACAGCGACGCACGCAATAGTTACTGGTACCTCGAGGCCACACCCGCACTTTTCTCGAAGATCGCGGAGCGTTGCGAGGACTTTGCCAAAGGAGGCAATCCATGACACCACTTGCACCCCTCGTCACCACCTTTTTCCGGAATCATCTCGCTGTTGAGAAGGGCGTTAGCAAGAACACCATTGCCAGCTACAGCTATGCGTTCAAGTTCCTGTGTCGATACGTCAGCGATCGACTCGGCAAGTCCCCCTCGGCGCTTGCCCTCGAGGATCTCGATGCACAAATGATTCGAGAGTATCTGGAGCATATCGAACGCGACCGCAGCAACACCTCGCGGACGAGAAACCTACGCCTGACGGCCATCCGCTCGTTTATGAAGTACGTGGAATACGAGGTGCCTTCAGCACTCGAGCAGACCCGCCAAATTCTGGCGATCTCGAACAAGCGGACCGAAGAGCGGCTGATCAACCACCTGACCCGGGAGGAAATGAACGCAGTCCTCGATGCACCGAATCCCAACACTCGAACCGGCATCCGTGATCAAGCCATGCTCTACCTCGGCTTCGCTGCGGGGCTGCGCGCCTCGGAGCTGGTCGGTCTGCGTGTTGACGACATCGAACTCGACGGCCCGTACCCCAGTATCTTGGTCCGAGGAAAAGGCCGAAGCCAACGTCGTCTTCCGCTTTGGAAGGAGGCAGCGCGGGCACTTCGGGCTTGGTTGGCTGTCCGTGGGACCGTTCCTACTCCAGAGCTCTTCTTGAATGCACGAGGAGAGGCACTGACGACCTCAGGGTTCAGCTATATCGTGAAGAAGCACGCCCGCGTGGCCGCCCGGCATTGTCAGAGTCTGTCGAAGAAGGACATTGCTCCGCATGTCCTGCGCCACACCTGTGCAATGATCAGCCTGCAAGCAACGGGTGACATTCGAAAGGTCGCCATGTGGCTGGGTCACTCGAGCCTGAAGTCGACCGAGATCTACCTCAGGGCAGATCCGACAGAGAAACTCAACACCATCGAAAAGGCTCTGCCGCCGGATCTTCGTCGAGGTACCTTTCCAGTCGAAGACAAGCTCATTGCCTGGCTTTCCGGTCGGAAACTATCTGGAGTGAATCCTTGGGAGGGTCCCACGAATAGCTAACTCGCGATCCAGGACTCTTCATAGTCTCCCGCTGCGGATATCAACTGCTATCGAAAGCTTTCGATAGCAGTTGCAAACGCCGCGGTGCGCTTTTTATCAAGATGACGCATTTCGGATAGACAGCACAGCTCATCATATCTACAACTTAATTATGATTTCTCGCACCCCGCCAGCTGAAATCTGGCGCGATATGGATTAGGCGACCTTGAAGCATTATTGAGAAAGTAATGGCGACCTGAAACAGGATAATTTAATCACCCGATGTCATACCTGCTCATGACGCAATTATCCACAACAGATCTAGGCTGGCTTGACGGAACGAAGCTTATGGGAAGTGGCAAAACAATCGAGTTACCGGTGGAAACCGCCGCACATGAAACGGGCAATGTTGTGCCCCTGCTGCATGAAATCCGGCACGCACTGCAGCGTCTTGTTGATTCAGGTGAAACTACTGTAATCGATCTGCGCAGTCTGCCCATGGCACCGGGTGAAGAGGCGCGAATCGAGGAGACCCTCGGCAAAGGCGAGGTGGAAGCCACGCTAAATGCACTGGGGCCGAGCAAAATGCACGAAACGTCGATCCCGGGCGTCTGGTGGATTGTCCACTGTAATGAGGACGAGGCGGTTATGGGCAAGTTTATAGAAGTTGCCCGCGTGCCTTCTATTCTCAATGCGCAGACCGACGATCTTCAGGTTGGTGTTGGTGCTATGAGCGAGTTACTCTCCGAAAAAGATGATTGACCAGCAAGTCGAGGTTCGAAACAGGAGCTGAAAATGAAAAAAGATCAGACAGTGGGTGAAGCATTAAGACAGCGGGGAGTATCGCGCAGGGGTTTCCTCAAATTCTGTGCGGCGACGGCATCCATGATGGCCTTATCGCCGGCCTTGGTGCCGAAGATTGCCAGGGCGCTAGAGAATGCGCGGCGGCCCTCGGTCATCTGGCTGTCATTCCAGGAATGCACCGGCTGTCTCGAGTCAATCACCCGAAGCGCGTCACCAACCATCGAAGACCTGATCTTCAATGTGATTTCGCTCGATTACCAGGAAGTGCTGCAGGCCGCATCCGGCACTCATGCCGAGGAGGCCCGTAAGGCCGCGATGCAAGAGAATCATGGCAAATACCTGCTGGTCGTCGACGGTTCGATCCCGGTCGGCAATCCAGACTATTCAACCATCGCAGGCATCAGCAACCTCGACATGCTTAAGGAGACCGCAGCCGGTGCGGCAGCCATTGTGTCGGTCGGCTCTTGTGCCGCGTTTGGCGGTATTCCGCATGCCAATCCCAACCCCACCGGCGCAGTGGGCGTATCCGAGATCATTACGGATAAACCGATTATCAACGTGCCGGGGTGTCCGCCTATACCGGCCGTGATTACCGGCGTGCTTGCGCACTACCTGACCTTTGGCAAGATACCTGAACTCGACCACCTCGGGCGTCCTGTCGCGTTCTATGGGCAGAATATCCACGATCGGTGTTACCGCCGGCCTTTCTATGAACGCGGCAAGTTTGCCGAGACGTTCGATGACGAAGGGGCAAGGAAGGGCTGGTGCCTTTACAAGCTCGGTTGCAAGGGACCGATTACCTATAACGCCTGTGCGGTGACCAAATGGAATGACGGGGTCAGTTTCCCGATTCAGTCCGGCCACGGATGCCTGGGCTGTTCGGAACCGAATTTCTGGGACAAGGGTTCCTTCTATCGCCCCATTTCGGCGGGGATGTGGGGAACGCCTGAGGGTTTGGCTGCGGCGGCAGTCGCCGGCGCGGCAATCGGTGTGGGATCAGCCCTGGCGGCGAGAAGTCGCCAGAAGAAGGCCAGTGAGGAGGAAGGAGCATGAGCTTACTCGATTTTGCACGAGGTCCCGCGTTGCAGTGGTCCCTCATTATCTTCGTATTCGGCGTCGTCTGGCGCATCGTCGGTGCTGCACTGCTGATGCGGACGAGGGACTTTTCCAAAGCACGGGTGAGCAGTGGCGACAGGGTGAAGGGTGGCGTAAGAACCATCCTTACCCGTTCGGTTCCGCCCGAAACTTTTGAAAAGCGTATTCGCTTTCAATTTATCACCGGTTCCCTGTGGCATATCGGGTACTTTGCGGTAGTACTTTTGTTTGTGCCCCACATTTTGTTCTTTGAGAGTTTTCTCGGGTTTGGCTGGCCGGGGCTTCCCAATCCGGTCATTCTCGTCATTGGCGCGATCACTCTCGCGACACTGGTAGCGTTGCTCGTGCGCCGTATGATTCACCCCGTGTTGAAGATTATTTCCACCGCCGATGACTACATCAGCTGGGTGGTCGCCACGCTGCCGCTGATCACTGGATTTTTGGCCATGGCGCATCTAGGTCTTAGATATGAAACCATGCTGGCCATTCATATTCTGAGTTTTGAACTACTGTTGATCTGGTTTCCCTTCGGAAAGCTTATGCACCTGTTTTTCGTTTTTCCCTCTCGGTATAACGTCGGCGCTATTTTTGCCCGCCGGGGAGTACGCGTATGAATATCAATATGGAGGCCTTTGATCAGTTTCGGGAGGGTGTCAGCAGATTGCCCGAGATGATTCCGCCTGCGCCTGAAATGGCCGACGATGAGCGCGTGCGGCGCTTCAAAAAGACCATCATCGAGAGCGTCGCGCCGCACCAGGCCATGGACCTTGAGACCTGTGTGCATTGCGGCGCGTGTGCGGAAGCCTGTCACTACTATGTAGCCACACAGGATGCCAAGTACACACCCATACGCAAGCTGGACATGCTGCGCCGGGTGTACCGGCGGGAACTGGGTCCCAACCGCTGGCTGCATAAACTGCTAACGCGTGACATAACGGCTGAAGAACTCGAAGAATGGCAGGAACTGGTGTATGACTCCTGTACCGAATGCGGCCGCTGTAGCCTGATTTGTCCCATGGGTATCCATATCCAGGACATGATCATCATGTCGCGCGAGGCGCTCGCGAGCGCGGGGCTGGCCGTGGCCGAACAGCGCGCCTTGGCCCAAGAGCAGGGCGAGAAAGACACGATGTTCGGCATGGGAAAGGACATGTTCATGCAGGGTGTAGAAAGACTCCGGCAGAGTGGCCTCGAGGTTCCGGTCGATCAGCCTGACAGCGAAATTCTCGTTGTGAGCACTGTCATGGATGCCGCTCTCTTCAACGATGCCATGGAAGGAACGGTGAAGATCATGAATAGCCTTGGTCGGCCGTGGACGATGAGTACCTGCGGTTTCGAGGGTGCGAATTTCGGCTATATGGCCGGATATTATGAATATCGAAAGGACGCCACCATGCGGGTGATCAGTGCGGCCATCGATCTGGGCGTCAAGACCGTCATAGCGCCCGAGTGTGGCCATGCCTACCCGGCCCTGCGGTGGGACGGGGCAGCGGTCTACGGGAAACCATTTCCGTTCGAGGTGCTCGCCATATCCGAATTTATAGGGCGCGAGATGAAGGCGGGGAATCTGAAGGTGAAGCCAGCCTTCAGTGGTCAAAAGGTCACTTATCATGATCCCTGCAAGCTTGGGCGTATGGGCGGTGTGTTTGATGAGCCGCGCGAGGCGCTCAAGGCACTTGGGGTCGACCTGGTGGAGATGGATGTCAACAGGCAGCAAAGCTACTGCTGCGGTGGCGGCGCGGGTAATTTTATCATTAATCGAGCAGCCCCCTTGCGCGCCAAGGTGTGGGAATTAAAGCGTGGTCAGTTTGACCAGACAGGAGCTGATACTGTGGTAACGTCCTGTGACAGTTGCCGTATCAACTTCATGGTCGGGGCTCAGGATACCCACTGGGAAAAACCGATCGAGAGCCTGGCCGCGCTTGTGGGTGCGAACCTGGCGGAGTAACAGTCACTATGGGAGGCGGGGCTGGCCTGGCAGCGAATGCTGCAGCCTGTTTCTTTAAGACCCTATCGTTGAAGGAATGAATACCTATGAATGAACGAATCGTCGTTGATCCCATCACCCGCATCGAGGGTCACCTGCGGATTGAAGCGCAGATGGATGGTGATGCCATTGCCCAGGCCTATTCCTCCGGGACGATGGTACGGGGTATCGAGACTATCCTGCGCGGGCGTGATCCCCGCGATGCCTGGGCTTTCGCGCAGCGCATCTGTGGTGTCTGCACCCTTGTACACGGCATGGCTTCGGTGCGTGCCGTCGAGAACGCCCTCAATTACCCGATACCTGCCAACGCCCAGCTGATTCGCAATCTCATGATTGCTGTGCAATATGTGCATGACCACGTGATGCACTTTTATCATTTGCATGCGCTTGACTGGGTCGATGTCGTATCGGCACTGGATGCGGATCCGAAGGCGACGTCTAATCTCGCACAATCTCTGAGCAATTATCCAAAATCGTCGCCCGGCTATTTTTCCGACATGAAGAAGAAGCTGAAGGATTTTGTCGAAGCCGGTCAGCTCGGAATTTTCGCCAACGCCTATTGGGGCCATCCCGCCTACAAGCTACCAGCGGAAGCCAATCTCATGGCGGTGGCGCATTATTTCGAGGCCCTGGCGTGGCAGCGAGACGTTGTCAAACTGCATGCTATCTTCGGCGGCAAGAACCCGCACCCGAATTTCGTGGTCGGCGGCGTTCCATCCCCGATTGATCTCAACTCGGATTCGGCAATCAATTCCGAGCACCTTGCGCAGGTGCAGAATATCATCACCAAAATACGGGAATTTGTCGATCAGGTCTATGTTCCGGATACGCTTGCCATCGCCGGGTTCTACAAGGATTGGGGTGCGCGCGGCGAAGGTACCCATAATTTTCTGACCTATGGCGATTTCCCGGAGAAGGGCATGGGCGATCCTTCCAGTTACCTGATTCCGGCCGGTGTGATCCTCAATCGTGATCTATCGACGATTCACGAAGTGGATATGCACGCGGGCGACCACATTCAGGAATATGTTGCGCGTTCCTGGTATGACTACAGTGGTGGCAAGGAGGCGGGCCTGCACCCCTACGAAGGTGAAACCGAACTCAACTACACAGGTCCCAAATCGCCGTATGAGCACCTGGATGTAGAGGAATCCTACTCCTGGATCAAATCGCCACGCTGGAAGGGGCATGCGGTCGAAGTGGGTCCCCTGGCCCGTGTGTTGATGCTGTACGCGAGTGGTCACGAGCAGACGAAAGAACTGGTCAACATGACCCTGAGCACACTGGATGTGCCGGTGGATGCCCTCTTCTCGACGCTGGGTCGTACCGCCGCACGTACGCTGGAGGCCAAGATTATCGGCGACAACATGCAGGTCTGGTATGACAATCTCATGGCCAATATCAAGGCCGGCGATACCAAAACCTTCAACGAAACCCAGTGGGAGCCCTCGACGTGGCCCAAACAGGCGAAGGGCGTTGGCTATATGGAAGCACCCCGGGGCGGTCTGGCACACTGGATCGTCATCGAGGATGGCAAGATCGCGAACTACCAGGCCGTCGTGCCAAGCACCTGGAATGCAGGACCGCGAGATAACGAAGGGCAGCCGGGGCCCTATGAGGCGGCCTTACAGGATAATCATACGCTGCATGATCCCACCCAGCCGGTCGAGATACTGCGCACAATACACAGCTTTGATCCCTGCCTTGCCTGCGCTGTTCATGTCACCGATCCGGATGGTGAGGAACTCGTCAAGGTCAAGGTGCGTTAAAGTGTACACACGACATGCAGCTAGAATGTCTACCAGAGATGAGAGGTTATCGATGAAAAACGCTCCTGCCCGAAGTGCACTGGTTCTCGTAATGCTGTTATCAGCATCAGCCGTCAATGCCCATGGCCTACATCTACAGGAGTTACAACACAACGCCGGTGGAATAATGGATGAACTGCTCCATCTTTTCGCCGCGCACGGTTATTGGGCATTGTTCCTGCTTGCCGGGCTTGCAACAGTGGCTCATCGGACCTGCCTGTTTCATCGACGTCTCCGGAAAGAGCGGAGTGGCAATCATCCTCATGATCAGCAACAGCATAAGTATTGAAGAAAAGCGAGCCAGCAATTACCTCAAGCGTCTTGCTGGTGGTTCTAAAACAGCACCAGGCGACACCACGAGACATGATGCAGAACACCATCCGCATACCAGTTTACTGACCTGCCCGCGAAGTAGGTATGGGTCGATACTTGCCTCCAGGGTTTCAATCCCTGCCCGTCCCGGTGGCAAGCATGATGAGCCGGGGCGGCAGGACCGTGATCCAGTCTTTCCAGCACAACGTCAATCCCTTCCGAGAGAGGCCTGAGCATCCCGATGCCTACGTCGAATCAGGATCCATCCGAGGTGGTCGACGCACTGAACCGCCTCAGTGCTGCGATGGAGCACCTGCAGACCCGCTATGATGCCTCGGAACGCGCCAACAGACGGGTACGCATTGTCCTGATAATTATCTTCGTCCTTCTGGGCGGGATGATGTACAAGGCGATCCATCCGATTGCAGACCAGCTCAGTACGCTGCTGCAGATACTGCCAGGGTTAAAAAAGGTAACCCTTGACGCCGAAACCGCCGCGGCAGAAAGACAGCAGCTCATGGAGGAACTGTCACCCGAACGACGCGCCCGGGTCGAAAGGTTCGAAGAACATCAACAATGGGTGTCCGATTACATTGCGACCTCACAGGATTTCCATCCCGGTGCCACGATTGCGCTGTTCCTGTCGGATATGGCCGAATCGGTTAAGGTCATGCCCGAGTTGTATACAGAAGTGCGCGCCATGACCGACCAGGTGCGCGTCATGAATAACGAAATGCACACCATGAATGAGAAGATGAGTTCCATCCCCGTACTGGCCACCGAGGTTCGGGGCATGCATGAACATATGCGCGCCCTGCCGGTGCTGGCGTCCGATGTCAAGGGCATGCGCTTTTATATGTCCATCATGGCCAAGGACGTGAATTCAACCATGGGCGAGGCCGGACGTATGATACCCTGGAACTGGTGAACCATGACCCGCAAGACTTCGACTCAACCATAGAGGCCGGTCGCTCACGGATGGAAACGGTGTTCGTGATCTTGCCAAGCTGTCCTTGGCGAATTCCTAATTCAGGCGGCAATTGGTGTCTGAAAAAGTCCGTTGCAATGCGATATCCATGAGTAGTTACTGAGTTGTGCAGCATGCGATTGATGTATACCGCTCATTTCGCCCGGTGCGTTTCCGTCCAGAGACTGATGAACACGGACATGGTTGTAATAATGTAGGAATGTGTCGAGTTTTCGTTCGAGATCCAGCGTATTCCAAAAGAAGGTACGGTCGAGGTATTCACGTCGTATCGTTCCAATGAGTCGCTCAACGAAGGGATGCGACACTGGGGTGTACGGGATGGACTTAATCTTCTCGATCCCAAGAATTCGTAGGTTGGCCTGCCATCGGTGAAATTGGAATAGCGGGTCGTAGTCAGAGCTGAGGTAGTGTGGAACACCCTGGGTAGAGATGGCTGCGTTGAACATGCGACAGAGGGCGATACCATCAACATCACCGGCATGTACACCGAAGCCGATAATGCGCCGAGTGAACTGATCCATAATGACGAGCACCCAGTGGCTCTTCAAATTAATGGACTCACATCGAAACAGGTGAATACTCCAAAGGCTGTCCTTGGTTTGTCCGAGCAAGCTCAGCCATGACGGCCCATCGTCATTGGAACCGGGCCGGTAGTGTGCAGCAAGGACACGTCTAACGATATCCTTGTCGATGTCTATTCCAAATGCTTTATTGATCTGCTGCGCGATTCTAAGGCAACCAAAGCGCGGGTTGCGTCGTTTCAGTTCAACGATCGCCTGGATGAGTTCCGGTGATGGGCCCTTGGGGCCTGGCTTCCCTTTTCTGCTCGATGAATACAGTAGTCGGTACTTACGTTTTTTGAGCAGGTCGTGAAATTTCAAAAGTGTCGAGGGTCGAATTATGATCGCGGCTCGCTGAATGCGGCGCGGGTTGAGAAATAGCGACCAGAGCCCGAACAGAAACCGATCAAGTGCTGCAAGATTGGGCGCGCGTCGCCGCGAACGATGAATGACCAAAAGTTGCTGCTTCATGAGCAGGCTGTCAGCGACAATGGCCCGCGCACCGCCGGGCCCCAAGAGTTTGGCGACTGTAGTTAATAGATGCGCGAGGAGTATCAGCAGATCCTTCATGGCAAAGCAGGGTAGGGAAGGTTGCGAGCAAGAACAAGACTATCTAAGTCACCCTTTTCAGGTAACAATTAACAATTCGCCTAGGACAGGTCAGGCCCTGCTGTGCAAGGCCTGACCCTTTTGCTCTAACGAGAAAATAAGTGCTGAATTGTTATGTTTAAAGTTCAGCTAGAAACTTTCGGGCCGTGACGATCTTTGTCTTCTCGATTACCTTCAAGGATAGTAGATCGCGTTTGTCTCCGCTGACCAGAAAATCGGCTCCGCCGGCAACAGCCATCGCGAGAACCGGGTTGTCATCCGGGTCGTGAGAAACTTCCAGCGTAGGCAAATCAGTTAACACGTGTGCCTGATGCCTCAGGCCGTTGATCATGTTTCCGGCTTCTGAGGGAATCAGGTATTTGCGTAGTTTCGGATAGCGGCTGACGCGTCGGAATTCAGAAAGTTGCCACTCGGATGTTATCAGTTCGAATTTCTTCTTTCGCCATGCCTGATAAATTAAATCGGGTGGCGTATTTTTGGTGATGAGTGCAGCGATCAAAATACCCGTATCGAGCACGACACGCATCGTGACTAGTCGTTGACCAAAGCGTCTTCAATCGCTTCCAGGATGTCTTCTTGCGCATACTCCTGGTTACGCTCTTTGACATCTTCGACTGTTAGCTCAAACAAACGTGATAATACCGCCTCATCCACAAAGCGGGAGAGGTCACCTTTCTTGGTGCCTTTTCGGGCAAGGTAGGAGCGTAGCGCACGATCAGTATCTTCGGGAACTACCACTGACCAACGAGTATTACTCATGGCTCAAAACCTCAATTCGTAATCTGGTTAGGAGTATAAGCGTATATGCGTATATCTTCAAATAGTGATTGATAGCTCAACTACGGTATTGGATGGTGCGATAATAGGGCAAAAATCGGAGTGTGGCCTATAAGTCTTTGAGACATCATAAAATTGTAATCACTTCCGAAGGCACTCGTAACTGGGGGATAAGGTGGCGTCCCCTTGGGGACGCCATTTTGCCTTGTAACAAACTGATAGATAAGAAAATAAAAAAACCGGTGTTAACAAAAAAACGCCAGACCTAACAAGCAACAGATTTAACAAGTAAAAAAACAGGGGGTTCGCGTACCCCGCCCGACGCCACACTATTCCCCAATTTCAGCAGCAGTGGACGATATACTTTCGCTCATTAGGAAGATCGCGTTCACGAAAAGGACTGGCTAAGTAATGGTCTTCACAACACCATTACGAATTCGCCACCCACACGTCTATGATCTGAAAGGATGTGGCGGATTTTCCCGGCATCTACTTAGCGGCGGAGGCCGGTATCACGCTGGCCATACGCGCATAACATAGGTCAGCATGAATTCCTTAATTGCGACTATCCAAACGGAAGTGGCAAGGGGGCTTTTGGGTCGCGCTGCCCCGTCATGCTCTGCCAATCACGGACCTGCTGTCTGCGCATCACCGCGTGGGACGAACATTCGCGGAACTCCCAGTCGGAAAGGTCATTCTGCGGGCCAGTTATTCTGTCGTGTCGAATCCAGCGTAAATGTCTCGGCGGGAAATCCTATCCCTTGGTCATTCCAGGACCGCACGAGTGTC
>Ga0209567_10000576_pt1 | contig 20066 bp, 20 predicted proteins | sample COG_12_FD_184756 | JGI IMG/M metagenome (GOLD analysis project Ga0209567, IMG submission 184756) | Pelagic marine sediment microbial communities from the LTER site Helgoland, North Sea, for post-phytoplankton bloom and carbon turnover... | ecosystem: Environmental > Aquatic > Marine > Neritic...
CGGTGAATGGGTCGAACTCGACCAGACGATCTTCTATCCGCTTGGCGGAGGACAACCCGGAGACACAGGTACGTTTGTTTTACAGGACGGAAAAAAAATCGCAGTCCTCGACACGCGCAAAGGTGACACGGAAAAGCAGATCAGGCACGAACTCGAATCGAGTGAACACGGCTTGTCGCCGGGCGACAGTGTCGATATCGAGATCGACTGGGAACGCCGCTTCAAACACATGCGCATGCACACGAGCATGCACTTGCTGGGTTCGCTGATCCCGGTGCCCGTTACGGGCGGAGCAGTCGGTGCCGAGAAAAGCCGCCTGGATTTCGATCTCGGTGAACACCAGATCGATAAGGCGGACCTGACGACACGGCTCAATGCGCTCGTTGCCGAAGGACATCCCGTCGCATTCGGCAAGATCAGCGAAGCGGAACTCGACCAGCAACCCGAACTCGTACGCACGATGTCCGTGCAGCCGCCACGCGGCGCGGGTGACATTCGCACCGTGCGCGTCGAAGGCGTCGACTACCAGCCTTGCGGCGGCACACACGTGAACAATACGAGCGAGATTGGTCCGCTACGCGTCAGCAAGATCGAGAACAAGGGCAGGCGCAACCGGCGTGTGCACCTCGTGTTCGACCAGGACTAGTCTGTTCTTCCGACAGCGAGCGTTTCGAGTAACGGCTCGAGCGAGGCCTCGACGTTCTTCCATGCGCCGACGGAACCGCTGTACATGGGCTGGCGAACCTGCGATGCGCTGATCGTCGCCACGGGCCGGCGTGTCTTGTGGAACTCCATGCAGGCGGGATCCCAGTCCAATCCGCACGCATCGACCAGGGCTCGCGTCGTTCCCTCCTGCTCCTGCACGAGATCCTCGTAGCGCAGTGCATACATGACACCGGGCAACACTGCGTTCCAATGCGCCATCAGGTCTGAATACAAACGATAGTAACGGCCGAGCTCCACCATGTCATAAGCGTAGTAATGGCCGCGCGCGCTGAAGAAATTCTTGTAGATCGAATAGCAGGTGTCACGCGGGTCCCGCATACAATGCACGATACGCGCGTTCGGAAACACGATCCGGATCATGCCGACGTTCAGGAAATTATTGGGCAGCTTGTCGCTGATATGGCGAATATCCGCATCGAGTTCGCGAATCGCGGCAACGTAGCGCTGACCGATCGCTTTGAATCCTTCGGCACGTGCATCGGCGAGCGCGGCCGTGTAATCGACGCCGTCGACCATCGGAAACCGTTCGGCGATCGCCCGCGCCAGGTACCTGAGTTCGCCACCACCGTGGACATCCGGATGGCTCGCAAGAATCTGTTCGCAAAGCGTCGTGCCAGAGCGCGGCATACCGACGATGAATACAGGCGTCGCGTTCTCGATCCCGGCGCCGGACCAGCGCTCGAAAAACTGGCTATCGAAGACCGATTGCAGATTGGCGAACGCGGTCGCATCCTGCTCGATCGAGTAGTCGAAAGTCCTTCGATGCAGCGCGTTGCCGCGGTGGAGATGCTCGATTGCCGTTGAGTAGTTCCTCTTGTCCTCGTACCCCTTGCCGAGCGCAAACTCGAGGTGCATGCGTTCCTCCGGGCCCGCATCGGGTGCTTCAACTGCCGATTGCATGACGTCGAGGTCATCCTCGCTCAGGCTGGTCTTCGACAAGCCGGCGATTGCCCGCCAAGCCTTGCCGCAATGCGCGTCGATCTCGAGGGCACGACGAAACCGGGCCGCCGCCCCGTCTTTGTCACCGATGTCCTGCAGCGCGAGACCAAGGTCGTAGTGCCCCTCGGCGTAATCCGGCGCCTGCTGCAGCGCTTGCTCGTAGCGTTCGATCGCCGCCTCGAGCCGGCCATTCTGCCGCAGCACGTTGGCGAGATTGCACTGCACCGGAGCGAGGCCGGGCTGTTGAACGAGCACCTTTTCGAAACAGGCGATGGCCTCGCCGCCTTTGCCCAGTTCGCTCAGGACATTGCCCATCGTCACGAGTATCTCCGGTGAGTCGGGCATCGCGTTGAGGGCAAGTTCGATTTGCGCCAGCGCCTCAGTCGCCCGTCCCTGCCCGAGAAGCGCGTGAGCAAGGTTGCGGCGCGTATCGAGCAAGCGTGGCTCGATCTCGAGGGCAGCCTCGTAGCAATCGATTGCCGCGACCGGCTCGCCCGACTGCAGCAAGGCGTTGCCGAGATTACCGATGACCGCGGCATTCCGGGGCTGCAGTTGCAGCGCCTCGCGATAGCGAGCGGCCGCCTCGTCGAAGCGGCCCAGTGCCTGTAACGCGTTGCCGAGATTCGACAGCGCGTCAAGGTAATCGGGACGCTGCTCGATTGCCTGGCTGATGAGCGTGACCGCGTCTTCGAAGCGCCCGGTCTGCAGGCCGATGACGCCGAGGTAGTGTAGTGCATCGGCTTGCGTCGGGTCGGCCGCCAGGATGCGGCGGTAGATCTGCTCGGCCTGGCCGAGATCGCCAGCACCATGACAATTGAGCGCATGTTGCAGTGCTTGCTGCATGTCGCGGTCATCGTTCATAGTAGTGCTGCTTCGCCAGGGTCCGGAGCGCAGCATCATAACGGATGTGGCGAATGAACTTGTGGTTTTCGGTGCAGTCCATTCACAGGAAATCTGGAGGAAATACGTGCGTAAGTCCCTGCTACTCTTGCTCGCGGTTGCGCTTGCGTCGCAGTCATCGGCAACATCGCGTACCGCGCTCGTTACCGAAACCGAGGTGCCCGGCGCAACGCTGCACATCACGGTGTTACATCCGGTCGATGACGACAAGGCCGCCGAGATCGTAGAGTGGCTGCGATCGGCCTCCACGAACGTAAGCCTTGCCTACGGCCGTTTCCCCAACCCGTCGGCCAGCGTTATCGTGCAACCGACCGAACGTCGGGGTTGGGGCAGCAAGTCGCCGGTGCCGTTTGGTCGCGTGACGCGCAATGGGCGGGAGACGATAGAGCTGTACGTTGACGCGAAACGCCCGATAGAAGACTTCTACGGCGACTGGACTGCAACCCACGAATTCAGTCACCTGATGCTCCCCTATATCAGTCCACGGTACAAATGGATATCGGAAGGATTCGCCAGCTACTACCAGAACGTGCTCATGTCACGCGCCGGGCACTACACGGCCGAAGAGGCCTGGAGGAAGCTGACTGAAGGCATGAATCGCGGCCGTCGATCGCGCCCGGAACTGACCCTCAACGAAGCGGCAAGTGCGGGCGTCCGCGCCGCGCGTATGAAGATCTACTGGAGTGGCGCCGCCATCGCCCTGCTCGCCGACGTCGAACTGCGCGAACGTTCTGCGGGAGAGGAATCGCTCGACACCGCACTGGAAAAGCTACAGCGATGTTGCCTGCCGTCCGGGGACACCTGGAGCGGCCCCGAGTTGTTCACAAAACTCGACTCGATGGTTGACGAGCCGGTCTTCATGCCACTGTACCGGCGCTACGCGAATCGTAACGGGTTCCCGGACTTCGAACCGGCGCTGCAACGCCTGGGCGTGGACGTAGACGACGGTCGCACACGCCTGCATGACGATGCCGAACTCGCGGCGATTCGCAACGCCATTTCGTCGAGGCACGGGGAGTAAGGCGGAAACTACTTATCGGCAGCGAGCGTGGATGGTGCCAAACTGGTATTGCAATCGTCAGGAGACCTCGCCATGAAAGCAAAACTTCTATCCGTCGCAGCTCTGGTCCTGGTGGGTACGCAAATGTCAGCCTGCGGACGCGGCGAAGTCAGCTTCTCGGCCGATGTGATGCCCATACTCGAGGTTGCCTGCCTCGAGTGCCACACGAGTTCCGGTGAAGGCGGCGCGGCCAGCGGCTATACGGTCGATGACTACGACAGCGTCATGAAGGGCACCGAGTTCGGACCCGTCATCGTGCCCGGCAGCAGCATGTCGAGCAATCTGTACCTCGTGATCGCGGGCAAGACCGCTCCCGAGATTCGCATGCCACCGCATCACGAAGAGTCCTGGGCAGAGGGGCGTGGCACGGCCCTTGGCGGCGAGCAGATCGAATTGATCGCCAGGTGGATCGACCAGGGCGCGCTCAACAACTAGCGCGGTCCTGTAACTTTAGTGCGCGTACAGGATTGACGGTACACTTGCCCGGATGAACATCTGGGCGAATGCCCGCGAACTCGCGGCAAAGACTCCCGAAGCACGCAATCGGTATGTCGATTTCCTGCGCGCCGTTTCGATACTCATGGTCATTACGGGCCATTGGCTGATCGTCGCCCTGTACTACGATGACGGTTCATTGTCGAAAGGCGACTTGCTGGCAATCCGGCCCGACACGCAGTGGCTGACCTGGATCTTCCAGGTCATGCCGGTCTTTTTCATTGTCGGTGGCTACGCCAACGCGGTTTCACTCGAGAGTGCGGGTCGCAAGGGCATCGACTATGCCGGATGGCTGGTCACGCGCCTGAACCGCCTGGTTTCGCCGCTGCTCGTACTGTTGATTGCATGGGGCATCCTCGCGGCTGTGCTGCATTTCTCGGGCGTGTCCGGCGACGTTCTGAAGCTCGCCTCCAGGGCCGCGCTCATCCCGATCTGGTTCCTCGCGATCTATATCATGGTCGTGGTCCTCGCGCCGGCCACCTATCGGGCGTGGCAACGCTGGGGCTTCCTCTCCTTCTGGGCGTTCGCACTTGCCGGCTCGCTCGTGGACGTCGGCTTTTTCGTGGCTGACCAGCGCTGGCTTGGCTGGAGCAACTACTTCTGGGTGTGGCTCTCGGTGCACCACCTGGGGTATGCGTGGCGAGACGGCCGCATGGGCAGCCCGGGGCGCTTGCTCGTCTATTCCATACTCGGGCTGGCGGCACTCGCACTGTTGATCTTCAAGGGTCCCTACCCATTCGCGATGGTCGGTTCGCCGGACGAGGACCTCAGCAACTCGCTGCCGCCGAAGATCACGTTGCTCGCACTCGGAATCGCGCAGTTCGGACTGCTACTCGCGATCGAAAGGCCGATGCGCGGGGCCCTGGCCAGCCTCAGGCTCTGGACCGCGACAGTTCTCATCAACAGTATGATCATGACGCTGTATCTCTGGCATCTGACCGTCATGGTCATCATCGTGTCGCTGGCATTTCTCGCGAGTGGATTCGGGCTCGGGATCGAACCAGCAACCACCGAATGGTGGCTGACGCGCCCCGTCTGGATTGGCGTGCTTTTCCTTTTTCTCGTGCCTGTCGCGCTGCTGCTCGCACCGCTGGAGCGTCGCGGCCGGCCGGAAGGCGCGTCGGTACCGTCGGCGGCCAGGCTCATCACGGGCGCGATCCTGGTTTGCGGAGGCGTTGCACTGCTCGCCATGTTGGGTTTCGGCAGTGCGCCGCTGCCGTTTCTCGATATCGCCTCGTTTGCGCTCGTCGTCCTGGGTGCGGGCGTCAGCGGTTTGTTGCCGGGGCAACGCACGTGAGGACTAGTGCTGCTGTGTCTCGTCAGCCGGCATCGTAAAAAACTGCAGTTCCCCGAGCTCGCCTTCGAGCGACGTGATCTTCGCCGCGGGCTCCTCTCGCAGACGTGCGGCCAGGCGTTTTGCCTCTGTGATGTAATGATCGTAGAGCTGCTGGCGCAGCGCGAGCGACAGCCTCGCCGGCTCGCCGCCGATATTGCCCAGCGCAGCATCCAGGGAGAATTCCGGGAGGTCCAGCGCAGCATACTTGTGCTTCCACGTGCCGGTTGCCAGGTCGAAGTCGTAGAGTGACAGGAATTGGTGACCCTCGTCCGCAAGAAAATGGACGGCATCGATAACGTACTGCGCTTCGGCGTCATCCATGACCCAGTGCAGGCCGACCCGGCACCAGCCTGGTTTGAGACCGCAATAGCCTTGCTGTACGGCAAATCGGTAACGCTCCGACCGGTCTTCATCGATATCGAGCAGGCGGTGCCCGTAAGGGCCCGCGCAGGAACAACCAGCTCTCGACTGGATACCAAACAGGTCGTTGAGCAACGCCGTCATGAACTTGTGGTGCAGGTACTTGCCGTCAGAGTCCTTGACGTTGAATGAAATGATGCCGACACGGCTGCCCGGATCCGGGTTACCGAGCATTTCGATGTTCTCGTTCCCGCCCCAGCTCTTCATGGCGCGGTCGGTCAGCTCATGTTCCCTGACGTTGATAACGTCGACGCCGACCCGGTCCTTGATCTGGAACACGAGCCCGGCTTTGAGCGTCTGCAGTACACCCGGGGTACCGGCCTTCTCGCGCTCTTCGATGCGGCTGATGAAGTCCTGGTCCTTCATGCCCACGTAGTCGACAGTGCCGCCTGCGCTCACGCTGGGCGGCAACTCGCGGTTGTAAATGCGTTCGTTGAAGACGAGCACACCACTCGAGCCCGGTCCGCCGAGGAACTTGTGGGGTGAGATGAATATGGCATCGATGCTGGGATCGTCGCCTTCCTGCCGGGGTTCCGGGTTCATATCGATATCGACATACGGCGCACAGGCCGCAAAGTCGAAACAGGCAATCGCATCGTACTTGTGCAGGAGACTGGCAATCTTCTTCACATCGGAGCGAATGCCCGTCACATTCGAAGCGGCCGAGAACGAGCCGATACGTTTGCGACCCTGGTAGCGCGGGTCTTGCAGCAGCCTTTCGAGATGCGCAAGATCGATATTGCCCGCGGCATCGAGCTGAACCTCGATCGTCGTCGCAACGGACTGTCGCCACGAAATCTCGTTGGAGTGATGCTCGTATGGTCCGATGAACACTACGGGTTGCTTCTCTTGCAGGGCTTCCCGGAAGCGCTTGCTATCGATGTCCGCCTCCGCGTCGTCCAGGGTCTCTTCGATATTCTCGCGTGTCGCAGGAGCCAGCGCCACGCCGATGATCTGCTGCAGCTTGTCGATGGCGCCCGTCGCGCCCGTGCCGCACGCCACGATGCGACCGTCGGGGCCCGCGTTGACCGAATCCTTGATGGCCTCTTCGGCCTCGTGCAGCAGCTGGCTCATGCTGCGGCCCGTGATGTCGTCCTCTGTATGCGTGTTCGCGTAGACGCGCTGCAGGCTCTGCAGGTAGGACTCGACGAAGCGCAGGCAGCGTCCCGAAGCCGTGTAATCGCAATAGACCATCAGGCGTTCGCCGAACGGTGTCTTGAACGTAGAGTCGACACCAACGATTTGCTGGCGCAGGTAGTCGGGGCTGAGTGCCGCTTTGTCGTTCCGTTTGCTCATCCGGGATAGCTCACTTGGGGACCGGCTGGGACCATGGCATATTATGCCCTATTCCCAATTACGCGCGGTGTAACGCATGGCCAAAAAGCTCAAAAACGAGAAGGGACTGCTCGCGGAGGCGCTGCGCATGATCATCGACGACGCCGTAAAACGCGGCATCGTCGAGTTCGAGCCTACTGACTCGCACGACCTCAAGATAAAGTACGCCTATCGCCTCCTCGTACACGACAAGAAGATCTCACCACTGCCTCCCGACCAGGTCAACCTGCCCAAGATGAGACACCGGCTGGCCATGTGGGTCACCCACGAACTGCCAGCCGATCACAAACTCCTGCGCTAGGTATCCCCCCGGATCGTATCCTTGATCGAGTTGGCGATCGCGCTCGGTACCCCGACGTTCGCCGTGAACGCGCGGTAACCGGAGTCCCAGAAGTAGAGCTGCATGCGCCACATCTGGCCATAATGCAGGACCAGCGTGTCGTCGCCGTCCCTGACCACCAGCACTTCGGTAGGCAATGCGGCGACATGGTCCACGCCCGGGTACGGCGACATCTCGCTCTTGGAATCGCCGCGGAAGCGGGAATTGATGCGCACCATCTTGTCTTCGATGAACGGGTTCGTGAGGCCGATGTAGACGGCGTCGTCCCGCAGACGGACCTGCGTGATCGTCTCCCAGCCCTCGCACTCCCCGGCATCGCTCACTGGGCGAGCGGCGAGCGCGGCTTTGACCTTCTCGAGTGTCGCATCGAAGTCATCGTCTGCGGCCTTCTCGATCAGCAGCTGGCTCTTCTTGAAGGTCCGGAACTTGGCCATCATGCGCGCCGGTCCGTCGCCCTTGTACTTGCGGTAGTGCTTCTCGGTGCGCATGGGTTTCTGCTGCACGCTGAGCGCCTCGCCGGGCACCTTGGCAACGAGCTCGCGGATTTCGCCGGCAGCAAGTTCAGCGGCCGCGAGCAGCGCATCGTAGTTTGACGATCCGGCATAGAACACCATCGCGTGCGCGACGGGATTCGCCATATTGACGTAGGTCTTTTGCTCGTCGCCCTGGGTGTACACGGCGATGCGCAGGACCTGCGCGGACACCGTGCGCACCGACTCGGCCACCGCTGCCGCGGCGTAGGCCGGCGACGTCAGCACGTAGACCTTTGCCTGGTGCTTGTCGTCGGGCACGCGAACGTCATGCGCGCCTTGCAGCACGAGTTCGGAGTCGGCAAACGCTGCGTCGAGCGCTGCTGTCGTTTCGGAAAATGACACCGAGGACTCGAGAAGGGTCTCGAAAATACCGTAGGTGTCGGCGGAATAGGAAAGCGGCGCCATAAATAGCGCCGCAATCGTGATAACAATCCGTTTCAACATTTTATTCACTTGCTATCAGAACGTAAAGCCGACCTCGAACTCGAGCTGGCTCATTTCAAGCTCGATCGTCTGTGTCGGATCGAACATGCTCGGACCGGTCACTTCATTCTCTGGCGCGTACATTAACGAGAAGTCCCAAATACTCCCGCTGTCGCGGCGTGTCGTCCAGCCAAACGTGACGTGCTGCTCCATGACGCCGGGCGCCAGGATATTGAACAGTACGTCGGCTCCGTCAATCGGCTGTTCGCCGTAGCTGTAACCGAAGCGCCAGGTATTGTTCTCGTCGGACTGCAATTCGAAACCAACCTTGTAGGTCGTCATGTCATCCCAGCCGAAGCCGGCGCCGTTACCGCCGCCCAGGCAGGATTCAAGGTCTGTCCCGCCAAGTGGCAGCGCCGGGCAACTCGTGAGATTCGCCATCGGGTTGCCGACTGAATCGGTCTCGCTGAATGTCGTGTGCTCAACATCGAAGTTGACGCGCAGCGCATCGCTTGCGATCCACGAAACACCGCCCTTGATGCTTGACGGGATATCGAAGCCACCGCCTTCAGCATAAAGATCCGAGTAATCATCGAAATCGCCCATCGACATCTTCGACTGGTAGGAAAGGCCAACGCTGAACGTATCCGTCATGCCCCACCAGAGTCCGCCGGCGAAGCCCCAGCCGAACGTAACTTCATGGCCGTTATCGCTCAGGTTCTGCGGAAAAACGGCACCGCCCGACTCCGCGAAGGTCTTCGTTACCGGTGCAAAGGTGGTTACACCTTTCGCCTCGAAAGCCTGTATGGCAATTACCGGTCCGATGCCCCATGCAAAGTTGTCATTCACCTTGTCGGAATAGGTCACCGCAAGAAATGCCTGCATAAGATCAACGCCGGCATCGCCCACGCAGTAAGGACCCGGACCGGTCGCCGGCGGTTCGAGGTTCAACGGATCGCCGCCGCAGAAATACGACGTGGCCGATGCGTTGCCATCGTCCCAGTCGGTGTTCATACCGCCACGTCCGTAGAACGCGCCCGTGATGTTGGCGTCGCCTTCCAGGCTCCAGTTCCTGGCAACGTACGGAATCGGGAACCACTCGCTACTGCTGTCAATCTCTCCGGGATTGATCGTGTGCGATGGCAGGAAAACGCCATTGCTCGGGTCGATCGGGATCAAGGCACCGTTCAGCTGGCTGGCAGACGCTTCGTAGCTACGCCGCGGGCTGAAGATAGACAGGCCAACTTCCCACCGGTCGTCAACAAAAACGCCGAGTGCCGGGTTGGAGGCCGTCATGATCGCGCCCATGTTGGCGTTCGAGCCAACGCCCGTGCCTGCCATGCCTTTCGACTTCGGGCCCACGCCGTGTGTGAAATAACCGTTCGTCGCCAGCGCGGAACCGCTGAATACCAACGCACCCATGGCCAGCAGCGCGGCTGCCGTCCGTCCCTTCTTGACCATCATCTTCTTTCTCCCTGCGTTTCGCAGAATACCTCGTGTAGTGTGTTCATGACCTTTGTGGCGTCGTCACCGGACAACGAATAGGTTACCGATTGCGCCTCCTTCCTCGAGCGGACGATCCTTTCGCGCCGCAGCACCGCCAGGTGCTGGGACAAGGCCGACTGGCTCAAGCCCAGGATCTCTTGCAGTTCGCTGACCGTCTTCTCGCCTTCCGAGAGCTGGCACAGAATCATGAGACGCCATTCATTGGCCATCGCCTTGAGCAGCTCTACGGCGTGCGACGCCATGCCGTGCAACTCGGATAGCTCCGGCGATTCGTCGAAGTCCTTGGCGACGTCGTTCATCAGGCGCAGCCACCGAAACCTTCGGAGTCCATCTTGGCTTCGTAGGGGCCCGCCACTTCGCCGCCGGGAATCAGCGAGCCTTTAACGGAATCCCAGTCGTCGGGTTTCAGCACGACCAGCCAGCCGGCGCCGTAGGGGTCGTCATTCGCAATGCTGGGTTCGTTGACCAGCGCATCGTTGACGGCCACGACTTCGCCGCCCGCCAATGACTTTGCCGGGCCCACCCATTTCCCGGATTCGAGCGTGCCGCAGGACTTGCCGGCCCTGACCGAGCGACCCACGCGCTTGGGCGTGTACGCGACCAGCTTGCCGGCCATCGCCGTGGCGACCGAGGTCATACCGAGCTTGACGTTGCCGTCACCTTCCTCGGTGAACCAGATATGGTTGTCGACGTCATAGAGCAGTTCATCAGGCAGGTTACATCCGCGTACTGAAGGCATATCAGGCTTCCTCTTGTTGCTTTGATGCGGCGTCGGTCGAGCGGATCGGCTTCGACGAACAACAGAAGTCGCCTAGCTCAGCCACCTGCATCTTGCCGCTGATAAACAAAAACAGATGCTTAGATACCATCTGCAACATACTTAAGCGATCCGTAATATCCGAATATACGTCTCGCGATGTCACCAGGTTGTAGTGGTAGGCGACTTCCCGGCAGGTCTCGCGGCAGGCGTTGAAACTCGGATCGCCTTTTGCGCCCTGGCGATGCAGCGCCAGCAGGCGAAAACCCTCGCGAGTATCGTCCGTGGGCACGTTGCCGTGAGCCGTAACCCAGTGCTCGAGCACCTCTTCGCTGGCTTTGAGGAACTCATCGGCGGCTGCGTGCATATCCGGCGTCGTTAGTGGCGCCTCGAATACGGCCTCCAGTTCGGACAAGGGCCTCATCCGAGGCCCTTTTCCTTGAGAAAACTGATCGAGTCATTGATGTTTTCGTGCACCCCGACCTTTCTCGGCTTCAATCCGAGCGCCATGCCGAGCAGCTGCGTGAAATAGAGGATCTTGATGTCCACTTTCTCGCCGAGCATCTTCTCGGCCCGGATCTGGTGCATTTCGAGGCCCGAATGGCAGGTCGGGCATTCGGTCGCTATCACGTCTGCGCCGCACATCTTCGCCGTCTTCAGGATGTTGAGTACGAGCTTCGTCGACGTGTCGCTGTCGGAGAGCGTATGGGCACCGCCACAGCAGGCCGTCTTCAACGGGAAATCGACGTTTTCGGCGCCGGCCGCGGCCAGCAGATCATCCATGAAATGCGGCTTCGAGGTCGACTCGCTGCCCGGGCCCTGGTCCTTCTCCGGAAAGATGTGCCGCGGACGCGTGTACATGCAGCCGTAGTAGTTCGCGACCTTGATGCCTTTGAGCGAGTTCTTGACGCGTGATTTGAGGCCGTCTTCGCCGATCGCGTCCTTGATCCAGTCGAGCGCATGAATCGTCTCCACCTGCCCGGACTCATACGTCTTGTGGCCGGCCTTTTTCGAGAGTCGGTCCACGACCGCAGCCGATTCGTCATCGTTGGCAAGATCGTATTCGGCTTTCTTGAGGTTGTGGTAGCAGCCGTTGCACGGCGCCATGACCACATCCATGTCCATCTCGTTGGCGGCCGTCGACATGACGCGCGAAGACAGGTAGGTCTGGATCTTGGGGTCAATGTTCTTGACTTCCATGGCACCGCAGCAGTTCCAGTTCTTGACCTCGACGAGGTCGAGGCCCAGTACCTTGCCCACGGCCTTGGTCGAACGATTGTAGGAATGCCCGCTGCCCTCGAGTGCGCAACCCGGGTAGTAGGCAACCTTCTTGTACTTAGTCTCAGTCGTCATATTCAGTGACACCTTGTTCAGGCAGCGACATCCTGCTTCGCGGTTTCGACCAGTTCGGCCAGGTTCAGGGCTTCTGCCTGCTTTTCATGCTGTTCGTCGATGTATTCCTGGATAGCGGCCGATGCTGATCCCCAGTCGCTCGTGCGTGGCGCGACCAGCGTGGCGAGACCCATGCGGGTCAGCATGCCGGCGGGCAGTCCGCGCAACATGCGCCTGACCATTTCGATCAACCAGGGCTGCGCGAGCTTTTGCTTCGTACGCGCAAAGAAGCGCCGTATCGTTCGGCCCTCCTCGATCTTGCCCGTGGCGACAACCTGCTCAGTGAACACCTCGTCGAAGTGCATTGACGGCGACTTCGGCGTGTGCCCTTTCTTCTCGAGCCAGTGCGCCGTCGCTTTCATGACGCCCTCGGGAAACACGTCGCGCGGGCACGCGTAGGTGCACTTGTTGCACGATACGCACTGCCAGATGATGTCCTTGTCGCGCAGCAGCTCGGACTCCATTCCCAAGCGAATCAGGTAGATCCAGTAGCGCGGGTTGAAATCGGGATTGATCGCGTGGACCGTGCACGAGTTCGTGCAGGAGCCGCATTGCCAGCAGCGATGAATCTGTTCGCCACCCGGGAGAGCCGCGATTTCGTCCTCCAGGGCTTCGTTGTAGTCCTTGACGACGCGACTCTCGATGAACGTGCTCCAGTGACCCGAGACATCGACGCCGTCGAGTACCAGTTCATCGTGCGTCGTGAGGTCTTCGGGTCGGATCAGCGATTTTTCGTGAATGGGCATTGGGTATTCCGTCTAATTCAGCGTCGTGCTGTCGTCGATGACGAATGCTTCGCCGTTAATGGACTTCAGGCGCGTCCGGCCATCACCGGGCTGGACGCCGTCAAGGCCGAGCAAGCGGCGCGTATGTTGCATCGGGTCTTCCGGTGCCGAGAAATCAACCCGCAGGTAGCTGCCGCCCTGCTCACAAATGTACTGTGCATAGATTTGCGCGCACAGCACATCGACGTAGTAGAGGACATCACGGAAAAAACCGTTATCGCTCAGGAACTGGCTCAGTTCCTCACGCAGCATCAAGTAGGTGCCGTAGTTATCGGCGACTTTTATCGTCATGTGGTCGACGTCGTCGCCGTGCCAGATCTCACGGATCACGCCCGTGTTCGCTTTGACGTCCCATATCCACCGATTCATCATCGGCACACGTTCGGGATCGGCGTTATGCAGCAACTCGACGGCCAGGTCTCTTACCCAGCGATGCTTCTTGTCCTGCGGGAAGCGACCGCAGAAGCGACCGATACGGTTGTCAATGTGCTCGGCATCGTCGAACAACTCGACGATACCGTCGCGCACCCCGGCGAATGCGTCTTCGTTGAGCCAATCGCTGACGCGACGCCGCACGGTCGCCATGAACGTGCACAGGCCCTTGAAGGTTTCGAGGTCGAGTTTTTCGACGGGACTCTCGACAAGCGCCTGGCGAAACATCGCGCTCTTGAGTTTCACGGCATCGATGTAACGCTCGATGCCACCATGGTCCTCACTGCCGCGGATCATGATCTGTAATCCGGTACGCAACGCGTCCGCCGACAAATCGAGGACGGGACGCTCGAATTCATGCGGCTGCAAGGAGGTCGTCGAAGCCATGTCAGCTTCAGGCGGTCTTGCTGAAGTCTGCCGAGGTCGACAGGACGGCCATGGCTGCGGCGTGCCCCTGGGCAATCGAGTCGTCAATCGTCTCGGGGCCGGTCGCCGCGCCGGCAACGAACACGCCTGGCCTTGAAGTTCCCCCCATAGCAGCGTATCGACTGGCAACATCAACGAAACCGTTATCCTCGAGGTCGATGCCGAATGTCTCGGCGATCGTCGGATTGTCCACATTGGGGTCCATACCTATGGCATGCACTACCATATCGAACGGAATGGTGATCGGACGTTTGACGAGCGTGTCTTCGCCTTTAACGATCAGCTTCTCGCCGTCCGACGTCACTTCTGCAATGCGCGCCTTGATGTACTTGACCTTGAATTCTTCCTGGCTCTGCCAGTAATACTTGGTCTCGTAGAGGCCGAACGTACGGATGTCCATGTAGTAGATGTAGACATGGCAGTTCGGCAATTCCTCACGAATTTCCATCGCGAGATTCGACGATACGGTGCAGCAGATTTTCGAGCACCACTCGCGGCCGATCTGGCGGTCGCGCGAACCAACGCACAACAGGATGGCTACGCGTTTGGGCTTGCGGCCGTCGGACGGGCAGCGAACACCGTCACCCGACGAGATCATCTGCTCGACCTGCGTCGTGGTCACGACGTCCTCATACGTACCGAAACCCCACTCGGGCTTGTTCACCGAGTCGAAATGCGTAAACCCACTACAGAGTACTGCAGCCTCTACTTGCAGGTTTTCACCATTGGACAGCCGTGCGGAAAAATTCCCCGGTGTCCCGTCGAAGTTTGTGACGGTGGCGCCGGTGACGACCTTGACGTTGTCCATGCCCTCGACACGAGCAACCATGCCACCGATCGCGTCTTTCGCCCACTCACCGGACGGCACGAGTTTCGCGTAGCCCGACAGAATCGGCGCACCGCCGAGTTTGTCTTCCTTCTCTACGATGACGCAGTTTTTGCCCACGGTCGCAAGACTGTGAGCTGCGGCCAGACCCGCGGGTCCGCCACCTATTATCAATACGGGTTTACTCATTATTAGTCGCTCGATTGTGTGTCGGCCGGTTGTTTGCGAAGCAAGGGTTTGAAGCCCGGACCGGACGTAATCATCAGACGCGGGTCATACAGGGTCTCGCCCCTGCCCGCTTCTACTTCTTTCAAATACGCTTCAAATTCCGCTTTCTTCTTCTGCCAGTCGATACCGAGCTTCTCCATCAAGGTCTCTGTTGAAGATGCATGCCAGTGCGACTGGACGATCTTGTACGGATGCGCGCCGCAAACCAGTGCCGCAAACTGACAGTCTGCCAGCACGGGCATATCAACCGGCTTGCCGGCCGCAGCGCCGATCCACTGGTTCTTGTCCAGTGTCGTGATGCAGCCAGTGTCATGACCGACCATCATGTCAGCATGTGCTTCTTCCTGCGCAACACGGAGCTTGCGATCGATGGCGAACGAACGCGTAAACTCACGCTCCGAAATGATGTGCCGGAAACCGAAGCCACAGCAGTCGTACCAGGTCGAGTAATCAATAACCTGGGTGCCGAGTGTTTCGAGAAGCCCGGTGGTCACTGCGACACGATTGCCATCGAGGACGTCGTCGTCGTAAATCGCGTCCTCGGGAACCATTTTATAAACGTGGCAAGCCGGATGCACAGTCGCACGAATGTGGTCACAATCGATGACCTGGTGCTTCTTGATCTCGTTACGCATTACGTGCAACCACTCGGAATAATGCACGACCTCTTCCGGGATCAGCAGCTTGCCATCAACCAGGCGACCCAGCTTGCCGAGTATCTTCTTGACGCGCTCACGCAGCTTGGCCGACTGCAACAGGTATCCACGCACTTCCTTGTAGTTGCCAAACGAGGTGCCACAGTGCACTAGCGGATAGAAGTAGCCATCGGGCAGGCCTTGTGCTTTCGCCGATACGTAGGCCTGGTGGAAATTCCGCAGGAAAACAGCCGCGAGACTCTCCAGGTTGCCGATGCCGGATCCGTGGTAGTTCCAGGCCGTGCATGAGGTCTGGTCGGTCTCGTCGAGATAGTCGATGCCCATCTCATTCATGAGCCACAGCAGCGACGCCGGGTAGCCCGGGATATTGCCGCACTGGCCACAGGACTTGTGATGCCAGAGATGCGTCGTGGGGATGCGCTTGTCCCAACCGTACAGCGTCTTGACCGTGATCGGCTCGTGCTCGTCCTTGACGCGGTGCACGATGATCTCGCCGTCCTTCTCGAGTTGCCACATCTGGTCGCGTACGTCTTCGACGCGATCCTTGTTCGTGAGCATCGAACGCTTGTTGATGACCTGGTCGACCCAAACCGTGGCGACGTGCGCATCCTCTTTTGAAAGATTCGCGTCCGTCCATTCCGGACCATGACCCGTGAGACGCTCTCCGCCGTTGCCGCTACCTGTCGTCATAATAATCTCCTGACCTTTTTCCGCTAGTCATCGTCGTCCTGATCGTCGAGCCAATCCTCATAGTCATCACGCTTTTCATCCATGATGTCGAGGATCACGTCGAACAGGTTTTCGTCGATGGTTTCAAGACTGTCGAGCACGCCGGTTTCTTCCCAGATCGTGTACAGCTCTACGGAAGTCTTGAGATTGACTTCCCACGCAGTCTTGGTCGTGTGCAGCGTGGGCATGGGTATTGCCTTGCGAAGTGTCGCCAGCGGCGCGTCGACCTTGGCGACGTTGGGGCCCCAGTCGGCGAATCCGTCCGGAGTAATCATGTCAGGTGAAAGCTGGTTGCCCGTCGATATCAGCTTGAGCATGACGCGGCTGAAGGGGCGCAGCACATTCTTCGCCGACTCCATGCCGTGCTTGATCGCCGTTTCGCGCATGAGCATGACGAGGCCGCCTGGCGAATTGCCGAACGGGCAACGTGCGGCGCAGGTATAGCACTGCGCGCAGGACCAGATCTTCTCCTGCATCGCATCGTAGATGCCTTCCAGATTCTCGGTCCACAGCAGCTGCACGATCTCGCGCGGACTGAAGTCATAATAATGCGCGGCCGGGCATGTCGCAGTGCAGATGCCGCAATTCAGGCAGCCATTGAGCTCGTGGTCGTATCGCAGGTCGTCCTGGATATCCTGAAAGATCTCCTCCAGCTTGTCCCGACCGACTGGTGGCTTGTCCGATACCGGATCGCCAATGTATTCCTGGACACGAGACGTTGCTGAATGCGACATATTTTGAACCTGTTTGATCTAGTAAGACAGAACCCGGATATCGCCTTCCATGACCTCTTCGATCAGGTGAGCGCCCCCGACGATGCCCTCGCATTCGGGGATCAGGTCTTCCTTGGTCATGTCGAAGAGATCGAGGTTGGGCGAGCAACAGAAGAACTTGACGCCGGCTTCGTGAGCGTCCTGGATGAAGCTGTAGACGGACTTCGGCGAGCCTTCCTTGACGTACAGGTCCTCAGCCACGCCTTTCTTCATGAGGCGGCCCGACGTTGCGGTGCAGATGACGTCGACGTCGTAGTCCATTGCAGCCGCGACAGTAGCCTGGAAGATCGGAGCGCCCAGTTCCTCGCCGTTGCGTGGATCCGTGTTCGCCATAACGATGATGAGTTTTTCAGCCATTTTCTTGATTCCCCTGCGATTAGACGGCCGTCTAACAGCGCATTAGCATATACTAAATTAGATTCGTAGCCAATTCCCCGGCGGCCTTCGGCGAGGCCATCAGGGACGTACATTGCACGAGTCCGGTCATAACGGGTACCAGTTCGTCCTCGAGGACAGGCTGCAGCATGCGCAGCTCCTCGAGCTTCGCCGGTGCGTCGTCAGGTACCTCCTCGAATTCCATGATCAGGTCTTCGACCATACCGAGCTTAATCCCCGGATTGCCTGAAAAGCCATAGGCATTATCACCGACCTGCCAGGCAGCCGGACGACCCATCTCGTCCTCGGCAAGCACCCTGGCGGTCGCCGGCGGCACGGGCCAGTCGCGCATGTAGATCACCTGGTTGAAACGCTCGGGCAGGAAGCCGTTGAGCGCATCATCCACTGTGCGTTTCACCGTCAGCAATTCGAAGGTCAGGTCCCTCTTTTGCGAACTGCCGCCCGCGGCCAGGCTCAGGATTTGCGCCCCGAGCCCGAATCCGACAACGGGCGTGCCCTCCTCGAGCCGCGCACGCGTGAGCTCGACTTCCTCGGCCAGGGTCGGCAGGTCACGCGTACCGGCCGATCCCCACGGGCCGCCGCCCAGCAGCATCAGGGCGTCCGCGGGTAGTTCGGCTTTGGGCAGCTTGCCGGCCGCAAAGGGCCGAAAGTACTGGAAGCGTATCCGCCGGCCTTCGAGATGGTCCTCCATGAGCCCCAGGTATTCGCCCGAAGTGTGCTGGATAACTGCAACCACGTTCATCGGGTCCGCTTGAGCCGCGGCCAGCACGAATGCGTCGTCGCCGCTTTTGCAGTCAGCCATGTCCCGTCTCCCGCGACTCGAGCGCATTGACGATCGAGGCATGAAAATCACCGGCGGTTACACTCAGCATGCCGATGTCGGCTTCCTCGAAAAAGCCGGTAATCAGCGGCTCGATTTCGTCGAAGCGCGCGCCGGCGAGGTGCGCCTCGAGGTCGAGCACGACCCGCGGCGGCGTCACGAAGAAATCGCCCGTGATCAGAACGCGCTGCAGGATGTTTCGCGCAGGACCTTCAAGCCTGACGAACGTATCGATCGTTCCGCCTGCCCCCGTGTGCGAGCCGGCCAGCACGCCCTCGCCCTCGCCAGGGCTATTGATCTCGGCAACAAACTCGTCGCTGCCGATTTCCTCGTCGAAAAATTGCCGGGCGAGCGTTTCCTCGTCGGGCGTTATTGCGCCGGCCTCGGCATCGATGCCGAAGCGCTCGCTGAACGCCCTGACCAGTGCTTCCTGGATACCTGCAATATCCGGGAGTGCATCGCCGAGCAGTTCCTTGAGGGTTACTACACGCTGCGCGGCCGAGTCGAGATTGTGCTTCGCGACCTTTTTTTGCGGCACGTTCAGAGTCCTGACCATTTCCGCCGCGTTCATATCGACGAGCACGGTACCCTGGTAGATCAGGATATCGCCATCGAAGAAACCGCCCGTGCCGCTGATCTTGCGGCCGCCGACCTCGATGTCATTGCGCGGCCGGAATCGGGCATCGACGCCGAGTTCCTGCAGGCCGGCCGCGGCGGCATTGCAGATCTCGCGTGCGAGATCAGGCAGCGCGGCGATGCCCAGCGAGGCGCGATGGAACACGAGTTCCCAACCCAGTTGCCCTTCGTCGAGATAGATGGCACCACCGCCCGTAATGCGTCGCACCGTCCCGACGCCGTTGGCGGTGCAGTAATCGAGGTTGATCTCGCGGCTCAGGTCCTGGTGACGACCGATGAGCGCCGTTGGCGGAAATCGCATGAAGCGTATCGTGTCCGGGATCCTCTCTTCCTGCCTGAGCTCGATCAGCGCCGCGTCGAACGCGATGTTGGAGCGCCCTTCACGGACGCCCGTGTCGATGATTCTGAATTTGCCGGACACGCGGTGCTTGCTACTCGACCGTGACCGGAATATCGAGCTGCTTCCTGATCTGCTTGATGTCCTTCTTCTTGGGCTGGAACGGATAACTCGCGATATTGCTCGGCGGCGAATCGCCATACGGTCGATCGCAGGCGGAGATGTCGTCCTGGAACTTACCGGGACACCCGGACGTCCGGAAAGCGATGCCATCGTCGATAACGTCGGACAGCTCCGCTTCGCTGATGCCGTAGCCTGCTACCCGGCCGACCTCGTCGAACGTCATCTGCTCGACGCGCACATCGCGGTAGTCGATCAGGTAACGGGCGAGCTGCACGCGACGCCACTGGTCACGCGGCGTTGCGGGCAGATGGTCCATGAGCGAACCCTGCTCCGGGAAGAAGCAGAACATATGGCTGTGGCCGCCGAGATCGACGAGTTCCTGCACGAGCTTGAGCACGTCGTACTCGGTTTCGCCCATGCCGACAATGATATGGGCGCCGAATTTCTGCGGGCCAAAAATGTCCTTCGCCTCGAGCATGATCTCCCAGTACTTCGACCACTTGTGCGGCGACTGCACGCCCTTGCCGCGCGTGCGGTCGAAGATCTCCGGCGTCGCGGCGTCGAGCGCCACCGTGAAAATGTCGGCGCCCAGGTCTTTCGTTCGTTGCACGTCGTCGCGCGTCATCGTCGTCGGGTTCGACAGTATCGACACGGGAATCGCCTCCGGGTCAATGCGATCGGTCCACTGCTTCAGCACCGTGAACGTGTCGTCCTCGGAACGCGGATGCGTGATCATC
>Ga0209567_10000577_pt1 | contig 20052 bp, 22 predicted proteins | sample COG_12_FD_184756 | JGI IMG/M metagenome (GOLD analysis project Ga0209567, IMG submission 184756) | Pelagic marine sediment microbial communities from the LTER site Helgoland, North Sea, for post-phytoplankton bloom and carbon turnover... | ecosystem: Environmental > Aquatic > Marine > Neritic...
CCCGGGCGTCTATGTGGATGGCGCCAAGATCGCCGCACTGGGATTGAGGGTCAGGCGTGGTTGCAGTTATCACGGTCTGGCTTTTAACGTGGATATGGATATGGAGCCGTTCTCGAGAATCAACCCCTGCGGTTACCAAGGCCTGGCGGTGACACAGTTAAGTGATCTCGGAATGGCACTGTCCGTTGACGAAGTGAGTGAGAGCTGGCTGCCTTATCTGGCGGCGCAGCTGGGCTATATTGTGCGTTCGGATTGAACCGGACTTTGTGTCAGTGGTAGTCAGTGCGCTGAACAGCCAATACGACGACGCAGTACGCGCCGTAAATACATCCCTGTAGGCTCGACGGCAGCATCCCTGCTGCCGACGGTACTGCATCGTCGTATCGGCTATTCAGTGCCCGGAAAATATTCATGCCAGATAAGCAAACAAAATATGAACGTGGTGCGGCTAAAATCGCGCGTATCCCGATCAAGATTGAGCCAACTGAAAAGCCGTTGCGTAAACCAGCGTGGATTCGTGCCAAATCACCCGCCGGTCCCGCCGTACAGCGCCTGAAAAAAGTGCTGCGTGAGAATCAGCTGTATACCGTCTGTGAAGAGGCCTCCTGCCCGAATCTCGGCGAGTGTTTTGCTCATGGAACGGCGACCTTCATGATCATGGGGGATATCTGTACGCGCCGATGCCCGTTCTGTGATGTGGCCCATGGCCGTCCTGATCCGCTGGATCCAAATGAACCGAAACATCTGGCGCAAACCATAAATGCAATGGACTTGAGTTATGTGGTTATAACATCGGTGGACCGGGACGATCTCCGCGACGGCGGATCACAGCATTTTGTCGCTTGTATACAGGCGGTTCGTGAGTTCAATCCGAAAACGCAAATCGAAATTCTGGTGCCTGACTTTCGTGGCCGTATGGAGCGTGCACTGAAAATTCTGCACCAGGCGCCGCCGGATGTATTCAACCATAATCTGGAGACAATTCCCCGGCTCTACAGGAAAGTGCGTCCTGGTTCAGACTATCAGTGGTCACTGGACCTGCTGAAACAGTTCAAGCGGGATCATCCCAAGGTTCCCTGCAAGTCAGGCTTGATGCTGGGGCTGGGCGAGACCATTGAAGAAGTCGAGCAGGTCATGCAGGACATGCGCGCCCATCATGTTGAGATGCTGACCCTCGGGCAATACCTGCAACCCAGCAAGCATCATCTGCCCGTCGATCGCTTTGTACATCCTGATGAGTTCGAATCCCTGCGTGAAACCGGTAAGAAACTGGGATTCAGCCAGGTTGCCAGCGGACCTATGGTGCGTTCTTCGTACCATGCGGACCAGCAAGCCGCCGGTCTGGTTTAAGTGCATCTCCTTGTGGCCATTACTCCGCATGGCTTTGGTCATGTTGCACAGGTTTCACCTGTTATTAATGCGCTCCGGCGAAAGCTTCCGGTTTTACGTGTAACGATACTGACCAGTGTGCCCGAAGCCTTTTTAAGGGGGCGTATCCAGGGTGACTTCAAGTACATTGGTCAGGCGCCTGATTTTGGCCTGGTTATGAATTCTGCGCTGGACATAGACCTCGACGCCAGTGCGACGGCTTATGCGGAGCTGCATCGGAACTGGCAGCAAAGGGTGGATGCGGAGGCCTGCAAACTCGAGTCGCTTGTTGCGGATCTGGTGCTGGCTGATGTTCCTTACCTGACCCTGGCCGCCGCAAGGCAGGTGGCTATTCCGGCAGCTGCGCTGTGTTCCCTGAACTGGGCGGATATCTATCGTCATTATTTCGCAAGCCGCAAGGAAGCCCGAAAGGTTCTGGCGCACATGGAATCGGCTTATCGGAGCGCAGCTGTTTTCCTGTGTCCCGAACCATCCATGCCTATGCCATTTCTTGATAATCGGCTGTCAATCGGACCTGTCGCTGCACAGGGGCGTTGCCGACGTGATGAACTCATGCAGCAACTTGGACTGGACCCCGGGCAATCGCTGGTGCTGGTCGCGCCCGGCGGTGTCGAAACACGTTTTGCATTGGAGAGCTGGCCGCTTGATCAGGGGATTCACTGGTTGGTCAGTGAATGCTGGCGGGTGCGGCATCCGGATGTCAGTCCACTGGAAAAAACGGGTCTCGGCTTTACCGATCTTGTCGCCAGCTGTGATGCCGTGTTAGGCAAATGCGGGTACGGTACCGTTTCCGAGTGTGTTGTGAATGCTACACCGCTGTTGTACATTCCCCGTCCAGACTGGCCTGAAGAGCGCGTGTTGTTACAGTGGCTGGAGATCCACAATGCTGCCATCCCGGTTGAACCGATACGCTTAGTCAGCGGTGAATTTACCGATCTTGTTGTGCGGGCACGGTCACAGGGTGTTAAAGCTTGCAGGGCAACGGGCGCCAGCCAGGCAGCGGACTACCTGATGAAGCTGCTTGTCGCGGCCATGCCGGTGACTGAAGAGTTAAACAATAACGATCGCTGAATTATGCAGTGTGTGGTTTACAAAAGCCTCAAGCAGTTTGACTATTTCCTGTTTGTGAAAAGAGAGGATGACTTTGCGCGTGTTCCGGATGGCCTGATGCAGATGCTCGGCGTGCTTGCAAAGGTCATGGACCTGGAGCTGGATGAAAATCGCAACCTTGCTCAGGCGGATGTCGTGGCGGTCATGCAGCAGATTGAGGTGCGGGGTTACTACCTGCAAATGCCGCCACAATCGGATTCTGCTCCGCCGGATTCGTAATCGACGGCAAAACGTAAAGCGCGGTACAGGGTGAAAGGGTCGGGGGTCCTGTCAGCGTCAGAATTTCTGCGTACCGACCTGACTGCCGATTCCAGCGTCACTATGGGCACATCGCGGATTATCAGTCCACGGGCGCGTTCCCAGCTGCGGCGATCCGGCGCATTGAGCAGCTGTTCCAGCAATGCCTTGCGGGCTGCAGACAGTTTTCCATAAGGGTCGCGGCATAGATCTACGATATGCATGATTTCCCGTCCTTCCGGTATTCGGAGAGTATTGGCAGAAATAATGCATAAACCGGGCCAGTATATGGGCGGTCGGCTGCCAATGGCCCGGGGTACGGGTGTTGCTTTCATTCAAATGACGCGGGGAGCTCAACTTCACCTTTGCGGTTGCGATCAGCAAGCTGGGCAATCAGCTTGTCCAGACCATCACGCTTTATCTGTTCACCAAAGCTGCTGCGGTAGGTAATCGCCAGGCTGATGCCTTCGAGCCGGATATCATAGATTTTCCACTCGCCCCGGTAATAAAGCTGGTACTGAACATCTGCCGTTTGTCCGCCTTGCAGGGCAATAGTGGCGCGTACCGAGGCTTTCTTGTCACCGGCTTTGTAGCGCGACGGCAGGTACTTGATACCCTTCTGTTCCGCCAGCGCGATGATGTCATCCACGTAGCTGGTCATCGCCGTGACATAGGAGCGGATCAACAGGTCTTTGACCTCTTCAATCAGCTGCTGTTGCTGGGCGGGGCTGGCGGTTTTCCAGTATTTTCCGATGACCAGCCGGGTTATGCGCGGAAAATCGATATGCGGCGCCATCAGTTCGTCGCTGATCTGATAGGCGATGGACTGGTCCTTGCGAATCTGCTCGGCGTTGTCGCGCAGCTGGTGGATAAGCTCGTCGATTCTTTCAGCCACCAGCGGTTGGGGATCCTCAAACAGGCGAGGGTCATATACGGTAGGATCGGCCAGCGTGGCCTGGGTAAACGAAGACGCTGCCGCCATGGTCAGCATGACGAGCAACATCCATGGGCTTTGACACTTCCATGCTTTCATAGGCTGATTATACTGTTACCGCTCAGTTAGAAATAGTAGCTCATAACCCCATGAAAGTTCAAATATTTCATGGGCTGTCAAAGGTTGTCCAGATGGGGCAGTGATCCGACGGTTTCTCCATGCTGCGAACGGAATAAGAGATGCCGGCATCGGTGCAGACCTCAGCAAGTGATTGGGTTGCAAGCAACAGATCGATGCGCAGACCGCGTTTGGGGTCACGTTCAAAGCCGCGGCTGCGGTAGTCAAACCAGCTGAATTTGTTGTCGACCTGAGGGAACCGCATCCGGTAGGTATCTACCAGGCCCCAGTCCAGCAGATGCTGCAGCCACTCGCGCTCTTCCGGCAGAAAGCTGCATTTTCCGCTTTTTAACCAGCGTCTTGCGTTGTCAGCGCCGATACCTATGTCCAGCTCCAGTGGTGCAATATTCATATCGCCCATGACGATCAGCGCTTGTTGCGGGTCGTGGTGCTGCTGCAGGTGCTCGAGTAAATCACGATAAAATTTTCTCTTGGCCGTAAATTTGAGCGCATGGTCGCGGCTTTCGCCCTGCGGGAAATAGCCGTTTAAGACCGTCATGGAACGTCCATCGGCAAGTGGAAAAATTGCTGTAATAAGCCGCCGCTGGGCATCCTCGTCGTCATGGGGAAAACCCTTGTGAACTGCCAGCGGTGTTTGCCGTGACAGGATAGCTACACCGTAGTGGGCTTTCTGGCCGTGAAAAGCGACCTGGTAGCCCAGATCCTCTATCATGGCCCGTGGGAAGTCCTGATCCTGAACCTTGGTTTCCTGGATGCCGATGATGTCCGGCTGATGTTCATTCACCAGTTTTTGCAGCTGGTGTGGACGGGCGCGAATGCCGTTGGTATTGAATGAGACGATTTTCATAGGATTTTTGCTTACCGGGAAATGTCAGGCATTCTAGTGTACCTCGTCACCAATATTAACCCTGAAATCATCAATCTATATGAGACAGTACACTGGCGTGGCGAAAGGTGTGTGCAGCGCGCTACAATCTGACTCGAAACATTCTTCATAGCAACAGGAAGACAAATCATTATGAACAGTGCAGTTGCCGGAGATGCGGCGCCAAACCAAGCGCCAGCAGAGGCCCACCAGGCGTTTGACTGGGTACGCAGCGAGCGCATCGAATCCCTGAAGCTGGTGGTGGATGAATACCGGCATCGCGCCACCGGCGCGCCGCATTACCACCTGGCGGCGGATAATCCGGAGAATGTGTTCCTGGTAGCGTTACGTACCGTACCTGTCGACTCCAAGGGCGTCGCCCATATTCTGGAACACACGGTTCTGTGTGGCAGTGAACACTACCCGGTTCGCGACCCTTTTTTCATGATGATCCGGCGTTCCCTGAATACCTTTATGAACGCCTTTACCAGCAGTGACTGGACGGCCTATCCATTTGCCAGCCAGAACAAAAAAGATTTCAACAATCTGATGGACGTATATCTGGATGCGGTGTTTTTTGCATCCCTGCACGAACTGGATTTTGCCCAGGAAGGCCACCGCGTGGAGTTCGCTGAAGTTGATCATCCCGAATCCGAGCTGGTGTTCAAGGGCGTGGTTTTCAATGAGATGAAAGGCGCCATGAGCTCGGCTGTGAGTACCTTGTGGCAGACGCTGACCAAATACCTGTTTCCCGGCACAACCTATCACTACAACAGCGGTGGTGATCCCGAATATATCCCTGATTTGAGCTATCGGGAACTCAAGGCTTTCTATAAAACCCACTATCACCCGTCCAATGCGGTGATCATGACTTACGGCGATATCCCGGCTGCCGAGCATCAGGCACGCATACACGAAAAAGCCTTGTCTCGATTCGAGCACCTCGATGTTCATATTGCCGTTGCAAACGAGAAACGCTACCAGGCGCCGGTCCGTGTCCAGGAAAGTTACGCCTTTGATGAAGCCGGCGAGACAGCGGAAAAAACACATATTGTGATGGGCTGGTTACTGGGGCCCAGCACTGAGCTGAAGCAGCAGCTGGAAGCTCATTTACTGGAAGGGGTTTTACTGGATGACGGTGCGTCGCCGTTACGCTACGCCCTGGAAACCACAGCTCTGGGCAATGCACCCTCGCCGCTGTGCGGACTCGAAGCATCCAATCGCGAAATGAGTTTTGTCTGTGGCCTGGAGGGCAGTGAAGCGGATAGGGCGGATGCCCTGGAGGATCTGGTGCTGAGTGTATTGAGCCAGGTCGCGGAGCAGGGGATTCCCAAGGATCGAGTTGAAGCCGTTTTGCATCAACTGGAACTCAGTCAGCGTGAAGTCTCTGGTGGTGGTTACCCGTACGGCTTGCAGCTGATTTTGGAAGGTTTATCCAGTGCAATTCATCGTGGAGATCCGGTGGCGTTGCTCAACCTTGACCCTGTGCTCGAGGAGTTGCGTAACAATATTCAGGATCCCGAATACATTCGCAGACTGGTACGCGAACGCCTGCTGGAAAATCCTCATCGCGTGCGGTTGACCATGGTGCCGGATAACGAACTTTCAGCGCGCCGGGATCAGGCTGAAACGGAGCGGCTGGCGGAGATAAAGGCGCAGCTTGCTGATGAAGAAAAGCAGGACATTGTACATCGTGCGCTTGAGCTGGCGGCGCGTCAGGAACAGATTGATGATCCCGACATCCTGCCCAAGGTGGGTCTGGAAGACATCCCCCCTGAAATGCATATTGCCCAGGGTGAGAGCGGAACAATAGCCGGATGTGCTGCGAGCTATTATGCCCAGGGCACCAATGGCCTGGTGTACCAGCAGGTGGTTGTGGACCTGCCGCAGCTTGAGGGTGAATTGCTGGACACACTGCCCTATTACAGCAACGCACTTGCGCAACTGGGTTGTGGTGGTCGTGACTACCTTGCAACTCAGGCCCTGCAGAGCAGTGTGTCCGGTGGTGTGCACGCGAGCAACAGCGTGCGCAGTGCGATCGATAACGTGCAGGTCCTGCGTGGTTGCTTCGTCTTGTCAGGAAAAGCATTGACGCGTAACCAGGCGGCGCTCAGCCAGTTGATGTACGACACCATGGAGGCGCCACGTTTTGATGAACTGGAGCGCATCCGTGAACTGATCGCGCAACAACGCGCACAGCGGGAACAGAGCGTGACCGGCAATGGCCATGGTCTGGCCATGCTTGCTGCTTCATCCGGCGCCAGCGCCGGCGCCGCCCTGGCGCATCGTCTGCGCGGGCTTGCCGGTATCCATTATCTCAAGGCGCTGGACGACAGTTTCGAGGACAAGGATAAGCTGGCTGCATTTGCCGAACGTTTTGCAGGCATACATCAGCTGATCCGCCCGGCACCCCGCCAGTTCCTGTTGATCAGTGAAGCCGAGTACCGTGAGCAGGCTCAACAGGATATGGATCGTGCCTGGTCGGCAGAACTACCTGCAAGCCGGGAATTCTCCGCATTTGGGGTGCCGCCGGTACAACAACAGGTGCGGGAAGCGTGGCTGACCAGCACCCAGGTGAATTTCTGCGCCAAGGCCTACCCGACCGTGTCGGTGGCTCATGCCGATGCGGCGCCCTTGTCGGTGCTGGCCGGCTTCCTGCGCAATGGCTATTTGCATCGAGTGATCCGCGAGCAGGGCGGCGCATACGGGGGCGGTGCCAGTCACGATTCGGATAATGCCGTGTTCCGATTTTTCTCCTATCGTGATCCCAGGCTGGAGGAGACCCTCGATGATTTCGACCATTCTATTCGCTGGCTGCTGGACGGAAAACACGAGTGGCGACTGGTCGAGGAGGCTATTCTGGGTGTGATCAGCAGTATCGACAAGCCAGGTTCGCCGGCCGGGGAAGCCAAGGATGCGTTTTACAACAGCCTGTTTGGCCGGACACCGGAACAGCGCCGGCGTTTCCGCCAACGGGTGCTGGAAGTAAAGTTGCAGGATCTCCAGCGCGTGGGGGAGACCTACCTCATGCCGGGACAGGCCAGTATCGCTGTCATCAGCAGCCAGTCCGGTGAACAACGTTGCCGGGAACTGGGGCTGGATGTGAAACATTTGTGAGGGTATGACCCCGAGTCAACGCTATCAGGCGGATCTGGACCGCCAAGGCTTTCATCCCGATGTGGCCCAGCAACAGGCTGTGGAGCTGCTTCAGTCAGTCTATGACCGGCTGATCGGTCAGCAGCCCGTGCTTCCTGTCTGGAACAGGCTGCTGGGGCAGCGTTTGACACCGGTCAAGGGACTGTATTTGTGGGGTGGGCCAGGTCGTGGCAAGACTTACCTCATGGATTGTTTTTACGAGTGTTTACCATTCGGGGAAAAACGACGCGTTCATTTTCACCGCTTTATGCTGGAAATTCATGAAGCGCTGGATGCCTTGCCGAAGACACCTGATCCTTTGCTTGTTGTTGCGGATAAGCTGGCGGGAGGTTGCCGGGTGCTTTGTCTGGATGAGTTTCACGTCACCGATATAGCGGATGCCATGTTGCTGGCGGGTTTGCTGGAGGCGCTGTTTGCCAGACAGCTTACCCTGCTCGCAACGTCCAATATCGCTCCCGATGCTTTATACGAGAATGGCCTGCAGCGTGATCGTTTTTTACCGGCCATCGACCTGTTGCAGGACAACACACGGGTGTATGAGCTCGACGGCAGGCAGGACTTCCGGCTTGAGCTGTTGCAGCATAATGGAACCTACCAGCTGGCCAGTGGTAAGGCCGCTCGCGAGTGGCTGGAAAAAGCGCTGTGTGAGCTGGCACCGGTAGAGTTTCAGCGTAAAGTAACTATCGTGGTGCATGGCCGGAAATTGCATGCCCATGCCCTGGCAGAGGATATGGTCTGGTTCGATTTCGACGAATTATGTCTGCAGCCACGTTCGGCACGGGATTACCTCGAATTGGCGCGCGAATTCCATGCCCTGTTGCTCGAAGGTGTGCCGTGCATGGGCGAGGATCTCGATGAGGCGGCGCGACGCTTTATACATCTAATCGACGCGTTGTATGATCACGGGGTTAAACTGCTTGCGACGGCCGATGCCGTGCCGGATCGGCTCTATGAAGGCACCCGGCTCGAGAAGGCTTTTCGGCGCACCGCAAGTCGTTTGACAGAGATGTCGAGTAAACACTATCTGAGCTGCCCGCACCGCACGGGCTAAGGAGTGAGTCGAGATGATGTACCGATTACCCTGGTTGCTGATGGCAGTAGCTGGTCTGTCTATGCAGGCGCTGGCCGAAGATGCTGTCTTACCGGATACGGCATGGCGTGTGATGCGTGCCCAGTTCACGACCTCAATCGATAATCGTGAACCTGTTGATCAGGTTGTGGTGCTGTCACCGCCGCAAGTCGAAGTGTTCTTCTTTACAGAACTTGGCAACCTGGAAGGTCGTACGGTGACCCATCGTTGGGAGCACCAGGGGCAGGTGGTTTCGCGGGTGCCATTCGAGGTGAAAGGACCCCGCTGGCGGGTGTTCTCAAAATATATCCTGGAGCCGGATCAGTTTGGTGAATGGTCGGTCACTGTCATCGACGAAAGTGACTGGCCGCTTTATACCGAGCTGTTCCGTTACGAACCGGAAAGCACGAATAGTTTGCCGGCCCCGACGGATTATTCCATGCCATCAGAATAACGCGGAATCCTCTGGGGCAGGTGGCGAACTTTTGTCTGAGGTGCCACTGATACTTTGCCCTGCGTCCATGTCATCACCGTTTGAGGAGGTGACATCTGACGCGGTGTCCTGCTCAGTTGGAGGGGTAAATGCTGTCGTTGTGTTCACGTCAAGTGAAGGTGCAATATTTGATTCGCTGTCCTGTTCAACCGTAGCGGCGACATCTGACGCAGTATCCTGCTCAAAGCTGTCAACAAAACCGGTCGATTCCTCAAGCATCCCGCCATTCCTGTCAGACCCAACAGCTTGAGCCGGTGCCACAGCTGGTAATGTTTCGGGTACCGGTTCTGTTTCATCCGCCTGAATCATTTCGACAGGTGCTTCCTCGCCTGAGGGTGAATCAGCGCCCGCCGGGGCGGGTTGGTTCGCGACAGCCTGCTCGAAAGTCGGCTCTGCTGCTGCAGACAGCGTAGTGGCAACGGCGGGCGTATGCTCATCGGCCGGAGGTGCCTGTAAATCTGCCAGCTCACGATTGACTTTAATTCTGGTCAGTCGTTCGGTCAGACGCTGCTCAGCTGCTTTGCGCAAGCGGCTTTGCTCTGCTTTGAGTGCCGCCTGCCGGTTGGCGTCATTCCCTGTACGCGTCGCTTTTGCCGGTGCTGGAAGCGTGGCGGTTTTCGTGCCGCCTGGTGCCGCTTTGCGTTTTACCCGCTGATTGGTCGGCTGCTGTTTCGGGGGTCGCCGATTCTGGTGCTCGCTTGACACCACCGCGGCAGGCGCTTTCTGTTTGGCGGTGGGTGGGGACTGATACCAGAACAAAGAGGCGGATATTGTAACGCCAGCCACCAGACCGGTAACTAGTGCGGGCAGTAACCAGCCGGGACCCCGCTTGTCGAAAGCGGCCGGTTGGTTGCGTTCGTACTCCATAGGGTGGCTCGGAGGGGCCACCTGCTGAGGTTTCGGCCGCTGCTGTCTGTCAGTCGTCTTTTTTTGAGCTCCCTGGTTGGGGGGCGGGGGGCGGTGAGTTTTTTGTTGGTCAGCGACGTGGTGCGATTGTTGTGGATCTTGTGGTGTGTGTTCATCAGTGGCACAGCGCGCATCCTGGTGATCGGGCGAAGGCTGTGTTTTTTGCTCGTCAATCGTACGGCGTGATTTTTGTTGGTTTGATGAATGCGTCATTTTCAAATGCTTACGTGTTTTTTTGCTTTCCATGCCCAACAAGCGAATCAGCTGCTCAGGAGGCAGTTCCATCGACGGGTGAAGCGGGTTGAAAGCAAGTGCTCCCCGGCCTGCGGGCTTGTTCTTTATGTCGGGCTTCGGATGCTGGCTGTGCCCAGTGTCAAAGATGGACGATTCTGTCATTGTCTGATTCCGTGTGCGTTTCGTTGTTCGCCGGGACAGGCTTTCGATGTGTTCGGCCAGGCGCCGCGCCCGCACCGCTCCACAGCAAAGCTGTGCCATCTGTTGTTCGACATGTTGGTGATGGTGCTCGGCAAATTCTTCTCCAATTGAGTTAAAGGTATTGTAATCAATACTATATGTTGCTTTCTCGGTGCGCTGTTGAACTCTGGCAACAGTGTCATGATCAACCCATAGCTATGAACAACACGACTCTACCCCACTGGTGATAGCGTCAGAACGCATTGATTATTAAGGGGGGGATGGGACTATTTAGTGTGGTATCAGAGCTGTCGGTCAGCCAATCATCGAAAATCCGAACCAATCCACACAATATTCACCGGCCGGAAACGGTGCTTTGTGCGATATATGTAAAAATTTTCAGGCAATAACAGCGGAAAAGCCCAGAAAACGCTACAATTAACAGACAAAGGATAATGAGAAGCCGGGATGCGATGGGTTGAAGCTTGAATATGCGGAGTTATATACGACATCCTTCCGATATACCCATTGAATATCAGGAAGATAAGCTGGATGCAGGCGTCAGTCAGGAATGCTTGAACGATATCAGCAAAGGTGGGCTGTCGTTTTCCTCGGCGAGGAAACTGAGTCCCGGTAGCGTGATTACCATCAGGTTTTCCTGCGTACAGCCAGATTTTGAGGCCAGGGCGCAAGTGGCCTGGTGTCACCGGGAAGGTGAGGGCTTTGTCATAGGTGTCGCTTTTTCAGAATCAAGCGATAGTTTTCGAGTACGGATGATCGAGCAAATCTGCCATATCAGGCATTACAGGGCAGAAGTTTTGGCCACAGAAGGAAGGCAGCTTGATGGAGACCAAGCGGCCCGTGAGTGGATTCAGAAATTTGCGGATGATTTTCCAAGCTTTGAAGATGTAACGGCATCCTGACTGAACCGGTGATCGGCGTAGATAGGCACTGGGTAAATCATAATAACTAAGGGGATTTTAAAATGAACAACAAAAGCAGATATTTGTGGATAACTTTTCTGACCGGCTCGGTTCTGGCAGCGTTCTCGGCCAGTGTTTTTTCTTTTGCCGGTGAATCTCATTGGCTTGAGATTCGTGTCTCTAACAAACAGTCAGATCGTGCGGTCAGCGGCGCCGCGGTATGCCTGGGTACGACAGCCAGGCCGGACCAGTTCGGTGCAGGACGGTCGAACGAGGATGGTGTGGTACGTTTCGAGAACTTGAGTCAAAAGCCGATGCCGTTGCTGGCCACTGTTTCAAAGCAGGGCTTCCATGGCAGCAAGCAACTGCTGCAACCGCTGTACCAGAGTCGTGTTCTGGTTATGAAGATTGCATCGGGCGGAGGTGGCCCCGAGTGTAATGCACCGGCTGAAGCGCTGGACAATACTACGTCGTCGGGTTTGATTGTAGACAGAATCGATATCAGCGCAGATTCCGGTACTGGAGAGTCAGGCAATGTGTTGATTTCCGTTGCCGCTTCCGGACCGGTGAATCAGATTCGTATCAGTGAGCAGGCGGATTTTGCGGGTGCATCCTGGCAGGTCTATCAGCCGGCAGTTTCCTACACCCTGAGTCAGGGTAAAGGTTTGAAGCAAGTCCATGTTCAGGTACGGCGTTTTAGTGAGGTCGAAGGGGCCAGTATAGAAGTCGTTTCTCAGCCAAAGAAGGCCAGGCATCTGGTTCAGTGATCAGGCGTCTATATCTGGAATCAGGCGGCTTTCGATCATTTCGGCGGTATCCTTGAGCTTGAGTTTGCGTTTTTTCAGCCGTTTGAGTTGCAGTTGGTCCGGGTAGGCCGAGTGGATAAGATGGTGGATCACATCATCCAGATCCCTGTGTTCCAGTCGTAACTCCTCCAGTTGCTGCCGGAGGGCCTGGATTTCTTCTGTTGTCAGTGGGTTTTTAATGGCCAGACTCCTGTCCGCAGTCACCCGGGCCTTGCCGGGGTGACATTGTTGCGGCTATTCACTGCCCGCATGGCATTGCTCAATATACCGTAAATTATCGTTTTTGCGATAACCGGGTCAGACCAAGGCGTATTTTTCGCTGTTGTCAGCGTTTCGAACGGCGACGTCGGCGACCTTCGAAACCTGCAATCGATTTGACGAGTTCCTGGTAGGGGATTTGTTCCAGTGAGCCGTAAGTTTGTTCACCAAGGGCGGTTAATCCGGCAACGTCAATTACCTTGTCACCGCCGAGCTCAGGGTGCAGGGTATGCTGCAAGCCGAGTAAGCCGCCATTCTGTACCTTGATTTCCTTGGCGTGGGGTAATTCGCCGTCGAGCACTGTGATTTTGAGCACGAAGCGGGCATTTTCCCGCAATAACGTGATGAAATGGCCGCAGCGATCATGGGCGGTAGCCGAGTCACAGGCGATACCCTCCCGGTCGGCAAGGTAAAAGCGGGCTGAACACAGACAGGAGCAGCGCCGCGTCAGAATAGCTTTCTCAAAGACGCAACGGCGTTGATTGATGTTCTGGTAGGTTGAACGGTACTCGTCTTCCTCAACCATGGGAAATACTATTTTTCCCACTCGCGTAGAATCGGCTGCTCTCGTTTCTCCATGAGCTTCTCTTCCGCTTCCAGTTCTGAGTCGGCAAACATGACTTTAACGGTATAGTTATCGCTATCGGTCATTCCGGCGCGTAAATCGCGGGCATGCTGCCTGGCCTCCTTGAAGGAGTCGTACTTCTCCAGTTTTTCCAGTGTTTTCAACAGGTCGGTTGGGCCTGCAATGACTTTGTAGATGTAGTATGGCATGGCGTTATTTCAACAAATGATGAGTGGTTAAACAAAGCCGTTCAGTATAGCAAGCTGACGTCTATTACTCACAAGCCCACTTGTTCAACAAGGTTTCCCAGGGTGATGATGAAACCGGTTCGCCGGTCGTCGCCCTCCACGCTGTAGGTGAACTGGAACGTTCGTTGCGCCGTCAATCGGCCTTGATTCGAACGGCGCAGCCTCAGACGGTGTAGTGTTACTGTGCCGTCAAGCAGTTGCAGTTGCTGGTTCAGGCAGACATCGCGGGCCGCTCGCAGCGCAAGCTCCCTCGCCTGAAGTGTGTTTTGCCAGAACCAGACTATCAGCCCTAACAGAATGAGTAATAGCAGGCCGCCAGTCCCCATAAGAATTTTGCCAAGTATATGAGACAGTATAATAAAGCCTAGCATGGTCGCACCTTCATCCCCAGAGTCGCTGAGGAATAATGAGCCGGCGCAATCACGGCCTCGTGTTACACTCAGTATTAGTGGAGCCGGCGTCTCGGATCGGTTGCGTATGGCTGAGGAACTGCATTGTCGGGTAGAGCTCCGTGGCGCGTGAAGTTTTACTCAATCAGGCACGGTTTGGCAGTTTCAACGCATTGCATAGGATGGGAATCATGGTTGGCATGAGCGAAGAAGAACGCCTGGAACTCACCCGCGGCATTCTGAATATGCTGGATGACTGGGAAATCGATGCAAAAGACCAGCTTGTCTTGCTAGGGCTCAGTGGTGTTCGGAGTCGAGAGGTCAAGCGTATGCGCGATAGCCGACCCTTGCCCGATGAGCCGGAGGTCATGCAGCGTGTTGAGCACCTTATCTGTATTGCCGATGCGCTGCGGACAACGTATCCGTTCAGCCAGCGTATGGGCAGGCTCTGGATGCACAAGCCCAATAGAAAATTTCGACAGCGTTCGCCAGTTGCGACAATGGTCGAAGACGGCATGGTCGGAATCATTTCGGTTCGTTCCTATCTCGATTGCTCGTTCAGCTGGGATATGTCCGGCTCCAAAGCCTGATTCAGAGAAGCCGGGCTCGTCTACTCACAGAAAGATCTGATGCCGTCGCTGTTTCTGCATGCAGATGATCCGCTGTGGCAACCCGCCGATCCGGATTCGCTGGCCGCTACCTTGCGTGACCTTGGTCTTATCGGGCCATTTGCTGCATCTGATCACGTTGCTGGATTCCAGGCAGGCGAGCAGTTTCTGAAGCTGGTGATGTTTCTTGGTTGTTCGCCGCAGATCGTGCTGGATCCGGAGCTTGCCGAACAGGGGCAGACGGTTTGTCAGATACGTCTGCTGACTTACAGGGAAGTCACCTTGCTTACAGGGAAATCAAAGCCAGCTGTTCGTTGCACGAAATGCCGCGCAGCTGTTGACCTGTCGAGAGCGGGTTCGTTTGAGGCGCGCTATAAATGTCAACAATGCGGTAATGAATCCCGGGCATCAGATCTTGACTGGCGACAGAGCGCCGGCTTTGGCCGTTGCTTTGTCGAAGTCAGCGGGATCTACCCGCAGGAAGCAGTGCCTTCGGACAAGTTGCTCAACGCCCTGCACGCCTATTCGCACTGTAACTGGAAGTACTTTTACTACAGTGCACTAGTCCCGCCGTAGCCGATCAGAAATCGCTATCGGTGTTGGATAACGTAAGACGATAAAGTAGGACGACAGGATAAAGCTTATCAGCGTTGCCAACTGGATGACATGGGATGCCTGTGTACCGATAACAGCTGACTGTGTTGCCAGCAACGCAATCAACAGGGAAAACTCGCTGATCTGGCCCAGTCTCACCCCGACCTCCTGGGCCAGTTCCGGGGTCTCTCCTGCGTGAAGCCACAATTTTTTGAACACAGCGGGTTTAATGAGCAGGCTGACAGCGGCGAGTATTAGTGCAGGCAGCACGACTTGTTGCATGGAAGACAGGTCGAATGCCGCGCCCAGGCTGACGAAAAACACCACCAGGAAAAAATCCCGCAACGGTTTGAGGCTTTCTGCAATAAAACGCGAAATAGGTTCGGTTGCCACAGCAACGCCGGCAATAAAGGCCCCGATTTCCGGTGACAGACCCAGGGCTTCGGAGAGTTCAGCCATGCCCAGGCACCAGCCAATGGCGAGCAGGAAGATATATTCCTGAATGGTATCGAATTTTGCCAGCAGGCGGGTCAGTACAAAACGTGAGAAGCCGAATGCAAAAAGCAGAAATCCCGGTAGCGCCAGGCTCAGTATCGCGGCACTTTGCCAGCCATGGATTGTCCCGCTCAGTCCGTGCAATAACAAGAGAATTACGATGGCGATCAGATCCTGCAACAGCAGTACGCTGATAATGATTTCACCGGTATGCTGGTGATGCAATACCGTGCTGGGCAGCAGTTTAAGGCCCATGATGGTGCTGGAGAACATCATGGCAGCACCAATGACCAGGGATTCCACCGCGCCATAACCGAAGGCCAGGGCGGTAGAGGCGCCCAGAGCGGCAAATACAGCCGAACTCACCAGGGTGACTACAGTCGCTTTGCGAAACATGTGCCACAAATCCTGCGGGTGAAGATTAAGGCCTAGCAGAAACAGCAGGAAAACAATGCCGACGTGCGACAGTTCCTGCAATAATTTCACGTCTTCGATCAGGCTCAGCCCCGAAGGGCCAATAAGCATGCCCAGAACAATATAAGCGACCAGTACCGACTGGCGCGCATACAGTGCGGCAGTTGCCAGAATGGCGGCACCGGTAAAAATAAGGAACACCGAAAATACGATGGATTGATCCAACTGAATTACACCCTGGAGTATCAGCATTTAAGCCTAGCACACTCGCTGCAGGGCGCAGTGACATGTGTCAGTGGCAAGCAGTGAAGCAGGCGTTGCAGCTGCCATTGCGCCCGCTACCGATGAGCCGCATTGATCAGTTGGTTCGGTATGTTACCTCTGTTTCCGCAGCCCTAAGCCGGCAGCTACCGGCAGTTTACTCGTCTTCCTTTTTCGGTCCCTTTCTCATCGGGGCAAAATCCAGCGGTACCACGACTTCGGATTTCGGTTCGTCGATGTAGCGGGGACGCGCACTTGTGTCGCGCCCAAGTTCCCTGGCCAGTTCCTGCTCACGCGCTGTGATCAGCATCAGGCATTCACGGATGCCCTGGACGGTATGTTCGGATAAGGGGTGCCTGAGCCCGGGTCGTGGAGCCGTGTCTTTGGCAACGCTGGTCAGCACATTTTTCACCATGGCCAGGATGCGTTCTTCTTTTGTCGGATCTTGTTCGCTCATATATCACTCCCTTACCCCTGCCGGGTAAAGATTAAAGTTGCTATTGTGCCATAGCTGCCAGTTCGATCAGTAATAACTACGGTATTCAGCCGGGTTTCTGTTGTTCGAGCTCCTCCCAGCGTCGATAGGCGGTTTGCAGGTCAGCCTCGGCGGTGGACAGCTGTTCTTTCTTGGTGGCGATTTCATTACACGGAAGCCGGTAGAAATCCGGGTCGGACATGCGCTTGTGTATGTCGTCGATATCTGTTTCCAGCTGTTCGATAAGCTGCGGCAGTTCGTCGAGCTCCCGCTGGTCCTTGTAACTCAACTTGACTGAGTGCGGTTTGGGCCGGTTAGTGGTAGTGCCCTGTATGTTCGTAGTCTGTAGTTTATCCGGCTCGCTGGATTTACGCTGGCGCAGCCAGTCACTGTAACCACCGACATATTCGTTAACGACAGCATCATCTTCAAAAACCAGCGTACTGGTGACAACCCGGTCCAGAAACATTCGATCGTGACTGACCAGCAACACGGTGCCTTCATAGTCCGCCAGCAGCTCTTCCAGTAAATCCAGCGTGTCGATGTCCAGATCGTTGGTTGGTTCGTCGAGTACGAAAAGGTTGGCGGGTTTGCTGAACAACTTTGCCAGCAGCAGACGGTTGCGTTCACCTCCGGACAAGGCGGAAACCGGTGTCCGACAGCGCTCGGGCGCAAACAAAAAATCCTGCAGATAGCTGATGACGTGGCGTTGCTGGTTATTGACCTGAATGAATTGCCTGCCATCGGCGAGGTTATCAATGACCGAACGCTGCTCATCCAGTTGTGCTCGACGTTGATCGAAATAGGCGATTTCCAGTTTGGCGCCCAGGCGAATCGTTCCTTGCTGCGGTTGAAGCTCGCCCAGCAGGAGTCGCAGCAGCGTGGTCTTGCCGACCCCGTTGGGTCCAATGATACCGACTTTGTCCCCTCGAAGTATCGTGGTGTTGAGATTGCGAATCAGCGGACGATCAGCGAATGAATAAGCGGCCTCAACAGTTTCGACCACCAGCTTTCCAGATGCTTCACTATTCTGTGAGCGCATTTTAGCCTTGCCTGAGACCAGGCGTCGGTTGCGCTGTTCCTCGCGCATCTTCTGCAAAGCACGCACCCGGCCTTCGTTGCGGGTGCGTCGCGCTTTGATGCCTTGCCGGATCCAGCGTTCTTCATCGAGCAACTTTTTGTCAAAGGCTGCCTGGCGACTGGATTCGGTCTCCAGCCATGCCTGTTTGCGCTTGAGGTAAGTCGGGTAATCTCCCGGCCAGTCTGTCAGTACCCCGCGGTCCAGATCGATAATGCGGGTTGCCAGACTGGCGAGAAAGCTGCGGTCGTGGCTGATGAACAACAGGGTGCCGTCAAAATTCCGGAGGAATGCTTCAAGCCATTCAATGGCCTGAATGTCGAGATGATTGGTTGGTTCGTCGAGCAGTAACAGATCCGGCGAAGAGACCAAGGCGCGTGCCAGCAGGACGCGGCGCTGTATGCCGCCGGAGAGACTGTCAAAGTGCGTATCGGGATCCAGCGACAGTTGAGATATCACCGTTTCCACCCTTTGTTCCAGTGTCCATCCACCCTGGGTTTCCAGTTCGTGCTGGTTGGCTTCAAGCTGTTCCAGCAGTTTACTGTCCTGGTGCTGGCTGAGTTTTAAGCTCAGGTGGTGAAATTGCCGGATGAGCTCCCCCAGTTTCCCCAGCCCTTCGGCCACGCAATCAAATACACTTGCGGAGAAATTCCCGGGCAGCTCCTGATCGAGTGAAGCGATTTTGAGCCCCTGCCGGCGTTCAATATCCCCGTCATCCGGGTTGATCCGGCCTTCCAACACCTTCAATAGCGTGGATTTTCCACAGCCGTTGCGACCCACCAGGCAAACGCGTTCGCCGGCTTCGATGCTGAGGTCGACACCGTCCAGAAGTGCGGGGCCACCAAAGCTCAGGCGTAGATTGCGGGTGCGTAGTAATGGCATGGGGGGCAGAGCATAAGCTGCGCTTGCGGGCGGCTCAACTCATTTTTCCGCTTGCCGATAAGGCGGAGTGTGAACCCTCGTTGTGTCCGAAAATGTGCGCAGGTTCGCATCAGTTGTGATGGGGATACAGGAGACTGTCCATCCGGATCCGGTGACAGGAAAGCAAAGCCATGCTCGAACATGAGTTTTACGCAGACCCGACAGTTTTTGACCAGTGGCAGAACAATACCGGGAACTGGTTCGGTTCAGGCCTTGAAAAACTGTCGCCGTTTTCCTGGGCGTTGTGTTTTTGTAGTCTTGCCACCACCTTTCTGTTTGTTGCCATTGGTGTATTTATTGATTCGTTGCAGCACAGCGAGCCGGGAGCAACGGCGGAGATGTGGAACCAGACCCTGGCACAGGGGGTGACGTTTGTTATCGCGCTCACTGCGTCGACCGGTCTGTATAAACAAGCCATGAAGTCGTGGCCCGGGACTATCGCGATTTCAGGCGCTTGCCGTGCTTTGGCCGGATTTGCCGGTTGGCGTAAACCGCAACAGGCGGCGCTGACCAGCGTTGCCAATGCCGCGTCAAAATCTCCGGCAATCGTTGCTGCAGATCGGCGGGCGGTGCAGGAGTTCTTTGCCGGCGTGCGTGCCGCAGGGGTGAATGTCGCTATTGCCAAAGCCCTGTTCGCGGCGGGTGTGCGCTCAGCCCAACACTTGAGCCGGACTGAGGACAGCTATCTGTATGGCATCCACGGTGTCGGTCCCGCGACAGTTGGTAAACTCCGTGCCTATTTCGCGCAGCATTAAGGGCCTGATAGCTTGTCAATATTTTCTTCCAGCGAACGGTAACACCCGGGTGTAAAGCGCGGCGAACAGATCGCGTAGAAAATCAGGTCCTGATTCCCCGTATTCCGAATTCGTTGCCGTGTGTCGGGCGGTATAAAGACAACATCCCCGGCTGATACCTGTGCAGGTGTCAGGTCGCCGATTTCAGCAATACCCTCGCCTGCTATGATGAGGTAACGCTCCGAGGTTTCATGCAGGCAATGCCACTGCGTGGTCACACCAGGTTCAACCCGCGCACGTACAATGGAAACCTGTCGATCGTCGGGGTGATTGGCGACCTCAAGAATATGGCAACCTTCCTGAAACCAGTATTCGTTCTGCAGTTTGCTGCGGTATATTTTTTCAGACATGGCGCCTATGCCCATGCAGTGAAGGAGTGCCGGCGTCATGTCGGCTATTCAGCGTAAGGTTTAGTATATACGGCTCTTCCCCTGATCTAGTGGGTCATTTGGGCCTTGTAGAGCCTAACCGCGAAGGACGCCAAGGACGCGAAGTAAAAAACTTGTTTTCTG
>Ga0209567_10000579_pt1 | contig 20028 bp, 15 predicted proteins | sample COG_12_FD_184756 | JGI IMG/M metagenome (GOLD analysis project Ga0209567, IMG submission 184756) | Pelagic marine sediment microbial communities from the LTER site Helgoland, North Sea, for post-phytoplankton bloom and carbon turnover... | ecosystem: Environmental > Aquatic > Marine > Neritic...
GCTGACGGGAACTATCGCGAAGTCCTGGGGTAAACACACATTGGTCGGCAGCGTCAGGTACAACACCACGATCAGTGGTACAGCGCCGATCCAGAGCGTGTTCCGTGCAGGCGGTATGTTTAACCTGTCCGGCTTCAACACCAACGAGCTCAGCGGCCAGCACTACGCTCGGGCAGCCGCTGTATATTACCGGGAATTGGGCCACATCAAGTTCCTGCCACTGTATGCCGGCATGACGTTCGAAGTCGGTAATGTATTCCAGGACCGTGATGATATTGGGCTGAGCGATTCGCTTAATGCGGGCAGCCTTTTCCTGGGTGCCGACACCTTTATTGGGCCGCTCTATGTCGCGTACGGCCGGGCCGAAGGCAGCAACAGCGCCTTTTACCTTTACCTGGGGCGCTCGTTCTGATTATCCGGGGCCTCCCTGCTTGCCGGGGAGGTCCTACCCCTTCGTCTTCCGACCAACCTCGAACAGGGGAAAAGCTCCCTTCTTTTCGCTGCGCTGTTGTTCCAGGGTCTTCATCTCTGCCGTATCGGACGTCGTAACATCATCGAGAACTCCGGTGTCGGCCTCGGGCGCATCGACCACTTTGATCCTGTGGTCGGCGAGGGAAATTATATCGTTGCTCTTGAGAATCGTGCTGTTGACCCTGACCGAGTTCACGAACGTGCCGTTGGCGCTGTTAAGGTCTACTAAGACCAGGGCGTCGGAGTACAGCATAAACAGGGCGTGCATCTTGCTCGCAAACTGATTGTAGATCGTGATGTCGGCGAGACTTGATCGCCCAACCAGTATCTTCTTCTGGCGAATCTCGAACTCGTCGAGCGTTTCACCGTTCGACGTCACGATCAGCTTCGGCACGGGCGGCTTGCTGGTCTTCGGTGCAACGGTTCGGCGGGCTTTCTTCTTCAGCGCCCGCTTCTGGCGTTCCACATCGTGCTCGCCAACGGGCAGCCTCGTCGCAAACGACATCGCGCCCCTGGCATTATCGTTGAGCGCGCCCGGCAGGCCTTTGGATATCCCGTGCAGCCTGTCGCAGACGTGCATTGGCAACACCTGGTCGGGCCGCTCGATACCGCATGTCTCCAGCCTGCCGTGCAGGTAACGCATCGATTCGGCGCGCGACAAGGGCGCAACCCCGAAGACCGCAACAGTTCGCTGCGATATCGGCGCCATCCCGTCCGACTGCAGCAGCTGCGGGGCTCGTTGATCGCCGGCGAGCACGATGCGAACCGCGAAGCGGCTCTGGAACTCGAACGCGGCAAGCAAGGACAGGACGCGAAGCGTGGCAGGGTACATCCTGTCGATATTTTCGACGACGAGCACCGGCGACTGGTTGACGCGCGTCTGCTGCACTGCGAACACCTGGATCATCCTCAACAGTTCGTCGACAGACTGTAACTCCAGTCTGTAGCCGAACTGCGCGAGTATCTCGGACAGCAGCTCCTGCGGCTTCAGTTTGGTCCCATCCACGACGGCCCGGGCCATTTCTTCCGGCAGGCCGGCGACGAATTTCCGGATGATCGTGGATCTGCCACACGACGTCGGCCCGAATATCAGCCTCGCCGCGCGTTTGTCTGTGAGGATAGCGTGCAGATGCTTGACTGCGTGCTGTTGTGATTTGAGCTCGACTGTCGCGAATGCGTCGGCCCGATTGCCAAATGCCTGCTCTCGCAGGAATGCGTCGTTGTTCACCATGATGTACCGCTCAAAATTCTGGATGTCCCCAACCTGTAGGACACGGAGAACCTGCCTGTCGGCCATTTCTCCGGTGTCATGGGCCATCCCTGGCGAACCCGGTCGCAGAATTTCGTCGCGACCAGACATGCTATGACATCACTTACACGCTCGCGGAGCAGGAACGGTTCCACACTTTTCGCAGAAAAAATGATTTTTCCTGCGATTTTGGGCGAAACCTCCAGAGGAATCCCTGCTACGGCAATGCCAGTATACTGCGCTATTCGGGCCGTGGCTCCCACCATCCCGACGCTCGATGGCAATCTATGTGTGCAGGGAACCAAATATGAATCGCAGTGCGAAATTCTGGGTATTGCTGGGTATTTTCCAGGTGTTCTTCGGGTTCGCGGTGTTTGCGATCACGCGAGACTTCTACCAGGTCGAGACGGTGGCGCCGGGTAACAGCGTCGAGAGCGGGATCGCAGCAGGAAGCAGCTTTTCGAGCATCGACCCGGCGCTGCTCGATTCCCTGGGCAATGACGCCGCTTTTCCTCAGGATCCGGACGAGATTCTGCGTCGGGCAAACGAGTACTTCGCGAACAGGCAGTATGCGAAGGCGGCTGAGCTGTACGAGAAACTGTTGACCTACGACGCCAATAACGCAGACACGCTGAACAATCTCGGCCTTACCCTGCACTACGTCGGCCGATCGGATGAGGCCCTGCGCAGGCTTAACGAAGGCATAGCTGTGAATCCGGATTACCAGAGAATCTGGCTGACGTTGGGGTTCGTCAACAGCGACCTGGGCAACACCGAGGCGGCGCGAGAAGCGCTGAGCACGGCGGCGGGCATGGACCCCGAGAGCGACATCGGACGCTCCGCGTCGAGAATGCTCGATGAACTGTAACAGGCACATCGCGAGCCGCCTCGGAGTACTGGCATGGTTGCTGCTAGCCAGCGGCGTTCTGCTTCATGCCGCCGAGGCTCCCGGCAAGTACTACGACGGCATGCCCAGGGGCACGGGCAACTACTCGGATTTCGTCGCGCTCTGGGACGAGTTCCGCGAGTGGCGTAACGAGCCGCGCTCCGAGTTCGGTAAAGATGCGATCACTCGTCGAGAAGACCAGCTGAGTGACTTCCGGTCGCGGCTCGAGGACATGGCCGTCGATCAGTGGATACTGTCGCAACAGGCAGAGTTTCTCGCGGTACGCGCCAAGTTCGATCAGCAGGACTTCACGCTCCGGATCTCCCGGCCCTGGGCGAGAGACCCGGGGTTCTACGTGGACCGCCTGTTGCGCGTTACTTTCACCGACCTGCCCGCTAGCGGTGAGGCACTCGCAGAGCTCGAACGAAGACTCGACGGCATTCCGCAGCTCGTCGCAGAGGCCAAACGGAACCTCACCGACGTCGCGGCCGACTACGCCGACCTCGCGATCTTCAATCTTTCCAATGCGGATGGCGTTGGCCATGGCTACCCCTGGCGGGAAGTGCCGCCTCCGGGCGTCATTGGCTGGTATGGCGACCTGCTGGAACGAGCGGACGAGGAACAACCGGAGTTAAAGGGCAAAATCACGGCGGCAAAGGCCGCGGTCGAGGACCTGCGCGACTGGCTGACGGCCAATCGCGCGAGTATGTCCGGCAAGGCCGGCGTCGGCGAAGCCGCATTCAACTGGTACCTCAGGCATGTGAAACTGATGCCTTTCACGACCGAACAGATCGTGACGCTCGGCGAGCGCGAACTGGATCGCTTGTGGGCGCAGTACGCACTCGAGCGGCACCGCAACAGGAACCTGCCCGAGATCGAACTGCCAGCGTCAGCCGAGGATTACCAGCAGCGCATCGACGACACCGACCGGGCGATCCGCTCTTTCCTCGTCGACGAAGAGATCATCACAATTCCCGACTATGTCGGCAAGCTCGACACCAACGTGCCCTGGATCGTGCGCGATGGCGGCCCCAATTTCTGGGAACAGGTGCAATACCGGAATCCCAGTCCCGACCACCTGCATGCCGTCATACCCGGCCACCGTTTCGACGCTCTCGTCGAGCGCAACAATACTCACCCGGTGCGGAGATACCTCACGGATGGCGCGCGAGTCGAAGGCTGGGCCGTGTATCTCGAGGAAGCCATGATGTACGCGGGCCTGCTGGAGGCTAAACCGCGTGTCAGGGAGCTCATCTACCTGTTCGGGATCTTTCGCGCGGCAAGGATGCCGGCCGACGTGTGGCTGCAGACAAACACGATGACGGCCCAGCAGGTGGCAGACTACTGGATCGAGCGCGTGCCCTGGCTCGATCGCGACGTGGCTCGGGTCGACGCGGAGATCTACCTGCGGCGACCGCCCGGTTACGGGCTCGGCTACATGACCGGCATGTTGCAGATGCAGCAGCTTCTCGCAGAGCAGAAGCGGCGGCTCGGAGACGACTTCAGCCTGAAGACCTTTCACGATAATCTTATGGCCTTCGGCCGCCTGCCTCTGTCCCTGGTCCGCTGGGAGATGACGGGCAACGATGATGAGGTTGCCGCTCTGTGGAAGCGGGCGCCGATGCCCGTATCCCGCTGACAGCCATTGGAAAAGCGCATGACTGATTCTGCAATCGACCTGGTTATCGAACCGCGCGAGACCGATCTCGGCGAATTCACGGTCAGGCGGGCACTGCCCGCGGCTCGACGACGCATGGTTGGCCCGTTTATTTTCTTCGACCACATGGGGCCGGCGGTATTTCCACCTGGCAGCGGCATTGCCGTGCGGCCACACCCGCACATCGGGATCGCGACGATCACGTACCTGTTCGAAGGCGAAATCATGCATCGCGACAGCCTGGGCTTTGCGCAGTCGATTCAGGCAGGCGCCGTCAATCTCATGACGGCCGGGCGCGGCATCGTACATTCCGAGAGGGCCGGCGACGATCTCAACGAAACGTCGAACCTGCATGGCATCCAGTCATGGATGGCGCTGCCTGACCATGAAGAAGAACGCGAGCCGGAGTTCCGTCACTTTCCCGCAGCCGACCTCCCGCGGCTTGAAGTCGACGGCTGTACGATACGCATCATCATGGGCGAGTGCTTCGGCGAAGCCTCCCCTGTTACCACATATTCAGACACGCTCTACATGGAATGCCTGCTGCCGGCCGGCGGGGAACTGACTATCCCTGACAACGTCGAGGAACTGGCCGCCTACGTCGTGTCGGGCGACGTCGCCGTCTCGGGCAGCAATTACAAAGGCGGCGTGTTGCTCGTTGCGAACAGCAGTGAACCTTTGGCGATGCAGGCCGGCGAGGCCAGCCGGGTCATGATCATCGGCGGCGAGCCGCTCGGCGAACGGCATATCTGGTGGAACTTCGTATCGAGTTCAGAGGAGCGCATCAAGCAGGCAAAGGACGACTGGCGCGGCGGGCGCTTCGACCCTGTCCCGGGCGACGACGAGTTCATACCGCTGCCCGAACGCTGATCGGTCGGCTTTGCGCCGGCGAGCAGGTGCCTGATTGCGCTTCCTAACAGGCCGCATCAAGTAGATAATCGAGCCATAACAATAACGGGGGGGCCCGATGCGAAAATTCCAGGAAGATCGGACCAGGCTGTTCTATGCCACGCTGGCGATGCCGGCGACTTCCTTCGGCCTCGCGCTTTCCGTACAGCTGTCGGCATTGAGCTGGATACTCGTAACGCAGTTCGGCCTCGAGATTCACGACATCGGCCTGGTCTGGGCTGCAGGACCGCTGGCCGGCATCTTCGGCCAGATCATCATCGGCAGCCTGTCCGACCGCGTGTGGTTCTGGAACGGTCGCCGACGGGGCTTCATCCTGATCGGCGGTACAGTCGCCGCCCTTTCTCTGCTCGCGCTACCGCAGATCGGCGTCATTTCGAGCGCGCTGGGCCCCGAGGCAATCGTCGGTGTCGCGTTAACCGTGGCACTCACGCTCGACTTCGCCGTCAACGTAGGCTTCAACCCGACACGGTCGATCATCGCCGACGTCACGCCCGAGGGCGACGAGCGTACGCGCGGCTACACGTGGATGCAGACCATTTCGGGCACAGTCAGCGTTGGTGGCTACGCGATCGGCGCCATCTTCGACAACTTCGTGTTGATCTACTCGGGCGCCATCCTCGTATTCCTCTTCTCGGTCCTGCCGACACTGTTCATCGAAGAGCCGCGCGAGATCGTCCCGGAAGAGGAAGAACAGGAGTCGATGTCGTTCTCGGAAATCGTCCTGAGCATTCAGCCGCTGTGGGGCTTCCTGATCTACGATGCGTACGCGATGACGCTGCGAATTGCGGGCATCGAAGTCCAGCATTACTACGCCGAGATGGTCTGCGGCGCACTCACACTGATACTCACCGCGAAAGCGCTGTTCAGGAAGACCGGGGACGCGGGCGTTTCGGGAGCGCATCACGGCGAGTTCCAGAAGGTATTGGCTGCGCATTCGTTCAGCTGGATAGGCATCCACACGACCTTTGTCTACATGATCGTCTACGTGCAGCAGTACTACCCGGCCCTGAACGATATCGATGCGGGTCGCTCCGTCTCGCTGACGTTCCTGATTCTCAACGCCGTCGGCGCGCTCGTGCCGCTGTTCCTGCTGCAGCCGCTCAGCGCCCGCATCGGGCGGATCGTCACCCACGCCTCGGCGCTGGGCATCATGGCGGCGTCCTACGTCGTGCTGTACAAGTTCGTCGACTCACTGACGCTCGTCTACGTGCTGATCGGCATCATCGGCATCGGCTGGGGCTCGATCGTCAGCCTGCCGTTCGCGATTATGACGCAGAAGGTCGAAGGTAGTCGCATGGGCCTGTTCATGGGCCTTTTCAACCTCTCGGTCGTACTGCCGCAGCTCACGGTGAGCCTCGGCGTGGCCTACGCGGTCAGCCGGGCGCCCGACAAGGCGAGCATCTTCCTGATATCAGCGATCGCGATGGCCCTGTCAGCGCTGGCGTGGACTCGTGTCAGCGAGGACGATGAATCGCAATCGCCGTCATCGGATGAAGCTGCGCCTGAAAACGCCCCTCATCACTGACACGAACATCGGGTTCGTCGCATGACGCAGCCTCGATGACGTTGCAGTAATCACCGGCGGCGAGATCAGTCGCGATCGATACCTCGACCGGACTGTCACCCGCGTTGATGACGACGTGGCCCTTATCGCCACGACCAAATGAGACCGCGGCGTCGCCGTGTTGCTGCCAGTTGGTGACGGGCGCACCTGCCGCCACTTTGCGAAACGCAACCATGTTGGCAATGGCCGGGTTGCGGTGTTCGCAAATCCACCCCTCATTGCAGCCATCAGCGCCTGCCGTCACGGGGTCGGTGTCGGGGGCCCCTTCTTCGCGATCATCGAAGTCGAAACTCGACATCACCTTGGGGTAGCCATACGGCCAGGCCAGCATGAAGACGTTGGCGAGCACGTAGCGTTTGCCCCGTTTGTAGTTGAAGCCGTGACCATCGCCATGCCGCTGCGTGTCGTGATTGTCGACGAACACGACTGCGAGTTCTGACGGGTAGAGCCCCGCCCCGAGATCTTCGAGACCAGCGAGTTGCCCGTCGCTGAACGCCTCGTGCACGGGGGGCTGGTACTGGAACTCGGTGACATGCGCGACCCGCGCGTAGGCATTGCGGTCCAGCGGCCCGTCGAGCGCGGCGATGACCTCCTGGAACACGAATGCCTCACTTTCCAGCAACGCCAGCACCGCCGCAATATCCTCAGCCGGCATGTGCTTCGCCGCATCGATACGGAATCCGGCCACACCGACGCCCAGAAGGTCGTTCAGGTAAGCGGCGAGGTTCGCCCGGACCTTTGGCTTATCCGTCTTCAGGTCGGCCAGGTTGACGAGTTCGCAGTTGTGGACCTCCCAGACGTCGTCAAAGTCCCTGATATCGTCGTTCTCGTTGCGGCCACAGTGATTGAAGTCGTCGTAATCGTAAAGCGGCGGATACTCGTATTCGCCGTACTCGGTTCCCGCAACTCCCTTGCCGGACCCGACTCCCGTCATATGATTGATGACGGCGTCGACATAAATACCCACCCCGACCGCCGCGCAGCGTTCAACCATGTCGACGAACTGCTCGCGCGTGCCGCCGCGGCTTGTCAGCAGGTAGCTGACGGGCTGGTAACGCGTCCACCACTGCGGGCCTTCCGCGTGTTCCTGGGGCGGTGACACCTGCACGGCCGAGTAACCGGCCGGTGCCAGGAAATCCTCGCACTCCCGGGCAATACTCGGCCAGCTCCATTCGAACAGGTGCACGAATGTCGCACTAGCCAGGCCGTCCTTCTCGGCAACGTCTGTTTCCCGCTGCGGCTCGTTGACAGACGTCGGCTCACCGCACGCAGCGAGACACGCCGCGATTAGGGTGACCACGGCAAGTCTTGATGTCAGTCTATTCATGGATGTCGTTACCCCCTTCATTCCCCTGGCCTGATGCGCATCCTACACTTCAATTCCTGACAGGCAGAAAGTACCATTGCAGGCTATTCACCTCTCGACAATGGCCAATGAAGTACATTATCGGATTCGTCCTCTGTGCAACACTGATCGGCTGCGGCGAAGAACGCGCCGGCGATGAGCCGATCACACGCCCGATCCGGGTTGCAGTCCTCCCTGACCAGGCCAAAGACAGGCTGAGTAAGCAATACGCCCCACTTATCGAGTATCTAGAGAACTCCACGAAGCTCGAATTCGAACTTTCCATTCCAGCAAATTATTCGGACCTCGTAGAGCAATTCGCTGCCGGGCATGTCGATCTCGCCTGGTTTGGCGGGTTGACCTTCGTACAGGCATCCCAGAGAAGTCAGGCGATACCACTCGTGTTCCGTGACGTCGATATTCAGTTTACGAGCTGCTACCTGGCGAGCGCGACAGACGCCCGCGCGACAGTACGGGATTTCGCGGGCGGGCGCTTCAGTTTCGGGCCGAAGCTGTCGACATCGGGACACCTGATGCCTCGATACTTCATGACAAGAGAAGGTCTTGACCCGCAAGAATTCTTCGGTTCGGTGCGGCACTCGGCCGGTCACGATCAAACTGCCCTTACGGTCCGTGACGGTACCGTGGCCCTGGGCGTCGCCAACTGCGTCATTGTCAATGCCTTGTTTGATAGCGGTGACCTGGACGAGTCCAGGGTTCGTATCATCGATACGACGCCACCTTATTCTGATTACGTCTGGTCCGTCAGCCCATCGTTGCATGAAAGCACCAGGATAATCATTCTGAACGCATTCCTGTCTCTCGACGCTAACGTTCCCGAGCAGCGCGCAATACTCCAGGCACAGGGGGCCAACAACTACATGCCGGCCGGGGAATCCGATTTCGACGTCATCAGGATGGCGGCGGTCCAGGCCGGCGTCCTGCGAGGAACTGGCGACGAATGAAGCAGCGTCCCATCGACACGCCTTATATTCTGCGTTACGTCTACGCGATGCTGGCCGTGGTTCTTCTTTCGGTGGTGGTCGTGATGGGCTCGCTGTACGTGTACCAGCTCGACGAGTCCGAGACCCGGGATAAGGTCCAGTCTTTTCATCTCGAGTCGTACGTCGAAGCTGACCTGCTCCTTCGCGAAAGCTCGACGCTCACGGCCCTGATCGAGGACGCGATCGTTTCGGGGACCCATGATCTTTCCGTCGTTTCTGGTGGGCAATTCGTGCAGATCAGTTACGGAAGCCTGCTCCGGTCAATGCAATCGCGGCTGGAGCGCCTGTCCGCACTTCAGGGGCAATACGAGGCCGGCGCCACGGCCTCGACTCTCGAGCGGCTGGTCAACCGTTTCGATCGGGTCGATCGTGCACTTCGAAACGCGACAGTAGAGCCCGAAACGGCGGGCTTCGTCGACAACTTCACGACCACAATCACTCAGTTCGGCCGTCTGCACACAATCGCAGCCGACGACGAGCTGCGCGAGCTGGAGAAGCGGCAGAGCCACAGGCCACGGTTTCTTGCTGTATTGATCATTTGTGTCGTTTTTGCTGCTCTGACCATGTGGTACCTGGTCAGATCTTTAGGCAAGTCCCTGGCCCGTCAGAAAAGGTCGGAGGCAGCCCTCGCCGACACCCAGGAGCGGCTGCAGAACGTCCAGAAACTGGACGCTCTCGCACGACTCGTCGGCGGAGTCGCACACGATTTCAACAATCTGCTGACAGCTGTTCTCGGCCACACGGAGCTGCTGAGAGAGAGCTCCACGGGTAATGAGAGCTTCCAGACAGGACTGAAGGAAATCCGGACGGCCGGTTTGCGCGCGGCAGAACTCACGAAGCAACTGCTCGCTTTCAGCCGCCGGCAGCATGCCGATCGAAGCGTTCTCCATCTGAATGAACTGATCCAGGACATGGAGGTACTGTTACAGCGGACTCTCGGCGACAACATCAGGCTGACATGCACCTATACCGATGAACCGTACCTCGCGGAGCTTGATCCGGGTCAGTTTCAGCAGGTGATGATGAACCTCGCAAGCAATGCCCGGGACGCGATGCCGGATGGAGGCTCACTTGGCGTAATTACGGAAAATGTTTCGGTAAGCGGAGACCTGGATGGAATCCCCGACGGCGAGTACCTGCAGCTGAGCATAACGGACTCGGGTACGGGAATGGACGAAGCGACGCGCCAGCGGCTGTTCGAGCCCTTTTTTACGACGAAGGAAAAACACAGCGGCACCGGTCTCGGCCTGTCCACGGTGCACGGGATAGTCACGGACTCCGGCGGCCACATCGTAGTCGATACCGAGGAAGGCAAGGGCACCGAGTTCCGTATCTATTTCCCGCGCACCCGCAGCATCCCCGAAACGCCAGCCGGTCAGTCCGTCGAGCAGCCTCGCTCGCAAAAGGGTTCGGAGACGATTCTCGTTGTCGACGACGACACGCAGGTGCTTAACTTTGTCGAGAAAGGACTATCGACACTGGGTTATCGCGTTCTCACAGCTTCGGGTGGCATGGCGGGGCTGGAGATATGCCGCGAGGAAGCCGGCGCTATCGATGCCATAGTGTCTGATGTCGTCATGTCCGGACTGAACGGCCCGAAGTTCATGGAGAGCGCTTTGCGGCTTCGCCCTCATGCCGCGGCCGTATACATATCCGCGTACACTGAGGACATCCTGTTATGGCGGCCCAACCAGCGACAGGAGATTGCGCTCGTCAGGAAACCGTTCGAGATGCAGGCGCTGGCACAAGTGCTCCGGGACGCACTGGATCAATTCGAGGATTCTCTGCCATCATCGGATAGCGGCTGAGCGGCCTGATTTCGGTAAGGCCCGGTCATCGATCAAGCAAGCTCACCTGGAGTACATCAATTGAACAGACTCATTCAAGCACTCGCGCTGCTGCTACTGGCCTTCCCTGCCGCCGCCCAGCGCAACATTGATTTCGGCGCTTTCGAGCTGCCTGCGGATGGCAGCGTCGTTGTTCCGGTCGTTCCGGGTGAGCAATTAACGGGAGTTGCCGCGAGCCTGGACGAGCGCACGAACGGCGCCATCGCGCTCGCCGTTGCAGAGGCAGGCTTCACGGGCGAGCCGGGTGAGACGCTGACGCTGTTCGGCGTAAAGCCTTACAAGCGCATCGATCTTATCGGCGTCGGCGAAGATGCCCAGCATCGTGTGTCCGCCGAGGATTTCGGCGGCACGGCTGCGAGCATCAATGATGGCTCGAGCGGCACCGATGTAACCGTGCTGTGGTCGGGCCTGCAGCGGAACGGTGAAGCTACGGCGGCGCGTGTGGCATTCGGTTACCGCCTCGGTGACTACCGCTTCGACCGCTACCACGAGGACCGGCTCGATCCAAGTGCGCGTGGCAGCGTCACGATACTCAGCGTCGACAGTTCGTCCGCGCAGCAATTTGCAGAAGACCTGGCCCACGTCGCAGCCGCCGTCTACCTGGCCCGGGACTTCAGCAGCGAGCCCGGAAACGTCATCTTTCCACAGTCGTTCGTCGATCGCGTGCGAACAGAGTTCCGTGGCCTGAAGAACGTCTCGATCAAAGTGCTCGACGAGGGTGACCTCGAGCGCCGTGGCATGGGCGCACACCTCGGCGTCGGCGGCGGTTCGTCGCGGCCGCCGCGCCTGCTCGTTATCGAGTATATGGCTGGCGACGATGCGGCACCCGTAGTCCTGGCGGGGAAAGGAATCACGTTCGACACCGGCGGTGTTTCGCTCAAGGGCAACGAAAACATGTGGCGCATGAAAGGTGACCTTGGCGGCGCCGCAGCCGTAACGGGCACCGTGCTCGCAGCCGCGCGTCGCGGCGCAAAGGTAAACGTCATCGCACTGGCAGCCCTCGCGGAGAACATGCCGTCGGGAACGGCCATTCGCCCGGGTGATGTGCTCCAGTCGATGTCGGGCAAGACGATCGAAATAAGCTCTACCGACGCGGAAGGCCGGCTCGTGCTGTCGGATGCCGTCTACTACGGACAGGTCGAGTATGCGCCTGCGGTGCTGATCGATGTCGCCACGCTCACGGGCACCGTGTCCCGGGCGTTGGGCACGGACTACGCGGGGCTATTCAGCCGGCACGATGACATTGCCGAGCGCGTGATGGACGCTGGCGAGACGGCGGGCGAAATGATGTGGAGATTGCCTCTCAACGACACGCACTTCGAGCAGATAGAGCCCGAGGTAGCAGACGTGATTAACGGCGGAATTCGCGAGGCGGGTGCCAGCATCGGTGCAGCATTCATCGGCACGTTCGTAGACCCCGAACAGGTGTGGGCGCATCTCGATATCGCGAGCGTCGATTACCTCGAGGAAGCGAAGCCGACCGTGCCGAAGGGGTTCTCGGGATTCGGCGTACGCGCGCTGGACGAATACTTGCGCCGCAATCACGAGCAATAAGTAAAGAACGTGCTCGGTATTGCATGAAGCTTCTACAACACGCGATCCAGGTCGGCACAGATATCGTCGGCGTCCTCGAGACCGACTGAGAACCTGAACAGTCCTTCTCCGGCCAGGGCGCGGTAATCTTCGAGCGCCGCGCCTGCAAGGCTGAATGATGTCTCCGCGAGATCCTCGGTCCTGAGCAGGTACATCAGGCTGCGATGATGGCCGAGGGAGACGGCGTAGTGAATGATTTCGAACTCCGACATCATGCGCGCGGCCACGTCTGTGCTGTTGTCTACACGAAACGACAACATTCCCGAGAAATTGTCCATCTGCCTGGCAGCGAGTTCGTGCTGGGGGTGCGACTCGAGACCGGGATACAGGACGGACTCGACGCGCGTGTGATTCTCGAGGTAGGAGGCCACGGCCATCGCATTCGCCTCGTGCTCACGCATCCGGATCGGCAGCGTCGCCATGCCGCGTAGAATCAGCCACGCGTTGAAGGGACTGATCACACCGCCGAAGTGCGATAGCGCCTCCGTCCGCAGCGGCTCGAGCAGCTCTCGCGAGCCGCACACGGAACCGCCCATGGCGTCGCCGTGGCCACCAATGTACTTGGTCAGCGAATGCACTACCAGGTCGGCGCCGAGCTGCAGCGGCCGCTGTGCGATCGGCGTCGCGAACGTGGAGTCGACGACCAGCAATGCGCCTGCGTCCTTTGCGATCGCCGCGATGGAAGCAATGTCCGCGATCTTCAGCAACGGATTCGAGGGTGTCTCGATCCAGATCATCCGCGTGTTGTCGCGTAGTGCTTTGCTAACGTTACCGGGATCAGTCGTATCAACGGGCGTCAGGTCGATGCCGAATCGTGGCAGTGTCTGCCGTGCAACCTCTGCGGTGCCGGGATAGTTCGTATCGCACATGACGAGGTGATCACCTTTGGAGAGATGACCGAGCAGCACGCCCGTCGTTGCAGCCATGCCGGTCGCGAACGCGATACAGGCTTCGGCCTGCTCCATGACGGCCAGTTTCTCCTCGAGCTGGTCGTTTGTCGGGTTGGCCCAGCGCGTGTACACGTAGGGCGCTTCCGCATCGAGGTTGTTTGCGGAGAAGCTGACTTCCTTCTCGACGCGAAACGTGCTCGACATGACGAGATCGGGGGCGGACGAAAGGCTGCCCGTGTCGTGCTCCTCGCCCGCATGAATAGCCTTGGTACTGATACCCTTCTTCGAAATATCTGCGCTCACTGGATCTCTCCCACTTCGACCTCGTTCATTCTGACCCAAAAATGGAAAGCCTGTCGACGAGGCCCCGTTCTTTTGTGACACCCCGGTGAACCGGGCTGTGCTTTAATCGGGCACAGGATAAGAATGGCAGTAGCCACACAGCCGCCAACGGGCACCGGGGGACATCAGTGACGACATCGTTCGGAGACAGGCCTTGAGCGACCCGGCCTGGTACTCAATAATGCCGCCTGTCCTCGCGATCGTGCTGGCGATCTGGAGCAAGCAGGTCATCCCTTCACTGTTCGCAGGCATCTGGGCAGGACACACGCTCCTCAATCAGTTCAACCCGCTCGCCGGCCTCGGCAAGGGGCTGGACGGCATGATCAACGTGCTTACCGACCCCGGCGATGCGCGCGTGATCGTGTTCACGCTGCTGATCGGGCCGCTGATCGCGACCATCGAACGCTCGGGCGGCGTCAGGGGCTTCGTGCACTACCTCGAGACGCGGCACTGGGTTCACAACGGATTTCGCGCCCAGGTACTCGCGTGGGCAACCGGCCTCGTGATCTTCGTCGAGTCGAGCATCACGTTGCTCGTCGCCGGCTCCGTGAGCCGCCCGTTGTTCGATCGCTACAAGGTATCCCGGGAAAAACTCGCTTACCTGATCGACGCAACATCGGCGCCCGTCTGCGTCATGATCCCGTTGAATGCCTGGGGCGCCTTTATCGTGAGCCTGGTCGCGTCGGCCGGGGTCGAGAATCCGTTGCAAACCTTCATCGCGGCCGTGCCGCTCAACCTGTACGCAATCTCGGCGATCCTGCTGGCCGGCGTCGTCGTCTGGAAGAACATCGACATCGGTCCGATGAAAAAGGCCGAGGAACGAACGCGCGGAGGCGACGTCCTCTGGCCGGGCTCGGTGCCGCTGGTCGACGTTTCGGCCGAGCAGGAGGATGTGGACGGCTCCGACATCCCGTCGGCCTGGCTCATGGGCCTGCCCATCCTCGCCATGATCGGCATGATGCCGCTCGCGCTCTATATCACGGGAGACGGCAATATCATCAACGGGGCCGGCTCGGTATCAGTGCTCTGGTCGGTCTGTTTCGCGATCGCGGTCGCCTGGGCCATGACGCTCCTCAAGACGGACGCTTCGCTCGCAGAGCTGATGCAGGTCTTCATGAAGGGGGCCGGCGATCTGCTGCCGATCGCGATTATCCTGTTGCTCGCGCTGGCCCTCGGCGATGTGGCCCGGGAACTCGGAACAGGCGTGTACGTGGCAAACGTCGTGAGTGGCAACATTCCGCCGGTGCTGCTGGCGCCACTCGTTTTCCTCGTCTCCGCATTTATCGCCTTCTCGGTGGGCTCGAGCTGGGGCACATTCGCGATCATGATACCGATCGCCGTGCCGATAGCAGCGACGCTGGGGCTTCCCGTACCACTCCTGCTGGGGGCCGCCATCTCCGGCGCAATATTCGGCGATCACGCCTCGCCGATCAGCGATACGACCGTACTGGCCTCGATGGCATCGGCCACCGACCACATCGATCATGTCCGCACCCAGCTTCCCTATGCCTTGCTCGCCGCGGGAATAGCGTCCGTCGGCTTTCTCCTTGTCGGGCTGATCGGTTGAGAATGCGCCTTAGCGGTACCTGAGGTTTTGACGCGAAAGATCGACGACGGATCGCGCGCCCATCAGCTTCATTCCGCGCTCGATTTCTTCCCGGAAGTTCGACAAGGTCTTCTCGACCCCGGCCTGCCCGGCGGCGGCGAGCGCATACAGATAGAGGCGGCCGCCCGAACAGGCCTTTGCACCAACTGACAATGCCTTGAGCACATGCGTGCCGCGCTTGATGCCGCCGTCACAAATCACCTCGATCTTGTCGCCGACAGCATCGACTATTTCCGCGAGTTGGTCGAAGGGCGTGCGTGAACCGTCCAGCTGCCGGCCGCCGTGGTTCGACACCATGATCGCCGTTGCGCCGATGTCCACGGCACGCCGAGCGTCGTCCACAGACATGATGCCCTTGAGGCAGAACTGCTTGCCCCACTTCTTCCGAACATCTTCTGCGGCTTTCCAGTCCATGGACTGATCGAGCATCGTCGAAAAATAGTCTGAAACCGACAGGCTGATATTGCTGCCTTCGTCGACATGGTCCTTGAGATTCGACAGTTCAAACGAGGAACGGAACAGGTAGTTGAGCGTCCACCGGGGGTGCGTCGCGAAACTCAGCATGCTTTTGAGCGTCAGCCGTGGCGGCGAAGTGAATCCCGTCACGAGATCTCGCTCGCGATTACCCCCGACAATCGTATCCACGGTCAATGCCAGCGCATCGAAATTGGCCTCCTTGCAGCGCTCGATCATGCTGTTCGTCAGGCCCTTGTCCTTGTGGTAGTAGAGCTGGAAGAGTTTGGGCGATTTGATCATCTCACCAACCGCCTCGATACTGACCGTCGCGAGCGATGAAATTCCGAACCAGGTGTTGAATTTCTCGGCAGCAGCACCGACGGCTGCTTCGCCCCGGTGATGGAACAGCCGCTGCAACGCCGTCGGCGACAGGAACAAGGGCAGGTCGACCCGCTTGCCCATGACCTCGGTCGACATGTCGATGTTCTCGACACCCGCCAGCACACTCGGGACGAGGTCGCACTCCTCGTACGCCTCGGTGTTTCTCCGGTACGTCACTTCGTCGTCAGCGGCGCCATCGATGTAGTGAAAGATTGGGCCGGGCAGCCTGCGCCTGGCAAAGCGCCGGAATTGTTGGGTGTTGTAGCATTGGTCGAGATTCATGGTCGTGCAAAGCCTGGGCAGAAACGCTTATTGTCTCACCTGGTTACCGCGGGGGCACTCACATTCAACTCTACAGATAAACCGTAACCTGAGTAGAATTGTCAGCCATGTCATCCATCCGCCAACTCTTTCTGCAGTGCTTTGTCGCGATCGCGCTGCTGATCACATCCTGTGGAGCCACAGCAGAGGAAGACGGCCAAAGCGGGCTGGATCTTTTCGGCAGCCTGCGTCTTCGGCTGGAGCAGGACTGGGATTCGCGAAGCGGTGACAACATCAAGCGGGACGACCGGCTGAGATTGCGCTACCGCTTGCGCGGCGGGGCCAAGTACACGTTCGACGAGCGCTGGTCCGCGAGGGTTGCGATACGTAGTGGCAAGGATGATTCACAACAGTCTTCGCACACGACGATCAAGGACTTCGATGGCGGTGACGACGGTCCTTATGATTTCAACTTCGACTTTTGGCACCTGACGTACCAGTCCAATGGATTCGAAGCCTGGGTCGGGCGCAATGAACCGTCGTTCCTGCACCAGACCGCGCTGCTGAGTTTCGATAACATCACCTACGCCGGCGTCGGCGGAAGCTACCGCCATGAAGTCGGGGACGGCCTTTGGTACGTCAGCTTCAACTACCTTGAGCTTCCCGTTGGCATGCAGGACTTCGTTGGCAACACGGTTATCGGACAGCTCCTGTACGACCGTGAATTCGAGTCGGCTGGCTTCAGTATCGGGCTCGGCTACGACTTGTCCGACGCCGATGCAGACGATCCGAAGGGCGAGCTGTTGCTAACGGATAACAATACTCGCGATTACAGCGTGCTCAGCCTGCAACTGCAGTATCGCAGCACGTTCCGCGACCGGCCCCTCAAGCTTGGGTTCGACTATTCGCATAACCTGGAAGATTACTCCGACGAGCCTGTCGACAGCTTCAGTCAATTTCACGAAGGCGACGTCAATGGTTATACGGCCCTCGTGCAGTGGGGAGGCACGTCGGATCCGGGCGACTGGCAGTTCAGCTATTTCTATGCGTACCAGGAAGCCCTTACGCTTAACAGTTCCTATGTGCAGGATGAGTGGGTTCGCTGGGGTAGCGGCGGCCAGACCCGCGCAACCAATATTCGCGGCCGTGAACTTCGATTAGTGCACACGTTCAGCGAACGAATGAATATCATGGCGAGGCTGTTCCTGGTCGATGCAATCGACTTCCTGGAGCCAGGCGACATCGCCAAGGAAACCGGCAATCGTTTTCGTATCGACTGGAACCTGCGTTTCTGACAGGATCAGATGGTGAATAGACGAACTACACATATCCTCAACACCTGGCGCGCGCGCCTCCTCGCGGCCGCTCTTCTTGGCGGACTGCTGATGACCTTTTGAGAGGTTTCTCGTTTGGAGTGATGAGCATAGCCAAAGACCCCCTCGCCCAACGCCTGACACTCAGTCTCTGCCTGACTGTGCTGGTTGTGTCCTGCGTCGGCGTCGCAATTGCTGACGAAGTCGAAACTATCAACGCAGAACGACCGGGATTCAGTTCATCCCCGATTGCCCTCGCTCCGTCGCTTTTCCAGATTGAAGGTGGGTATCAATATACGCGCGAGTCGAGCTCTCCTGACATAGACGATCATACCTTGCCTTTTGCGATGTTTCGCTTCGGGCTGGCTGAGCGTCTTGAACTCCAGCTTAGCTGGTCCGGCTATTCCTGGACGGATGTCGGCGGTCTGGATAACGACGGCGTGAATGACGCCGATGTGGGTGTCAAATGGCAGCTTACCGATGAAAACTCGAAGATACCGGTGGCAGTGTTCGTCGGGACATCGCTCCCCGTCGGGGATGACGAATATACGAGCGACGAGTTCGACCCGACTTTCGGGGTCTTCTGGTCGTTCGACGCCAGCTTGAGCTGGTTTGGCACGGTGCTGGTGTCCGAGTCGGACGATGACTGGTCGCTAAGTAACGCTGTCGGCATCAACCTGCCGATCAATGTCGATACCGGCGGCTACCTGGAGTACTACAGCACTTTCACGGACGGATCCGGACCCGAGCATTACCTGAATGGCGGATTTACGTATCTGCCACGGCACGACATGCAACTTGATGTTTATGCCGGCGCAGGATTGAACAGTCGTGCCACCGACCTGTATTTAGGCATGGGCATCGCATACCAATTCTGAAGTGATTACGGGTTCGCGATGCAGCGAAATTACCTGGCCGCTGGCCGGATCCGTCTTGCCGGCCAGCACCGACTGGTAAACGCCTGTGGCAGCTTCCGGACCGTAGCTGCGCTCGACCTTCAACCAGTTATCGCTGAACTTGCGGAAGTTCGCGTAAGCAGCACCCATGCTCGCCATGAACTCCCCTGCCCCGAGCTCCGCGCTGCGTGTCTTCACGTGTGACGGCGCGAAGAAGAATTCCGGCCGGGCGCCGGGGAGCCCTTCCACCGGACCCGCTTCCTCGTAGTGGGTGGCGCCGACACGGCAGGAATGCTTCATGTTGTCACCGAAGTGATGGTGCAGGTCACTGATCACGGTCGCACTCCCGGCCATGTCCACCATGACGACGGGGCGCGATGAATCCAGGCTGGCAACGTTATCGTAGGTAATGACCTTGTCATAGCATCCGAGGCTCTCGCAGAACGCGACATTACCGGGCGAAGTAACGCCGATCGCGCGCAGTTCGCCGCGCCCGTGCACGCTGTATCCCAGGGCGATACTGGTCTTGCTCGACGCGCTCGTGATCAGGCAGTCCTCGGCACCAAAGAAATCATTGACCTTGAGGAAATCCTCGACCAGCCAGGACGTCGTGAACAGGCCCCGCAGCAAGCTGTCCTGGTCTTCGCGGCCTGCCTCGTAGATGGGATTGGCGGAGGCACGGTCGAACTGCGCATACACGGGTGCATACGCTGTCCGGTGCGGCGAGACATCAGTGAATCGCGACGCACTCACATTGCCCGCTTTTACCTTGAGGTGCGTCGAATACGGGAACCATCCCCAGACCCGCTCACCGACCGGAACGTCGGGATGCGCGGAAGCGATCACCTCGCCCCAGCCCATCGCCGGAATACGGCCCCAGCCCTCTTCTGCCGGGAAGAAGCCCCAGTAACCCAGGCTGTCGCCCGTGGCGGCATAGGAAATATTGTTCGCCGTGAGGGCCAGGCGCTCCACCCTGAAGAGCACGTCGTTCTCGGCGAGTTCCTTCTCCAGGGTCTCTTCGATCACCCTGGTTTCGCTCCAGTTGTCTTTCTGCACCTCGAGCGTTCTGCTATTGATTTCGGCTGTCATCGCTGTCCCCGGATTCTCATCGGCGGGCTCATTGTATCGTCACCAGGCTGCGTCAGAACGACCTGCCCAGGTAGATGTAGTACGCACTGTTGTCGCCCTCGGCCTTGCCGTAGGCGAGGTATACCGGACCCAGCAAGGTGTCTGCTCCGAGGAAGAGACTGCCCGCGTTGATCGAGTCGCTTAAACTGATGTCGCTGCGATCCTGGAAGACATTGCCGACTTCGAGCGAGCCGCCCAGGTAGAGCGGCAGGAAGGCGCTGTTGCCCAGC